>Ga0265338_10002088_pt1 | contig 30845 bp, 32 predicted proteins | sample 42126metaG_FD_193579 | JGI IMG/M metagenome (GOLD analysis project Ga0265338, IMG submission 193579) | Rhizosphere microbial communities from Carex aquatilis grown in University of Washington, Seatle, WA, United States - 4-21-26 metaG | ecosystem: Host-associated > Plants > Roots > Rhizosphere...
GTCGGCGTCGAGGTGCGCGGCCTGAATGCGTGCCCGTGCGCTCAGGGCCTGATCCAGGAGCAGGCGGCGATCCGCCTCCGCGAGGCGGGCTACGGCGGCGACCAGATCGCCGAGATCTTCGACCTGGTGCCAGCCGCGACGCACAACCAGCGGGCCGAGGCGACGCTTATGATCGGCACCCGCCGTGAGGTCGACGCCCGCGACCTGATCGCGATCGCCGAGATCTCCATGAGCGCTCCGATCTTCGAGCTGCTGAAGCGGCCCGACGAGCTGTACGTGGTCGAGCAAGCCCACCTGCACCCCCGCTTCGTGGAGGACTCGGTGCGGCTGATGGTGGCCGGGGCGCTGGAGCGCTACGGAGAGCTCACCGACAACTGCTTCGTGCTCGCCCGCCAGGTCAACTTCGAGACGATCCACAACCACGACGTGCTGGCCGAGCGGCACGGCACCGTCGGTGAGCTGCGGGCGGAACTGGACGGCGGGCCCGGGGCCCGGTCCGGCCACACCACGGCCGACACCTGGCTCGAAGCCGCGTCCTAGACGAAGGCTCTAGACGGGCTCGGCTGAGCGGCGGCGCAGGTTGATGCGGTGCTCGGTGCCCGCGCGCAACCGGGCGATGTTGGAGCGGTGCCGCCAGATGACGAACAGCCCGCCGGCCAGCGCGAACACGCGCACCGACCAGGGCTCGTCGAAGACGAAGGTGAGCGTGGGAAACGCGACCGCCGTTGCTAGTGAAGCCAACGAGACATAGCGGGTCAGCGCGGCGACCACGAACCAGACCAGCGTGACGAGCACACCGATCAGCGGGGCGAGCGCGAACATCGCGCCGGCGCCGACAGCAACAGCCTTGCCACCGTGGAAACGCAGGAAGACGGGGAAGGCGTGGCCCAGCACGGCCCCGGTGGCGGCCAGCACCTCGACGGTCGCGCCCCCGAACTGTCCTGCGATCAGCACCGCTGCGACGCCCTTGCCCATGTCGAGCAGGATCACCGGCACGCCGTAGCGCGCGCCCAGGATGCGGATCGCGTTGGTACCGCCGGTGTTGCCCGATCCGACCTTGCGCAGATCGACGCCCTTCAGCCGCCCCGCCCAGTAGCCGAACGGGAGCGACCCCAGCAGGTAGCCGAGGACAAGCGCGGCGATCGCGTGGCTCATGCCGGTGACCTCAGCACGTCGCGGGCCGAGATGAAGTACTCGATGCCCGACCAGATGGTGGTGGCGACGGCGACGGCGACCAGCACGGTGGTCGCAGTATGAGGCGGGGTGTCGACGATGAGGAGAATGATCGCAAGCATCTGGAATGTGGTCTTCACCTTGCCCCAGACCGAGGCGGCGATGACCACGCCCTGCCCGGCGGCGATCAGGCGCAGGCCGGTGACGGCGAACTCGCGGGAGATGATCACCATCGCCACCCAGGCGGCCAGGCGGTCAAGCGAGACCAGCGAGATCAGCGCAGCGGACACGAGCAGCTTGTCGGCCAGCGGGTCGAGGAACTTCCCGACCGTCGTCACCGCCTGCCGCGACCGCGCCAGGTAGCCATCCAGCGAGTCGGTGGCGGCCGCCAGGCAGAAGACCGCCGCCGCGACCCCGTCGCCGTGCGGGATGCTGCCCAGCAGGGCGACCATGAACACCGGGATCAGCAGGATGCGGCCGATCGAGATCCAATTGGGCAGCGTCAACCGGGCAAGGTTACGCCACCCGGGTTCACGTCATGCGATCTGCTTCCAGGTCGCCGCTGCACCGCCGACCTTGCAGAACCACAGTCGCGCCGACTTGTCACAGAAGAGGTCGCCGGCCTCGCCTGCCTTGGGATGGGTCTTCTGGTTACTCGGGGTCAGCTGCAGGTGCGCCTGCTTGCCGGATGCGACCACTCCCCGGCCTCCGGTCGATGTCGCCAGTAGTGCGTTGCCGGCCCCCGTTTGGGCGTCGGCCCAGATCGCGGGGCCGGTGCCGTCGTAGTTGAGCCCATGCACTCCGACCCCGATGGGGCCATAGGCCGCACCGACCACACCGTCGTTGTTGGGTCCCCGCCCGAGCACACCGACCCCGGCGGGACCGGCCCAGCCGACGACGCCGTACCCATCCCCGGTCGCCAGGTGGCCCTCCGCGCTACTCCCATCATTCTGAGCGGTGACCGCGGTCACGCCGACATCGTTGTCGGTCACGTATGCGAATACGCCGGTGTAAAACGCCTTGCCGTCGGCGTGCACCAACAGCGCCGGGTGCACATCCGTCGGCACGACCCCGAGGCCGTTGTCCGTGACCGCGACCCCGTACGGAAGGACGGTCCCACTCACCTCGAGCCCGGTCGGATTGGAAGCGCTGTTGGTTTCCAATCCCAGCAGGAGCGGCGGGTTGGCGGCATCCGCAGGTGACGCATCACCCAGGGACGCCGCGATAGCGCCTCCCGCGACACCGGCAGCCATCGCCAGCGCCCCGCGCCGGGTCGAGCGGCTGGTCGGTGGATCCACCTGTGGTTCCAAGCGCTCTACCCGCGACCTCAGCTCACGATTCTCTGCGCGCAGCTCTGCGAGCTCGGCGCGCATCTGGTCCAGCACCGATCGATCGTCCATCCCCATCACCCCACACTCCCAACGAACGACTGTCTACAGACGTGATGAGGGTCGCACAGACGCTTCTTTGCGTCAATCAGGCGTGCGCGCGCTGCGCCTCTGACTGGCGCAGCTCGATGCGGCGGATCTTGCCAGTCAGCGTCTTGGGGAGGTCGGGCACGAACTCGATCCGGCGGGGGTAGGCGTGGGCGCCCAGCTTCTCGCGGACGAGCGCCTGGATCTCGGCCGCCACCTCGTCGCTGCCCTCGTGCCCGTCCGCCACGACAACGAACGCTTTCACGACGTTGCCGCGCAGCTCGTCAGGAGAGGCAACGGCTGCCGCCTCGCGGACGGCCGGGTGCTCGAGGCAGACCGACTCGACCTCGAACGGGCCGATCCGGTAGCCGGCCGAGATGATCACGTCGTCGGCGCGGCCCTCGTACCAGTAGTAGCCGTCGGGATCCTGGCGGGCGGCGTCCTTGCTGTGGAACCACGGGCCGTCGAACGTCTCCCGTCCCGCCTCCGGGTTATTCCAGTAGCCGAGGGGATAGTGCGGGTTCGAGCGGGCGCGGAGGCAGATCTCGCCCCGTTCGCCGGACGCGACCGGCTGCTCGTCCTCGTCCAGGATCTGCACGTCCCAGCCCGGCATCGGCCTGCCCATCGAGCCCTCCCGTACGTCCATCCAGGGGAAGTTGGCGCAGAGCGGGTACGACTCGGTGAGGCCGTAGTAGTCGAGCACCGTCAGGCCGTACTGCTCGCGGAACCAGCGGATCGCCTCGGGGTTCAGCGGCTCGCCGGCCGAGCAGACCCGGCGGAACTGCTGGGGGTAGCGGCTGCCGGCGTCGGCGATGGTCATCATCGACCGCATCGCGGTCGGCGTGGTGAACACGTTCGTCACCTGGTGGCGGCTGAGGAAGGCGAGCTGCTTGTGCGGGTCGAACCCGCTCTCACGCCGGTAGACGCACTGCAGCGCGCCCAGCCGCCACGGCCCGAGCAGCGGGGCGATGCCGGCCGCCCACGCCCACTCGCCCATGCCGTGGAACCGCTCGCCGTCCTCCACCTCGTGGCAGTACAGGAACTCCTCATGGCCGAGCAGGTAGCGGTGGGCATGGACGATGCCCTTGGCCAGACCGGTGGTGCCTGATGTGTAGTAGAGCTGAGCCGGGTCGTCGGCGGCGGTGTCGCAGGTGACAACATCGGTCGGAGCGGATGCCAGCTCGCCGGCCCGGAGCACCCACGTGGTGGGCGCCCACTCATGGGCGAATCTGGGGGCGTTGCCTTCGTCGGTAACGAGCACCTTCGAGCCGGAGTCGCGCAGCCGGTGCTGGATCGACTCGTCCCCGTAGAGCACCGACATCGAGAGCAGGATCGCGCCTAGCTTCCAGACCCCGAACATGATCGCCGCCGACTCCGGCGTCGGCGGCAGCACCAGGGCGACGCGGTCGCCCCGCTCCACACCGAGGTCAGCCAGCATGTGGGCCGCCTGGTTGGCCAGCGTCTGCAGCTCACCCCAGGTCACCTCGCGGACGGTGCCGTCGAAGCTCTCCCAGACCATCGCCTGCTTGTCGGCCGGGTGCTTGTCGCAGACGTCCTGGGCGATGTTGTAGCGCTCCGGCACCTGCCAGACGTGGGACGCGCACAGCTCGTCGTAGCGGCCGTCGCTCATGGCGAGTTCACCATACTCCCCGGCTGCCTGACGATCCAGCTACCCCAGATTCACGACGGCGAGGTCGTACTCGTCGCTCGCGTCGCTCGTGGCGTTCCCGATCACCTCCACGGCCAGGGTGTAGAGGCCCGGATTGACGATGGCAGGGAGCACCGAGGTGATCGGCTTATGACTATTCGCCTCGTTGGAGAAGGAGTAGTGCTGCCCGATGATCTGTCCCCCGGCGGTCGAGCTGTCGCACGGATATACGCTCCCGGGACAGGCCCGCACGAGCTGGCCGACGTTCGCCCCGGGCGTCGTGGCGTATGCGCTGCCTTCGACGATGACGAACGAGAGCGGCCCGCTGAACGCGAACTGGTTGAGGGTCGTGTAGGGCAGAGGTCCGTGGAACTCCTCGTTACCTGCCAGCGACGCTTGCAGGTCGGCCGCGGACGAGCCGTCAAGCAGCTGAGCATTGAGGTTCGGGACCAGGGTGGTCGAGTTCACCGAAAGCGGCGGCACGTCGGCAGGCCCGTTCAGGGCCAGCGGGGTGTGGGAGTTGGCGCTGTTCAGCGCCAGCACCGCTCCCTTGGGGTTGGTCAGCGTCGAGACGTGGTTGGGGGTGTTCGCCTTGCTCAGCACGAACGTCCCGCCGGTCGCCGCGTAGGCAGTGCCGCTCGTCGCCACCGCCAGCGCAATCAGGGCCACCACCATCGCAGGCGACGGGCGGGGCAGCCGGAGCCGGTTCATCTGCTTCCCCCGTCAGTTGGAACCATGAGAAGGGATCAGCCTGCACCCGCGACCGGGGTTGTCAAGCCGGCGCTACCCCAGGCTCACGACCGATACCTGGTAGTCGTCGAAGGGGTCGGTGGTTGTGCCGTCGGCCGCCTGCAGGCCGATCGTGTACGCCCCGGCCGGCAGTGTGAACGGCGCGACGACACTCATCTCCTTGTGGCTTTCCACTTCGTTGCTGTACGTGTCAGCGGCGCCAATGGGCACAGCCCCAGAGGTGTCCCGGCCGCACAGCGACACCACTCCTGCGCAGGCGAAGATGGTGATCTGGATGAAGCCGGGGCCGTCGGCGGTGGACCGATAACCACTGCCCTCCAGCATCACCAGCGACAGCTGGCCCGTCAGGTGAAACGTCTGCGGCAACACTCCTGGCAGAGGTCCCCCGGCAATGCCCGAGCCCGCGAGGGTCGAGCTCAGATCGGCGGCGTTCGAGCCGTCCACCAGGTCGGCGTTGAGATGGGTGACCTTGGTCGTCGACTTCACCGACAACGGTGCCGAGCCACTCGGACCGGATAGCGTCAGGGTTGGGGCGGTGCCCCCGCTCTTGAGCGTCAGCGCCGATCCCGCGGAGTTGGTCAGCGTCGAGACACGGTCGGCGGTGTTCGCCTTGCCCAGCACGAACGTGCCACCGGTCGCGGCATACGCAGTGCCGCTCATCGCCACCGCGAGCGCGATCAGCGCCACCACCATCGCAGGTGATGGACGGTGCAAGCGTGGCCGAAACATCGGCTTCCCCCTCAGTTGGAGCGATTCAGAAGCGAACAGCATCTGCCCCGCAGGCCCCCTCGTCAAGCCGTCTCAGATGGGGTGACGACGCCAGAGCTCGGCAGCGAGCAGCTCGCTGACCGACGTCTCGACCAGCGCCGCCAACAGCGGATCCTCGGCACCCGGAATCGAGATGTCGGTCCCGACCGAGGTGATGGTGAAGTCGCGTTCCTTCTGCCAGCCGTAGACCTCGGAGTCATACGGCGATCCGAGGAGCAGCAGGAGGTGGTACCCGGGCCGCTTGGTCAGGTAGACGTCGACATGCAGCCAGTCGCCGGTCTCGCAGGCGGCCGCCACGATCCGCGGCGCCTCGCGCAGCATCAGCGCCGACTGGCAGGCCGACCCGAAGCGCGGCTCCGGCGCGGTCACCCAGAGGCCCGCGCCGCCGTCCACCAGATCGGCCAGCCGCCCGAGCCACTCGTCTCGGCCGTCGAACAGCGCAGCCTGCGAAGCGGCGGCGCGCTGCAACAGGTCGGGCGTCGCTCCCACTCCCCAGTTACGGTCGCAGAGCAGGAACAGCACCGCCAGCGTGGCCTGATAGCTGCGGCAGGCGATGCCGCCCTCCTCGACGCCGCAGCCGAGCTCGATCACGACGTCGGCGGCCTCGGCCTGTGAACGCCGGGGGGCATTGGTTACGGCGACGAGCGGCAACCGGCCGTCGACGCGGTGCCGCTCGAGCGACTCGACGGTTTCGGCCGACCCGCCGGAGGCGGAGATGCCGACCACGAGCGTTCCCGGCCGCGGCGGCTGCGGTGTCGTGGTCGAGGCCATCTCGGCGTAGGCGTCCACGCCGACCGAGCGCAGCAGCGAGGCTGCGGCCAGGGCCGCGTATCGGGAGCTGCCCATGCCGAGAAACACCACCCGCTCCGGAGGCCCGGTGAGCTTCAACGGCGACAGCGGGTCGCGCGACGCAAGCGCGTCCAGAGCCGCCGGCTCGCGGAGGATGTCCTGCAGGAAGCCGTCGACGTTCACGCGGCGCGGTCCCCCATCAGCCAGCCCATGCCTGCGACCGCCACGTGCGTCCACTCCGGCAGGAACGTCCGCGCGTAGACGAACTCGTAGGTCTCCTTCTCGACCTCGAACGCCCGGAGCAGGCCCGGATCGACCGGGCCGTAGCCCTCCAGGAACGCCGCCCGCGCCTGGTCCATCCAGGCCTCGTACGCGGCCAGGTATCCGGGCCGGACGTCTCGCTCCACGTGGCGGATCAGGTGGTCGAGCGACCGGAGCAGCGCCGCCACGTCTCGCAGCGGGCAGCCCGGCAGCCGGCGCTCCGCAACGGATTTCGTCGGCTCGCCCTCGAAGTCGATCACCCGCAGCCCGGCCGGTGCCATCAGCACCTGGCCGACGTGGTAGTCGCCGTGCACGCGCTGCAGGGTCGCCTCGCCCGCCGTTGCCAGGTTCGCCAACTCCTCCCGCACGGTGGCGATGTGCGGCCGCACCTGCGCCAGATCGTCCGCGTCCAGCAGGGACAGGGCACGATCGAACTGCGCGTCGGCCTCCTGCACCCAGCGCGCCCGCTCGCCCGGGTCGGCAGGTGCGACACCCAGTTCGGCCAGCGCCCGGTGCATCCTTGCGGTCTGTTCGCCGAGCGCTCCCATCGCGCCCAGCTCTCCGCGCGTCGCCGCTCCTTCAGCCCACGCCCAGCCGTCGGTCGCGCCGGGCACGAACGCCTGCACCAGGGCCACGGCGTGCCCGTCCCACGACACGCTGCCTCCGTAGGCGGGAACGAACTCCAGCCCATCGCGGGACAGGTGCGCCACCAGCTCCACTTCGGGATGGACACCCGGATGCAGCCGCCGGTAGAGCTTCACGACCCACCGCTCGTCAACCACGAGCGACGTGTTCGACTGGTCTGCTTCCAGGGAGCGGCCGGGGCCGGCGGGCGGAGTCAGGCCGACGGCCGGCAGGAACGCGAAGTCGCCCTGACCTCCGCCGTCGCACAGTCTCTGGAGCAGCGGCCCGCCGACCTCGCCCCGCACGTCCAGGTAGCGCTCGCGGGCTCCGTCTGCCGTGTTGACGGTGAACACGACCAGCGCGCAGCCGTCCCCCAGCTCGAGCACGTCGTCGACGTCGATGGAGCTGATCACCGCACCCTTGCCCCCGTACCAGCGGGCCGCGGCGACCGTTGCCGGATCAGGCGACCACACGCTCGATCAGGTCGGCCGCGCGTACCGTGCCCGGGTCGGCCTGCAGCCGCTGGCTGATCACCTGCATGTGCTGGCGCAGCACGGCGTCGTGGAGCACCCGGTCGATTGCCAGTTCCATCTGCTCGGGCTCGAAGGCGTGGGTGGGCAGCCGCGCTCCGAAGTGCGCATCGTCCAGCCGCTGAGCGTTGTCGTACTGATCCCAGAACAGCGGCAGCCCGATCATCGGCTTGCCGTAGTGGAAGCACTCGGTGACCGTGTTGTTGCCGCCGTGCGTGATGACCGCGTCGACCACCGGCAGGATCGCCGGCTGGGGCAGGAACTCGGCGCCGACCATGTTCGGTGCGAGGTCGTACAGGTCGTGCTGGGGGCCCTTCGACACGATGAACCGATGCGGCATCTCGCCCAGCACCTCGACGAGCCGCTTCATCAGGTCGACGTCGGCCGAGCCCAAGGAGCCGAGCGAGAGGTAGATCAGCGCGCCCTCTGTGCCCAGCTCGGCCGGCACCTCGTACGGATCGCCTGGGTCGCGGACACAGGAGTCGAGCCGGTGCCAGGTGCCTCCCAGCGGGCGCTGGCGCTCGTAGTCGGCCTCGGCCGGGTAGACGTAGAGGTTCAGGTAGGTCGACTCGTGGATGAACTCCAGGTCGGCCAGCGGCGGGGCGCCCTGGGCCTGGATGAACTCGTCGAACTCCTGCCACATCGGCCGGTGCGTGCGGTCGTACTCTGCCCGGAAGTCGTCCCAGCCGATCCTGTCCTCCGAGCTGTAGCCGGAGAACGTGGGCGGCACCAGCGGATCCTTCATCTCGGCCGGGTTGCAGGACATGATCCGCACCCAGGGCCGGCCGCAGGCCGGCAGCGCCGCGAAGGAGACCACGTTGTCCTCGACGATTACGTCGGGTTGGAGCTCGTCGAAGATCTCACGCAGCCGTGGCTCGACGTAGCGGGCGCCGTCGATCAGCGCCTGCCAGGTGGGTGCGATGAAGTCCTCGAGCTGCTCGATGGTCGGCCTGCGAAACACCGGGGCGGTGTCTCGGATGAAGTCCTTCCAGAACTGGCCGGGCACCTCCTCGACCTCGGGCTTGGGCCCCAGACGCATCAGGCGCTCTTCGAAGCCGCGGGCTTCCAGCGTGCCCGCGAACGATTCCTCGACCACGAACACCACCCGGTGCCCTCGGGCCTTCAGCACCTCTCCGATCCCAACGCAGTTGTTGGTCGGGCCAAAGGCGCCCTCGGGGAAGAACACGACCGTCTTGCTGCTCACCAAACCTCCATCCATCCCCAGATATGCCGACGGGGACGAGCGCCACAAACGCGCCCGCCCCCGTCGAGGCCTTCTCTAGACGGCAGCCGCCGCCGAGCGGGCCGCCGCGTAGCGCGATGCGACCTCGGCCCAATCGATCACGTTCCAGATCGCCGCCAGGTAGTCGGGGCGGCGGTTCTGGTACTTCAGGTAGTAGGCGTGCTCCCAGACGTCGATGCCGAGCAGCGGCACCTGACCGTCGGAGATCGGCGAGTCCTGGTTGGCGGTGCTCGTCACCTTCAGGTCGCCGCCGTCCAGCACCAGCCACGACCAGCCCGAGCCGAAGCGGTTGACACCGGCGTCGGTCATCTTGGCTTTCAGGTCGTCGAAGCTGCCGAAGGCGCCGTCGATGGCCTCGCCCAGCTCACCGGACGGAGCGCCGCCGCCGTTGGGCGACATGCTCGTCCAGAACATCGTGTGGTTGGCGTGGCCGCCGGCGTTGTTACGCACCGGGGCCTGCTTGTCGGCGGGCAGCGCGCTCAGGTTCCGAAGGACGTCCTCGACCGGGCGGTCAGCCCACTCGGTGCCTTCCAGAGCAGCGTTGGCCTTGTCGACGTACGCCTGGTGGTGCTTGTCGTGGTGGACGCGCATCGTCTGTTCGTCGATGTGCGGCTCCAGTGCGGCATAGTCGTAGGGCAGTGGGGGAACCTCGTAGCCCATGAGCGTCTCCGTCCTTTCTCGTTGTCAACTCATTAGCATACCCATCACATGCCGCCGCTGAACGGACAGAGGATCCTGGTCGCGGGCGGTGCTCACCGGGTCGGCAAGGCGATCGCGCTCGACCTGGCGCACGGCGGTGCCGACGTGGTCATCAGCTACCACTCGGCGGTCGAGGACGCAGCGCAGACGGCAGCCGAGATCGAGGTGCTGGGACGGCGGAGCGGCGCGCATCAGGCCGACGCCACACAGCCCGCGGACATGCGAGCACTGGTGGACTGGGCGGTCGACATCCTGGGCGGCCTGGACGTCTACGTGCACTGCCCTTCCGGCGGGTTTGACCCGCGACCCGCCGCCGAGATCGACGAGGAGCTGTGGGACTCTGCACTCGACAGCACGGCCAAGGGCTTCATGTTCGCCTCCCAGACGGCGCACCGCTACATGGCCGCGCAGGGCGGCGGCGTCGTGGTGGCGATCACCGATGTCGCGGGCATCCAGGCCTGGCCGAAGTTCGCCGCACACTGCGCCGCCAAGGCAGCTCTGATCCAGCTCATGAAGTGCCTGGCGGCCGACTGGGGGGCCGAGGGCATACGTGTGTGCGGTGTCGCTCCCGGCCCGGTGCTGATGCCCAAAGGCGAGCGCGGCTCGGGCGAGGAGACCGTGGTGGGGCACATCGGCAGCCCCGAGGACGTCTCCCGCGCGGTGCGGTTCTGCATCGAGTCGGACTTCCTGACCGGCCAGAATGTGATCGTGGACGGGGGACGGCTGCTGAAGCAGTAGGTGATTCTGCGTCCGCCGCGGCGGTTACCCTAGGAGTCATGGAGGTGGGGACGATCGAACGTGCTGGGGTCGACGAGATCGCCGTGCTCGACCACGGGTTCGTGCGGCTGGACGGCGCGATGGCCGACGACCTCTCGGTCGTGAACGGCGCCCGGGTGTCGTTTGCTCAGCGGGCAACCGAGATGACCGACCGGGATGCCGGCCTGATCCGGTTCCTGATGCGCGAGCGGCACGGGTCGCCGTTCGAGCACAACGCGTTTCGGTTTCACATCAAGTGCCCGATCTTCGTTTGCCGGGAATGGCAACGGCACCGGATCGGCTCGTTCAACGAGTGGTCGGGCCGCTACTCGCAGCTCGAGGCCGAGTTCTACACGCCGGCCGCCGAGGACGTGCGGACGCAGGTAGGCAAGCCGGGCGCCTACACCTTCGAGCAGGTCGAGCCGGAGCTGGCCGAGCACACGCGCGAGGCGCAGCGGGCGGTCTACGACCACGCCTACCGGACGTACGAGGAGCTGATCGAGCAGGGCGTTGCCAAGGAGGTCGCGCGCAACGTGCTGCCGGTCGCGATCTACACGCAGTTCTACTGGACGGTGAACGCCCGCAGCCTGATGAACTTCCTGTCGCTGCGCAACTCTGAGACTGCCCAGCGCGAGATCCGCCGCTACGCCGAGGCGGTCGAGCAGCTGTTCCAGGAGCGGATGCCGATCACGCACGCCGCGTTCCTGGACAACGAGCGTAGATCGCCCTAAGAAAGCGCTAATCGGCGTGGGTCGTCACCCTGCTGGGGGATGCCGTGTCAGCGCTCTGGAGCGACAGTTAAGTGTATGCACCCCCCTGGTCCCGTGCCCCCCGGCCACGAGACGGGCGCAAGCCAGCCGATCTCCTCGCAGATCCGGTGGTTTTCGTTCCTGTGGCTGGCCTCGACCGTCGGCGTCCTGATCGCGATCGGGCTGGCCAGCTACGTCGCCGGCCGCTACCGCGACACGGCCGACGCCCGGGCGCGCGCCACCGCCGGCACCCAGCTCGCGGTGGCCCGGCTGGAGAGCTCGATCCTCGGTGAGGAGAACGACGGCCTCTCCTTCCGGCTGACCGGCCGCCAGCAGTACGTGGGGCAGTTCCAGGCCGATCTGTCGCACAGCAATACCGCCCTGCGCGCACTGCACGCAGCGGCTGCGGACGCACGCCTCGGGCCCGCCCTGACCAGGCAGATCGCACACACGACGTCCGCCATCCAGACGTGGCAGCGCGAGCTGGCGGGGCAGATGAGCAGCGGCAGCCATGGCCGCGCGGTGCCGCCGGCCGGCCCGGCGCAGCCCGCTCCCCAGGTGCAGCACATCAGCGACGGCCTGGGCAAGCTGTCCACCGAGCTCCCGGGAGCGACCGCAGCAGCCATCCGCAGCGCGAACCGCACGTCAGATGTCGCCGACACCGTGCGCCAGGTGGCGACGCTTGCCGGGCTGATCCTGCTCCTGGCAGGCGGCATCCGGCTCCTGCGCCGCGCCTTCTTCCTGGCCGGCGCCGCCGACAAGCAGCGCGAACGGGAGGCCCGCTGGAGTGCCCAGATCGAGAGTGTGCTCGCGTGGAGCGGCCGGGCCAAGGAGGCCTCAACGCGCAGTCAGCTGATCGGCTATGCGAACGTCGCCCCGCACGACGCGATCGGTGCGAACTGCTTCATCGTCAGCGAGGGCGCTCCGGCGTCCCACCGCTCCCACGGGCTGCCCCGCTTCACCCGCCAGGTCGACGACGCCGGCGAGGGCCTGCACGTCTCGGTGTGCTTCGCACCCGGCCGCGGCGACCAGCACGACCACCACGCGCTCGACCTGATGCTCGGCCACCTCTCGGCGCTGTGGCGGACGGTGCTGCGGCAGGAGGCGCTGGAGCGCGCGGCCGGCCACGACGCCCTCACCGGCCTGCCCAACCGGCGGTCGTTCGACGCCGAGCTGCGGCGCCGGATCGCGCTCTCGAAGCGGCGCGGGCTCGGCTTCGGGCTGGCCATCGTCGACCTCGACCACTTCAAGCTCGTCAACGACAGCCTCGGCCATCCGGAGGGCGACACGGTGCTCCGCCGCGCCGGCGAGGCGATTCGCTCGTCGCTGCGCAGCTCCGACCGGGTGTTCCGGTTCGGCGGCGAGGAGTTCGCCCTGATCCTGGAGACGGCCGACCGCGAAGGCATGGAGGAGCTCCTGGAGCGCGCCCGCGAGGCCGTCAAGGAGCTGGGGGTCGAGCCCGAGGTCGGACGCCGCCTGTCAGCGTCGATCGGCTGGGCCGTGTTCCCCGAGGACGCCGCCGAGCGCAGCCGGCTGGTAGCCGAGGCCGACGGCGCGCTCTACCGCGCCAAGAACGGCGGGCGCGACCAGGTCGTCCGCGCCGCCGCCTGACCCGCCTTGCGGCTGCGGCACGGTGAGGGCGCACCTGTCACGAGAGGCGCGTGAGAGACCAATTGGCAAGCGAACGCGCGCCGAGTGGCATGGACCAAGCAAACTCTCGATGAGGCCGATTTACAGGCCTTTTTACGAGACCCTCGCGAACGCTCCGGTCAGCCGACCGGCAGCTGGAAGTGCCAGACAATGGCCGCAGGCCTGTTTGCCCAGGCGGCGTTGGTTGCCTCGATCGCCAGCGGGTGCAGCGCCCAGATGTTCGGGGGCTCGCCGGGGACGTGGGCGGGCGAGGGGGTGCCGTCGCTGAGATCGGTGCCGTCGTCGCCGATCAGCGGTGACGGCCGTCGTGGCTCGTCGCAGCGCAGCACGGTCAGACCGAGCGGCAGCGCCGCCGCCAGGTAGTCGCTGGCCAGCCGGCTGTAGATCGGCATGTAGCCGTAGCTGCCGTCCGGGCCGACCCTGACCAGCGGCAGCCCGATGTCGCCGATCACGCCGCGCGAGTCGGAGACGACGAGGTTGCCCCCGGGCCGCAGTACGCGGACGAACTCCGCGAATACCGGGGCGATGTCCTCGACGTGGCTGAGGGCGATGGCGCAGACGACGAGGTCGACCGACTCGTCGGCCAGCGGCAGCGCCTCGAGCTCGGCCTGGTGGAACTCGCCGCCTGGCACCTTCGCCTGTGCGACGGCGAGCATCTCGGACGAGCTGTCCACGCCGATCACGCGGTGGCCGAGCTGGGCGAGATACGCCGTGTGGCGGCCGGTGCCGCAGGCGGCGTCGAGGGCCACTCCGGCCGGCAGGCCGTCGAGGATCTCGCGGACGATCGGCTGCTCGATCTCGAGCAGCGCGTTGCCCCGCTCGTCGTAGAAGGGAGCCCACATCGCGTAGCCCTCCTGGGTGGTGATCGGAAGAGCCTCGACGCCGTCGCCCAGCTCGTCGGCAGCGTCGAGGAGGGCCTGCACCTCGGCCAACCGGGCGAGCGTGAACGCACAGTCGTACTCGCCTGCGAACCCGTTGAGCAGCGCCGTTCCCTCCAGCCACAGCAGGTAGGCGAGGGGGTGCTGGTAGATGACGCCAGGCGACTCGGACACCGCCTGACTCTAAAGCCCCAGCGCCACCCCATCGCGGCGTGGCTCGCTGCCGCCCCACAGCAGCCCGTCGTCGCCGCGGGCGATGACGTAGCCGTTGCCGAACTCGTCCTCGATGTCCAGCACCTCGGCACGGCGGTCCAGCGCGTCGGCCAGGTGGGCCAGCGGCGGCTCCAGCCACACCATCCCGTCATCCTCGAGCCAGAAGCGTGGCGCGTCCAGCGCCGCCTGGGGATCCATCCCGCGGTCGACCAGGTTGCACACCACCTGGACGTGGCCCTGGGGCTGGAACTGCCCACCCGTCACGCCGAGCACCGCCTTCCAGCGGTCGTCGCCACCGAGCAGGGCGGCCGGGATGATGGTGTGGAACGGCCGCTTGCCGGGCGCGAACGTGTTGGGGTGCCCGGGCTCGAGCACGAACCCGGCGCCGCGGTTCTGGAGCGTGAACCCCTTGCCCGGCACCAGCGCCCGGGATCCGAACCCGTAGTAGACGCTCTGGATCAGGGACACGGCCATGCCCTCGCCGTCGGCCGCGCAAACGTAGGCGGTGTCGCCGATGGTGGCGTACCCGCGTGCGTAGGCTGCCTCGAGCGCGGCGATCTGGTCGGCCGGCTCCGGGGAGCGGAGGCTCTCGAGCGCCCAGCCCGCGATCGAGCCCTGGCCGTTGGGCGGCAGCTCGAGCAGCGTGTGGCCGCCGTAGGCGAACCGCAGCGGCGTCACCCACTCCGGCCGGTGGGCGGCGAGATCGTCCAGCGACAGCCAGCTGACGGCCGCAATCGCCTCGGCAATAGGGCCCTCGTAGAAGCTCCCGGCGGCGGCAAGCTCGAGCGTCTCGGCCATCGCCGGGTTGCGGAAGGTTCCCCGTAGCTCGAACGTGGAAGCGGCGTCGCCCTCGAGATCCGCCCAGGCCTCCTGCCAGAGTGCCGCCTCCTTGGGCGGCACGGCGAACCCGCGCCGGGCCGTCTCGATCGCCGGTGCAAGCGCCGCCTCGACGCCCAGCCGGGAGAACCGCCCGGCCAGCTCGTGCCAGCCGCTGACGCACCCCGGCACGGTGACGCTGCGGGGGCCGAACTCCTCCGGCAGCTGGTCGCCCGGCTGCATCGGCGAGCGGCCGCTGGCGTTGAGGCCGACAGGCTCCTCGCCGTCCCTGACAACGATCGCGAACAGGTCGCCGCCGGGGCCGCACTGGTTCGGCTCGACGACCGCCAGCACGCCCGCCGCCGCCAGCGCGGCGTCGCAGGCGTTACCGCCCCGCTCCAGCGCGCGCAGCCCGGCCAGCGCGGCCAGCGGCGAGCTTGTCGCGACCATGCCGTGCACGCCGACAGCCGAGGGCCGGTGTGGCGCCTGCGTGAACGTCACGGCTCGGTCAGCTCGCCAGGTGCCGTTCGGGCAGAGCGACCAGCACGCCGAGCGCGATGCCCGCCGTCAGCAGTGACGCGATCTGCCACTTCCACGCCGTGCGCCGCCGCCGCTCTGCGATCGCGCCAACCCCGGTGGTCAGAAGGATGCCCAGGGCGAAGACCGTGATCACGAGCAGCAGGACGTGGCTGTGCCAGTGGAACGGCGGCACGGTGGTCACGCCCTGGAGGTTCTTCTGGCGGGCGGCGTAGTTTGCGACCACCCAGGTCGCCACCGCCACCAGCGCGATGGCCATGATCCCGCCGGTCACGGCGCGGGCGACCGGCATCTTCCGGAAAGCGGTGGCGATCAGCGCGCTTCCACCCACGACAATCACGAGGGCGATCAGCCACCAGCCGATCGCCAATCCGACGTACGCGTTGCCCATGGGCGAATCCTACATCTCGACGGCAGCCATCGGCTGCTCCGCCTGCTGTTCCTGCGGCTGCCGGACGCGGACATTGCGGAGGCCGACGAACGCCGTCACCGACGCCGCGGCGGCCATCAAGGCACCCGCGTACATCGCGCCGTGGAAGCCGTGCATGAAGGCAGCGGCCGCATCGTCGGATGCCACCTTGCCGGCGACCGCGCCGGACGTCGCCGTTGCGATGTGGCCGATCTTGGCCGTCTGTCCGCCGATCACGAGCGGCGTCAGGCGCGCCGCGCCGGCATGCGCCGCGGCGGGCAGCTTCGAGATCGAGCTTGACCAGGAGTCCGAGGCCAGCGTCGCCGCGATCGAGCCGAACACCGCGACGCCGAGCGCACCGCCCACCTGCCGCGACGAGTTGACCACGCCCGAGGCGATGCCCGCCTTGGTCGGGTCGACCGATCCCATCGCCGCCGATGTCACCGACGGCATCGTCATCGAGATGCCCGCGCCCATCACCAGGAACATCGGGATCAGGTACAGGTAGTTGGTGTCGACGCCGATCTGGGCGAGGCCGAGCAGCCCCAGCGCCATCCCGGCCATGCCGATCGTCATCAGCGGCCGCGGCCCGACCCTGCCATTCAGACGGCCGGCGATCGGAGCGACCAGGACGACCATCGCGGTCAGCGGCAGCGACCGGAGGCCGGCCTGCTGCGGCGAGTAGCCGTGGATGTTCTGGAAGTAGAGGGTGATGAAGTAGATGACGCCGAACATCGCCACGCCCACCATCAGCACGACCAGGCTGGAGATGCTGAACGCGGGCTTGCGGAAGAAGCCAAGCGGGATCATCGGGTCGCTCTGCCGCAGCTCCCACACCACGAATCCGACCAGCAGCACTGCCGCCAGCGCCAGGAAGCCGATGATGTAGGGCGACGTCCACGAGTGGCTGTCGGTCTTGATCAGGCCCCAGGTGAGCGCGAACAGGCCACCGGTGACGAGCAATGTCCCGACGATGTCGATGTGCTTCGCCGACGGGTCGCGGGACTCGATGACCGCCCAGATGGTGACTGCGAAGGCAACGATGCCGATCGGGACGTTGATCCAGAACACGGCCGACCACGAGACGTTCTGGACCAGGAAGCCGCCGAGCAGTGGGCCGATCGCCAGGCCCAGGCCGGAGATGCCGGCCCAGATGCCAATGGCGGTGGGCAGCTGCTTGCGGGGGAATGCCGAGACCAGGATGGAGAGCGACAGCGGGTTCAGGAACGCCGCGCCGACGCCCTGCACCACGCGCGAGGCGATCAGCTGCGTATCCGTCGAGGACAGCGCGCAGGCTGCGCTCGATGCCGTGAAGACCGTGAGGCCGACCAGGAACAGCCGCTTGCGCCCGAACCGGTCGCCCAGCTTGCCGCCCAGCAGAATGAACCCGGCGAACGTCAGCACGTAGGCGTTGATCGTCCACTCGAGGTTCTCGGGCGTCGTTCTCAGCGCCCGCTGGATCGAGGGCAGCGCCACGTTCACGACCGTGTTGTCGAGCATGATCATGAACAGCGCGAAGCACATGGCGAACAACGTCCACCACTTGCGGTTCGGGTGGTCCTCTATCACGGTGCCTCCTCTGCTGGCGCAACCCTCAAGGTGCGCACGAACATGCGTGCAAGGTCTGCGATCCGGTCGAAGGGCACGTCTTCCTCGACGGCCCGCCGGTAGCCCATGGCGAAGGTGATCCCCAGCCACATCCAGGCCATCTGGTCGGGATCGACGTCGGAGCGATAGATGCCCCGCTCCTGCGACGTGCTCGCCGCGGCGGCAAACCGCTCCCGCAGCGCGCCGACGCTGTGGTTGATTGCATCCCGGATCTGCGGGTCGTCGAGCAGCGTGATGGCGAGCATCCGCAGACGCCACGTCTGCGCGACCACCTCGTGAGAGCCGCAGCCACTCTCGACGATCGCCTGGATCGGGTCGTCGGTGTCGCCGATGATCTGCTCGATGTGCTCACGGGTGCGCTCGGTGGCGTCCTCGAGCACGGCGGCGAACAGCGCCTGCTTCGACGGGAAGTGCTTATAGATCGTGGGCTCGGAGCAGCCCGCACGGGCGGCAATCTCCGCCGTCCCCGCGGCATGGAACCCGCGCTCTGCGAACACCTCGCGACCCACGGCGAGGATCTGCGCCCGGCGGTCGTCACCGGTCATGCGGAGGCGGACGGTCTCACTGCTCACGGCCATCGCCGCAGGTTAGTGAATACTCACTACTGCGTCAAATCTGCGCCGAAATCAGGCTGCGGAGACCTCGTGGAAGCGCTCCACGCGGGCTCCCTCGTGGAAATCGCCGAACGCGAACTTCCACGACGAGTCGGGCCAGACGTAGGTCACCGAGCCCGCCTGCAGGTCGTAGACCGCGGTGTACAGCGTGCCGAAGCCCTTCGAGTAGGTGCCGCTCCACAGCGGCGGCTTGAGGAACGCGCCGAGGAACTCCCGCTCCGTGACGGCGGGGTCGTCGAGCAGCGCCGTCATGCAGTGCTCGCGCTCGAGCGAGCGGGTGGCGGCGGCGTGCTCGGTCCACTCGACGGCGCCCTGGTGGTTGGTTGCGGCGGAGGCTTCGCGGAACTCGACGGCACGGTCGGGCGCCAGGTAGGCGGTCAACACGCCGCCCGAGCGGTCGGCCATCGTCAGCGTGTGGGCGAGCTGGTAGGGCAGCCGCGCGAGCACCTCGCGGGCTTCCCCCACCGTCTCGCACACCTGCAATAGGTAGCGCAACACCAGCGGCACGCCGAAGCCCTCGCCCGTCACCGGCCGGCCGCCGAACGCCAGCGAGACGCCGAAGCCGGAGTCGTTGACACCGTCCAGCAGGCCCCACAGGCAGTCGCTCATGCCGATCACGCCGCGGCCTTCCCAGTTCGTTCCCAGGATCACGCCTTCCAGCCGCGAGGGTGCGTAGTCATAGTTGCGCACCAGCAGCGGCCGCCCGCGCGTCCACACCGCCTGCGAGCAGCCCGACAGGTACGAGGGCGGGTTCCACATCGAGAGCATCCGGGCCGCCAGGTCGCCGCCGCCGGCCAGCTCGACCAGGCGGTCGTAGGTGCCGAGCAGCTCCGGCATGTGGTGGCGGAGCTGACGCCGGCAGACCGCGTAGCTCGAGAGGTTCGCCTCGCCGGCGTGCAGGAACCACCTGCGGTAGGCCGGCCAGCGCTCCTCGAACAGACGCTGCCAGCGCAGCCCCGGGAGGGGCTCGTCGATGGCCTCGAACGTGAACGGGATCTCAGAAATCTCGTGTTGCATGGCTCGCTTCATTCACAGCATCTTGAATGAGAAAGGCTCAGGTTGCGGCATCACGGCGGACGGCGCGGCCGGGGTTCCATGGAACTCGGACTTGATCCCCGAGATCCAGTGGTGAGCTCGCTCGGTGAGCTCGCCGTGGTCGTCCATCAGCCGTCCGCGAGTCACCAGGATCCCGAGATCCGCCCCCGGATAGCGGTACTGGCCGGCCTGGGCGATCCGCAGGTAGAACGCCTCGTCCTCGTCGGCGACGGTGTGCCAGTCCGTGTCGCGGCGCACGAACCTGATCGACCCGTCGGCCGACATGCTCCAGATACCCGAGGTCGGCGCATCGCTGATCATCTCGACCGTGTCGTCGGTCTGCTTGAGGATGAACTGGCTCCAGGCATCGATGCTCTGCGGCTGCGCCCAGCGCTCGTTGAGCGCATCGACGTCGATCTCGTAGTCGACGTCCATGAACTCGAGCAGATGGAACAGGAACAGCGGCATGTCGCCATAGGCAACGGCAGTGACGTTCGTCATCGACGATGCACCGGTGACCCGCGGGTTCAGCTCGCCCAGGTACATCTCGCCGCTGTCGATGTCGGCCAGGAAGTCGAGCTCGAAGTACCCGCGGTAGCCCTCCTGCCGCAGCCGCTCGCCGATGGCACGGGTGCGCGCCCTCGCCTGGTCGCGTCCGGCCTGGTCGAGCACCGAGGCGTGGACGTCGTTGCCGCACCAGCCCCCGCCATACGGTGTCAGCTCGGGGAACCCCGCCAGCTCGGTCATCAGTGGCCCGACCAGCGTGCCGTGCCGGGTGATCACGCCCTCGATGGCGAGCTCGCGGCAGTTGATGCGGCGCATCACCTTCAGCTCCTCCTCCAACAGCTTCTCGGAGTGCTCGTTCCAGTCGCCCTCGTTGGCAATGAAGAACGTCGTCTGTCCGGAGTCGCCGTAGGGCGTCTGCACGACCAGGTCGGTGCCGAGGCCGGCGTCGGCCGCAAGGTTGGTCAGCGCGGCGTACGTGATCGACCGGCCGAGGGCGTTGGGGACGCTGGGCACGCCTGCCTCGTTGCCGATCCGGGTGGTCTCGATCTTGGAGTCGAGGCGGTTGCGCAGCGAGGCCGGCGGGAACGCCACCTTCAGGCCGAGGTCGCCGGCCAGCTCCTCCGTCTCGGGGTCGAACATCAGGAACACCGCCTTCCCGCCCTCGCCGCGGGTGCGCATCCAGTCCCCGACCTCCTTGTGGCCGAGCAGGTAGTTGCAGATCTCCTCGATCGACGTGAACGCGCGTGGGCTGCGCTCCCCGGGCACGAACACGTTGGGGTGGTGCCCGTCGAAGGAGTCGTAGTAATTGACGAAGCGGAAGTTGCGGACCCAGCGGTCGATGCCAAGCAGGTTGAACGCGGTCGCGGAGACGAAGTAGATCGGCGTCTCGTTGGTGCGGAAGTACCTGCGAATATCCGAGATTCCCTCGAGCGGCGCGTCGAGCTTTGGCACCTAAACCCTCCCACCTGGCGTTTGCAGCCGATGGTACAGGTCGAGGCGGGTAATTCGAAGTCTCCGGGCCAGCTCACCGCACACCGCACCACGAGCAGACCATCAGGGCAAGCACCTGAGCCGTGGTCGTGATCGACGGCAGGAAAGCGCGCTCGTCCGCCGCGTGATAGCCCTCGCCGTAGGGCCCGAAGCAGGTGCTGGGGATGCCGCCGTACAGCCCGAAGGTGCGGGCGTCGGTGGTGGCGGTGGTCGCGACCAGCCCGGGATCGGTCCCGGTCACCGTCCTGTGGCAGGCGCGCAGCTCGGTGATCACGTCCTCGTCGGCAGGGAGCTCGTACCCCTCGCAGTCGAACCCGTCGTAGGAGACGACCGCGGGATGCTCGGCCAGGTAAGGGTGCGTCCGGGACGCTTGCGCGACGACCTCCTCGATGCGGTCTCGCAGCTCCTCCAGCGGCGCGCCCGGATAGCGAGCCAGCCGGAAGCGGGTCACGCACTCTCCCGCCACCGTCGACCTCCAGTCCCCACCCTCGATCACTCCAACGTTCAGGTTCAATGGATGGGGGTACGCGGCGAAGGCCGGCGGCGGATCGGTGTTCAGCTCCGCCTCCAGGTCGCGGAGCGCCCGGATGACGTGGTAGCTGGCCTCGATCGCGTTGGCACCCTCGCCGGCATCGGCAACATGCACGGGGTGGCCGGCGACGGTGACGTCGAACCACAGCACCCCGACCTGGGCGGTCGTGAGGGTGGCACCGAACGGCTCGATCACGACGCAGGCGTCGGCCGTATAGCCGGCGGCCACGCAGGCCAGAGCACCGTTGCCTCCGCACTCCTCCTCGACCACCGACTGCAGGGTCAGCCGGCCCGCCGGCTCGACCCCGACCCGGCGCAGCGCGGCCACGGCCATCACCGCCGCGACCAGCCCCGACTTCATGTCGCCCGCGCCGCGCCCGTACATCCAGTCGCCGTCGATGGTGGGGCGGAACGGCGGCGTGCTCCACAGGCGGTCGGGCTGGGAGCTGACCACGTCGATGTGGCCGTTGAAGATCAGCGATCGGCCGGCTCCGTCACCGCCGAGCCCGGCGACCACGTTGCGCTTGCCGGTGACGTCCCACGAGAAGGGTGCGGCGTGGGGGTGGGCGCGCAGCTCCGCGGCATCCATCGGCACGTCGACCGGCTGCAGTCCCAGCTCGCGGTAGGCCTCGGCCATCACCGCCTGGCCGGGCTCCTCGTTGCCCAGCACCGTGGGCTGCTCGACCAGTCGGCGGAGCAGGTCGACGCCCGCCGCCGTCTCGGCCGAGACGGCGGCTGAGAGCTCCGACTGCAGGGCAGGGTCAACCGTCGGGTCCATCACTCGAACCTAGCAGTAGCCTCGGCCGGGCCGACCGGCGCGGCGAGTAGCGTAGGCGCGATGTCTGACCGCGAGCGGCCGGCCGGGGAGGCCGACGACGGCAACCTGATCGTCGACCGGTTGAGCGAGACCTACCGGCTGATCACGGGCGATCCGTCGCAGGCCGTCGAGCGCGCGCTGGACGAGGTTGGCATCAACACGCGCGCCGAGGCGGAGATGATGGCGGAGCTGGCGTTCACGCAGCCGCTTGCCCATCCCGACCACTTCGAGCAGGCCCACAGGCTGACGATGCGCGCGCTCGAGGTTGCCGACCGGCAGGGCTGGCGGAATCCCAAGATTCCCCGGCTCGGCCCATTCAGCAGCCTCGCCCAGAGCGCGATCGAGTTCGTCTCCCGCACCATCGTCCGGGGATACGTGGCGCGGGTGATCCGCAACCTGGCGATGCTCTACGCCCGCCGCGAGGCGCAGGCGCCCGTGATGAGCCAGGAGCGGCGATCGCTGGCCCGTGCGCGGATCCAGGCCGACCGGCTGGCGGTCGGCTTCAAGGGTGGCGGACTGCCGATCCCGACGGTGCTGATCGGCGGTGCCGCGTTGCCGGTGCTGGCGTCGGTCGCCCGGTCAGCCGGCGTCGTCAAGAAAGAGGGCAGCCCGGTCGTGATCGCGCTCGGCATCGTGTTGGTCGTCGTGTTCGCTTCAATGTCGTGGGTATTGCTGCAGGGCGCCGGCCTGGCGCACCGGCGGATCGCCGTGGGCCTGACGCCGGCGCTCCGGGCTCTCTACGAGACGATCGGGCATTGCGGCCACCCACCGCGCGACGAGAGCCGGACGCTGGCGGTGGTTGCGATCGCACTCACCTTCGTCGGCTGGTTCATCGTGCCGCTGGCGATAGCGGCCGTGATCACGCTGCTCTAGCTGCTCGAGCCGGCGCCCGAGGAGAGCGACGAGAGCATCCTGGTGGCGTTGTAGACCTGGTCGGCGGGCGGCACCGCGATGTGCACCTTCTCGCCAAACTTCGAGAAGCCGAACTGGACATGGACCAGCGCGGTCGGACCGTTCGGCGCGGTCACCTGCATGTCCATCTGCATCTGGCGCACCATCTTGTTGCCGTCGAGCCACAGCTTGAACGGCACGGTGGTGCCGCCCAGCTCCGTGCGCAGCATGTCGAGCATCTTCCTGGATATCACGCCCTTGCCGGCCAGTTTCGCGTAGTCCAGCGTGCCGTTGTACTCGGTAGTGGCAACACCTCCGAGGCTCGAGTTGCCGACCAGCTTCAACGTGGACACACCCTTCAGGTACGTCAGCATCTGGGACGGGTTGCTGGTGCTGCCCTGGGCCATCAAGCCGTTGATGTTCATCCCCATCGCCGAGCCCACCGCACTCATGTCTTCCTCGACCCAGGGCTTGTGACCCGGGATCTGGGCGCTCAGCAGCGGCCAGTTCATGAACAGCTTCGTCCGGGTCACGACCTCGTGCATGGTGCCCTTGAGCCGGGGCACCCCGCTGGTCAGGTTGACCGTCAGGCTCTCGCGGAGCGGCTTGTAGCTGACGTCGCCACTGCCCCGAATCGAGACTCCCTCCTGATTCGAACCGGCGATGCGCGTCGACATCGAGAGCGTGATGTGAGCACTGCCGGCGGCCCTGGCGCGGGCCCCGGACTTGGCGGCCAGCTCGACGAAGTTCGACTTCTTGATCGTCCGCGGCTTCTGGGCGTGGTGAGCGCTGGCGGCAGAGCCGCAGCCCGCGGCGGCGAGCGCAGCTACCAGGAGGCCAACCGGGACCAGTCGACGTGCCATCGGTCTCAAGCTAGCGGGAGGTCGGCGGCTTGCCTACCCCCAAAGGCCCTGTGGCCACTGCCGGCCGTGCCCCCACACTTCGCAGTAAAGACGCGGCGTTGCGCGGCCGATACGTGCCTCATGACGCCGTTCACGCCCGCGGAAGCCGTCGGCCTGCTCTTTGCGCAGCCAGACGTCGAGCTCGAGATCTCCGACGGAGCCTTCATCCGGGTGCACGCCATCCGGATCGAGAACGACCTGGTGGTGGCGACGGCGCCGCGACTGTCGGTGCAGACCGGCATGGAGCTGACCGGCCGTGTCATCGGGCCGGACGGCCAGCCGTGGGTGATTCCGCTCCAGTTGGAGGACGCGAGCTACCACACGCCCGACCTGGCCGTCTGCCGGATGCGGGCAATGGGCTGCGAGGTCGATACCACGCGGCGCTCCGCACAGCGGGTGCCGATCGGCGGCGTGGCCTGGCTGGAAGCCGTGAACTGCCGCGACATCGTCGACGGTGACCGGGTGGACGGGTCGCTGGAGGATCTCTCCCGCACCGGGGTGGCATTCACGACCACGCGCGTGCTCCGCGAGGGTGACCGGCTGGTCTTCAACGGCCGATTCTTCGCCGACTCGATCGCGGGTGAGGTGCGCGTCGCGTCGGTGCGCCCGGCCGCCGCCCCGGGGCACATCGTGGTCGGCTGCCGCTTCATCGACATCGACGCCGACAGCGTCGCCCGCATCGACCGCATCCTGTCCGGAGGCCGCGAGCCCGAGGGCGACGCGCAGATCGACGTCTCGGCGCTTCGCGATCTCGCCTCCGGCGAGAACGACGGCGGCGGCTGGCGCGGCATCTTCAAACGCGGCTAGCGGAAGCTCTGGCGGCCTTTAGCGAGTGACCTGGGAGCCGCCGACGATCGCGTCGCGGCCGTCGGGGAAGCGCACCCAGGCCTTGTTCGTGCCGTCGTAGTCCGGCGCCCAGAGCACGAGGGTGGCCGGCTCACCGCGTACCTCGCACTGATCGGTGCCCTCGGGATCGAGCCCGCGCCAGATGCGGATGAACGGGTTGGTCTCCCACTCGTCGCCGATCGTCGTTGGCAGCGTGTGCCCAGGATGCACGGCGGTGGCGGGATCCAGCTTCATGAGCCGGTCCATCACCGAGTGCTTGATGTCCGTGTACCCGGTCTCGCCGCCACCGGCGGTGCCGCCCAGCGTGCCCTTGAAGAGCACGTCCGCAGTGAAGACGTCGGTGCCGTTGACGTCGAAGCTGAGGTGGTCGCGGCAGTGTCCTGGCGTGTAGAGGCCGCGGATCCGAAGGTCGCCCGACTCGATCACCTGCTCGTCGGCGAACTCCGGCCAGTGCAGCAGCGGCACGCCGAAGCGCTGCTGATAGCGCTCGTTGTCCACCACGTGGTCGTGGTGGGAGTGCGTGTTGAGGATGTGGGTGATGGTGATGTCGTCCTGCTCGATGCGCTCGAGCAGGGGATCGGTGACGCCGTTGCCGTCGATGAGAACGCCGTGCCCGCCGGCTCCGTCGGCCACCAGGTAGGCGTTCGACGTCCAGGTCGGGTGCTCTGTGCGCTCGATGATCATGCGAAGGAGATCACGCTGCGGATGCCGTCCTGCGCCTCCATCAGCTCGAAGCCGCGGTTGACCTCGTCGAGCGTGATCGAGTGGGACAGGAACGGGTCGACGTCGATCTCGCCCGCCAGCCACCGGTCGACGAAGCGTGGGACTCCGTCGCGGCCCTTGACGCCGCCGAACGACGAGCCGGCCACCCGCCGGCCGGTGATCAGGAAGCGGGGCACGATGTCGAGGGTCTCGCCCCGCCCGGCGACGCCCGCCACGGTGCACAGGCCCCAACCCATCCGCGCCGCCTCGACGGCCTGGCGCATCACCCTGACGTTGCCGGTGGCCTCGAAGGTGTAGTCGGCGCCGAAGCCGCCGGTCATCTCAACGATCCGCTCGACGGAGTCGTCACCGCCGACCATCACGTCGGTCGCACCCTGTCCGCGCGCCAACTCGAGCCGCTCCTCCGAAAGGTCGACGCAGACGATCCGCTCGGCGCCCTGCAGCCGGCAGCCGGCGACCGCCCCCAGGCCGACCATCCCCGCGCCGAACACGACGCAGGTCGACCCGGGCTCGACCCGGGCCGTGTTGATCGCCGCCCCCAGGCCGGTGGACAGCCCGCAGGCGAACAGGGCGGCGCCCTCCAGCGGTGCATCCGGCGAGATCTTGGCCAGGGCGATCTCGGGCATCACCGTGTACTCGGCGAACGTGCTGGTACCCATGAAGTGGCGGATCGGCTCGCCGTCGCGCGACAGCCGCGCGGTGCCGTCCGGCAGATAGCCCTTGCCCTGCTGGTCGCGGATGGCCAGGCAGAGGTTCGTCTTCGGGCTCTGGCAGTGGATGCACTTGCCGCACTGCGGCGAGAACAGCGTGACGACGTGGTCGCCCGGCTCGACCAGGGTGACGCCCTCGCCGACGCGCTCGACGACGCCGGCGCCCTCATGCCCGAGCACGGTGGGCGAGTACCCCGACGGGTCCGCTCCCGACGCGGTGTACAGGTCGGTGTGGCAGACCCCGCACGCAGCCAGGCGCACCAGCACCTCGCCCGCGTGCGGCTCCGCGAGGTCGACCTCCTGGACGACCAGCGGCTCCCCGAACTCCTCCAGCACGGCTGCGCGGATCTTCATCGCGGGCGAGTGTAGCCTGTCCGGCGATGGACGTCGATGACGCGATCCGGACACGGCGCACGCACAAGCTCTACCAACCGGACCCGGTGCCGCGGCCGGTGCTCGAGGAACTGCTCGAGCTCGGCCGCTGGGCGCCGAACCACCACGTAACGAACCCGTGGCGGTTCCGGGTGCTCGGGACCGAAGCGCTGGCGCGGCTGAAGGCAACCGACCCCGACGGCGCCGCCAAGCTCGGCCGGGCACCAACGCTCGTTGCCTGCTCGGTAACCACCGACGAGGATCCCCAGCAGGCCGAGGAGGATCTGCTGTCCGGCGCCTGCGCCGTCTACATCGTCATGCTCGCCGCCCACGCCCGCGGGATCGCGACCTACTGGCGCACACCTGGCGTGCTCCGCACCGATGCCGGCCGGCGGGCGGTGCAGATCGCCGAGGGCGAGCGGGTGCTGGGGCTGCTCCACCTGGGCACGGCCGCCCGCGACTGGGAACCGCCGCCGCGGGCGCCGGTCGACCAGCTCGTGACGTTCCTCGACTAAAGAGTTCCGACCCGGGCCCTAGGTGCGCCAGCCGAGGGCGCGGTCGAACTGCTCCTTCTCGGCGCGGCGCTCGGCCAGGTCGATCGGGGCCGACACGCGGTCGGCCGCGGTCGCCGCGCGCACCCGCCGGGTGCTCTCGCGGAGCGGTGGCAGGCCTACGGCCGCACGACGGACGTCCACCTCGGCCCGGTTCTCGATCCGCCAGGGGCTCATACGGCCCGAACGGTCCCAGTCGAAGGCGCTGCCGTAGACCTGCGGGCGCCCCTCGTGATAGCGGATGCAGTCCAGGAGCACGGCCGGCTGCCACGCCGGAATCCGTCCCTCGTCGGCGGCCTGCACCAGCAGCGGCAGCATCTGACGCTGCAGCGCGGGGTCGCAGATTGCGTGGTGGACGACCAGCCATGCGGCCTCGGCGCCGTCCTCGCCCACCTGGTCCTCGCCCGGCCAGCCGTACTCGTCGACGATCGTCTCCAGGCGGGCGACGTTGCGGTGGTGCACCCGCTGCAGGAGTGGGTCGTATCCCTGCCAGAGACGGCCGTCGCGGGCCAGCTCGGCGCGCAGATCGGCGTCTTGACGGGCAAGAGCCAGAAGCTCCTCACGGAGCGTAGGAGGACGCAACCCCATCACACAAAGGTACGCGCATCCCCGCCTCTGCACTAGACCCAGGCCTGATCTAGCATCGCTTCGGACCCGAGTTCCCCGACCTGGAGGTGGCCAGTGCTCTCCGAGTTCAAGGCCTTCGTCCTGCGTGGCAACGTGATCGACCTGGCCGTCGCTGTCGTGCTGGGCGTGGCGTTCGGCGCGGTCATCACGGCATTCGTCAGCGACATCATCACGCCGATCCTGGGCGTGATCGGCGGCAAGCCGAACTTCAGCCAGCTGACGTTCACGATCAACGGCAGCGTCTTCTACTACGGCTCGTTCCTCAACGCGGTGATCGCATTCCTGTCCATCGCGGCGGCGATCTTCTTCTTCGTCGTCAAGCCGGTCAACCACCTGAAGGCACGGCGTGCGGGCGAGGACGGCCCGCCGACGACGCGGCCGTGCCCCGAGTGCGTGAGCGAGATCCCGGTCACAGCCACGCGCTGCGCCTACTGCACCACCGAAGTCGCGACGGCGGGGGCCTGAGCATGAGGGTTTTCGTGATCGGTGACATGGAGGGCGTGGCCGGCCTTACGAACTGGTCGCAGGTCGACGGAGGCACCGCGCTGCACGCCGCCGGCTCGGTGCTCTACACCGAGGAGATGAACGCGGCGGCGCGCGGCGCACGATCGGCCGGGGCGACCGAGATCGTGCTCATGGACTGCCATGGGGCCGGCAGCGGCTACCAGTTCAACTCACTGCTGCCCGACCTGATCGACCCCGACTGTGAGTTCGTCGTCCAGTCGGAGTGGACGGAGTACACCGGCATCCTTGAGCAGGGGTGCGATGCCGCCCTGCTGGTCGGCATGCATGCGATGGCCGGCACCGCCGACGGCGTCATGAACCACACGGTCTCGGGAACCGGCTGGCGCGAGGTGCGCTTCAACGGCCGCCCCGTGGGCGAGGTCGGCATCAACGCCGCGCTGTGCGGCACCTGGGGATGCCCGGTGCTGATGGTCACCGGAGACGAGGCGGTCTGCCGGGAATCGGCGGCCCTGCTCGGCGACGGTCTGGTCACGGTGCCCGTGAAGCAGGGGTTGGGCCGGTTCAGCGCCCGCCACAAGACGCCCGAAACCGCCCGCAGGATGATCGCGAAGGCGGCCGAGAAGGCCGTGGGCAACCTCAAGGCGGTCGAGCCGTACGACCCCGGTCATCCCTGCCGGATCGAGGTCGACCTGGGCTCCTCGGACCACCACGAGCACCTTCGGCACTCGTCGAACGTGGAGATCGTCGACGCTCGCACGATCGCCAGCACCGCCGACGATTGGTGGACGGCGTGGCGCCAGTTCTACTTCAGCTACCGCTGGCCCGTCGAATGACGATGCTGTCACGTTCTCTTATCCAGGATGACGAATAGATGACAAACGGGTGGTACGACCTGTAGGCTTGCGACTCCCCACCCCGTACTGAGGTATGGCATGTCTGTAGAAATCGCACAGCTCGTACAGTCGCTTTACGCGTCTATCCAGCACCTCTCCTCGATGACTCGTCAGCGGTCAGGAGTGAACCGCACCGAGTACGGCGCGCTGCAGCAGCTCGCCATCGGGGGAAGCCTGACCGCCGGCCAGCTTGGCGAGCGGCTCGGGATCACGTCGGGTGCCGCAACGAAGCTGATCGACCGCCTGGAGGCCCAGGGGTACGTTCAGCGGCGCCGCAGCACGACCGACCGCCGCAGCGTGGTGGTCGAGCCCCGGCCGTCCGCGGCCCGGGTCATCGCCGGCGATCTGCGCCAGGCCAACCGCGACATCGGGACCCTGGTCGATTCGTTCACGGCCGATGAGCAGGTCGCAATCCGCCGCTTCCTGGAAGAGGCCTGCGAGATCATCGAGCGCCACGTCGAACAGGCGCCCGCCGCGTAGAACCTCTACACCGCTACCGGGGCCGGGGCCACTGACGGCACCGGCTCCGGGAGCGATGCCGACCTCGCGGCCAGCCGCATGGCGACGGCCATTCCGATCATGTCCAGCACGCAGTAGCCGCCGGCGATGCCGCTTGGCGGATTGCCGAGCGTCGTGATGTGCAGGAAGTCGTAGGGCGCCCATGCCCAGTTGCCCAGCGACGTGCCGATCAGCTCCAGCGCCGTCGTCACGATGAACGCGCCGCTGTAGACCAGCGGCGAGCGTCCCCGCAGCAGGAAGCCGACCAGCACCAGGTAGAGCAGCGCCCCACCGGTGTCAGGGCGGGACGACAGGAAGACGCCCCAGAACGCCCACAGGCCGCCGGCCACCAGCACCATCCGCGGCAGCACCCGGGCGACGCTCGCGCGAGTGTTCGCCTGCGCGGCGATGTGGAGCGCGGCCAGGTACACCAGCCCGTGTCCGGGAGGCACAAACGTCGGCACGTTGTGCAGCCGGTAGGTGTACAGGTGGAGCAGCGGGGAGGCGGTGTACTCGAGGCAGGTGGCCGCCGCGACGACGGCGACGACCTGGATCCGCACCGAGCGGCTCTCGCCCCGCAGGAGCGCGATCAGCAAGGCCCAGGTGAGCACGCCCAGCGCGCGCTGCGGCCAGATCGAGGAGATGGAGTCAAGGAAGAGCCCGACCGGGATCCAGGTGAAGACGATCGCGATGATCGCAAGGCGCGGTCTGGGCATGAGGCGAATACGTAGCGGACGGGGCGGCGGTTCACAAGCCCCATCGGCACAACCGGACCGCGGATAAAGCGCATCGCCCGGCGCCCGCGAGGGTGGGCGCCGGGCAATGCTCGGCAGTCGATCAGGCGGAGATCGGGGTGGCGGCGGGCTCCAGGGCCACGGCCAGCACCTCGTCGATCGTCATCACCGGGTGGAACGTCATCGCCTCGCGAACGTCCTCCGGCACGTCCTCCAGATCGGCACGGTTGCGCTCAGGCAGGATGACGTCGGTCAGTCCTGCTGCGTGCGCCGCCAGCACCTTCTGCTTGAGGCCGCCGATCGGCAGCACCCGGCCCTGCAGGGTGACCTCGCCGGTCATCCCCACCGTGTGCTTGACCTTGCGGTGCGTCAGCAGTGACGCCAGCGCGGTCACCATCGTCACGCCTGCGCTCGGCCCGTCCTTGGGGATCGCCCCGGCCGGGACGTGGATGTGGAATCCACGGTCGTCGAACGCGTGCGAGTCGATGCCCAGCTCGCCGGTGTGGCCGCGGACGTAGGAGAGAGCGATCTTGGCCGACTCCTTCATCACGTCACCCAGCTGACCGGTCAGCTCCAGGTCGTGTGCACCAGGCACCTCGGTCGCCTCGACGAACAGCACGTCG
>Ga0265338_10002089_pt1 | contig 30841 bp, 17 predicted proteins | sample 42126metaG_FD_193579 | JGI IMG/M metagenome (GOLD analysis project Ga0265338, IMG submission 193579) | Rhizosphere microbial communities from Carex aquatilis grown in University of Washington, Seatle, WA, United States - 4-21-26 metaG | ecosystem: Host-associated > Plants > Roots > Rhizosphere...
TTGGTTGGGTTGGAACGCACAAGGCCGGCCCTTTTGGGGCCGGCCTTGGTCGTGTTTGGCGGTGTTTAGGCCGCTAGAACTGGTACCTGGCGCCGAGAGTGACGGTGCCTTCGTCGTAGTTGGACTTGAACTTGATGCCACCGGTGAGGAAGGCCGAGAGGCCGGAGGTGGTGGTGAAGAGGTTGGCCTGGCCGGAGACTTCGCCGAAGACGCCCTTGAGGTTGTCGCCGTTGGTGAAGTTGGGACCGGCCGGGATGAGCAGGGTGGAGGTGGGATCGTTGTCGAACTCGTCCCAGATCCGCCCGGTCACCGCCAGCTTGACCTTGTAGTACTGGAAGTCCTGCAGCATGCCGAGGCGAAGACCCAGGCTGCCGCGGAAGGACTGGTCGTTGCCCAGCGCCGCCGAGCCGCCCGGAAGCGGGATCTGGTCGAGGGTGGTGTCGACGTAGGAGAGCGACCCCACCGGTTCCCAGAACGCCGTGGCCCCCAGCGGCATGTTGTAGCCCGCCTCGACCTGACCGCCCCAGCTGGTGCCGTGGGTGTCGCTGGTCACCGGCGGGCCGGAGAGCCCGCCGCCCGGCAGCATCACCGCCGACGGCATGTTGGCGCCCAGCCGCAGGAAGTTGGCGTTGAGCGTGCCGTCGATGAAGAGCCCACCGGAGAGGTAGGTGGCGTAGCCGCCGAGGTCGGTGGCTTCGACGCTGAACCGATCCGGCGAGCTGCGGAAGCGGATGTCGCTGTCCACGGTGCCGGTCTCGACCCCGACCACCCAGGCCTTGTCCTTGTCGGTCACGTCGAGCAGGTCGACACCGCCCAGGAGGCCGGCCGTGTCCTGATCGAACGTGGTGTCGAAGACATAGGTCTGGTTGAAGTCGGTGAAGCGGCTGACCTGGCTGCGGTGTGTCCAGTCACCCACGGTCTTCAGCCACACCGCCGGCTGCGTGCCGTCCGCCCGGCCCTGGATGATGTCGCGCTGATCGGTGGTGCGATCGAACCAGGTCTGGGTGGTGGTGTACCAGAGGCCGTCGATGGCCCCGGCGACGGTGGGAAGCTCGAAGGCGGTGGCCTTCGGGATCCCGACCAGCCGCTCGGTGGAGTCCGCCGAGTTGTAGGCCAGGTCGTAGAAGAACATCCCCGGCTTATCCAAGACGTCGGTGTGGCCGCCGAACAGGAAGGCGTCGGCCGGGTTGCCGTCGAAGTAGTCGCTGGTCGGCGCCAGATGGAAGGTGCTGGCGGCCGACGAGCCGACGACGATGACGATCCCGGTCGGGTTGAAGGCGCCCAGGGCGTGAGCCTTGGTGTCCAGAACCTGGATGCCTTCGTTGCCGCTGGAGGAACCGATCACCAGGCAGTCGGCGGCGGTAAGCACCATCGACGTACAGGCCGCCGCGCTCTGGGTGTCGCTCCAGAGGTTGGCGTCCAGATCGATCTGGCCGGTGCCGCCCAGCGCGGTGCCGGTCCCGATCAGCACCGAGTTGATCAACCGGTCCGAGGCGCCGAAGTTCGCCGAACCCAGGATGATGGTCCCGTTGTTGGTGAACCCGACCGTGCCGGTGATCGTGGTGACCGCGGGAGCGGCCGCCGAGCCGGTGGTGGAGAAGTCGTAGCCCACCACCACGGTGCTGTCGGCATCGTTGAGGATGGTGTTGGTCCCGGTTCCGAAGGCCAGCGTCGTCTTCACCTGGTTGGTGGAGGTGACGATCAGGCCGTCGTTCTCGATCGAGTTGTTCCCGGTCGGGGCGAAGGTCGAGGTCCCGTTGGTGAACCACTCTTCGTCGTTGAACGTCGTGGTGCCGTTGGTCCCGGTCAGGCCGGCGAAGTTCATCCGGCCTTCGATCAGGTCCTCGTTGTCGATGTTCACCGAGCCGGTGGTCCCCCGGATGGCCAGGTCGGACAGACCGGCCACGAAGTTACCGTTGAACTCGTTGGTCGACTCGATGACGAAGTCGTTGGTGATGAAGGTGGTGGCCCCCGAGACGGCGGTCACATCGACGACGGCGTAGCTGATGTTGCCAGCCAGGTTGCCGCCCAGCGCCACCGTCGAGGCCCCCGAGCCCACCGCGTCCCCATCGTTCTCGATGGAAGCGTCGTTGCCCGAGTTGGTGACGATGGCCCGGCCGTTGAAGGCGAAGGTGTTGGCCTCGGTCTCGACGCTGACCCCGTTGACCGCGCCGAGGTTGCCGCCGCCGGTGCCGCCGACCGCCAGGATGCCCACCGGGCCCAGGTTGCCGTCGACGCTCATCGCGCCGGTGGCCTGAACCGTGCCGGAGCCGAGGAAGCCGACCACGACCGTGGTCGAGCCCTTGCCCACCGAGGTGGCGACGATACCGTCGTTGCCCGCCGCGACGTTGACGGTGGCAGAGCCCCCGGTCTTGATCGGGACGTTCTCGACATCCACCAGCACCGAGCCGTTGCCGCCGGTCGTGGAGGCGGTGATGCCCGTGGCTCCCGTGCCGCCGGCGTTGCCGGTCAGATCGCCCTGGATGTTGCCCAGAGTGAAGACCGACACGTTGGCCCCGCCGGTGGAGGAGGCGACGATGCCGTTGCTGGTGTGACCCGCCGCGCCGGACCCGAAGGTGTTGCCGGCGGAGACCACGATCGCCCCACTGGTGGAGGAGGTGGCGTTGATGCCGTCTCCGCCCGCGCCGGTGACATTGATCGCCGTCGAGAAGCCGCCGTTGGCTTCGGTGTTGATCGTGGTGGTCCCAGAGCCAGGCCCGGTGTCCGAGGTGATGATGCCGTTGGTCCCGCCGAAGACGTTGCCGCCCAGGTGGGTGTCGACGTTGACGTTGGCGCCGCCGATGTCCTCGACCTCGATACCGTCCTCGGTCGTGCCGGTCTCCGTCCCAGAGCTGGTGATGGTGACCGTCCCGTCGCCGATGGCGTGGATGGCGTCATTGCTGGCCGTCACCGAGCCGGTCCCTTGGGTGATGGCGAGCGCCCCGTTGCCGAGGAACACCCCCGCGTCGATGCCGTCGCCGGCGCTGACGTTGATGGTGGCCGCGGTGTTCGAGATCGTCACCGACTTGCCGCCGAAGGAGATGCCGTCGATGCCCACCGCCGTGGCGACGATGTTGCCGCTGTTGGCGATCGACACCGTGCCCTTGGTCACCGAGAGGATGCCGAAGGCCACCGGATCGATGCTGCCGGAGTTGGTGATGCTGGTATTGCCGGTCCCTTGCGAGATCGCCCCGATGCCGATGGTCCCGGTCGCCGTGCCGAAGCCGACGTTCAGGCTCACCGCATTGTTGGTGTCACCGAAGATATTGCCGCTGTTGTTGATGGTGATGGTGCCCGAGGCCCCGGTGTTGGTCTCGTCGGCCAGGATACCGGCGTCGTTGACCCCGTTGCCCGCGCCGCTGGCCCCGATGTTGCCGGTGTTGACGATGCCGATCGTGCCCGTGGCGCCGGCCCCGGTGTTCTGGGCCAGGATGCCGAAGCTGGCGTTGGCGTCGTGGGACATATCGCCGTGGTTGACGATGCTGATCGGGCCGGTGGTGTCGTCGGCTTCGATGCCGGCGAAGGTGGTGGTGGCGTCACCAACCTGGCTGGTGATCGGCGCGCCGCTGGTCCCGATGGTGACCGAACCGCCCGCCGATGAGCCCAGGATGGCGTCGTTGACGCCGGTGACCAGCGCCCCGGTGGAGGCCACCGAGACGTTGCCGGTCCCGCTGCTCGCCGCCGCGATGCCGTCCGACCCAGCGCCGATCCCCTTCACCGTGGTGGTGGAGGCGACGGTGACCGAGCTGGAGTTGCTGGTGGAGGCCAGGATGCCGCCGCCGACGCCGCCCGTGGCCGTGCCGGTGACGTTGCCGCCAGCGCCCGCCGTGACCGAGACGTTGCCGCCGCCGATCGACTGAGCGGTGATGCCCCAGCCGGCCTGGCCGGTGATGGCGTCATTGGTGGCGATGCTGGTGTTGCCGGCGCCTTCCTGGATCGACTGGATGCCGTTGTTGCCGCCGGTCACCGCGCCGCCCGCCGTGGTGTCGACGAGGACGTTGCCGCCCGCCCCGAACGCCCCGGCGAAGATGCCGTCGTGGTTCTCACCGATGACGGTGGCGTTGCCGGTGACCGTCACCTTGGCGGTGAAGGCCGCCCCGCCCGTGGTGATCGCCGCCAGGCCGGTGTGCACGGCGGTGACATTGCCGCTGGTGGCCACCGTGGCGTTGCCGCCGCTGGCCGAGCGCATGCCCACCCACGCCGGATCGATGGTCGCGGTGTTGGTCAGCGTCACCGCCCCGGTGCCGGTGTTCACTCCCTCGATGCCGTAGTTGTCGGCGACGCCGTCCGCGACGGTGATGTTGCCGGTGTTGGTCACCGTGATGCCGACGTTGCCGCCGGGGCCGGACGAGTCGGCGATGGCGACAATGCCGCCGCCGCCGTTCACGCCGCCGTCGACGAAGATCGCGCCCGAGTTGGTGATCGAGATCCCCGTCGTCGTCGCCGCGCCGATCTGGTTGGCGACGATGCCGATGTCGTTGACGCCGTTGCCGGCGCCCACGTTGCCGATCTGGGCGGCGTTGTTGATGGTGATCTGGCCGGTGGTCGAGATCGACGCGATGCCGAAGTTGGCGTTGACGTCGCCGGCCATGGAAGCCGCCGCCGAGGTGGTGATGGTGGTCAGACCCGTGGTGTTGGAGCCGCGGATCGCCGCATCCAGCGTCGTCGCATCACCCAGCACGCTGGTGATCGGCGCGCCGGTGGTCCCGATGGTGATCGTGCCGCCAGCCGAGTCGCCCTGGATGGCGTCGTTGGCGCCGGTGACCAAGGGCCCGGTGGAGGCGATGCTGACGTTGCCGGCGCCCAGGGCGTCGCCAACGATGCCGTCGGACCCCGCGCCCAGCCCCTTCACCGTGGTGGTGTTGTTGATGCTGACCGTCTTGGTCCCCGAGGTCTCACCCAGGATGCCGCCGCCGGGCACGGTGGTGTCCGTGCCCTGGATGGTCCCGCCGGTGACGTCGATGTTGACATTGCTGCCCGTCGACACCGCCGAGATGCCCCAGCCGTTGGCGCCAGTGACGTTGCCTTGGGTGTAGACGTTCATCGTGCCGGCGCCGGAGATGTCGATGCCGTCGAGGTTGCCGGTGACGTCGGCGATCAGCCGCGTCCCCGGGCCCGCGCCCACATTGACCGTGCCGTTGCCCGCCCCGTTGAGCGCTTCGATGCCATCGCCTTGCGTGCCGGTGATGGTGTTGGCGCTGGAGGTGTCGACGATGTTGGTGGTCCCCGACCCGGTCTGCTGGGTGAAGATGCCCACCGCGTCGCTCACCGGGCCTTGCACGTTGATCTGGATGGTCCCCGCGCCGCCGGTGACGCCTTCAAGGCCATTGCCGATGTTGCCAGTCACCGAGCCCATGTTGGTGATGGTGATGGCCCCGGTGGTGCCCATGGCGAAGATGCCGTTCACCTGAGCGGTGACCGGGCCGTTGGTGGCGATGTCGATCAGGCCCGTGCCGCCGGTGGTGGCGTGGATGCCATCCAGCACCGCGCCGTTCACCGTGCCCGTGCCGGTGGTGATGTGGGTCTGGGCCGCCCCGGTGGTGATCGCCGAGGTGATGCCGTTGGCCCCCGAGACGTTGCCGCCGCCGGTGTTGATGATGATCGCGCCGTCGTCGGTCAGCGCCGCGATGCCCGCGCCGGTGGTGTCGGTGGCGTTGGTGGAGCCATCGTAGGTGATGGTCACCGTGCCGCCGGCCGCCGAGGCGTCGCCCAGGATGCCGTCATGGGTGGCGGTGATCTGGGTGTTCTTGGAGAGGCCGCTGACCACCACCGGTCCGGTGGTGGTGTCGACTTCCACGCCGTTCTGACCGGCCACCGTGTCGGCCGTCACCGTGGCGTTGCCCTTGATGTTGGCCGTGGCGGTGCCCGAGGTGGTCTGCACCAGCACGCCGTCCTGACCGGTGTTGATGGTGGTCCCGGCGACGTTCACCGTGGCCGTGCCCAGGTTGCCGGTGAGGTTCACCGCCCGGATGCCGCCGTCGGTGACGATCCCGTTGGCGTTCTCGGTGACCAGCACCGCCCCGCCGTCGCCGATGGCGTTGACGCCCCAGCTGGTGGCGGGCGCGAGCGTCCCGACGTTGCCGCTGATGGTGACGCCGATGGTGCCGGAGCCCCCGGCCGTGGCCAGGATGCCGTTGTCGAGGTTGCCGCCAGGGCCGCCTTCCACCGTCGCGCCGTTGGCCACGGTGACCTTGATCGAGCCGTTGCCGGTGGTGCTGGCGTTAACGCCATTGCCGTCCACCAGGCTGGAGGTGGTCCCGGCGATGATGTTGACCGTGTTGGTGCCGTTGACGGTGGTGGAGTTCACCCCATCCAGGTTGCCGGTGATCGAGGCGTTGCCGGTGACCAGCGCCGTGCCCGAGCCCAGCCCGACCGCCACCACGCCATTGGTCCCGCCCTGCACCGCGCCATTGGCGGTGACGATGACGTTGCTCTTGTTGGTGCCGCCGTGGGCTTCGGCGAAGATGCCGTCGCCGCTGGAGGACTGCACCAGGGTGGCGTTGCCGTTGGTCACCGCGTTGGTGGTGACCGTGACCGAGCCGGTGCCGAAGGTCTCGGCGTCGACGCCGGTGTCGGTCGAGGCGACCGAGCCGGTGGTGACGATGACGCTGGCGTTGTTGGTGGTGTTGCCCGCGCTGCCCACCGCCGCGAAGATGCCGTCCGCGCCCGCGCCGGTGACGGCGCCTTCGTTGTCCACGAAGACATCGCCCGAGTTGGCCGTGTCGGTGTTGATGGCGATGATGCCGGTGCCAGCCGATGAGCTGACCGTGCCGCCGGTCCGGCTGCCGGCCACACCGTTGTCCACCGTGACCACGCCCGCGCCGTTGGTCTCGGCGTCAATGCCGACCTCCGCGCCCGACACATTGGTCGCGCCCGAGGTCAGCACCATCACGGTGCCTTCGCCCTTGTTGACGTTGTCGGCGAAGATGCCGGCGCCGGCGACGCCGGTGATGTTGCCGCCCGAGGTGACATTGACCAGCACGTCGTCGTTGGTGGTGGTGACTGCCTCGACGCCGCTGAAGCCCGCGGTGATCGTGCCCGCCACATTGACGGTGACGTTGCCGTTGGCCTGGCTGGTGTTCACCGCGTCGATGCCGTCGGAGAGGCCGGCCGTGGTGATGTTGCCGCCCGCCGTCTGGGTGACCAGGATGTTGCCGTTGCCGTTGGTCTGGGCGACGACGCCCTGGCCAACAACCGCGACGGTGGCCGTGCCGCCGGCGCCGAACACCGTGCCGGTGCCGGCCGCCGCGCCCGCGACGGTGGAGATGTTGCCGGAGGTGACCACCGTCACATCACCGAAGAACTTGGCGCCCGCGGTGTTGGAGGCGGAGATGCCCGCGTCCTGGCCCAGGTTGCCCAGCGTGGTGATGGTGGAGGCGTTGCCCTGGTTGACGCTCACCGTGCCGGTGCCGGCCGTGGTGGCTTCGATGCCGTTGGCATGTCCGCCGCTGAGGTTGTTGGTGGTGATGCTCTGTTCGATCAGGCCGTTGGCGCCGCCGCCCACCGTCACGAAGCCCGAGCCCTTGCCCACGTGCTGGGCCAGGATGCCGTCCCCGTTGGTGGTCTGGATCAGCGTCCCCGCCGTCGGCGCGCCGATGTCGATGTTGCCCGAGCCGATGTTGGTCGAGGAGATGCCGATCGTGCCCAGCAGGCCGCCGTTGGCGACGCTGATGTTGGCGTTGTTCTGGACGTTGATCTGCCCGCCCGCGGCCGCCGTGTAGATGCCGTAGCCGTTGGCGAAGTTGTTGTTGGCGTCCACCCCGGTGGTGTCCACCGCGCCGACCGTGATCTGGCCGGTGGCGGTGTTGACCGTGACATTGCCCAGGCTTCCCAGGTTGCCGCCGAAGAACACGCCCGATGAGTCGCCGCCCACCGTCGAGGCCGCGATGCCGGCCGAGTCGTCGCCGCCCACCGTGATCGAAAGACCCGAGCCGCCCTTGCCGCCGGCGCCCGTGGTGTTGACCACCACCGAGCCGCCGCCGTCATCGAACGCCCCCGCGCCGGCCGAACCGGACATGTTGCCGGCCAGGCCCGTGACGCTGATGGTGTTGTTGCCCGCGATGGTCACGATCGCGCTGGCCGTGCCCGCCGTCTGGCCGGTGAAGGCGAAGAGACCCACGTGCTGCGGCGCCACGCCCGACGGGTCGGTGACGCTGTTGCTGTCGTTCAGACCCGTGACCACCGAAGCCTGGCCCAGCGCCGTGATCGACTGCTGCGCGAACTCGGTGGGATCCACCGTCACATTGCCGCCCGAGGTGATCGAGGCGTTGCCCGTCCCCGTGCCCTGCGCCAGCACGCCGATGGAGACGATCCCCGTGTTGGTCCCGTGGATCACCGTGTCGCCGACGCCGTTGCCGATGTTCACCGTGGCGCTGGCGTTGCCGCCCGTCGCCACCGCGCCCACCCCGACGTTGCCGCCGAAGTTGTCGGTCATCGAGCCGTTGCCAGTGTTGTTGTAGTTGGCGAACGCATCCCCGTTGGCGGTGATCGCCATCAAACCACGACCACCCGCGTTGATGTTGCCGTCAGAGGTCACCGTCGACGTGTTCGTGCCCGCCGCCATGCCGATCACGCCCGTGCCGTGATCAATCGTGACACCCGTGGAGCCAAGGGTGACGGTCACCGGCGAATCATTGGTGTCGTTGGTCTCCACGGCCTCGACGCCGAAACCAGGCGCACCGGCGGTGTCGTGGACCGTGATCTGGCCGCCATTGCCGAAGGTGACGTTGACCGCCGACGGTGGGCCGGCAGCGCCGCCGTCCGACTCGGCCAGCACACCGATCGCGCCGGCGCCCGTGGCGGTGACGTTCTCGAGGTTGCCGCCGGTAACAGACGCGCCATCGCCGGATATAGCGAAGGCTGTGGTTGAATGCGCTTCGACGCCCACCGTGCCCGTCGAGCCCACCGAGCCGACCGTGATCGTATTGTTGTCGCCGAGTGTAACCAGGCTGCTCGTCGTGAAGTCGGCCTCATCCTGGCTGGCGGCCAGCACGCCGACGTCCTGATTGCCGCCGAGAGCGCCCACCGTGACAGTCAGGTTCGCGTTGGTGGTCACGCTGGCCTGGCTGGCGGCGCCGCCCTTGTTGCCGTCGATGGCGACCGCCTCAATGCCGACGTTGGAGCCGGCGCCATCGACGCTGATGTTGCCTCCGACGGGCGCGTTGGTCAGGTCGACGCTCACGGTAAAGCGGTTGTCGTCCGCGAGCGCTTCGATGCCGGCCGAACCGACCAGCCCGTTGGTCACCGTGACGTTGAGCGGCGCGGTCGCGCCGGCGGTGGCGGTGATCGCCACATCGGTAGACGCAATAGTGTCGGTGTTTTCCGCCAGGATGCCGCTGCCGCCGTTGGCGATGACATTGACGGCGTTCTGGCTCTGGTTGGCCTCACCCGCCGGCGTGACGGCGTTGAACAGATTGATGGTTACGCCGCCGCTGCCGGTCGAAATGGCATGGACGGCATTGCCAGAGGTGCTGGTGACGTTGCCGTTCACATTGAGGGTGTTGGCGCCTTCCACGGTCTGCGAAAGCACCGCATCGCCGACGCCGGTGTCATCGACGTTGCTGTTCTGGTTGAGCGTCGAGGTTCCGCCGCCCACCGCGCTCATATCGACGCCGTTGCCGTTGCCCGAAACGTTCCCGTCGAGCAGGCTGACGGTGACGTTGCCGCCGCCGACGGCGATGGCGTCGATACCGTTGGCGTTCTGTGAAGTGACGCTCGTGCCACCGAGGGTGGTCACCGAGATATCGCCGCTGCCGAAGTTCTGGGCGAAGATGCCGACGCCGTGGTCGACCGAGACGTTGCCGGCGCGCACCGTCACGCCGCTGGCGCCCGCCCCAGTCAGCTGCTCCGCGTCGATGCCGTCGCCATCGACGTTCGCAGCGGCGGATCCGATGTTGCCGCCGAAGTCGATGTTGACGCTGCCGCCGTGCGTGGTCGCGATGATGCCGTCCTCGAGGGCTCCGCTGACGGCTATGGCCGAACTCTGATCGTCCTTGGTGGTGGTGACGATGTTGATGTTGCCCGGGCCGTCGGTGAGGACGGCGACACCCGCGCCGTTGCCGGAGCTGATCAGGTCATTGGCGCCAAAGGTGACGTTGCCGTTGCCGATGCCGCCGACGGTCTCTCCGATGCCGCCGAGGCCGGCCGTCACCGTCACGTTCGCATCGAGCGTCACATTGTTTTCGCCCGACCCGTCCGTGCCGATGGAATTTGTCGTGGCGAGGATGCCCGCGCCCGTGACGGCGTTGACGTTGCCCGTGAGGTGAACGGTCGTCGCGCCACTGCCTCCGTTGATCGCGACGACGCCGTTGCCGCTCGCGTTCACGCCCGCCGTGGTGATGTTGATGGTCGACCCGCTGGTTCCGAAGGTGGTCGTGGCGTCGATACCATCGCCGCCAATCTGGGTGACCCCGCCGACCGTGCCGGCGAGGGTGATGGTGATGTTGCCGGTCTTGGTCGAGGCGACCACGCCGTTGTCGCCGGCCTGGCCGTCGGAGATGTCGACGCCCTTCACCGACGTGATGGTGACGCTGCCGCTGCCGAGGGTCTCGTTGGCGACCACGGCGCCCTTGAAGAAGAAGTTATTGGTGTTCGAGACGTTGCCGCCGGTGAGGTTGATCACTGCCGACCCGCTGCCCGCGCCGCCGCCGGAACCCCCGACTTGAATGCCGTTGGCCCCGCTGGCGACGCCGTTGATGTTGATCGTCGTCGTGCCCTTCGTGGTGCCGCCGGCGATGATCCCTCCGACTACGCCGCCATTGATGGTGATGTTGCCAGTGTGCGTGCCGTTGGTGGATTCCTCGATCGCGGCGAACGGCGCGACGGAGGTGGCGTTGCCGTTGACGGTGATCGAGATGTTCCCGCCCGTGGCGACGTCGATAGCGTCCCCACCCGAGAGCGAGAGGGTAGACACATTGCCGGTGGTGATGGTGGTGTCGCCGTCGGCGCCGAACACCCCGATGCCGAAGAACTTCGGCCCGCTGGTGTTCCCGCTGGCTGCGATAGAGATGTTGTCGCCGCCGGTGACCAGAATTCCGCTCGACCCGCCGTTGATGTCGATGCCGCCGCCTGCGGCGGTCTGCGCATTGATCGTCACGTTGCCCGCCGCGCCGGCGACGACGTTGACGCCCACATTGGCGACGCCGGTGACGTTGTTGCGCAGGTTGGCCAAGACGGTGCCCGTGCCGGTGGTGGTCAGATCGATGCCGTCGGTCGCGCCGTTGACGATCGAGCCGGGATTGGAGCCGAGCGAGGAGCTGCCGGTGTCGACTTCCAACTGGCCGCCGGCGCTGGTGAGGCTGATCGCGGCGCCGGTGGTGCTGGTGATGTTGCCGGGGTTGCCCGAGAAGGTCGCGGTATCGACGCCGACGCTCTCGTTGAAGGCCTTGGTCGAGGTGACGCCCACGCCGTTGGTGGTGATCGCTTCCTTCTCGAACAGCACCGTGATGCCGCCGGTCGCCGTGTAGAACACGCCCGCATCGGTGCCGCCGCAGGTCTGCAGACCGTTGGCGTTCTTGGTGGCGCCGGCATTGGTGCCCGCCGCCGTTGGGTTGCAGCTCGCGAGCGCGACCGCTGGAGTGAACGCCGTAAGCGCCACACCCCCCAAACCTGCCATCAGGGTGGAAGCAACGAGCGAGGAGGAGGCCAGGAGGCCGATACGACCGCGGGCGTTATTGGAACGAAGCATGCTGGTTTAGCCCCTACAAAATCAAACGCATTCAGGACGCAGCGACCCACTCCCTCCGGCGGCGAGCGCCTGGAGCGAGCTCAATTCTAAGGAGTCTCGGATTGCATGGCCCAGTGCATTTCTTAGCGAACAAGGTTCCCTTTTAACCGGATGGAGTCAATTCGACTTTGCCGAAAGGGCGGCCCTGGCGGGGGACTCTCGCGCCCAGGTCACGCATCGTCAGCGAGGTGCGTCCGCGCTGCAACAGCCTCAAAGTGAGGAGCCGCCGCGTCGCCCTCGCGGGCGGCTCCCAATCCCTGGCGAGGCCGGCGGAGCGTCTCCGTGACCCGTTAATCATGCCTGTGATACGCACGGGGCGGCGCCAACAGCCGACCACCGCCGGATCGTATCTCTTTGGTCAGACACCCCCACGTGCCCGAGTTGCAGTCGATCCGCGGGATCGCCGCGTTGCTGGTGCTGCTTGGCCATTGCTGCAGCTACTATGCGACCCCGGACTGGTTCCACACGGCCGAGATCGGGGCCGCCAACGGAGAGGCGTCGGTCGTCATCTTCTTTGTGCTGAGCGGCTATGTGCTGATGAACATGCTGGCGCGCGGCGAGATCAGCGCCGGGTCCACAATGGAGTATTTCGTGCGCCGGGGGTTTCGCATCTACCCGGCGCTCTGGGCCGCGAGCCTGTTCGCCCTGGCCTATGTGCTGTTCCTGCACTGGCAGATTCCGGTTCCCGGAACCTCGTTCTGGTTCGCCAACGTCTGCTTCAAGCGAGCGCACTTCACCGCCATCGGGATCATCGCCTCGTTCGCCGGCGCCCTGGCGTTCCTGATCCCGCCGGTGTGGTCGATCTTCGTGGAGCTGATGGGATCGGCGCTGCTGCCGGTGCTGAACCTGTGCGCGAAGCGTGGCGGCGTCCTCTTCGGTGTGGTGGGGCTGGCGCTCTTCGCCATCAGCTTCTGGGTCGGGCCGGCGACCTACTACAGCGTCGGCACGTACCTGCTGGATTTCTGGCTGGGCGCGGCGCTGTTCCTGGTGGTGATGCGCGACAACAAACTGCTCACGCCAGCCCCTGTTGTTCGGATCGTGGCGACGGCGGTCGCGCTGCTGGTGATCGTCTGTGGCCAATACCTGGGTCAAAGCGGCAGCGACCCCGGGGTGACCCTGGCCTACGCGCTCGCCGCCATGGTCTTGATCACCGGCTGCGTGAAGGCCTGGAGCGGCTTCGGCGTTCTGAAGCGGACCTGGCTGGTGACGCTGGGAGACTGGTCCTACAGTCTTTATCTGCTGCATTTCACGGTGATGTGCTGCACCGCCAAGGTGATGCAGCTGGCCGGCGCGTCGGCGCTTGATTCTGTGTGGCGATCGCTGCTGCTCGGCCTGCTGACCCTGCTGATCACCATTCCGCTGTCGGCCCTCAGCTACCGGTTCGTGGAGCTGCAGGGCATCGCGCTGGGCAACCGCGTCGCCGCGGCCGTCGGGTTGCGCCGCGCCCAGGCCGCCGCCTAGATGATCAACAATGTCCAAGGACTGCGGGCGCTGGCGGCCCTGATGGTGGTCTTCGTCCACCTCGGCCTGCTGCTGGCGACCCTGGGCCTGCCGATGTTCGGGGCCACTGGGGTGGACCTGTTCTTCGTCATTTCCGGCTTCGTGATGGTGCACACCACCAAGCCGCGGCCGCCCTCGGCCTGGGACTTCGCCCGCAATCGGGTGGCGCGGATCGTGCCGATCTATTGGCTGATGACCCTCAGCGTGTTCGTGGTGGCGCTGGCGGCGCCGCAGCTTCTGGGCGCGACGCGCGCCGATGGCGGGCAGCTGCTGGAGTCGCTGCTGTTCATCCCGTTCAAGAAGGTCAACGGCCTGGTCGAGCCGGTGCTGTTCGTCGGCTGGACCCTGAACTACGAGATGTTCTTCTACGCGCTGTTCTCGCTCGGGCTGCTGTTCCGGCGATATCTGCTCGGCCTGGGCGCGGTGGTGGCTGTGCTTCTGACGCTTTGCATCGCCGGGGTGGCGCTGCAGCCAGCCGGCGTGATCGCGGCCTTCTACACCAACCCGATCATCCTCGAGTTCGGTTTCGGCATGCTCGTGGCGCTGGCCATCGACCACGCGCCATCAAGCGCGCCGGCGCCAGTACGGATGATCGCGCTGGTCTCTTTACTCGCCGCCCCCGTGCTGTTCTTCGGGCCGCTGGTCTGGCCTGACGCGCCGCGCCTCCTGGCCTGCGGCGTCCCCGCGGCGATCGTGGTGACCGCCTCGGTCTTGCTGGAACGCTGGGGGCTGCGGCTGACCAGTCCCGCGATCCTGGCGGTGGGGGACGCGTCCTACATCCTCTACCTCAGCCACCCGTACGTCACCCAGTCGGTGCAGAAGCTCGCCGCCCAGCTCAACCCGACCGGCGCGTTGTCGGTGGCGCTGATCGTCGGCTGCTTTGCGGTGGTGATCGCCGTGGCCATCGTGCTGCACCGCGCCGTCGAGCGGCCCTTGTCCCGCTGGGCGCGGCGGGCGTTGTTCGCACAGCGTTTGCCGCCGCAGCCGGCTTAGGGCGGACGGCCGGACAGACGCGGCGATGGCCGGGCTGGACAAGTAACGGAACTTGTGGTAGTGATCCGCGGTGGCGCTCAAACGCCTGGCGATCTTTGACATCGTGTAGCAGCAGACTCGCCCCGCGAAAGCGGCGCGAGTGTCGCGATCCGCGGCGGGCCGCGCCGGGCGGGGGGCCGTTATTATCGGTGAATTTGGGTGATTGTGACGGCGCGGCGGCGCCCCGCAGAGCGCCGGCCGGCTGATCGGGTCTTACAAGCTCATGGAGTGTCGGAGCCCAGCGCCAGAACCGGCGCGGCGCGGTAGTCGGCGGGCAGCAGCGCCTTCAGCGCCGCCACCTTCGGCAGGTCGTAGGTGGCGATGTAGGGCTGCTCCGGATGTAGCTCGAGATAGTCCTGGTGATAGGCCTCGGCCCGGAAGAAGCCGGTCAGGGCATCGACGCGGGTGGCGATCGGGCGGCTGAACGCCTTGGCGGCGTCGAGCTGGGAGATGTAGCGCTGGGCCACGTTCCGCTGCGTGTCGCTGGTGTAGAAGATCTCGGAGCGGTACTGCGAGCCCTCGTCCGGATACTGGCCGCCCACCTGGGTGGGGTCGGTGGCGACGGAGAAGAAAATGCGCAGGATCTCGCCGTAGGAGATCTGGGCGGGGTCGAACACGATCTGGACCGACTCCGCATGGCCGGTCGTGCCGGTGCTCACCAGGTCGTAGTTGGCCGTCACGCCGGCGCCGCCTGCATAGCCCGCAAGCACCTGCCTGACGCCGCGCACGTGCTCGAACACGCCCTGCACGCCCCAGAAACAGCCGCCGGACAGCACCGCCGTCTGCAGACCGCCGCCGCTCGCGGTATCGACGAGGGGCGCCGCGACCGCCGCCGGCGCCGCGGGCGGTCCGGACTGGCCGTGCACGCCCTGGGCCAGGCCGATACCGACGATCACCGCGGCCGCCGCGCCAGCGATCAGCGCCAGCCGTGTGGCGCGGTGGGCGAGGGAGGGTTTGTGCAGCGAGGTGTCAGCCATGCCGCATATGTGGGGTGCGGGGGCGGTCTTCGCACCACGAAAGGTGGCGGTGCTGTCAGACGAAGGTCGACACGTCTCCTGGAGCGCCGGAGATGGTCGCCGAGTCTGAAGTTCAGCGCGACAACGCCAAGTCGGCGTGGCTGTCGACGGATGGGTTCTCGGGGATAACGTCAACCTCGACCTTCAGCTTCTGTTCGCCGGGGGCCAGGGTGACGCCGTCAATCGGGGCGACATCGCTGTAGTCGCGGCCAATGGCCAGGACGATGTGGTCGTTTTGAGCCAGGACGGCGTTGGTTGGGTCGAAACCGATCCAGCCGTGGGCCTCGCCGCACCACAGTGATACCCAGGCATGGGTGGCGTCCGCGCCTTGAAGTCGGGGCCGTCCGGGCGGCGGGATTGTCCTTAGGTAGCCGCTGACGTAGGCGGCCGGGAGGCCAAGACCGCGCAGGCCCGCGATCATGATGTGGGCGAAGTCCTGGCAGACGCCTCGGCGCGCGACGAAGGCCTCAGCGGCGGGGGTCGAGACCGTGGTCGCCTTGGGGTCGTAGGTGAAGTCACGGTTCAGCCGCGTCATCAGGTCCGAGGCCGCCTCGATGATTGGCCTGGCGGCCGCGAAGCTTGCCCGCGCGTAGTCGGAAATCTCCGGCGTGAGCGGGGTCCGCGGCGTCGGGTAGAGGTAGTTGGCCGGGCTATCGGGCCCGATCACCCTGGACTTGAAAGCGGCGGCTCGCACCTCCTCCCAAGGCGGGCTGTGCGCCGCGTCGATCACCGGGGCAAGCACATCGACCCGCGAGTTGGCCTCGATCACCAGAGTCTCGTGCGGCGTATCAATGATGACGGTGAGAGTCTCTTCAGAGAACGGCCCGGCCCGCTTCAGGCTTTCCGACGGCTTAGGCGTGATGGAGATCGTGTGATCCAGCAGCGTCTGGGTCGCGGTGGAGGGGGGCGTCAAACGAAGCACGCAGCGCGCGTAACTGACGGTGGACTCGTAGGTGTAGGTGGTTCGATGCCGTATCCGGTAGATCACGCGAGTGCGGCGAGCTTGACGGTCGGGATCGCGTTGGCGCCTTGCAGGAAGTAGCGGTCGGCGATCGCATCGGAAAGCCGCATCAGCAGCTGTTCGAAGCGCAACACGCTTTCGCTATCGAGATTGGCCGCATCCTCGGTTTCGATCTCGGTCGCCAGGGGCAGCAGGATCCGGTTCGGCTCCTCGAGCATCCCGTCGTCCAAGAGCGAGGGCAGGGCGGCGAGGTGTTGCTTGATGCTAAGAACCTGGAAGGCGAGCGAGCGGGTGTTGAACGGATCGAGCAAGACCATGTCGCGGGTGGGAACCAGGGCCAGGCCAACAAGGTAGCGCGCGCGGTAGGTGATCTGGCTGTCCGCCAGGTCGAGCAGCAGGTCCAAATCGTCCAGGGACGCGTCGTTGTCGGCCAGGGTGCGGCTGTAGCGGCAGGTATTGATGCCGCGCTCGATCCGGCGGCCCATGTCCAGGAACCGCCACCCGGGGCCGCGGTTCATGTTCTCCTGAGCCAGACCGGACAAGGCAGCGAGTATCTGCAAGGCGCGCTCGACCTGCTGGAGAGCTTCCGCCTCCGAGAGCAGGTCGACGGCTGCGTCGCCCAGCCCGCCTTCCAGGTTCAGCAGCAGGCTCCAGAAGTCCGCGGACAGGCGTTCGCGCATGCTTGCGGCCGTCCGACGCGCCGAGCGCACAAGATTGGCAACAGAGCCGACCGCCTCGGGGCCGTGCAACGCATGATTGGCGGCATCGAGCGCTCGAAGACCTACGGCCTCCGGCTCCAGGGCACCCCAAGCGATCAGCACCTGCTGCAGCTTGGCCAAAGTCTCGCCGCTGCCATGCAATGCCGCCTCGGAGTCCATCAGGCTGGTGCACAAGCTGCGGACCAGGCGCAGGGTGGCTTCGGCGCGCTCGAGGTAGCGCCCTAGCCAAAACAGGTTGTCGGCGGCGCGGCTTGGCAGATGGCCGAGGATGCGTCTGACCTTCACATCCTCGGTGTTGGACATCAGGCTGACCCGCTGCACCGGCTTGTCAGAGATGACCCAAACATCGGAGGTGCGGGCGTCCTCACCCATCGAGATGGCGCGGACGTCGGGGTGGACAGAGGTGCGGCAGAAGCCACCAGGCATGATGCGCATGCCGTCCGGCGTCGCAGCCGCATAGACCCGTAACACAAAGGGCGCCGGCTCCAATCGGCCGCCGGACAGGACGGGGGTCGTGGAGAGCCGAACCACTTCCTGGCCCACGAAGTCACCCGGTCGATCATTGAATCGAACGCGGAAGGCTTCACGTTGGGCGTCAGTCAGGTCGGCCATCATCCGCGGCTTGGACGACTCGCCGTCGGGTCCGGGACCATTGAAGGCCGGGCCAATCGCCATCGCGTCCATGTCCGCCTCGACCAGGGACCGCTCCCTGGGCTGACCACACCACCAGGTCGCCACGTTGGGCATTTTGAGTTCTTCGCCCAGCAACTGGCGGCAGAGCTTGGGCAAAAACCCAAGCAGAGCCTTAGATTCCAAGACGCCTGAGCCTGGCAGGTTCAGGACAGCGACGCCTTCCTCCCGAATGGCCTCCAGAAGGCCAGGGACGCCCAGGCGCGACTTGCTGTTGAGTTCGAGGGGGTCGACGAAGTCCGCATCCACTCTGCGCAGGACGACGTCAGCGCGTTTCAAGCCCGCGATCGTACGCACGTAGACACGCCCGTTGCGCACGACGAGGTCGTCGCCTTCGACCAGCAGGAACCCAAGATAGCGGGCCAGGTGCGCCTGTTCGAAATAGGTTTCGCTGAAGGGCCCTGGGGTGAGCAGGCAGATTCTTGGATCGACGCGGTCGGCCGCGGCGGCGAGACCCTTGCGCAGATCATTGAAGAACGGGGCCAGTCGCTGGACGTTCATGGCGTTGTAGAGGTTGGGATAGGCCCGGCTGAGGACTAGGCGGTTTTCCAGGGCGTAGCCGGCGCCCGATGGCGCCTGGGTGCGGTCATCCAGCACCCACCAGCGCCCGTCCGGCCCGCGCCCAAGGTCGGCTGCATAGATCTGCAGGTAGCGGCCCCCAGGCGGTTTCACGCCGCGCATCGCGCGGACGAAGTCGGTGCTGCCGGTGATGGCCGCGGCGGGTAATGCGCCCTCGGCGAACAGGGCGCCATCGCCGTAGAAATCCTGTAGCAGGCGTTCCATCAGGTTGGCGCGTTGTTCGACGCCTTCGGCGATCTGAGCCCACTCCGCTTCGCTCAGCAGCAGGGGCAGCGGGTTGATCGGCCAGTTCCGCTCGTTCTCCTCGCCGTAGATCCGGTAGGTGACGCCGGTATCGCGGATGTGTCGGGTAGCCAGGTTGAAGCGGGTCTCGAACTCGGCTTCTTCGTACTCGGCGAAGTCCCCAAGGAAACACAGCCAGTAATCGCGCGGCCCTGCCGCGGTCATCAACTCATCAGGAACACCGGAATAGGGGCGGTAGCCGCGCAGCCAGTTCGACAGCCGGGCAGCGGCGACTGAGCCGAGGTTTTCGCGCCGACGCGCCGAGGTCGAGAGGTCAGCGGGCAACGGGCGTTCTCAGATCGAGCGTCATTGGAAACTCGCCCGTCGTTTCGACTGGCGGCGGACGTATGGTCCCCGGACTGTGACCATGGGCCTCGAACCGCGCCCGGCGCCGCGCCTGGGCTTCGTACGAGTTGACGGGGAAGGTATCATAACTTCGCCCGCCTGGGTGGGCGACGTGATAGACGCAACCACCCAGCGAGCGGTGGTTGGCGCGGTCGATGATATCGAACGTCAGTGGTGCGTTGACTGGCAGGGTCGGATGCAGGCCGCTCGGCAGCTTCCAGGCCTTGAAGCGGACGCCGGCGACGGCCTCCATCGAGACATCGATGGGCGTCATCGGCAGCGCGCGGCGATTGCAGGTGATCATGTGGCGCTCGGGGTTGAAGCCGCTGGCCAACACCTGCAGCCGCTCGACGGACGAGTCGACGAACCGCACCGTGCCCGAACCGCCATCTTCCTCGCCCATCACGTGCCAGGGCTCCAGCGCCTGCCGAAGCTCCAGGCCCACATCGCCGTATTGGACCCGTCCATGCACCGGGAAGCGGAACATCATCTGCGCGGCGTACCAGGCCGGATCGAAGGCATAGCCGGCGCGCTTCAGGTCGGCCAAGACCGCCTGGAAGTCGGCCCAGATGAAGTGCGGGAGCATGAAGCGGTCGTGCAGGGCGGTGCCCCAGCGCACCATGCGGCCCTCCTGCGGCTCGCGCCAGAACCAGGCGATGAGGCCGCGCAGCAAGAGCTGTTGCGCCAGGTTCATCCGCGCGTCGGGCGGCATTTCGAAGCCGCGGAACTCGAGAAGCCCCAATCGTCCTGTCGGCCCGTCGGGCGAGTAGAGTTTGTCGATGCAGATCTCGGTTCGATGGGTATTGCCGCCCGTGTCGGCCAGCAGATTGCGCAGCAACCGGTCCACCAACCAGGGCTGAGGCGGTTTGCCCTCTCCCGGCGTCGGAATCATCCCCAGCGCAAGGTCCATCTCGTAGAGCGCGTCGTGGCGGGCCTCGTCGATGCGCGGCGCCTGGCTGGTCGGCCCGATGAAGAGCCCAGAAAACAGATAGGAGAGCGCCGGGTGGCGCTGCCAGTAGACCAGCAAACTCTTCAGCAGGTCGGGCCGCCGCAGAAATGGGGAATCGGCTGGGCTCGCGCCCCCGACGACGACGTGGGCGCCGCCACCGGTGCCGGTGTGACGGCCGTCGATCATGAACTTGTCCGCGCCGAGCCGACACGCCCGAGCATCTTCGTAGACCCCGGTCGTGATGGTCACCGCCTCGCGCCAGCTGGCGGACGGCTGGACATTGACCTCGATGACGCCGGGATCGGGTGTGACCTTCAGCACCGCCATGCGGAGGTCGTCAGGCGGCGCATATCCCTCGACGCGGATCGGCGCGTCGCCGGCCGCGACCTCCAGATGGGCCACCAGTTCGAGATAGTCCTCGAGCCGCGCGATCGGCGGCATGAAGACGTAGTAGGCCCCGTTCCGTGGCTCGATGGTCAGGGCGGTGCGTACGATCGCTCTCTTGGCGGGCTTGCCGCTGCGCTTGCGGACCACGAACGGCTCGGGATCAGCCGACACCTCATAGATGGCGTCGAAGGAAGGCAGTGCGCCGCGCTCTTCGTAGGGGTCGAGGGGGGTGATGTAGGGATAGTCTTCCGGCTTCACTTTCGGCAACGCCCCCAGCGGCAAGCGCAAGCCGACGGGCGAATCTCCGGGCACGAGGAACAGCCCCTTGCGCCGAAAGCGCCAGGCTTCGCTCAGCCAGCCCTTGCCCTCGGATCGAGTCAGCGCGCGGCGCAGCGGCAACACATAGCCGACCGGCTTGGACAGCCCGCCCACCATTGCCCGGCGCAAGGCGTCCCGTGAGCCGGCGTCGTCAATCTCGTCGTCGGTGAGTTTGACACCGTCCGGCAGATCGCCCTCGGCCTTGATCCAATGCAGCGGATCCTCCCTGGCCGGGAGAATGTGCGCAGGATCGACGCCGAGTCGTTTCGCCAGCCGGCCGAGCAGCCTAAATGCGCCGTCCGGTGTCACCGACTGCCCTGCTGCTTGGCTGCCGCCTCGCCATAGGGGCTGGCCGTCGCGACGCCAATATAGTCCGAGCGCCCAGCGTGGGAGCTGCTCGCCGGGATACCACTTGCCCTGGCCGAAGTGCAGCATGCCGCCCGCGCCGAAGCGTGCCCTCAACCGCTCGATCAGCTCCGCGGCGATCGCCGGCTTGGTCGGTCCCGAGGCGTCGATGTTCCACTCGGCCGCCTCGAAGTCGTCGATGGAGACAAACGTCGGCTCGCCGCCCATCGTCAGCCGCACGTCGTTGGCTTGTAGGTGCGCCTCAATCCGCTGGCCGAGCCGATCGATGGCCCGCCAGTCCCCGTCCTCGAATGGCCGGGTGATGCGGACCGTGTCGACGAGCCGCGAGACTTCCATCTCGAACTCGAAGTTCGTCCCCGCCGCGCTGGCGACACCAGTGATAGGTGCGCAGGACCGGTAGTGGGGCGCCGCGGCCAAGGGCAGGTGACCCTCGCCGCACAACAACCCCGAGGTCACATCCAGGCCGATCCAACCGGCGCCTGGCAGATACACCTCGGCCCAGGCGTGCAGATCGGTGAAGTCGCTCTGGGTACCTTGTGGTCCATCGACGGGATCGATGTCCGCCTTCAGCTGGATCAGGTAGCCCGACACAAAGCGGGCGGGGAGGCCGAGGCGCCGCAGGACCTGAACCAGGAGCCAGGCGCTGTCGCGGCACGACCCGGACCCGAGCGCCAACGTCTCATCGGGGCTTTGCACCCCAGGCTCCATGCGTACGACGTAGGAAATCTGCTGTTGGAGCTGAGCATTCAGGCCAACCAGAAAGTCGACTGTGCGCTGGCCCTGGGGAGTCAGAGCCGCGACAGCTGCGCTGAGCAGGGGCCCATCATCGACCAGCTCCATGTAGGGGGCCAGATCGCCCCGAAGGTCGTTGCCAAACTCGAACGGCATGATCTCGGCGTCAGGTTCGATGAAGAAATCAAACGGATTGATCACCGCCATCTCGGCTGTCAGATCAACCGTGACGCTGAACTCGCTGGTTCGCTCTGGGAACACCAGTCGCGCCAGCCAGTTGCCGTGCGGATCCTGTTGCCAGTTCACGAAGTGGGCGGCGGGCGTGACGGTCAGCGAGTAGCTGGGTATGCGTGTGCGGCAATGGGGAGCGGGCCGAAGCCGGATGACCTGGGGGCCTAGTTCGACCGGCCGGTCATACTGGTAGCGGGTTACGTGATGGAGCGCGGCGACGACCGACAGTGGGAGTCTCCTGGTTGAGCAGACTCTAGGGCCAGCCAGCCCGGAACTCCAAGCCAGCTTCACGGCGCTCGCGAGTCCAAGCGGTCCCGACGGGCTTCCGGCCGCGTCAGCCACATTGCTGAGCGCTTTCGACGCTGTAAGCGATCGGTGTTTAGGCAGGGAATATGGTGCGGCGCACCATTCTTTATTGCGCTGCGGAATACTTGTTGACCGGTATGAATGACCCTGCGTAAGCCAACTCAACAGTCCAGTACGGCTCGCCGATTCAAAGGACCTAAGTTGGAAGCGTTCGGGCGAGGGGTCCCGCAAACCCTAAGTCTGGAAATCTACTCATGTTGCGAAAGATCATGCTTGCCGTCGCCCTCGCGGGCCTCGCGGCGCCGGCCCTGGCGGACACCAAAGTGGTGGTGAACCTCACCGGGATGGACGACAAGGCTGCTCACGCCGCCATCCTTCATGCCGCCCAGCTCGCTTGCCGGGCCGAACTGGCCGAGGACTCCGACCTAGTGCGCTTCTACGCGCGGCCCATCTGTCTCGACGCCACCGTCGCCCACGCCGAGGCGAAATACCAGGAGATGCGCGGGGGCCTGGCCTCTCGATAGGCCCCGCGCGGGACGCGCGCGCCGTGATCGGAAGCGGCGCGCGCGTCTCTGCATATCTCCGCCTCGCTGCGCGCTCGCAGTGGCCGTCCGGACTCGCGTTGGCGGTGGCGGTGCGCCAGACTGAGGTCGAAATGTCTCTTGGAGACGTCTCTCCAGCAAACCCGCGTTTCACCTTGATCCGGCGTCGGCATTGCGAACATCTCAACCCGGATGCTCCCGCCCGAACGTGTCGAGCGCCTGCCCATCGCACTGCCACTGATCCTCGTCGCTGTGGAACCAGTCGCAGACCTGTTCGGGGATCGCGTACCAGAAGCGCGCCGGGGCGTTGGGCACGGCCATGAACGCTAGCAGCATGATGGCGAAGAGGCGCGAGCGAGGCCTCATTCCGCACCCGTGCCGACAGCGGGATAAGGTGAGGTCGCCCGCTCGCCCGCTAAGATCATGAAGCGCATGATGTGGTCGAATCTCGCCTGGGTCGATGACGTGATCAAGTCTCGCGCCGCTCTGATCGCGGTGGCAATCGTCGGCACGACTGCCTGTCAGGCCGATGTGACGTCGCACCCGCCGGTGGCGGGCGTTCCTGCGCCGGCGGCGTCGGCCGGCTATCCAATCCACACCTTCGCCAGCGACGCCGACTTCGGCGCTAAGAACGTGGACATGGGACTAACCGGCGCGGCCGGCTTTCAGTGGTACGTCTTCAACTTCTTCGGCTACCGGCCGAGCTCGGCGCTGACAACCTTCAACGCTGACGGGTCGGTCACCATCGCCCAGTATCCTGGGCGCGGGCCGGACACCAACCTCGCCTCAGCCGCCTCAATCCCGAGCGCGCCCCATTACCGCGGCACCGCTTTCGGCGGCGGCGGGTATTTCGAAGCGACGCTGGCGTGGGACCACGCAACTGTGGACGAGGTCGGCGCGTGGCCGGCTTGGTGGACCATGTCGCTGGAGCACATGGCCGGACTGCCGGGCCGACTGTGGCCAGGGCAAGGCGCCAACTACGAGCACTTTGTCGAGCCGGACATCGTGGAGGACGATCTCGGCAAGAGCTACAAGAACGCCTACGGCGGCAACGTCCACGACTGGTACGGCCAGCTTGAGACGACCTGTCCGCACCATGTTTTCTGCGACATCGACCTGCCGTTCATGGCGGTGGTAAGGACGGTCCCCGCTGGGACCGACTTCAACGCGTGGCACCGGTACGGTTTTCTGTGGATTCCCGCGACATCGGCCAAAGCCGGTTCGATCAGCTACTGGTTCGATGGCGTGCGTGTTGGCTTGACCACGATCTACTATCGGCTGCCTCCCCGAGCGACGCCCCCGGCCGGCGCGCCTTGGACCTTCAGCGTGATAGACGACCAACACCTGGTGTTGATCCTTGGCACGGGCGCGTCGACGCCACTGCGCGTCCGTGACGTAGACGTCTGGCAAGCTTCTGCAGCCGGGAACCTTCACAACTAGCGGCGACCTTCACCCGGGGGGATAAATGCCCAGTCTGGGCCTTTCCCGTGAGCGCTCGACATCAAGGAGTTCGTCATGGCCGACACCCCGCCGACACGCCCGACGAGGTTCGCGCTCGGCGCCGAGGAGCCGTCAGACCCTCGAGTGGTGCGTATCACTCACCTGATCCGCAACAGCCTTTCGAACTCAGCTATCAGCCAGTGCCCCGAGGCCTGGCAAGCCCTCGAAACGCGGCTTCCCGCGCTCGTGGACGCCATCATCAACGAGATCTGACACCGAGACATGCGCAAGCCCCTTGTGGCTACGCGCTGAGCGAAACCGTCCGCCGAGACTGCCGATACTAAGAACGCCAAGCGCGAAGTCGGCCGCCAGTCCATGACCGAAGACTCCGATGCCGGCTACGGCCACGCACCACACGCAAAGAGTCGCCCACCGCCCCTGGGCGCTTAAGCGCACAGTTACCCGCCAGGGCGTGAAGAAGCGCGTCGCCCAAGAGCGGGCGTGATCTGCCATCCCGAATATCCCTGAGGTCCGCTGACCGTCGCCGCCGCTGACCAGGACAATCCAGCACAAACCTGGTCGAATCGCAATCAGAGATTACTTGTGGTATCGTTTTGGCGTCGGCGCGTCTGCAAATTGCCCCGACCCCGACCGCAAAGCGCCCCAAACTCGCGTCACGGTCGGATCGAACGGCAACGGGAGGTCAGTGTGCTCGCCTGGGCTGGATTGGACTGCGGACTCCACACGACGAGCATTTGCCTCGTCGGCGAGAGAGGCCAGGTTCTCTCCGAGGGCGCGGTGAGCTCCGAGCCCTCCGCCGTAAGCAGCTACCTGCGCAGCAGCGGCCACACGATCGAAACCATTGGCATGGAAGCGTGTGGGTCATCCGCTTGGCTCCGGATCGCCCTTGGGGAAGTGGGGCTGCCCGCTGTCGCCATTGAGGCGTATCACGCCCACGGCGTCCTGCGATCGCGCACAAACAAGACCGACCGAAATGACGCCCGGGGCATCGCCGAGATGATGCGCCTAGGTATCTTCCGGGCAGTGCACCTCAAAGGCCCGGAAAGCCGGCACATGAGGCTACTCCTGGGTCTGCGGAGCCTGTTGCTGCGCCGCCAACTCGACCTCGAAAAAGGAGTGCGCTCAGCCCTGTTGGGATACGGCATCAAGCTGCCTCGTGGGCGACGCGCCACCCTGGCGCGCCGGGCGCGCGTCCTACTAGTCCGGGCCGACCAGCCCTACCTGGCGGAGATCACCGCTGACATCTTCGAAGTGTGCGCCGCGCTGAAACTGCAGATCCGGTCCATCGAGAAGCAGCTTCACGAACTGGCTCTCGGCGATCCGGTGTGCCGACGCTTCATGACTGTGCCCGGCGTGGGATACCTGACCGCGGTCGCATACCGCGCGGCGGTCGATGACCCACGGCGGTTCAAGAGATCGCGCGACGTCGCGGCCTACTTCGGACTAACTCCGCGCTCCTTCAACAGCGGCCTCAAGTTTGGCATCGGACGGCTGTCGAAGCATGGGGACTCGACGCTTCGAAAGCTGCTGTTCCTTGCCGCCCTCAGGCTGCGTCAGCGGAACATGAAGAGCTCGTGGCTAAAGACTTGGGGCCTCCGGGTTGCCCGTCGACGCGGAGCTAAAGTTGCTGTGATCGCGGTCGCCCGGATGATCGCAGTGATCCTCCATCGCATGTGGATGGATGGACGAGACTTCCGTCGAAGACGTGCCTTACTGGTTGGTCGGCGCATCGAAAGCGTGGCGTCTGCTCGGACGGGTGAACCCGTTGACGATTCTGACCAGGGGTCCCCCCCTGATGTCGCGTGCCGTGTGGGTGGCTCGGCCGTGGCGCGTCTCCCCAGAGATAATGCCTCCGTTCCAGTGGAACCGTGTTTGGCGGGAGGGCCGGCGTGAGCGGGCCGGGGGAGCGGTGAGTTCGATTGTGCGGGTGCAGGCCCTTCGGGCACTGCGTGTGCAGATGTGGACCGCCGCTCCCTTTTTTTGGGGGAAGGCGTGGGCGGGGAGCGGTGAGTTCGATTGTCCGTTTGCAGGCCCGTCGAGGCACTGCGTGTGCAGACGTGGACCGCCGCTCCTTCCCGAAGGAGGTCGACTGCCGGGCACTCGACTGCGCTGATTGCTTGGCCTTCTGAGCGCGGGCCGACGCGTTGGCCGGATCGGTCAGCTAGGCGGGACCCAGGTGAGAGCGGCGTTCAAAGCCGTAGCGAGATGCGTGCTCGCCAGATCGATCTGCGTCCGGGCGATCCTGCTCTCGCGCTCCAAGTATTCGTCGCCCACATGGACGTCTTGCCGTGGTCCCGCGCCGACCGGGATCATTAAGAGGCTGTACGCGTTCTGCGCGGCTTTGTGGGCGTCCTCGATCCAGCCGTCCGCGTCCGCGATCACGCTGTCAACGCCGCCCGCGACCTCAGGCACACCAGCGTCGTCGTCTCTCACCTTGGCCGTCGCCGCGTCGAGATCCTTTCCCAGCGCGACCACCACCAGCGAGCTGTCCCAAACCGCATGGAGCTTCGTTTCTTCGATCCCGGTGGCCGGCGCGTCAATGTGGACGTCATTGCCGCCACGGTCGCCGTTGTCCTCGGCATGAAGCGGCTGGTGCATGTCGCCGACGAAGTGGACGACGTAGGCGAGAGCTTCTGCCGCGTCGGCCGGCGGCAGACCTGGTGTCGCTAGCTTGTGCAGGTTGTCAGCGAACGCAACCGAGACACAGCCCTTCGCGCACCAGGGCTGCTCGGCGGCATTCAGAGGGCCGGTCGGCGTGTCGCCCAGCGGAATGTCGTCGAAGTGTGGCGGTGTTCCCGGCACGACGGCGCGGTAGCAGTCGGCCCAGTTGGCCAGGTTCGTGTGCACGTCCCCGTCGACGCGATAGTCGGGAACCGGCCCCAGCGGGTCCTTTGGATCGATCTGACATTTGCCGCCCGGCATCCGCGCGTTCAGCGCCGGCACACCGACGGTGACGATCCACTGCAGATCAGTCTTCGCAGTCGGAGTCAGGTGCAACTCGGCGACGCGCCCGATCACCGTGTGGCCCTCAGGACCCCACGCCCGCACGGCCAAAGGCATGAGGAGCGCTGCGGCCAGGACAGCGCCGCACGCCAAGTCAGACTTCCGCATGAGTAGCCTCCTGGGCGACCCTCCTAGCGCGAGCCAATCGGCCAGACGAGCCCCCGGGGGTGCACCGCATCAGGGCTTGTGGCAGACGTCCGTCTTCTTGATGCAGCTGTTGCCGCAGAGCTTGCCTGTCTTGCAGTTCGGAACCTTGGGCGGCGTGACGTGGCAGACCTTGCCCTTGGCGATGCAGGTGTTTCCGCACGCGACGCCCGTTTTGCAGTTCGGCGCGGCGTAGGCGCTTCCCGCGACGGCCACGCCGGCGGCGAGGGCGAGGATCATGGACAGACGACGCATCGGTGTGTGCTCCCTGGTGGAAGCGACACACTGGCTCCAAACCGCGGCTGCGTCGATCAGGTGTCAGCGGCCTTCGGCTTCCTCAGCAGGTCCGGCAACTTGGCGAAGTTGCTCGCCAAACGCCGGGCTTCATCCCGGCTCTGCCAGGTCTCGCCGCCAGTGCCGATGATCTCGCGGTCGCGGAATTACACGAAGCCGAACCGCCGGCCGTTCCGGTCCTGCACCCAATAGGCATCGTCGTTGTGGTGGACCGTCCAGGGCGGAGGGAAGCGGCGCGGCTCGTCCATGAACGGAAAGAGAACATGGGGCGTTTGGCCGTCAAGCCCGTCGGCGCTCGTCCACGATCCGCAGAAGATGACTCGCCAGCATGACTTGCTCGATCGCCTCGGTCGGCTCGTCCAGGTCGACGTGCCGATGCGACTGTGGGTTCTTATAGGAGCCGATTGCGCCGGCGAAGAGGTCCATGGGTCGTCGCCTCGTAAGCAGTCTCTTCGTGAAACCTCCGCAAGTAGACCGAAGGATCGACGCCGCAGGCGGAGGCGAGGTAGCGCCGCCATCGCTCGAGCAACGCATGGATTCGTGGACCCAGCTTCTCGCCGTGCAGGCACCCGCGAGCATGGGGCCCGCCGGGCAGGTCGATGATCTCAAGCTTGGCGGTGTCCATTGACAGGCGCTCCGTCTCCGCGCGAGCGCCTTGCGTTCGCCTTGCCCCGACCTCGCGCGCCGGCTGCGACCTGCGCCTACTGCTTGACGCTGAGTTCGATACCGAAGGTGCGAGGAAAGTTCACGGCCCGAGCGGTGAGCGGGATCGCGGCATAGCCGCCGCTAAACACCAGTTGGTTGGTCAGGTTGCGGCCCCAGAGATAGAGGCCCCAGCGGCCGTCATCAGACTGAATACCGAGCCGGCCGTTGAGATAGGTGTAAGGCATGGTCTCGAAGCCCGGGGTGTTGTTGGGGTCCTCGAAGAAAGAGTCGGTGTGGAAGACCTCGATTCGGCCGAGGCCCGAGATGCCGTTGCTCACCTCATGCTGGTACTGGGCGGCGAACGTGCCGTCCCAGTCCGGCGCGCCCGCCAGCTTGTCGCCGGTGAAGTTGAGCCCGACGCCGCCATTGGGAAAGCTCGTGTACTTGCCGTTCAAGAGGCCCAGGTCGGCGCTGAATTCCAGGCCGGGCAGGGGCCGGACAGCGCCTTCCAGCTCCGCGCCGTAGACCCGCGCCTTGGCGGCGTTTTCGACGGTGAAGCCGAGCAGGGCGACGTTCTCCACGATCTCCTGCTTGTTAGTGTAGTCATCGTAGAAGAAGGCGCTATCCAAGGTTACCCGGTTCTCGAACCACTCCCCCTTGAATCCAACTTCGTAGTTGTTGAGGAATTCGGGTTTGAACCCCAGCGATAGAGCGGGGTTGAAGGGAGGCGTGATCACGAAGGCGTTGAAGCCGCCTGCCTTGTAGCCACGACTCACCTTGATGTAGGCCACCTCATTGGGCGTGAACTTGTAGGACAGGCTCGCGTCGAACGTTGGAACGCCTTCCGAAATGGTGTCGATCCGCGGCGGAATCTGAGACAGCAGAAGCGAGCCGATGCTGAGCGCGCCGACCGGTGTCGTGCTGACCGTCAACTGCGAGAAGTGCATCTCCTTGTTGTCCTGGGTGTAGCGGATACCCGCCTGGAGCACGAGTTTGTCGGTGAACGAGTAGTTGGCGGACGCGAAAGCCGCGTAGCTGTTCTCGACGACGTTCGCTGTGGCGACGGTGAGGTCATGATAGCCGGTGGGCAGCGGCGGCAAGCCCAGGATCAGGGTAGGGAACTGATCGAAGAAGTTGGTCTGGAAGACGTCGTGGAGGCTCTCATTGTAGTAGTAGCCGCCGACGATCCATTGGAACGGACCCGCAGCCGTCGAGGTAAGGCGCAGTTCCTGGCTGAACTGGTGGGCGTCATCGAGGGTATTCTGGGCGTCCTCGTTGAGCGCCGTCCCGTCCGAGTCATACTGGTAGAAGGTCGCGTAACCGCGCGCGGCGGTGATCGACGTCAGCTTGACCCCGTCCATGTCGTAGTTGATCCGCGCGGATGCGCCCCAGACGTCTCGGGCCCCGGTTTCCGGCGCGTTCAGTGACTCGGTGCGCGTGTCCGGATTGAACGTCGGCGCGGTGCTGTAGGGCGGTGGGAGCAGCTGGAAGACGCTGTAATCCGTGGTCAGATCGCTCTCGGTGTCATGCTCGTGCAGGAAGTCCGCGCTGAAATCGACACTGAGTCTGGAGCTCGCATTCCAGATCGCGCGTCCGCGGATGCCGTCTGCGTTGTCGTAGTTCAGGCGCTTGCCGTTGAACGCATTGAGAATGTCCCCGTCGCGGTGCCGATTGATGCCGCTGATGGACACCAGCAGCTTGTCGTCGACGACCGGGCCGCTCACCGTGGCGCAGACTTGCGAGAAGTCGAGGTTGCCGAACTGAACGTCGCCGGACGCGTGGAAGGTGTTGGTGGGCGCCTCGGTGGTGACGTTGATGGCGCCGGCGATGGTGTTCTTGCCGTAGAGGGTGCTTTGCGGTCCCCTCAGCACTTCGATCTGCGAGACGCCGCAGAGCGGAATGTTTTCGGCGCGCTCGCGGCCCTGATAGACTTCGTCGACGTACATCGTGGCGCCCGGCGCGAAGCCGGGATTGCCGCCGCTTGAGGAACCGACCCCGCGAATGGTGACCGATGGGAACAGCGAACTGCCGCTCATCAGGACGTTGGGCACTTCCTGCGAAAGGTCAGAAATCGCGATCAGATGTTCGTTCTTGATGTCTTGCGACGTCTGGACGGATATGGACGCCGGCACGTTGATGAGGCGCTCTTCGCGCTTCTCGGCAGTGACGACGAGTTCGCCGACTTGGGTGCCGCTGTCGGCCTGCTGAGTTGGTCGGGGCGAGGCCGGCGCCTGTTGGGCGTGCGCCATGGCCGGGAGGATGAGGGGCAGGGTGGAAATCAGCGAAAGAAGCAGGGTCTTGCTGGAACACCCGCGCGGGCCGTCGGTCATTCAGGATCCCCCAATTCGCCCCTTGTCGGGACGTCTAGCCGGTCAGCGTGCCGAAACGGTGCACGTGATCAGACGATGTTTGACTTTTGATCACAAACTCAATTCAGGTGCAAGCGAGGTGTTGGCCCCGTGGAGACGAGTGCAAAGCCGATGAACCGGACGCTTACCGAACCCGACACGCTTGGCGCCAGCGCGGACGCCGACCTGTCGGTGCTCGCCCCGGTGGGACGCGAGACTCTGGTCGACCAAGTCTACGCCGAGCTGCGTCGGGCTCTGATGGCCGG
>Ga0265338_10002090_pt1 | contig 30839 bp, 21 predicted proteins | sample 42126metaG_FD_193579 | JGI IMG/M metagenome (GOLD analysis project Ga0265338, IMG submission 193579) | Rhizosphere microbial communities from Carex aquatilis grown in University of Washington, Seatle, WA, United States - 4-21-26 metaG | ecosystem: Host-associated > Plants > Roots > Rhizosphere...
GTCGCGCCGGTTTCCGAAGACACTGCCACATTGCTGAGGGTAATGCCCGAGATCGGAAGCTCGGGCACACCCCAAATAATGATCGAGGCTTTCGCATCGGTGATCGTTGCGTTTTCTATCCGGATGTTTCTCCAAACGGGAGTGAGGGCACCGACCGCCTGCGGGGTATCGTCTGCGGGATCTTTGGGTTCCTTCGGGTAATAGCTGCTGATGAAGATCGGATACTTGACCCCTTTCATCGTGATGTTCCTGTAACTCAGGTTCTCGACCAAACCTCCGCGATCACGCGCGGCTTTCATGCGTATCCCCGACGTTGTTCCGTTGAAGCTGACGTATTCCACCTTCACATTACGAATTCCGCCTGCCGTATGGCTGCCAATGGATAGTCCGTGTCCGGCCCCAAGGGAACAATAACCGATCCTAAAATTCTCCGTGGGCTCTCCTCCATTGCGCCCCACTAATACGATGTTATCGTCACCCGTGCTGATCTTGCAGTGGGCTATCAGATAGTTCTTGCCAGAAACATTGATGGCGTCGGTGTTGGGTGAGTCACCCGGCGCGGTCATTGTCAGGCCGCGCAAGGTCACATCAGTGCAATTGGCAAGCGAGCAATGGGTATTGGGGGGGTTGAGCGTGGAGAACCCGTCGAACTCCACGCGCTCGCAATTCGTCAGCCTAATCATCTGGGGCCGACGCGGCTTCAATTCTTTCGCACGAAACGCGGCCCACCATGGCCCACCCTGACCATCGATTACACCCTCTCCGCTGATCTCGATGTCGTGAGCTTGTTTCGCGGAGATGAAATCCTGATGGCGCTCCTTTTCAACCGGAAAATCATCAAAGTTTGCACTCATGAGCAGGATGGCGCCTTTTGCGAAATGCAGATTCAGGTTGCTGCCCAACTCAATCGGGCCACTGACGAATTTCCCGGCAGGAATGAGTACGGTTCCGCCTCCCGCCTTGGTGGCGGCCTCAATGGCATTGCGAAAGGCCGCGGTGTTCATCGTTTTCCCGTCGCCGACACCACCGTAATCGGTCAGTACGAACTTGCGATCGGGAATCACTGGCAGCCGGGGCTTCACGACCTGGGTTGCGGCCGCTTCTCCAAGCGCTTCCCCTTCCGAAGCCTGAACGGAAGGAAGCATCGGCCACAGGAAACTCGTGGCCCGCACTGTCACCGTAACCACGAACGCGCATACAAGCATGACGATCACTGGTTTCATCGCGTTTTGCTGGTTTCTTCCAATCATTGTTTCTCTCTCTACGGCACGAGGCGGATACGATAGAATCGCGACGGCCCGTTCGTTGCGCCGCCGCTGTCGGTGTAGTTGGTCGTTGCGTCTCCACTGCCCGAAACGATGATGGGCTCGCTGATGTCGGTGAAGTTTGTCGCGTAATTGCCATTTACATCACCTGGGGTTACTTGGACTGCATTGGTGAATCCCCCTGCGGTTGTCCAAGTGATCACCACATCTGTGGTTTGACGGACCGTGGAGATGATCCGAAGTGCCGACGCGCTATTGGTCGGATCCGTCCCTGACAAGAATTCGTTGGTGTTGTTCATTCCGTCGCCATCCGCATCCGCGTCCCCAGCCACTTGCGGGCAAATTGCCAGGTTGGTGCAGCCAAAATACTGAAGCTGCCAGGCAACGAACGGATCGACTGACGGCGGCGTGGAATCGCCGACGATCAGATTCACCTGCCCAGCTGTCGAGATGTCGATGACGTACGTTTTATTCGTGTCCGGCGTATTGCCGACGGCCAGAATGGTGGGCGAACCGTTCGTAGTCAGTGTGCCGCCGTACGTCAACAGGGTATACGTCGCGTTGGTGAAACCACCGGCGTCGGTGACGTTCAGTATGCCGTCCAGCGTTAGATCGCCACTCACCACCGTCCGATCGCTGTTGGTGCCAAGGTCATACTGTAGTATCGTTGACCCGGTCATCGACAAACTGTTGCCGATCGTCAATGTACCGGGGCTGCCGCCTAGAGCCAGCGTCCCGCTCACGGTCACCGGCCCGGCGATAAAGCCATTGCCGCCCAGCGTCGCGCCACTAACGACCGTGACCGCACCGGTACCCGTGGCGCTCCCCCTGGGGTTGTTGACCAACAAGGTCCCGTTACTGACAGTCGTGCCACCGCCGTAGGAGTTCGCCCCGGTGAGCGTGAAGGCCGCGTTGCCAGTCTTTGTCAGGGCCACGAGATGAGGCGCAGTGGCAGCGGTTCCGTTGGTGATCGTGCCGGCGAAGGCGGCGTTCGAGTTGCGACCACCGATCACGTATGTGTCCACGCCCGGGCCGGTCTGGTCGCTCCCCCGCATCATGGAGCCTGACCGGCCGGTAAGCCCACCGAGGGGAATCCTGATGTTGCCCGCCGAATGGTTGTTGATGGCTCCGGCCATGCCAGCATCGAATAGGACGTTGGAATCGCCCCAAGCGTTCACACCCTGATCCAAACGAAGCGTGCCGTTGCTGGAGAGCGCCAGCGTTCCCGCGAATCCGGAAGCATTGGCTTGCATGGCCAACATGATATTGCTGTTGGTCAAGGCGACTGTCAAAAGGCCCGAGCCGGTCAGTGCTCCAATGAAGGTGTTGGTGCCCCGGGTGAATGTCAGCGTACTCGTGCCGGAGGCACTGACGTTGTTGGAAAGACTCACCGAAGTTTGCCGGATGGTGAGGTTGCTGCCGCCCAGCGTGATGGGGCCGGTCCCGAGCACATTTGTTTCATTGATGGCGACATTTGCGTTGAAGAAGACCAAAGCGTTGTTGGTCGGTGGTAACGCCAATCCACCCAGTACCACCAGATTGGTATTGGCGGCGCTGTTGGTCACGGTCAGTTGCGCATTGTAGAGATTAAAGGTGTTGGTCGTGGTGGGCACGGTGATTGGCGAGTCGATAAACTGTATGGCTTGCGCGCTATAGATGTTGGCGGACTTGGTGCCAGTTATATTGCACTGGCGCACGCTGACGTTGGAGACGAGCATCTCTGGCAAGCCCCAAATCATGAACGCCGGCCGGCTATTGTTGATGGAGGTTGCGGTCACATTGCTGAAGGTGATGTTACGCCAGATGGGCGTCGTGCTGGTCGCGGTCTGGGCTGAGTTTGTGGAGGCATTAAAAGGCGTAATGCCGCTGAGGGTCCCGACGCCATAATTGTAATAGCTATAAATGAGGATCGGCCAATCCACGTTGGTCATAGTAAGGTCGCGGTAGACAAGACTCTGACATAGCCCTCCGCGCCCGCGCTGTGATTTCAGCCGAATCCCATTTCCAGTTCCATTCCACGAGCAATTGACGACCAACAAATTGCTCAAACCGCCGATAGTGTAGCTGCCTATGGACACTCCGTGTCCTGCGCCGAATGTGCAATTGGTAATGACGATGTCCTTGTTCAATGAGCCAGAGTGACCGTCGCCCATCGCAATATTGTCGTCTCCATCGGCGATAAAGCTGTTCTGGACAAGCGCGTTGGTGACCGACATGTCCATGCCATCGGTATTTGGAGTGCCGTCGGGGGTCGAAATCCGTATATGGTCGACGGTCACGTCACCGCACACGCTACGGAAGGAGATGTGAGTATTCGGCGGATTTTGCAGGGTTACGTTTTGAACCAGCACGCGGCTACATGTGGAAGGTGCGAACATTGCCTTGGGCCGTGAGATTCCATTGGGGTCGGCGTTATTGGTCGCCCACCACACCCCACCCTGGCCGTCAATCGTTCCCGATCCGCTGATTTCGATGTCATGCAAGTTGGACGCCGAAATGAAATCAGTCGGCGACGGATTGGTGGGATAGCTGCCAAAGGGCAGCATTTGAAGTTTCGTGCCACTGTCGATCAACAGATTGACGTTGTTCTTGAGGCTGATGGGACCGCATAGGTAATTAGTGAACGTGCCAACGGCCCGCACCCTGACGGTGCCACCCGTCGCGGACGCGACGATGGAGGTGGAAGCCATACTGATGGCTGCTTGGATCGCGGCCGCACTGTTGGAAACGCCGTCACCAAGTGCGCCGCCGGCAAAGACCGTGTTGGTGACGTCGAAGATCAGGTTGGTATTAATGCTCGGCGGCGCAGGGGTCGCTGCCAGCACCAAGCCAATCGGCGTCAAAAGAAGCAGCAGGATGTAAGGGATACCACCAAAGCGCGCGCCGCTGCGCCGAGAGCGGCTTCGCCGTAATAGTATAGTCTCGATCAATATGGGATGCAGCATTTGGACTAACATTCACCCTTCTCATGTGCCCCTGTATCGTTTCATCCCCTCATCAATCAGTGCGCGATTGATTACGGCATCAGGCGGATGCGATAATAGCGGGTAGGCCCGTTGGTCGCGCCACCGCCATCCACATAGTTGTTCGTCGCGTCTCCGCTGCCGGCAATAATGTTCGTGACGATGTCCGAGAAGTTCGTGAAATAATTGCCACTGATATCACCCGCGGTGGCTTGCAGGACGTTGGTTCTGCCGCCGCCTGCCACCCACGTGATCGACATGTCGTTGCCCTGGCGTATCACCGAGAGAACATGCATATACGAACTGGCGTTGTTCGGGTCAGTACCCGCCAGGAATTCAGCCACATTGTTCTGACCGTCACCGTCCGGATCCGCCGAGGACGACGCCTGCGGGCAGTTTGTGCAGCCGAAGTATTCCAACTGCCAGGCTTGGAACGCAGTGACCACTGAGATCACGTTGTTCGACACGAGGGTGCTGATGTCGCAGGCATTGCTGGCTGTCAACGTCACCGTGTAGGTGCCGGCCGCGTATGTATGCATGATGACGGCTCCGGCGGCTGAGTTCGTGGTGGTGAAGTCACCGAAGTCCCAAGCCAGGCTGAGCGGTGACCCAATCGATGTATCCGTAAAGGTCACGGTCACCGGTTCGGTACCCGACGCTGGGCTTGCGGTGAAGCTGGCCACGGGTGTCGTGCCGATCACGGTCAGCGTCGCATTGCTGCTGATGACGGCGCCCGCGATGTTGGAGACGATCACGGAATAGGTGCCGGCATCGGCGCAGTGCGCATTGCTGATGGTCAAGGTGGAACTGGTTTGGTCAACCAGATTGCTCCCGCCCGATTGCCATTGGTAGGTCGGATCGGGTATGCCGGTGGCGACGACGGTGAACGTGGCGCTCACGCCGGCGGGCACGGTCGCGCTAACAGGGTTGGTGAGAATGTTCGGGGCCAGTTGTGGCGACCAGCCGCCAAACCAGTTGGTCACATCCGTCACTGCCGCCGCCTGCGAAGCGTTTAACTGCACCGACCAGCTTATCCGTTGACTGACGTCAATCAGATTGGTGCCCGTCAGATCGGTGCTCTGATATTCCCAGAAACGCAGTGTAGAGGTATCGGATCCGTTCTGGAGTACCCAGCCTGCGGGCGGAACGACGTTGGTATCGATCGCGCAACTGATATAGACAGCCTGACCGTAATTGCCGCCATCGCGCGCCAGATACTGGTTGTTGACGCCCGCCGCCCCGATGATCTTGCACTTCACCCACGCGAAACCGTTAACTCCCTGACTCGTGCGCGGCTGGCAATTGTAGCCATTATTCATGGCCAACATTTCGCAGTTGGTGAGATAAGCCGTGCCACTGCCCCACGTGTAATCTGTATCGCCCTGGATATGGCTATTCTTGAAGTACACCTGATCGCCGGTCGTGTTTACCAACAACGTGTCCTGGAAGCTGTCCAAGTCGGCATTCAGGACGATGCACCGAAGGCCGCGGACCCGCAAAGCCTCCGCCTGCGATCCGCCCTTGGGTGTGCTGTTGGTCATCGTCAGGTTTTCAAACGCGAGATCGTTGCCTTGCGCATCGATCATCACGCGGAATTGGGTCGCCGCCGGGTTTAGGTTGCTGTTGTTGGCGTAGGTGATGACAGTTGCTTTGCGGTCCTGGCCTCGAAATGTGAGGTTGTTCTTCGACTTTATATCGATAATTTCCGTATACGTGCCGTTACGGATATTGACCAACCTGTATGTCGTGTTATTGCCCGGCGCAAAGTCCACGGCGCCCTGCACCGTGCAGAAGTCTCCACTGCCATCGGCCGCCACCACGATGTTGGTCGGACTGGCCGGGCCCGCAGTCTTGGTGGTGAACCGCCACGTGTTCGTGTCTGTAATACCCGCAAAATACGAGCCGCTGGTGTCCGTAAAGACTCCGTCATCCACCGTGACATAATAAACCTGATTGGAAGTCAACACTCCCAGATGCGGATAGATGGCCGCCACGTTGCCACTTACGATGATCGGATAGGAATTGTAGGTGTCGCCGCCAATATTTCGCGACTGAACGTTGGTATGCCCGCCAACAATCATGTTCTGGCTCATGTCCAACGTATCCACGGGCGTGACACTGTTGGTCGTGTCGTAAATGCGAATCTTGCCGAGACTATTGATCACCGGCGTCTGACTGAAGGCGATATACAATGGCGTGTCATAACATATTCCCATCGCGCCGCTACCGGGCGTCAATGAAACCACGGCCATCGTCGAATTGACGGTCAACGTGGCGTTGCTGCTGGTCGCCGAACTGACATTATTGCTGGCCACCACATAGTACGTACCGATGTTGGCCGCCGTGGCGCTGGCGATGAAGTAGGTGCTGTTGGTCGCGTTGTTGATGGGGCTGCTGTTGAAATACCATTGATACGTTGGCGCGGGCACACCGCCGGCCGTTACCGAGAATGCCGCACTCTGCGTCGCCGTGACCACCAAGCTTACGGGTTGAGATGAAATGCTTGGCGGTACCAGAACGTGCAACGTGGCGCTGTTGGTGGCGGTGCCTTCCGCGTTGCTGGCGATGATAGAATAGACATGTCCATCCTGTGTCGCATATTGCACGTTCGTCAGGATCAGTGATAATCCCGTGGCCCCGGGGATTGGCGAGCCGTTGTCGTACCATTGCTCCGTTGGCGTGGGCAACCCGCTGACTGAGGCGCTAAACGTCCCGTAATTCCCCTGGACCACCGTTTGATCCACCGGCCCAACGATACCGGGCGGAACATTGCCTCCTGAAACGGTCAACGTCATACAGTTGGTCACCACGCCTGCAACGTTACTGGCAATCAGGCAATAATTGCCGCTGTCAGCAGTTTGAGCGTTGTTGATGACTAACGAACTGCTGGTGCTGCCCGTAATTGTGGAGCCATTCCCCGTGGCGCCATCCGTCAAATTGGTCCCGTTCAACTGCCATTGCAGCGCAGGGGTTGGCACGCCGGTGACCGAGGCGGCGATCGTAACATTGTTGCTGACCGTAACGGCCTGATTCGTTAGACCGGTGATACTCGGCGTCACGATGACCGTGAGGGTCATGGTGTTCGTCACGACACCGGCGATGTTGCTGGCCACCAGCGAGTAGGTGAACGCGTTTTGAGAATACTGAACATTTGGCAACACCAATGTCGCGTTCGTAGCGCTGACAACGTTGGTAGCGTTCTCCAGCCATTGGAATGTCGGCGCGGGCAGACCGGTGGCTGAGGCGCTCAGCGTGCCGGCATTGCCGGCAATGACGGTTAGATTGGTCGGACCGGTGAGGACGGGCGCCGACAACGGCACGAGTTGGAACCCATTGAGGTAGGCGCCATTTCCGGCTCCATTGAACATAAAACTAAAGTTTCCCGAGGCATCGGACTGGCCGTATAGGACTGCCCAAGTCATCCCTCTCGGCATGAGTTGAAAGCCGCCAGCCCCATTCGATGTGAACAAACTTCCAAATGCGCTGTTACTGTTTGCCACCGTATTGGTCGTGACCGCATTGGTGGGATTTCCGCTGGAGACCGCGTAAACGTTGCTATTGGACAATGCTACTCCCGCGCCCTGTCCGGAGGTGGTCGTGCCACCTTCGACATATAGACCATACAACGTCGAAGCAGTCAGATTCGAAAATGTGAAAGTGAAAAAATTACCGCTGCCATTAAAGAAATTTCGCCACGCCTGTTGCATTACCCCGCCGGGCTGAATCGTGTTTTCACCGCTGGCGTTTGAGGGCTGCACGCGGGTGCCGGTCGTGACCTTTGAAAAATACGAAACCCCAAGTGTCGCGCTGATGCTTGCGCCCGCGGAATTGTTCAAAGGAAGATTGCTGTAGATCATGACCGTTGAGCCCACAATGGTGTTCAAGGGAACCGTGGAACTTTCCCCGACGGTATTCCAATTTGAGCCGGTGACCGGTGCCACCCCGCTGAAACTGTAGCCAGTCGGAGCGGTGATGTTGATGTTGGTTGGGACCGCCGCGCCGGTCAGCAGGTCAACAAAGATGTTTTGCGCGTTCGCGCAGGCACTCCAAACAAGGAAGCCGACGCAAAAGACCACCCATGCTCTGCGATTGAATTTGTTCTTCATCGTCGTCACCTACAAGTTTACCCGCGGACGTCTTCCCCTCACGATTGTCAGGACGCGCGGTCCATTTGTTTTGCACCAACCAGTTTTCAATTCATGGCAAACCACGGATTCCCTGGAGGAAGGGTACAGCTGACACTGTCTTGCCTGGAAAGACGTTCCGCTGTGACCACCTCGGCATGGATATCTCCAAAAAGACAAGGAGCGGCGCCGGCGTGACGCTTAATCGCGGGGTCACCAAAGTCTGGCGTCCCCGTCACGGCACCTTTCAGGCCACCGCAGTTCAGAGTGTGACCTGATGAGCAGATGAGCAACAAGTAGTCCGACGGCTTGGGCACGGACTTCAGGCTGAAAAAAGAATTGCCGTTAGCGTCCGGCGTCACACTCTTATATACGGGGGAGGTCGCAGACACTGCCGTGGGAATAGGCATGGAATACCCGTAAGTCCCGCCACCGCCTGTACCGCCATCGATGTTGCCCTGACTCAACTTGCCAGCGGTTGCTGGACACATTCTCATTACACGGAACCTGTGGTTCTTGTCGCCCCCGCCGAGATACTGCAAGTAAGGAGAACTTGTGTCCGCAAAATTAAGCCCTCCACCGCCCGCGGCATAGAAATACGTCCCATTGTAATCATCAGAATACATTTGGATGCACAGACCCCACTGCTTCTCGTTGGCCAAGCATCTCGCCAGGTAGGCCTTGGCTCGGGCCTTGTTCAATGCGGGTAACAGCATCGCCGCCAGGATTCCGATGATCGCAATGACCACCAGCAGCTCAATCAACGTGAATCCCTTTTTCCCCGTTTGACTCCAACGCATTCGTATCCTTTCCTTGGTTGATCCGCACGGACCGTCTCGAACAGCGACCGACTTTTCGACCGATAGCGCGATACGGCTATGGCGTTTTCCGGGACCGACGTATTCCCATCAGCAACCCAAGGCCCCCCAACACCAGTCCGATCGTCGAGGGCTCCGGAACGTTTGTGGTGACGCTTAGGGAACTCACGTCCATCGTTGACGCGGGATCACCGGCGGCACCCTTGTATTGCCAGCCGAATGCCAACCCGTCGAACGCGGTGATCGGAATGCCATTCGTGGTCGAACTAAGACCGAGGAGCGTGTTGCCGCTGGCCACGTCGAACAGAATATTGCTAACCGTGGTGCCGCCCGTCCCGTTCAGCATCACCTTGAATTCCGCCGTCAACTGCTGGCCGTTGGTGAGAGTCACGGCGGATGTCGCCTGGCCGCTCAACTGGAAACCTCTCGGGTTGGCGTAGGTAGTGCCGCTGCTGGCATTATTGCCCAACAGGTCTTGATCCCCGGCGGCCGCGGTTTGTGGCGCACGGAGGTAGGTCTTGACGCTGCCGCCAGTACCGGTGAGTTGATTATGGTAGCCCTGCCACCCCTGTGTTCCACCGGTGAAATTGGTCGCAAGACCGCTGCTCTGAAGGGAAGTCAATGGAGCAACTCCGCCGGAATTGAACAACCCGATCCAAAGCCCTGAAGTCAACTTTCCTGCAATGAGAATGTTGGCGGTGTCCGTAAAGGTGAGCTTGAAGTCAATGTAGTCACCCGAACTGGCAAGCGTGATCGGACTGGCGGCAAACAGCGCCTGCGCTTCCACCAGACCGGAACTCGTTGATGGCAAAGTTATGCTAAGATCCCCGGCACCGATTGCGCTGGTGGCGGCTTTGCTGGAAGCGATGTCGTAACTGGTACTCGTGGACGTGGGACTGCTCACTCCGTTCAGCGTGCTACTCGAGAAATTATCGCTGAACACCGTCGTATCGGCCAACGCAGGCCGGCTGGACCACGCCAAAGCCCCTGCCGCCAGCAGCACGAGAGCGATCTTAAACTTACCAGCCATGTCACTCACCACTCGCAATAGATTGATCCCTTTCTTCACATTCATACCCTCACCTTTTTCCTAACATTTGTTTGTCTAGGACCCTCAACGAGTTCAGACTCGTCTCTCATCAACTATTCTCTCCACCTACCAGCCGCGTCTCCATCGCGACCCAAGCAGTGTTCTTCCTCACAACCACCCCGCAAAACAGGGAGCGCAGCCGCCGGGAGTTCACCGAGTCGTGAACAAGGCATTTGTTGTTACTTGTCATACCTGTTTACCGTGCGACTGCGCTTCGTTATCAAGTTGCTCTCTTGTCATGGCGCCAAGATCCGGACGCGGTAGTACCGGGTCGCGCCGGTGGCACCGCCGACATCGATCATGTTCGTGACGATGCCAACCCCTGTCCCGCCGCTGAGAATGTTCGTCCGGCCGGTACTTACGAAGTTGTTTGAATAGCTGTGGTTGGGGGCACCCGTGGTGAACTCCAAGACATTCGTGCGCGACACAATGCCGGGCGACCACGTATTGTCACCGTTGGCCCCCAGATACGTCACGTTGATGTCACCACCCTGCTTGGCGATATTGATAATGTGCGCGTATGCCGTGGGGTTCGTCGGATTGAATCCCGACAGGAACTCATTGGTGTTGCTGACACCGTCGTGGTCAGGGTCGGCACCGCCCAACGCATTCGGACCATCACCCGGGAAATAATGAGTTTGCCACGCGGCATACGGGTCTGACGGTCCGCTGGTGACGTGCAGGATCACCGACGCGGCCGTGCCGGTGTCGATGGTGTACGTCAAACTTGGATTCGGCTTTGTGCCCACCAGCAACCCATTGTCGGTCAGCGTGCCCGTGTAGGTGATAAGTGTGTAGTCACCTACGCCAAATCCGCCGGCATCGGCGAGGTTGACTGTGCCATCCAGCGTGAGGTTGCCGAAACCCTGCAGTAAGTCGCTGGTGCCGGGGCTACCCAACTCATAGGACAACACCGCCGAACTGCCGAAGACAACATTGTTGCTGGCGACAATCGTGCCGATCCCAAAGCCGGGCGCGAGCGTGCCGAGCACTGTCACGTTCCCCATGACCGTACCGGCACCCTTCAGCGTCGCGGCGTTGGTAATTACCAAGCCATCGTTGAAATTGTGGAAGCCGGTGCCACCGGTTGCCAGTTCCAAACTGGCTGCACTCACGCCATTGCCCACGACCGCGGGTGCACCGTTGTCCGCCCCGGCATCGATCGTTGTGCCGCCGGTACTCAATGTGCCCGCAGTGAAAGTAAGCGTGTTGGTGCCCCTGATCCGGAGCCCGGCAAGCACGATTTTACCTCCGGTCAGCATCAAGGTGTTGCTCAACGCGGGCGTAGCACCACCTATGCCCACATTAAGGTTGCTGACAATGTTCAATGAACCGCCACTGACCTGTAAGACGTTGAAAGCGTCATTCGTTGAAGCTCCCACCGTAAGATTGCTGCAACTGACCTGTCCCCCCTGGAGAAGAAGAGTGTTATCCAGCGAGGGGGTGTTCGTCGTGCCACCGCCGAGACCGACGCTGATAGCGCGCACGTTGGTTAGGACGCCACTGATGACCGTTACCAAGTTGCTCGGAGAACCACTCCGTCCGATCTGAAGGTCAAGGTTGCCAAGACTCCACAATGTGCCAGCCAAAACAGTGCATATGTTGCTTGAGGAGAAGATCGAATTACCAACTCTGACGGAACCAGTCACGAACGTGGCATTACTGACGACGATTTGGCTATTGAAGGAATTGGAACCAAGACCGGTGGTAATGGTGCCCATGCCGACCACGACGGGCGCGCCACTTCCACCCACTTGAAGCACGTTTCCAACGGAATTGGAGCCGTTGCAGGCATCCACGGCCAGGAACGTCGCCTGACCACCATCGGTGATCGTCACGCGATTGAAGTTGGCCCCTGAATCCCCGATCCTGAGATTGCTACCGGGGCCGCCGACCGTATTCGTAAGGATGCCCCCGCCCGTCACCAGCAACAGGTTATTCGAGGACAATCCGCTTGCTCCGAGAATGATCCTCCGGCTTCCGCCATCATCGGGCGCCCAAACCGCGCCGCTCTTGATAATGACGGCATTGCCATAGGCCCCATTGCCGTTGCCGATGCGCGGGTCGCCGAACCCGCTCGATACATAGGCGCCATTGGTGAGAATCATTGTGTTATTGAAGGCGTTCGTGGTCGCACCCACAAGCAAGGTGCCACAGTCGGTAATCGTGCCGTCGTTGACAACTACCGTGTTGGAATAGCCGCCGACGCCAAGAGACATCGTCCACTTATACATGGACGATCCGGGGACGAGTTGGAGAGTGTTGTTGTGCGCCGCGACATTGCCGCCTACCGTGATCGAGCCGCAGGTAAATGTGCCGGTGTTGTTGCTGACGATCAGGCTGTTGCCCGTCGCTCCGGCAACTCGGCCGATGCTGATCGTGCCGCTGGAGCCGAGATCCACGTTCCCGGCACCGGCGCAGGTGAGCGTGCCGACGGCGTTGCTGTCGTTGCCAATCCAAATTCCCAACGCCGTTACCGTGCCGTTGTTTACCGTGTACCGGCCAGCGCCAGCGTCGCCGACGACCATGAGGGCGCTATTATTGATGGTACCACTGACCTGCACGACGTTGCCCGTGGTGCCGGTATGTTGTCCGACCCGGGTGGAGCCTGTGATGAGCCATGTTTGCCCGGAGATATCCAGTGTCGCCGTGCCTGTACGTCCATCGAAGGTGCTCGCGTCCATCGTGTTCGGAGCCGAACCGAACGAAATCGTATAGGTGTTGTCGTTGGTGAACACGACGTCGTCACCACTCGCCGGTGTCACACCCGTGTCCCAATTCGCGGTCGCATTGAAATCGCCGCTCCCGACGATCCACGTATTCGTGGCCGCCATGGCTGAGCCGCCGATCAATCCCAGGAGAAATACCGGCACCGCGATGTACTTGAAAACCGTTTGAGTGACTCCTCGCAACTGATTGATCATAAATTTGTCCCCTCGCTGTTTGCGATCACCCTGCCTCTGTTCGTCAGACCTTCTCCAAACCCGTCATTCATCAACGCTGTTGCCTGCGATGCCACGGGAATCATCCATGCCCAACGACGTCAAATACTGCTGAACACCCGCTTATAGTTATGAGCGTCGGAGGCGTTTTGCCCGTGGCTCCATTAAATACCCCCTGGCCAATCCGGTCAATTTGGCCACTGTCCACAAAGGATTGAAAATAGTACACGCGCAGGACAAACACCCCCAATCCTGCCATTGGTTGGATGAATGCGTATGAGTGGTAACCAACCGGGTCAAAAACGGTGAAGATCCGTTTGCCGTCTCAATCTAGAGAGAGCATGTGTCAACGAAAGGAGGGAGGTCTGGCAGGGCCGTGCTTGATACGAATTGCGCGTTTAGCAACAATCTAACGGAGGAATGTATCGCGATACTGTTTGGGGGACATTCCGGTGGCCTGCCGAAAGGCCACCCAAAAGCTATTGGCACTCTGGTAACCGCACATCTCGGCAACGACTTCCATTTTATGATTGGCATCAGTAAGTAGTCTCTTGGCGCGCTCGATACGAACCCGATGCAGTTCGTGTCCGGGCGGGCGTCCGATCTGCTCGAGGAATGCTTGATGAAGGCCACTACGTGACATGGCACTGACTTTCATCAAATCTTCGATCCCGATGGATTCGTGACAATGTTCCCAAATGAAACGAAGACTCCTGGCAATCCCGGCATGCCTCACCGCCATTAGATCGCTGCTCTTGCGCGCAATCAAACCGACGGGAGGAATGCGGATGGGGTGTTTGGGCGCTGGTTTGCCACGCATTAATTCATCCAACAATTCGGCCCCGCGATAGCCCACCAGTTCGAGGTTGCCATCCACGCTCGAAATTGGTGTCTGCATCGCATCGACCGCCAGTAAGGAATTCCCCGCACCGATAATCGCAATTTCTTCCGGAACCGCGAGGTTGATGCGCTCGCAGGTTTCCAGCGCATCCAATGCCAGGCCATCGTCCGCTCCAAAAAAACCCAACGGTTTCGGAGCGCGCTTTAATTGGGAGGCGAGCCAGCTTCGTTTCCGTCGCCATACCTTTCGGTCATTGCGGAAGGCAGTCGAATGATGCCAACGAATCCACGTGCATTCGCGCCCGGCTTTTTTGAGTGCCTTTATGAAGGCCCGGCCTCTTTCTTCGTACACCCAGTTGTCTACGTCGCTGTAAAAGAAAAAATCCCGTAAGCCGCGGGTGAGAAAATGGTCAGCCACCAGTTGGGCTTGCATCGCATGATCTTCCAAGACCCGGTGAAACGGAAGGTGGGACCGACGGAAACTGAAGTCCACGGTCGGCTTGTTGACATGCGTCACAAATTCCGCCAGATCGTTATCCCCGGCCAGCCAGGCGAGAATGCCGTGTCCCTCCCACCCCCAAGGAATAACTTTTTCCCTAGCGAGGTCTTCGGAAAGGTGCCAGCCTCGCTCTTGGGCGTACTTCTCGATTCCGCGATGCAGGCGGTAGTCATACCAACCCAGAGCAATAAGGACTCGCTTTTGATTCTTTCGCATTGATCAAATCACTGTTTGCAATGCCCGAGTCACGTGCATCTGCATCATCGGCACAAGGCCTCTCAATGACCAGATTGGTTGTGAACACAACCGCTGATCGTTCCTCACATCCAACCGAAAAGTAACTGTCCGCTGACCCACAAAATCTTGGCGGCCCGAACAACGCTAAACGAATAGACAAGCAGCTACCGTTTGCTGTACGCGACCTATTCCTCGTCAAGCGATTTCTCAGACTAAACGCATCCTTTCGCGTGGTCAAGTTTGCCGAAATATAGAATAGATTGAAAAAAGTCCATCCAGCAGCATAGGCGAAAACAGAAAAACCACCGCTTTTACGGTGGTTTTTGAGTTGGTGCGGACGAGAGGAGTTGAACCTCCATGACCTTGCGGTCACAGCCTTCTGAGGGCTGCGCGTCTGCCAGTTTCGCCACGTCCGCGCAACATTCGCAGGGCCAATATAGCGGGTGTGCCGGGGACTGGCAACGGTAAACCGCAACGGATGCCATGACACGGAATCAGTGTCCGGGCGTCGGACTGGTACTGGCGGCGGGTGGCGGCGAAGCTCCTTTATTCCCGAACATTTGCGCGGCCATTTTAATACTCGCCGCCTGCATCGAGCTCATCTGCTGTTGGAACGCCGTGAACTGCGTCAGTTGCGTGGGCGTGAGGATCGACGCGGCCCGTTCGGTGTACCGCTGCTGCAATTGTTCCAATTGTTTCGTCGCCTCCGCGATCGCCTGATCGGTGAACTGCGACGGATCTGTGACCTGACCGTTCTTGATGGGCGACGGAGGCAAGGCCTTACGTTCCTGGTACATCATGGCAATCAAGTTGTCCTCCTGCTGCTCGGTGAGGGCCGCGTCGACTGGCAGCCCGTCCTTGAACATCTGTACCGACATGCGCTCGCTGGTGGTCTGGTCGTACTGCTGAAACACCGGGTAATCCTGCGGCCCGAGCAGGTCCTGAATCTTTTTGTCGTAGTCGGCCTTGATAGTCTTGCTGTCCTCAATGGCCTGTTTGCGTTCCGAATCGGTGCCGCCCATCATTGCCATGCCGGAATCCATCATTGCCATCTGGCGATCCGAGAGCATTTCCTTGAGCGCATCCATTTTGTCGGCGGGCAGGTTCATGTAATTGGACAACGAACCATACGTCAGATCGAGCTGCACCTTCTGCTGGTTGCGAATTATTGCCTTCATCTGCGGGCTCTTCATCATCCCCGCCAGCGCGGAAAAGTAATTTGACGAAGTGCCGCCGGCTACCGGAACGGCGGGCGCAGGCGCGGTGGCCGGAGTCGGTGCGGGAACAGGCGCAATCGCGACGGCTGGTGGCGCTGGCTCCGGAATTTCCTTCTCCGTCACCGGAACTGGTGTCGCCTTGGCGTTCTCCGCGGCAGCGGACACCAACTGCACTTTCAGTTGCGCGATTTGTCGGTTCTGCCACAGCGTCAGGGCTGCCAAAGCGATCACAGCAGCGACCAATACAAGAATCGGAATATTCTTCTTCATGGCGTGCCTCTCCACTTTCCAAAATTGTTTTCGGCTCTCCTGCCATCTTAGAAACAGAATTACAGAACGGGAACAAAAAAGTGCGCTCTTTCTCGTGCGCGTACCCGATCCACGATCAATCCCCTACCCCCGTCTTTGCCGGCGGTCACGCGCCGCCCGCCACCACAGGACCAACGGCAACAGACCGATGAGGTTTAACCAGTACGCGCGGCGTGTCACGGTCAGCACGTGATGGAAGAAAGCGCCATTCTGAATAAATGTTGTGGCTGCGTCGTTGTTGGCGTGCCGCGCCAGAGCTACAGGGCCGACGGCGAACTCACGAGCGACAGCCACGCCGCCTTCCGCCGCCTGCCAGCCGACCGCGCACGCGCCAAAGGCCTGCCAACCCGCTGCCATTCCGCCGAGCGCCCAGAAGCCGAGGGAAAACCCACCGAACGGCACGAGACCCACGGCGAAGCCGCCCAGCGTCAACAGGCCGACGGCAAAGCCGTCGAAGCTGATGGGTGCGATTGCCACCGCGCCGAATGAGAAAATCATGCCGATGGCCACGTCGCCCCCCGCGATCCAGGCTTTGACCGGCCCGCGCTCCAACCCACCGCGAACGCGGATGTGAATCAGCGGCAAACCGAGCAGACTGAGCTTGCTCCGATACTCGAAGAGCGGCACAAGCCGGGAACCAACCGTTTGCCCTGTTCCCGGAGAGAGGCCGCCAGTGGTTTCCGCTTGGAGGATTTTTTGCCGACACCGCCGCATCCAGAGCGTGAGAACCAACACAACGATGACGTAAGTTACGCCAAGCCCGATGGACAGGACGGCGAAGAGCATCGGATCCGACACGGCCAGCGACCGGCCGCCCAGTGTCAGCGAGAGAACGGCCACCAAAAACACCGCGATGCACACGACGAGAATCCGGTAATACTTGATGACGAATTCGCGCATTTGCGGGGAACCCGCACTGTCGCGATCCAACTCGTAACCAAAGTGAAGGCTTAAGAACATGACGACGGGTCCAAGAACTGCGTTGGCCAGCCCAATCACACCGGCCGACTTCGCCGCCGCGCTGCCTTTGACCGCTGTCGCCCCCGTGACCGCTGCCTTGGCCGAAGTCGTCATCACCGGCAGAGCCACCAACACTCCGATGGTGAATGCCTTGCCGGGCGTCGTGCGTTGCAGCGTGGACTCGACGAATGTCGCCACTTCCTCCGTGAGCAGCTTGCGTCCGCGTGACAATCGTTGTTTTACCGCGTCCTCACTCAGTTCCAATTCCTCGGCGACGCGCTCAATCGACTGCTGCTCCCGGTAGAACAGAATCAGTGGCTCGCGGTAGATATCGGGGATCTGTTCCAGAGAGCGCCAGAGAATCTCCTCTTCCTCGCGGCTGATGGCCTGCGCAGAGGGTGACGGCTCGGGTGTGGCTGACTCGTGAATTGCATCCAGCGGTTCGGCCGCGTGAATCGGCTCGCGACCCTGGCGTCGGATCTCTTTGCCGACCAGGTTGCGGGTGATGGCACACAACCAAGACCTGAGTTTCGGCGGTTCCCGCAACTCGGGAAGTTGTTTCCACGCGGTGACAAAGGTTTCCTGGGCGAGATCCTCGCTCAGGCCGAGGCTGCCGGTGGCGCCATAGGTAATCGAGCAGACGAGCGATTGATACCGCGCCACGATGCGCTCAAAGGCGTCACGGTCGCCCGTCAGGCTCCATTCCACCAGTTGCGCGTCGTTGTCCCCTGCGGTAGCCATCTTCCCGGTAGTTATCATATCACCGCATAAGTACCGGGAACGACGGAAAAGGTGACAAAGTCGGCCCAGAAAACATGCCTGCCGATCGAACGCCTAGCGACGTTGCTTTGGTTTTGTCAAAGCCAGCACCAGTCCGATCCAGAGCAGCAAGGTTACCGTGAGCGATGGAATTACCCAGACGGGCAAGAGGCGGTGTATTTCGGCAAGATCAGTTCCGTGGCGGGCCGCCAGCCACACATCCCATCGACAGTTCAACACTGCCACAATCACAGCCCAGGCCAAGGTCACATGCACAATACCCGCTTGCGCCGCCGCCACACCAGTACGGCGTGAAACCTGAAAGAAATGCGAGACGGCCAGTAGGATCGTCGCCGCGCCGAAGATAGCAGCCGACACCTGGTCACCTGACCGCCACGCCAGATCAGTCAGCCATGCAAAGGCCGACAAATACAAGCCGGCAACAAAAGCAACGCGTGTCCCCAAGGAAATTGGAGTTCCCGATGTCTGCGGAGTCCCGATTTCTTTCTCGGACTGGTGGCGAATGGCCAGCATCTGCCGGAACAATACGACCATCAATGTGGCGATGACCATGACATAGAACCACCAGAAAACCGCCATCGCGGCATAGAGTGTCTGGTCAGTCCATTCCCCGCGTTGGGCCCAAGCGCGCAACGCCAGTTGTCCGGCCACGGCCCAAGCCAGCACGAAGATCCAAAGAACGACGAAAGCAAACTTCTTAGTGCGGCGTTCGCGTTCAGTCGGAGCGGCCAGAACAATCAACCATTGGGCCACGACACTGCCAACAATGCTGATGATTGGCACCAGCGACGCCCCGAGAAAGGCCAATAGCCCGCCTGATTTTGCGGCGGTCGTTCCTTTCGCTCCCAAGCCCATACCCGTCGTAGCTGCCGTGCCTGCTGCCAACGGCAGCGCCGCCAGCACGGAGCCCAAGAACTCCTGTCCCGGCCCCGTATGTTGCAGCGCGCCTTCTACGAACGCGGTCACCTTCTCCGCCAACATAGCGCGTCCGCGAGACAGCCGTTGTTTCACGGCGTCCTCGGTCAACTCCAGAGCGTCGGCGACCTCCGCGACGGATTGATGTTGGCGATAGAACAGCACGAGTGGTTCGCGATACGTCGGTGGCAACTCCCCGAGCGAGCGCCACAGGATGGCTTCTTCCTCTTTACTGATGGCATGATCGATTGGGGTCGGCGCGGCTGAGGAAATGTCCATGTTGTCGACCGTCTCGGCGTTGGCCGTGGGTGTCCGTTGCCGTTGCCGGAAGGAATCAACGGTCACGTTGCGCGCGATCCGGCAGAGCCATGCTTTGAGCTTGGCCGGCTCCTGGAGGGTTTTCAACTGACACCACGCGGTGATGAACGTTACCTGCGCCAGGTCCTCGCTGGCTTGCAGGTTGCCGCTGGCGCTATAGGTCAACGCGCAGATCAGTGATTGGTACCGTTCTACGATTCGGCTGAATGCGTCGCGGTTGCCAGTGCGCGAAAGCTCGACCAGCCGCGCGTCATTGAGTGTCTCGGTTGTCGGATTCGTTCTCATGTCACCGGACATGACGACGAGCCTACGAGAAGGTGACAAGGAAAACGAGCGGCTTCGTGGCTGCTATTGGATTTGCTGTCTGCCCGAGAGGTATTTACCGTTCGGGACATATGGCCGAAACGTGTGATCTCCACTTTAAACCACCGGCGAAGAGTGGCTAGGTTCTGGCGGCCTTGGGTCTTGTCAGGGCCATGACCAGTCCGGCCCAGAGCAGCAAGGCCAACGTGAGCGAAGGAATCACCCATGGGGGCATGAGGCGGTGGATTTCGGCGAGAGTGCTTCGGTGCGCGGTGGCGATCCACGTGTCCAGGCGCAAATTCAGTATCACCAAGACTGTTGCCCAAGCGAAGGTGAGATGCCAGGCAATCGACTGCATGGCCGCTACTCCGGTCCGACCCCGAAGGCTGAAGAAGCTCAAGAGCCACAGGACCAGCATCAGTCCCGTACTGATTCCGGCCGTTATCCGGTCGTGGAACTGCCACGACACGCAGATCAGCCAGGAATAAAAGGCCAGATACGTGCCAGCCCAGACCATGGCACTGGTTGCCGGTTTCAATGGCGTTGCGGACGGTAGGTGGCTTTCACCGGTTTTCTCGACCTCTCGACGGATGGCGAGGAATTGCCGAAGCATCACAATGGTCATCGTGGCCCCGACGACGGTGTAGACCCACCAGTAACCTGTCATCACCGAAAAATAAGTCCGGTCGCTCCACCCCAAGCGTTGACGCAGGGCGTGCAGGGTCAATTGTCCAACCACACACCACACCAGCACGAAAACCCAGAGACTGGTGAAGGCGATTTTTTTTGCCCGGCGTTCACGATCAGTCGGAGCCGCGCGAACCACCAGCCAATGTGCCGTCATGCCGGCCATGATTCCGACAAATGGCGCCAGCCACGCGGCCCAAGAACCGACCTTCGCTGCAGTCGAGCCTTTTGCCGCAGCGCCGGCACCGGCGGTTGCCACCGAACTTGCTGCCAATGGCAGCGCCGCGAGCACGGAGCCCAAAAACTCCTGTCCCGGCGCGGTCTGTCGCAAGGCACCTTCCACGAACGCGGTGACCTTCTCCGTCAACATGGCGCGACCACGGGAGAGCCGCTGCTTCACGGCGTCTTCGCTCAAGTCCAGCGCGTCGGCGACTTCGGTGACGGATTGATGTTGGCGATAGAACAATACGAGCGGTTCGCGGTACACCGGCGGCAATTCGCCGAGCGAACGCCAGAGGATGGCCTCCTCCTCTTTGCTGATGGCATGATCGCTTGGGGTGGTCTTATCGGTCGAAATGTCAGCCGCATCATCCAAGACTTCGGCGTTGGCCGTGGGGATGTGTTTGTCCTGACGAAACGAATTGTTGGTCACATTGCGGGCGATGCCACAAAGCCACGACTTGAGTTTGTTGGGTTCCTTGAGTTTGCGGAGTTCGCACCAAGCGGTAATGAACGTCACCTGCGCCAGATCTTCGCTGGCCTGAAGATTGCCGCGGGCGCTGTAGGTCAGCGCGCAGACGAGAGATTGGTAACGCTCGACGATCCGAGCAAAGGCGTCACGGTTGCCGGAGAGGGTCTCGGCGACCAGTTCCGCATCGGTGTCGGTCGGGGCGGACATTTGCTTGGTAGTAATCATATCACCTTCTACGTGGCAATCAGGGCCGAAGAGGTGACAAGAAAATGAACGTTTATCGATTATTCCTCAAAAATCCCTTCAATTGGCATTTTAAACAAGCGGGCGATTTTGAAGGCCAGCGGCAAGCTGGGGTCATACCGGCCGGTCTCGATGGCGTTTACGGTCTGGCGCGAGACGCCCAGTTTGTCGGCCAGATCCGACTGTGACCATTCCCGGGCCGCCCGCAATTCGCGTAGTTTGTTTTTCATTGGTAGCGGCGGTTAATGAGACTGTAGCCGAGACCGGAAAAGATATAGGTCAGGCAAATGGTGAACGTGCAATTGAAAAACGGCATCTGATCCAGGTGCCAACGGGTCAGATTCAAGGCGGTGAACAGACCCGCCCGAACCAACAGCGGCCAGCCGGTATTGAACACGAGATACAGGGTCGTGCCGAACAGGAACGCCGCCAGAGTGACGCGGCGATGCAATTCATCCATGCCGCGGATCCATTGCGCGATGCCCCGGACGTAGAGCAGACTCGCGGCCAGCGGAACCAGCGCGATCAGGATCCGCAAGATGAGGGGCCAGTCCTGATGATGATCGAGCAGCCAAGCGCCCGGGATGTCGGACAGGTAGACCACAAACATCCAAGCGGCACCGGCTTTCATGGACCCGCGCCACGAACTCCAAAGGGTTAGTTTTCCAAACCCAATTTCTTCCGGAAGATTTGGTCTATTATTCATATCTTTCATTGGTAGCGGCGATTAAAGATGGGGTAACCAAGGAAGTAAAGGGCTCCCACCAGCGAAATCGGGAAGCTGGCGGTGTGAAAATGCGAGTCAAGGTGCAGTTTGGTCATTTCAAAACCGGCTTGAAAAGCGCCCGTCTTGTCCAAGACATGCCAGATCGTAACTACAAAGAGCGTCATGGTGGTCGCAAAGAGACCCGCTTCCACCGACAGTTGACGGTGCATTTCATCCATACCGCGCACCCAGCGCGCAAAACTTCGCACCCAAAGCAGGCCGAAGAGTAACGGGACCAGCGCGATAACCACCCGTTGTACCACGCTCCAATCCCGGGGCAGAGAGAGCAGCATGTCGCCCGCCCATGACAGGAGCATTGCCACGAATGCCCAACCATTCGCTTGTATGTTCGCCCGAATGGAATAATGCCTGCCGAACATGATTTCCTCAGGAAGATTTGGTTTGGTATTCATGGGGGTAGTGTAAAGCATCCTTGTCACATGTCAAGCATGTTTTACACGGGATAAACGGCGTCAACCAGAGCGAACCGCGGTGAGAACGGATGCTTGACGTGGCGCCTCCAAAAGAATACGAGTGAAGCGACTTCAGCCGAGAAGGGACCCGCTACCATGACAAAGACTGGACGGATGCTGACGATCATTTTGCTCACTGTGTTGCCGAGGCTTTGTGCGGCGGCGGAGGGACAAGTCGCCGTCAAGGCGGTCAATAGATTGCCATTCGCCCGTCTGCATCAGACCATTGAAGTGTCCGCAAGCCAGCTGGCGTCACTCGGCGAAAAGGACCTTAACAAGATCCACATCAAGGACGACTCTGGCAAGGAGGTATTGTGCCAGGCGGTGGATACGGATTTCGACGCGTATCACATCCCGGACATTGTAATTTTCCAAGCGGATTTCGGCCCGGGGGAAACGAAGACGTTCACGGTGTCGACAGGCGGCAAGCAAGTGTACGCGAAAGACCAGTTCAAGGCCTATGGGCGATTCGTGCGCGAACGATTCGACGATTTTGCATGGGAGAACGATCGGATCGCGCACCGGATGTACGGCAAGGCGTTGGAGACGTGGGCCGGGGAGCCGTTAACCAGCAGTTCCGTGGACGTCTGGTCGAAACGCGTGTCGTACATGGTGATCGATGGTTGGTACATAGCGGGCGACTACCACGTCGATCACGGCGAAGGGCTGGATGATTATTCCGCAGGCGCCACACGCGGCTGTGGCGCAAACGGATTGTGGGCCGCCGACAAGCTCTGGGTGTCCCGGAACTTCGTAAGCTCCCGTGTGCTGGCGGACGGCCCGATCCGTGTGATGTTCGAGTTAGATTATGAACCGTTCGACGTAAATGGGACAAAAGTGGCGGAGGTCAAACGCATCACGCTGGACGCGGGGAGCAACCTCGATCATTTCCAGAGCTTCTATAAACCGCAGGGCGGTAGTGAACCACTCATCTCCGCCATCGGCTTGAAGAAGGTGAAAGACGAAACCAAGCAATTCAATGCCGAGCACGGCTGGCTCTCGTGTTGGGAGCCGATGGAAAAGAACCTGGGAATGCAGGGCGTGGCGCTCGTGATGGATCCCAAGATGTTGCAGAAGCAGACCGAGGACCAGCAGAACAGCTTGTTGCTGGTGAAGACGGGTGGGGCCAACTCGGTGTCGTATTGGGCCGGGTTCTTTTGGGACAAGAGCGGGCAATTCCCCAGCTATGACGCATGGAAGACGTATGTCGACCAGTTCTCGCAAGGCCTGGCGTCTCCCATCGAGGTCAGCGTCTCCACCAAATGACCCAAACCGGGAGGCAAATGTTGTCGTCAAGAACAGTTTTTCCAATGTTGCTTTTGTTTCTGCTTTTCGGCTGTATTCCGTACGATCCACAAAGTTCGCTAAGCCCTAACTCGTTAGGGAGGTCAGATGGCTCAATCCGCGAAGTGATTACCCGCGTGGCCCGCCACCAAATCCACCCACTGCAGGATGGGGGGTATCCGGCGGTGGATACGGTGGCCGCGGCCCAGGCCGCGCGGCAACCGGATGGCATTGGCTGGGATTATCCCTGGGGTGTAACACTGTACGGGATGCTTCACGTCAATGAGGCAACAGGTGACAAAGACCTCGAGCGCTTCGTGCTTGAGCACAATCAGATTGTTGCCCGCGACTACGCGTGGTTAACCGGGCTGCGCACCAAGCTCGGCGATTCCAGAGAACTCCGCGGCTTCATGCGGGGCCTTCCTCTCGGTCGGTTGATGGCACTTGGTTCACTGGACAATTGCGGGGCGATGGGCACGCAATTTCTCGAGGGATTTCTCAACCATGGTGAACAAGCTGCGCCCGAGCAGAAAGTAATCGGCGAAACGATTGCTGATTATATCAGCAACAAACAGGCGCGATTGCCGGATGGCACGTTCTGGCGCCCCGGCGCGTTGGGCGGCACGTTCTGGATTGACGATCTCTACATGAGCTGCCCGTTCCTTGTCCGCTGGTACAAATACACCGGCGACCGCAAATACCTGGACGATGCCGCGCGGCAAATACTCAACATGGCGCAGCGCTTGCAGGACACGGACGGTGTCTGGTGGCATGGTTACTACGAAAAGGACAAGCAGCATTCCCCCATCAAGTGGGGCCGGGGCAACGGTTGGGCCATGGTGGCGACGGTCGAAGTGCTCTCCGCCATGCCCGAAGACCATCCTGACCGCGCCAAACTCCTCGACACTCTGCGTCGGCACATCGAGGGCGTTAAACAACTGCAGGCTCCTTCCGGTATGTGGCGTCAGGTCTTGGATCATCCCGAGTTGTGGGAGGAAACTTCCTGCACAGCGATGTTCACCTACAGCATCGCACGGGCGGTCAACCGTGGCTGGATCGATCGCTCCAACATGGGCGTGGCGCGCAAGGGGTTTCAAGGGATTTGCGAAAGGGTGGCGCCCGAAGGTGTTGTAAAAGGTACCTGCGAAGGTACCGGTATCGGCAAGGACTTGGACTATTATATCAAGCGCGCGCGCCCCGACGACGACATGCACGGCCGCGGTCCCGTGATGTTGGCCGGTGCCGAAATCTTACTAGCCGAGCGCAAGTAGCCACCAAGTTCACGGGCGCGCCGGATACTGCCAAACCCAATCGCCTTCTCTTTCGTCGAACAACGTTTTGCCGGGCACGCCGCCGTCATCCTTCTCGTTCCAGCCAACAGAGTAGAGAATGAATTGTCCATCGTCCGTGCGCCGGTATTTGTATGATTCACCGTTGATTACGTCGTGGGGCAATTGGGAAATGAATCGCGGTACCAGCGCATCGAGTGTTTCCGGAAATTGACCATTCGCCAGCCGGTATCCTTCCAAAGCGCAAGCAATCGCCGCTTGATCGGCGGCGGTTTGCGCCGCAGCGGCTTTGGTGATGACTCGACTCAATGCGGGCAACAGCAGTGCCGCCATCGAGCGGTGATGAATGAAGGAGCCAACAAACTTGTCACCCTTGATCTCCCCCCCAAACTCACGGAAGTTGGCTTCGGTCCGGCCCGGAAACACACGCCGCTGCGTCGGATCGATCGTTCCGTCCAACAGTGTTTGATAGGCATGGTACGTATTATATTGCTCGAAATACAGCCAGCCAATGGGGAGTAATGCACCCAGCCAATTGGCGACGCGCAAATCCGACTGTGACGACGAACCCTGTCCAAGATAATTGATGAGATAGCCGAGACCGTGTTTCCGAATCAGATCGGCAACCACAATTCCAGACGCGCGCTCCACCTCGAATGGACGTTTCACATCCGCCACGAAGTTGTCCCGCTGAAACAGCGCTTGCAGCTCCTGCAATTGACCGTCCGACCACCGGCGCTCGGCCAGGCCTTCCCATACTGGCTCGATAGCCGTCTGCAGGCAAGCTACGCGTACCAAATAGGAAATCAGAAACGGCTCTTGCTTCAGTGAATCGGCCAGATAATGCATCAACTTCACGTCCTCCAGCGCCCCGGCGCCATTGCCCGCGGCCAGTTCCGCGCATGTCTTGAGTTGCAGTCGCCGGCACACGGCTCTTACGCTGGAAAGATGCGGTAGCAGGATCGTGAATGGATCCTCCACGTCGTAATTGACCGGATAGCGCGAATATGGGCGGTCGCTCGCGGCCCGAAGCTCCGCAAACACTGCTTCATTCGTTTTCAGTGCTTCGAGGACTGCAGGTGCCGCCTTCGCACGCGATGCCATATCGAGCGGGCCTGATTCCACCTTTCCATGTGCGTTCGTGCTTACAAATGCCCTTCCCCAAGCCACGAGATCCATGATGCTCCGATGATCCCGGTCGGCTTTGCTGAGATTCTCGGCTCGCGAGTAGTTGTCCTTCCACTGATCGCTGGTTTGCCGGGGAAACCACGATTTGATAAGCGGCGTAGCGGCGAAGTTTTGATCGTCGGGAACAGGTTTTGGAATGAATTCTCTGAAATCCAGCTGTTCGCCGCGCGCTTCCAGTTCCTGTCGGTACTTGTCCCATGTGTATTTACCGCGAACATTCTCCTCCGCGCAGAATAATGCCCAGAGCGTGATGATGCATGCCACGCCGATAAGCATGCGGCGGGCTGTTTGCCAGCTGAACAACCATTTCAGAAAACGCCTCGTCGTGGATCGCTGCCACGCGCTCATTTGGTTGGGGGATGGAGTTGTCATGTTCGCCTCCGGTTCACACGGCCGAGATTCTGCCGCCACGATCACTGCGTGGCCCCGATGAATTCGATTTTCGTTTGCTGGACGCATCGGACAACGGATCGAGCATTTGCGCCAGCATGCGCCGCTGTTCGATGAGCGCTTGCATCTCGTCGCGCGATCGCGGCTCCGCTTTGCTCGCGACTCGCGTCGCCGGCTCAATCGAAGCCAGATTCAACGCAACGATCATCACCCACGCACACGCCAGGCCCGCCCAGATTCGACGGCTTGGCCAGATCAATTCGCGCCACAGTGTCCAGCCAGCCGCAAGGAACACGTTCTCGTGGTGGCGTGCGCGTTCCGGCCGCAGTTCCGGCGAAAGCTTCTCCGTCCACATCCGGTCCAGTTTCGGCTCAGCCGACCGGTGCCGTTTCAACAGAATTTCACGGGGTGTTTTCATTATGTTTGTGTCTCCAACAGTTTTCTCAGCGCCCGTTTGGCGTAATACAGGCGGGACTTCACTGTGCCCAGTTCTGTGCCGGTGATTCGGGCAATTTCCTCCAACGAGAATCCTTCGATAAAATGCAACAACAACGCCGACCGCTGCGCTGTGGGAAGCCGTGGCAAGAGGTTCATGAATTCGGCCTCCTGCTCCTCGCGAATGAGCAAATCAAGCGGACTGGCGTCGTCCGCGATCGGCGCGCTGGCCAATTCATCCTGTAGCTCCGCGTCGCGGTTCTGCCGGCGCCACTGCTGAATGCACTTCTGGTGGGCAATGCCAAACAGCCACCCGCCGAATTTGTCATCGTCCCGCAACTCGCCGAGATGGCGGAAGGCGTTGATGAACGTCTCCTGCACGAGGTCGAAGCTCGTTTGTTCGTTGCGCACCAGCTCGAAGATGTATACATACAAGGGCAATCGGTAGCGGCGGAAGAGCGACTCCCACGCTTCCACGTTGCCGGCCCGGGCTTCGGCCACGGGCAGTTGTTCGCGTTCAGTCACTACCAGCATTTACACCCAGTAGAATGCCGGGGGCGAGAAAAGGTTCAATCGGGTACGTGCGGTCGCGATCAGCGCAACGGCTGCCCGCCGCGGATCGTCCCAGCGAGGCGATGCATGGCGACTTCTTCCCCGAGTGAGAGGACGTTGTCATAATACTGAATCATCTCCGATTCGGCTGCGAGGTCCACAATCTTGAGTTCCATGGCGGACACCAACGCCTTGATTCCATCACGGCGCTCGGCGAGTTGGGCGGATCGGGACGATGCTCCATTGTCTGCTGGATCGTCCACGCCCGACGCGATCGTGGCGCGCTCCAGGCTCTCGCCGACGAGTTCGGCCAACAGATAGATCGGTTTATCCTGCATGGCGCGGGCCATCGTCAACAGCATCGGCGCGACCGACTTGTCGATGGGCTTCTCGGCACACGCCCGGGCCATGGCGAGCACGGGCATATCAGGCACGAACCCTAGCCGCCGCGCGGAATAAGCAGAGTAACCAGCCGCTTCAAGCGTGCGAATTCGTGCCCGCGCCGCACCGGCGGCGTAATCCCGATAACGCATCGCCCGCAAGGGCGGCGCCTTCCAGTTCTTGCGCGCATCAGGCCCGAATGCTTTTGGGTCGGACAACAGCTGCAGTTCGACGAACCACGGCACGATATTGTCGGAATCTCCCTTCTCGGCGGCGTGCAACAGCGGCATGGCCGTATCGGTATCGTAGTTCTGCGCCGCCGCGCACGCGTACCGCAACACGACCTCGCGATTGCTCTGGCTGAGCATCACCGCCGACTCGAAGATCTCGCGCTTGATTGGCCACGCGTCGATCAATTCCGCCGCGCCCCACACGACCTGGTAATCGTTGGTCGCCTGCCGGGAAACTCTCTGGATCAATCCGCCGTCGATTTGAGTGACTTTCAAAAGTTCCGCAGTCTGGAACTGACCTGTCGCGCGCCGCAGGCGATCGACGCGCCGAAAGTCATCGAAGGTCGGGAGGTTCTGGGCGGAAGAGATGGACGCCAACAAAAGGGCCGACACAAGGACGGCAAGCGATAAAAGTGCTGGCTTGAGCATGGGAGGTATCGTAACAGGCTGATGAATCTGGAAAAGCCAATTTAGCGATTACGGTCTGGAGTCTGGGAACGCCTGCCCGCCGTGGGTCCTTTGGGAGAGACGGCGTATCGCCGCTTCTTCACCAAGCGCGAGGACGTTGTCGAAGTAATGAATCAACTCCGATTCCGTCGCGAGGTCCACGATACTGCGCTCCATGGACGACAGGAGCGCCTGGATTTCGTTACGACGCTGGAACAGCACGGCGGACCGGGGCTTTGCCGGGTTGCGTGTCGGATCAGACGCGCCCGCCGCGAGGGCAGCGAGTTCCAGGCTCTGCCCGACCATTTCGGTCACCAGATAGATCCGGTTCTCTTGCATGGCCCGGGCCATGGTCAAGAGCGTCGGCGCGACCGCAATCTCAATCGGCCTCCCAATCCAGTCGCGGGCCATGGTGAGCACCGGCATATCAGGCACGAACCCGATTCGTCGCGCCGAATACGCGGAGTAGCCGGCCGCTTCGAGCGTGCGAATCCGCACCCGAGCGGCATTGGCGGCGTAGTCCTGATAATGGACGGAGTCCCCGGTTGGTAGTCTCACGTCCGCCAATCTGTTCAGTTGCACTCGAACCGCGTACCATTCGACGAACCACGGCACGATGTTGGCGGGGTCTTGCTTCTCGGCGAGGTGCAACAGCGGTAACGCGGTGTTGAGGTCTTGGTTACCCGCCGCCGCGCAAGCGTAGCGGAGCGCGACTTCGAGATTGGTCCGGCTCATCGTCAACGCCGAGTCGAACAGCGCGTGCTTGGTTGGCCAGTCACCGATCAATTCTGCCGCGCCCCACACGATCTGATAATCGTTGGTCGCCTGCCGGGCGGCATTCTGGATCAAGCCGTAGTTGAGCTGGGGCGGCTTGAACAAATCCTGCGTCTGGAAGGCGCCTGCCGCAAGATGCAAGCGGTCGACACGCCGAAAGTCGTCGAACGTCGGCAGGCTCTGGGCGCACACGATGGAAGACGGGAGATTAAGAATGGAGAGTAGCACGCCAAGAAACAGGAGCCTCGATTTCGCCATGGGAATTATCATAGCAGGCCGGTGAGTCTGGCAAAGCGAATTTACCAATCCGCCCGCTTGTGTGTCGTTTATGGGTCCCCAGCGCATTCCTCTCCCCGGGTGTCATTCCGAGCTTGTCGAGGAATCTCTGTCGTTTCCCCGGTATGGCAAACCTGCCCTCGCCGACCGGGACCGAACCCAAATTCTGCTCAAAAACACACCATTTTCGCCTCTCCCACCGTAGTTGCCCCCTTCAATTTGGGTTCGCTTCGTCGACCGAACCCATCTTCATTTTTCCCTAACTTATTCATGCCCAATTACCTCCGCAGTTTTAAGATGGGTTCGGTTTTCCAAAAAGGGGTTTTTGTGAATGTCCTGTGCCAACCGACGCCAAGGCCGCTGTACCTGCGCTTCCTTATATGACTGCCAGTTCTTTCAAAGAACTGACGGGACCATACACTTTCCCGCCCACCTTGTCCACTCATAATATCGATTACCGATATTTACCCACCTTTGGCGGGGCGATCTGTCCCAGAGCGCCGTCCTGCCGCTTGCCGGTGTAGTATGCGCCGTCACTGGCGCATTCCCTCTGCCCGCCGTTGTAGCCGCGAATCGCATTCGCGGATTTCCGGGTGTAGCGTGCGGTGTCCCCACCGCACTCCGGTCTGCAATCCGCGCCATGTGTAGCGTGCGCTGCCTGCCCTCGTGCCGTCTACGGGGTCCCCAGCGCATTCCTTCTGCGCTCCGCTTGTAGCCGCATATGAGGCGCGGGCTGTTTCCGGTGTAGCCACGGCGCTCTGTCGCCGTGCGTTTCCGGTGTAGCGTGCGGTGTCCCCACCCCACTCCTCTCCCCGGTTGTCATTCCGAGCTTGTTGAGGAATCTCTGCCGTTTCCCCGGTAGGGCGATCTGTCCCAGAGCGCCGTCCTGCCGCTTGCCGGTGTAGTATGCGCCGTCACTGGCGCATTCCCTCTGCCCGCCGTTGTAGCCGCGAATCGCATTCGCGAATTTCCGCGTGTAGCGTGCGGTGTCCCCACCGCACTCCGGTCTGCAATCCGCGCCATGTGTAGCGTGCGCTGCCTGCCCTCGTGCCGTCTACGGGGTCCCCAGCGCATTCCCTCCGTGCGCCCTGTCATTTCCTGACGCGATATCAGATGCGTTCGTCGAGGCCTTTGGACAGGATGGGCCCGAATG
>Ga0265338_10002093_pt1 | contig 30821 bp, 22 predicted proteins | sample 42126metaG_FD_193579 | JGI IMG/M metagenome (GOLD analysis project Ga0265338, IMG submission 193579) | Rhizosphere microbial communities from Carex aquatilis grown in University of Washington, Seatle, WA, United States - 4-21-26 metaG | ecosystem: Host-associated > Plants > Roots > Rhizosphere...
GCAATCGCTTCTGAACTCGGCGACGCGACCGGGGAGACATTCAACCCGGCGCCGCGTGCGACTTCACCCCAAGTTTCATTTGGCGTGGATACAGCCCCCGCCCGCGCCACAAGCAAGAACTCGTCCTTGGATAGCAACTGCTCACGCACGCATTGCGCTCCATCAGCCGTCACTTCGTACTCCCCGGCGTAAACATCGCCGCGCCCCGCGTCCAGCGCCGCCACAACTCGGCCGCGTGCACCGCTGGCGAGCGCCACAACCTCCAGCAGCGACACTGGAACGATCGGCTTCTGCAGTACCTCCGCCAACGCCTTGATCGCAGCCAGGCCCACGCGCAGCCCGGTAAAGGATCCCGGACCCGATGCCACGATAAACCCATCGAGATCGGTCTTTCTGAAACCGTGCTTGTCGAGAAGCGCCGCGATCTGTGGCACGAGTTCCGCAGAAAACATACCGCCTGCCAGAAGAACCGATTCGATGAGCGCAATGTCACCCGTGCCACCTACCGCGCGCGCCAGCGCGATACTGCCCTGCCTGCCCGAAGTGTCAACCACGAGAAGAAGCATTTCTGTTTGGTTGATCCCTGAAATCCGCGTAGAGCCGTGGCCAGCTCGGTTCTACGCCTGCACCAGTTCCAGCAGCACGCCGCTTGTGCTGGACGGATGCACAAACACATACTTGTGCCCGCCCGCGCCCACTTTGATCTCGTCCGACACCAGCCGCACACCGTCCTTCTTCAACCGCTCAACCGCGGCAAGCAAGTCCGGCACCTTGAGGCACACATGGTGCAGCCCCTCACCGCGCTTGGCGATGAACTTGGCGATGGTCGAATTCTCCGACGTCGCCTCGAGCAACTCCAGTCGGCTCTCTCCCACCGGAACCATGACCACGCGCACCTGTTCCTGCGCGACGGTCTCTTCCGGCGAAACGCTCAGTCCCAAGTTCTCGTAAATCTTCTTCGCCGCCGCCAGCGACTTCACCGCGATGCCGAGATGATCGATTTGAAAGTTCAACTCTTCCCCACTTTCGCCGCAATCTCTTCCACCAGCGTATACGGATCCCGCTTATGCTCCGCAACCTCCGCCGCGAGGCGGGCCACGTTCCCATCTCCGAGTTGCCCCCGCGCCTTCTCCAGCATCGCGTCGCGGAGCATCTCCACCAGCCTCTCCTGCCAGTTCTCCACGCTCTTCTTCAGCGCCCGGTTCTCTTGCTGCAGATACGCTTCATACCCGGCAATCGCGTCGGCCAATTCCTGCACGCCCATTCCTTGGCTCGCGACCGTCTTCACAATCGGAGGCGTCCACCCATCGTGCCGCAGAGCCAGAGACTGCAACCCGCGAATCTCGCGCTCCACGCGCTCCGCCCCTTCGTGATCGCTCTTGTTGATCACGAAAATATCGGCGATCTCCATGATGCCGGCCTTAATCGTCTGCACATCGTCGCCCATTCCAGGGACAAGAATCACAATCGTGATGTCGGCCAGCCGCACGATATCGACTTCGTCCTGCCCCACCCCAACGGTCTCGATCAGAATCACGTCGCGCCCCGAAGCATCCAGCACCGTGGCCACATCCGCAGTGGTACGCGCCAACCCGCCCAGCGATCCCCGCGTTGCCATGCTCCGAATGTAGATCCCTGGATCGGAGAAGTGTTCCTGCATGCGAATGCGATCTCCCAGAATCGCTCCGCCGGTGTACGGACTCGTCGGGTCCACGGCGACAATTCCGATGGTGCGATTCTGCTTGCGATACAACCGGGCAAGCTGATCGACGAGCGTGCTCTTCCCCGCTCCCGGCGCGCCCGTCAGCCCGATCACGCGCGCCTTGCCGCTGTGCGGAAACAACGCTTTCAGCAAGTCGGACGACCCTGGCGCCCGGTTCTCGACCGCCGATATCGCCCGCGCCAGTGCGCGAACGTCACCCGAGCAGAGCGCCTCAATCCAGAGTTTGTTGTCAGAATGCAAGCAGCCCAGTGTAAAGCAGCGGAAGAGAAACTGAAAATGAAGACCACGTCACGGAACGTTCTGACCGCGGGCCGTGGGGTGAATCTGCGCGGCCGGGACGATTCCCTTGCCCTCCAGGATAGAGTAGAACTTGTCGGCTTCCAGATTCTTGATTGTGTCCGTTGCACCCGACGGCCAGCGGATTTCAATGCTGTCGATCACGGCCGCCGTACCCAAGCCGAAATGAACGCGAAGATCGCTCTGCGAGAGATAGCTCCCTCCGCTCCGGATCTGTTCGGTCTGCGTCATACCACCGGCGGAAATTTTGATGCGCGCGCCGATGGCCAGGCGGTTGCTCTTGGTCCCAGCCAGTTCGAAACTGACCCAATGACGTCCCGGCACGCCGTGATTGCGGAGAAGCATCGGCGCTCCGTCAATGTCTTCGACCACTACGTCAAGTTGCCCATCATTGAAGAGGTCGCCTACCGCCAGACCGCGAGATGCACGCCGCTGCGTCAATGCCGAGCCAGCCTGTTCGCTGGCATTGCAGAACGTGCCCTCCCCCTGGTTGAGTTGGAGCAGGCCGGGCTGCAGGTAGCCTGCGCCAGAGGGCAAGGTCGCAACCTGCGGATACACATGCCCGCTGACGAAGATAAGGTCGAGCCAGCCATCGTTGTCGACGTCGAAAAAAGCGTTTCCCCATTTCACGTAGGGCATGGAGGGCAAAGCCTCGCCGGATTTGTACGAGACGTCATCAAACTGCCAGTCTCCGCGATTTCGATAGAGAGTATCGTACTCATTCTCGAAATTGGTGACGTAGATCGAGGGCAATCCGTTGTGCAAGTAATCTCCGATCGCCACGCCCATGGAAGCCTGCTCGGTCCCATCCTGACTAACAGCCGTGCCGGATTCGAGTCCGATCTCCGTGAACTTTCCATTGCCTTCGTTTTTGTATAAATAATTTGGCGTGGCATCGTTGGCGACGAAGATGTCGAGGCGGCCGGTATTGTTGAAGTCGACCCAGGTAACGCCGAGCCCAAAGTATCCGGTGGGATCATCGACTCCTGCACTCTTCGAGACGTCGGTGAAGGTGCCGTCCCCGTTATTGTGATACAAACTGTCTCCCGCCCCTTTCAGCCCTCGCGGGCCACACTGCACGTCAAGTCCACGAAACATGCAGATCGGAGTCTTGCCGAACGATGGAAGATTGTCGAAGTGGAAATCCACATAGTTGGTGACCATCAGATCCAAAAAACCGTCGTTGTCATAGTCTCCAAATGCCGCCCCGGTGGAATTTCGTAGATCGCCCACGCCGGCCTTCGCAGTCACATCAGTGAAGGTGCCGTCACCATTGTTTCGATACAGTACGTTCGCCCCCAGGCAGGTAACGTAGAGATCGGGCCAGCCGTCATTGTTGTAGTCCCCAACCGCGCCACCGTTGGCGAAGCAGGGAGTGGCCACGCCGGCTTTGTCGGTCACGTCCGTGAACGTACCGTCGTGATTGTTGTGGTACAGGGCGCCCCGGGCAGTCTCGTGCTTCATCGCCATATCGAGAGTGGGTGCGTTCGTGAAATAGATGTCGGGCCAGCCGTCCCGGTCATAGTCGATGAGCACGACGCCCCCGCTCATGGATTCCGGAATGTACTTCTTCTCCGCAGAATGGGTATGCCGAAAATGGATTCCAGCCTTGCCTGCGACGTCCTCAAGTTGAGGCACCGGACGGCCAGTACAGGCCACGGTCTTGAGACCGGCGGGAGGAGGCGGCGCTACGTCGTGACCCGCCTGGCCAAGTCCCTGCATCAGGAACTGCAGGATGAACAGGAAGCCGAGGAGCGAGTTGCGTCCAACATTATTATTCATAACCGCTCAGTTCGACGAAGCGGGGCCGGGGTTCGGTTGACGTGGAGGAGGTAGTGTAATGTTCCTGCTCTTGGCTTTCAACGCTCGGTAAACTCTCGCCTCACGATCCGCATCGTCCTTGCGCCCCGCCGCCCGATAAGCCGCCTGCAACTGGTAGTGAGCAGGTTCGAACTGCGGCTTCAGACGCACGGCCGCCTCCAGGTAGCTGAGTGCTTCGTCGGGCTTCCCTTCCGTCAGCAACTCTTTGCCGAGCTCATAGTTGGCCTCCGCATGATCGGGATTGCGTGCGAGCACCTTCTTCCATAGCTCCACCGCCTGCTCGTTTTGCGATTGTTGCATCAGGCTGAACGCCAGATGGAATTGTGCATCGGTATTGTCGGGATCGAGTTCCAATTCGCTCCGCAACTCCTGGGCGGCATCTGCCGAGCGCTCCAACCGGAGGAGCGCAAGCCCCGCGTAGTAGTGAGCTCGTGGTAGTTTCGAATCGAGTTGCAGGGCGCGATGGCATATGTCGATTGTCCTCTCGTAGTTCCCCATCAGCGACCAAAGCTGCGCCACCAGGATCAGCGTATCGGTTGAGAGCTGCTGATGCTCCAACTTGTCGAGCAGCGCCGTCGCTTCAACGTACTTGTTGATATGCACCAGCGAGGCTGCCCAGGAATAGGCCAATTCATGAAGCTGCAAGACGGAATCGCCGAGAGGCTGGAACACTTGTACGGCATCGGTATAAGAGTGGGTCGCGAACAGCGCGGTCGCCAACATTGCTCGCGCCACATTATCTTTGGGATTTTCCGCAACCACCGGCCGCAGCGCGCGGATGCACTCTGGATAATCCAGCGCTCGGGCCGCGGCGATTCCCGTATTCCGCAACAGGCCGGGAACATCAGTGCTCCAGCCAGCCGCTTCATGGAAGTGAGCGAGAGCGAGTGAATACTGCTGTTGTTGTGCCTCCGCAGTTCCCAGGTCGTTCAGGGTGCTTGCCATTACTATACGAAGTTCGCTTTGCAGACGCTTGATTTGCCCACGCTCCTGCAACGTCGGTTTGGCTGGTTCGAACTTCGAGGGGATGCTTGGGGCATCGCCCAGGACGGAGTCGGCCACTGTAGATGCATGTGCCTTGGCTCTCGCACTCGGTCCTGCCTCGCGCAGCTCGCGTCTGAAATCGTCCATGTAGTTTGCCGCGCGATAGGCGTCCGCCAGCATCCGGTGGAGATTGCCTGGGGTGGCGGGCTGGCTCTGCAGTTTGAGAAACACAGATTTCGCCTGATCGTATTCCTTAGTTTGCAATAGTGCCGCACCAAGCAGATAGGATGCGGCCAGATCATCTTGCAGGCTGAGGACATGGCGGAATGACTTGACCGCCTCCTCGTACCATTTCTTTGTCATCCACACCTTGCCCTGCACATACCAGGCGTGGGCATCGTTGGGATCGGCGACCAACACGTCGGTTACGAGCGCCAGGCACTTGTCGAAACGCTGGGCCTGAAAATAAGCCTGTGCGAGATCGATGCGCGTCGCGGATGAGTCCTCAAAATCGATGGAACGCCGGTATGCATCGATCGCCGCCGGCACGGATCCTTGGGCAATCTCTGCGCCACCAATTTCGCGCAGAGCGAGCCCGAGAACCAGCTTGCTGCCATTTGAGATAACGGCGGGGTCTCCTGACTCCTTGGCCGATTCCAGCCTTTGCAGACGGGCCTGCAACTCGGGGGTCGAAGTGGAAGGGCTGGCGAAACCGTCTCGGTGGCTCAGGCGTGTCGCAGCCGACGTTGCTTGCTGCTGACCGACAGAGGACGATGAGGCAAGAGCAGCGAAGAGGATCAGAATGAAGATTGATGTGAACGGTAAGGTGCAGAACTCGCACGAACTCAACCCGGCAGGTACGGACTGAGTACGTCGCATCGCACAACCACTCCCCGGCACTAAGAAATGGCAGGGCCCGAGGGATCGGGCCCTGCCTGCTTCTGACATCTTAAACGAGTCGTCCAGCTAGAACGTAATTCTCAGCCCGTACTGGATTTCCCGGTCACTGTTGACGACCACCGAGTTCGCCGCGAGGCTTCCGCCTGGCTGCATTGCGGTGATCAGGTTATTGGTTGGGCTGCACGCCTGGTACAAGCCGCCTACAGCCGGGCCACAATTAACGGCGCCGATTGGGGAGCCGTTGGCATTGGGCGAGAAGTTGGGATGATTGAACAGGTTGAACGTGTCGAACCGGAACTGCAGCCCGATCCGCTCCGTGATCTTCCAGTTCTTCTGCAGTGTGAAATCGGTGGTGACGAATTTGGGGCCATGGCAATAGCCGAGAGGCTCGTTGCCGATGGTTCCGATCGTCTGGCCGATTACGGTGAAGGCCGCGGGATTGTAGATGTTCGGTCCGCCAGCTCCAGCCGTACAACTGCTTCCTGTGATTGATGGGCGCCGGTTCGAGCCTGGAGCCCATGGCGGGCCCTGGTTACCGGTGCCGTAGAGTGAGTTCAGGCCCAGCGCCGCCGGACCTTCGGGATCAAGATTCGGGGTGTATTCCGAAAGACCCGAATTGCCGATCGTGGTCGAGGGACCAGACTCAGCCGTGGTAATCCCGCCGACCATCCAGCCGCCTTCCACGTTTCTCACCATTGCGTTCCGCTCCTTTAGTTCGGGCAGCGGCACGAGCAAGTTGGCGACAAAGATATGGGGCCGGTTGATTTGCGTATTGCCACGATCCAGACCGGGGTTTCCCAACCAGGTTAGGGTCTGGGAGTTGGCCGTACCGTTCGACTCATCCAGCGGCACATTGCCGATGGAGTGCGAGTAGGTATAGGTTGCGTTGACGGTGGCACCCTTGATCCTCGCCTTAAACAGGGCCTGCAATGCATGGTAGTTGGCATCGCCATGATGCGACCACCAGGTGAGGAACCCGTCATTGGGATAGGGCCGCAGTGCGTTGCAATTGCTCATGAATGAGCAATCCACCCACTGGGAGGGTGCTACCTCATTGATGTCGGAAGTGGTGAGCTGGTGAATGGCCCGGTTTCCGACGTAAGCGATCTGCAGGTTGGTCTCTTTGGCAAGGCTGCGTTCCACGCTGACATTCCACTGCCACGAGTTGGGCATGGTATTGGAAGGATCGACTCCTCCCGTGGCTGAGGTGGCTGCCTGGCTGAATTGATCTGCAGTCAGGGATGGCCCATCGAGCGTACGCGTATATCCGCTTGCCGTAAGGGCGAACGGCGCATTGCCCGACATGGTGTAGATGGCAGTGCGGTCTCGCTGGTAGAACTGTCCCAGACCAGCCCGCAGTGCGGTCTTGCCGTCCCCAAAAACATCGTACGCAAGTCCCAGGCGAGGAGCGAACAAGTGGTAGTTCTGGTTCTTCAGATACTTGTTCGGGCCTGCTGTTCCTGCGCTGAATGCATACTGCCCGGTCCGGTTGAACTGGGTATTGGCATCGGTGCAGGGACTCTTGCCAGGTACCGTCCATAACCCGTTGCAGGCATCGAACGGCGAGCCGTTCTGGTCATAGAGGTTCGGATTGAAGCTGGTCATCAATCCATTCACCTGGTACGGCGATAGCAGCAACGAGTAACGCACGCCCAAGTCCACCGTCAGCTTGCGGTTGATTTTCCATGAGTCGCCGACATAGAACTCGTAGTCGCGCCACCGCATCTGGTTATAGACATCGGTGGAAGTTTCGGACAATCCCGAGAAGATGTTTCCCGGTATCATCGCGTTGGCCAGAGGCATGTTCGTCTTGTAGCAACCTGCCGTGCCGATGACACAGCCTTGGACGAAGGAAGAATCACCAACACTGAAGTTGGTGCGTTCCGACGTTGCTCCGCCGTTGTCCTCGTTCTTCAGATTGAATCCCAGGAACGCTCCAAACTTGAACGTGTGGCTGCCGTGAACCCACGACACGTCATCGCGTACGTTGTAGAGGTCCTGCTTGTTGCTCCATGGACCAAGCATCTGAGTGGTACCACCGGTAGCTCCCAGGTTGAGTGCCGGGATGCCGACGGGGTGACTCTTCAGATCATTGGGGAACAGGGTTGGGAAATCCGCGTTCAGCGTCGCCGCCAAACCTGGAGTCGTCCCGCCGGCCCCGATGATGATGCGGTTGTTGGAGTAAGAGAACTCCGCGGTGTTGATCAAATTGGAGCCAATCATCGAAGTCACTTTGCCAATGATCGACTTCGCGGGCTGAGCCCAACTGCTCTCCAATTGTGGAAATGCATCGTCGCCCCAATACCCGGCGTTGGGAGCTGGATTCGTCCAAGTGTCTTGCGTGTAGCGGAAGGTCAGCACTTGGGTCGAGGTGAGGTTGTAGTCGCCACGGATGTTCTCCTGGCGATAGTTCAGGTGCGTGCCGGGGAATGCCTGCCAGTTGTTGCAGCCGCTGGCACCCGCCGCGACGGGTTGATCGTGAAGCGTTTCCGGACAGCTGAAGTTCGGCAGAGGGAATTGACCCATCTGATCTGTAATCGCCTTCAGAGGCTGAGCGATGATCCACGGTTGAGCGCCTTGCGACGCGACCGGAATCCCGTAGGGAGCTACGGAGTTGAAGGTGTCACCACAGGTGAGGCTGGTGAAATCACCAGCACGTTCGCCGGCATTGGGCACGCATCCAGAGCGAGCGACGCCGCGAACTTCTTTGTTCCACTCTTCGTTGAAGAAGAAGAACAGTTTGTCTTTCTTGACCGGACCGCCCAGCGAGTAGCCGAAGTCGTTGTGACGCAGAATCGGCTTGTCCTGGTTCGGGTTGGAATAAATGCTGCCGGTGCTGGGATGAATCACGTTGGCTGCCCGATCCTGGGCGGCCTGACGTGCAGCAAACCAGTCATACGCGTTCAATGCGTCATTGCGTCCGGAGTAGAACACACTACCGTGCCAGTTGTTGGTTCCGCTCTTGGTCACAATGTTGACCACGCCGCCCGACGCCTGGCCGTATTCCGGACCATACGAGTTGCGCAGCATCTTGAATTCCTGGATGGACTCGATCGATGGATAAACAAGAATCGTCCGATTCGATCCGACGTCGTTGTTGTTGGCTCCGTCAACCAGGAACAGATTGTTGTCCATCGAGTTGCCGTTAACCGCAAAGTCGACGCCGCCCTTCAATCCCTTGCCCACAGCGTCGTAGCTTCGGGCTGCGGCAACGCCGGGCTGGAGCTGCGTCAGCGCGACAAAGTTGCGTCCGTTGAGCGGCAGATCCCGTACCTGTCCCGAGTTGACGACCTCGCCCAATTGCGCGCTGTCGGTCTGGACCTGGATGGTATTGGCTTCCACGGTAATCTGCTCACTGGTGTTGCCCATCTGCATTTGGACATTCACCAGGGCAGTGCTGGCAACGTGCAATTCCACGTTGCTGACAATGGACTCTTTGAAGTTGGCTTGCTTTACGACGATCCGGTAGTTGCCATTGGGCAAATCCGGGGCGATGTACTCGCCCAGGTCGTTCGTCGTCACGCTGCGAACCAATCCCGTATCAGTGTTGGTGATAGTGACTTGGGCTTGCGGAATTACTGCGCCCGCGGGATCACTGACTACGCCACTGATCGTGCCTGTTATTTTTTGCGCAAAGAGCGGCGTAGCTAAGAGTGCGAGTATTAAAGCTATTAGGAATACCCAACTCCATCGTTTCATTTACTACCTCCACTTAAAAAGTCGTGACCCGAGTGCAAGCGAGATTGCACCCACGGGCTCCGAATATGGACGCGCACGAAATATCACGTATGGACTCGCGGGAATGAGCGGCGCGATGCATTGCCCACTACCACGACGTTTTCTGAGAGCACAATAAGGACCAACAATCTGCCAGAAGCGACATCCAGTACCTTGGCAACAAGGACACGCCCACTTCGAAGGATGGGCGCGTGACAAATTGCAACTTGAACATTCCGCAGAAGTTTGAGGCTTTTTGAGTTCGCTTTCCGTGATGACAGTCACAGATGGGCAAGGCAGGGATCACACCCGTTGACTTAGCTTGTTCTCAGCCCGTGAGAGTCCCTCTTGGACTGGATCAGGACCCCATTTGGAGGTGAAGATGCAGATCGCACCCTTAGGTGTTTAAAAATGCAACAGCGTAGGGCTGCCTCATTACGCCGAAGTGAAGGTTCACTTGACTTCCGCGTTCAACGACGGCATATTCGGATCAATAGCCGTAGATCGTAGCCGCTCCGAGCCTTGATCTTCGAGCAGCGCACGCTTTCAAAATTTCATACTGCTTCTTCTCAAGAACTGCTGTGGGTGAACGTGGGGTTCCCTACAAGTCAGATAACGAAACGCCCAAACCAATCGGAAGTACGTTTTCTGGAGAAGAAAATGCGCGTCCATCGCGTTTCTTGCAGCCTGACCCAATCTGGGGCATTGATGAGTTCGGTTGGAGCGACCCTCCTCCTCGTGTATCTGACCTTGGGGTCCACCTTGACCTCGGCGCAAATCGCTACTCTTCCCACGATGGAACCTGTGCTGCGTCTGTCAACTAGCGGACGCTTTGGGCAGGACCAGTTGGAAACGCAGCTGCACACTCCCGAACAGATAGCGAAGATCCGGGCTCGCGCTGATGCGGGATTCGCGCGCGACCAGTTTTTGATGGGCTACGCCTGCAGCCAGGGACTGGGGCAGCCGCAGGATCTGTCGCAAGCGATTGCCTGGTATCACAAAGCGGCAAATCAGGCTGAACCGGCTGCTATCACGGAACTGGGCCGTATGTATGTGAACGGGGTGGGCGTCACGCGGGACTACCAGAAAGCTCTGGAGTGGCTTCGCCGGGCTGCCGCCGACGGATATGCCCCTGCCCAGACTGACCTTGGACTCCTTTACTTTCAGGGGTTGGGTGTAACTCCGGACCATGAAAGCGCTGTTCGGTGGTGGGAGAAAGCTGCAAAGCAAGATTACGCTCCGGCCGAGTCAAATCTCGGAGTCGCCTACCTTGACGGCGTGGGAGTTTCTGGCGATCCGGCGCGCGCGACGCAATGGCTCCGAAGAGCGGCCGATGCCGGTCTGATCACGGCACAGTTTGATCTTGCGTCATGCTACGAAACCGGACGAGGTGTCCCACAGGATCTGGCTGCGGCCGCAGCCTGGTATCAGAAGGCAGCTCGACAAGGTCACCCCGGCGCCCAGAACAACCTTGCCTCGATGTACCAGTCTGGACGAGGCGTCCCCCAGGACACCGCGCGAGCTCTAAGATTCTTCCTCTTGTCGGTCGGGAATGGAAACATGAAAGCGGCGATAAACCTCGCCAATACCTTCCGCGGGGGGAACGGTGTGAAACCCGATTCCGAACTCGCCTACATGTGGCTCCTGGTTGCGTCCGATGGTGGCGAGGATGTCAGGGAAGCGCTTCAAGTCGCCAGCCTGGAGATTACCGAGCGCCAAGTCAATGAGGCGCGCCAGCGAGCTGGGGCATGGCACGAGCAGCATCGCCTTGAGCCTGCCTCGTCGGATCTGGCCTCCTCAGCTTCAAGCGGACTTGCTGCCACCCGCAGGTAGGTTCATCCGCGATTCCGTATAGGGATCACCCTTGAATATCTAGAGCGTAACGACGCCGATTGAGTCGGCTCGAAGCGCGACTGCCTAGTACCTCTCCGCGCCACAGCCCGAGCAAGACCATCGCGTGCCCGCCCCCGAAATCATTGGTTGCGCACAAAACGGGCACATCGCATCATCGGCGGGCGGAATCGTCGCCAATCTCTCCCGCAGAGAAGGCTCCTTCGGAGTCCGGCGCAAATGATTGAGAACCAAAATCGCTCCCACCGGAGCAGCGATACGGGCGATCCAGGTGTACACCTCGACATCCGGATCCAGCGGGACGCCCCAAAGAGCAGCAGACACAAGGACCAGAATCACCAAACCTGCCCACTTGAAACTACGTCGAGTCTTTGTGTTGACGTGCGGATCGCGGCGACACACGCTGCAGGTCCAATGCTTCCAGAAGCCAACCGGCAAAAATGGAATCCAGAAGACGTGCCCCACATCGAATGTTCGGGTTGCGATGGCCCGCCGCGGCGCCTCACACGACAGGCAGAAGTCGTTGCGAAAGGCAACTCGCTTTGGCCAGAAATGATAGACGCCGTGAATGATGAACATGGCGATCCGTGGAACCAGATCAGGACATGGACGCCCCGCCCGATCCGATTTTCAGAGCTTTGCGAGCCCATCCTCCCAACACCGGCAGTTCCGCCCATTCGCCACGCCCTGCCTTAATCGAATAGACCACAGCGACCACGATCTTTGTGACCCAAACGCCCATGAAAACAAGCCAAAACATAGGAAAGACAATGAAGATCGCGGGCGGCAAGGCGTTGCTGCTTCCATGGTTGTTGATGACAGCCAGCGCAACCACAGCGATGCAGAACATCACCACTGACATCGTGATGACGAGATAGACAAGCTCCAGAAAGAGCACCTGCAGCGCGTGGAAGGAAACGAAGCGGGATTGCCGCTTCACAAAGAAAATCACCAACGGCGGTATCCATCCGCCCACCACCTGCAGAGCGTGTGCCAGGACCGCCATGCTGCGCTCGTCTGCTGTGGTCGCTGTTAGATCGGGCGCACCAGTTGAAGTGGGGGCTGACATGCGCAGAACGGTATCACACAACTTGCACTCTGAAAACTTCGTGCGCGCCTACTGTCCCCGCCTACCCCATCCAAGCTCAGATAGGGCTTCAGAGCTAGTCTCTCAACAACTGCCGCGCAATCACCAACCGCTGAATCTCGCTCGTGCCCTCACCAATCGTGCACAGCTTCACGTCGCGGTAAAACTTCTCGGCAGGATAGTCCTTGATGAACCCGTACCCTCCGTGAATCTGCACACCTTCGTTAGCACACTTCACCGCGACTTCACTGGCGTAAAGCTTCGCCATCGACGACTCCTGCGTCGTCTTCATACCGGCGTCTTTCATCGACGCGGCGCGCATGGTGAGCAACATGGCAGCATCAATCTCGGTCGCCATGTCGGCCAGCTTCCACTGGATCGCCTGAAAATCGCTGATCGCTTTGCCGAACTGTTTCCGCTGTTTCGAATATTTCAACGCCGCCTCATACGCGCCCTGGGCCATGCCCAGCGACAACGCCGCGATTGAAATCCGTCCGCCATCGAGCACGCGCATGGCGTCGGGGAATCCCTGCCCCTCTCCGCCAAGCAGATTCTCCGCCGGAATCACGCAATCTTCGAAGATTAACTCCGCCGTATCGCTGGCCCGCAGTCCAAGCTTGTTTTCTTTCTTGCCTGGCCGAAATCCCTTGGTGTCTTTCTCCACAACGAATGCCGACAGCCCATGCGTATGAGCCGTTCGATCCGTCACCGCGAGCACGACGATTACGTCGGCATAGTGCCCGTTGGTACAAAACGTCTTGGTGCCATTCAGCACCCAGTTGCTGCCCTTGCGCACCGCCGTCATGCGCGCACTGCCCGCGTCCGAACCTGACGCTGGCTCCGTCAGTCCCCAGGCTCCAATGAATTCTCCGGTCGCCAGCTTACTGACATATTTCTTCTTCTGCGCATCATTTCCCGCCAGAAAAATATGATTGGAACACAGCGACGTATGCGCCGCCACGATGATTCCGACCGACCCATCCACGCGCGAGAGTTCCTCGATTGCGGTCACGTACTCCACGTATCCCATACCGGCGCCGCCGTATTCGGGAGGAAAAATGGTTCCGAGCAGCCCCAGCTTGCCCAGTTCCTTGATCGTCGCGAGAGGAAATTCGCCGGCCTCGTCCCACGTCATGACGTGCGGCTTGATCTCGCGCTCGGCAAACTCGCGGACACTCTTCTTCAGTTGCAGCTGTTCTTCATTCAATAGAAAGTCCAAGGTTCCTCCGAAACGCTCGGGCGCTGCGCCTTCCAGCCCCGCATAGGGACGCCATTCATCCCGAATTTTCGATTAGAACATAGCGCCGGGAAGAGAAGAAGTTACATCCGGAGGAGAAAGGAGATGGGTGATAGAAACCGCATGAATACTGGCGATTCTGCGGGTTTTCGACTGCCACCCAACCGACCGGATGGTTTGGCAAATGGACCGGAACGCTCTTCAAGAACCAGCGCCGAAGATCCCACGCGAATTATACGCTCGTTCTCAGGCGCTGGCTGGCGCGCTCGCGGGGGAAAGGAAGGCCTGGAAGACTTCGTTGGACAATAAGCGGCCCCGCGATGTCAAGCGAATGAGATCGCCGTCTGCCTGGAGGAGTTTGTCCCTGACAAGTTCAGCAATCGGCCGCCGAAGATTGTCGATGGCTGCCAGCCCGAAGGTCTCTTCAATCTCCCTTAAAGCGACTCCTTGGTTCAAGCGCAGCCCCAGAAAGAAGCGTTCTTCCAATGCAGCGGCTCGAGAGACAACTGTTCTGTGTAACGGAGATCCGGCAACATATTCTTCCAGGATGTCGAAAGCAGCAAAGCGAACCGCTTCAATTTCGGAAGTGGACGACATCAGCATTGAGTGTGCGTCCACACCAAAGCCGAGATACGGCCGCCGCGTCCAGTACTTAAGATTGTGTCGTGACTCGAATCCGCTGCGCGCAAAATTGGAAATCTCATATTGCGCGATGCCCGCCGCGTCCAGACGCTCGCACGCGGTCAAATAGAAATCCGCCGTGGCATCTTCATCTGGCACAAAGTGAGCGTGATAGCGCGTTCCCCCGGCAATCACCTCACGCCCCAGGCGCGAGTCTTCATCCACTTCGAGCATGTAGACGCTCACATGCGGCGCTTCAGTCCCGATCGTCTCCGCCAGCGACACCTGCCAGCTTTCCGCCGTCTGCTGTGGCAACCCCGCGATCAGATCTACATTGATATTGGAGATCCCCGCCGCGCGCAGGCGGACAATGTCCTCCAGGACGACGGAGCGCTTGTGCAACCGCCCCACCGCTGCCGCCTCGGCATCGATCAACGATTGCACCCCCAGGCTGACGCGATTCACGCCGCACCGAAGCAACCCCTCCAACACATCTGGTGCCAGCGTTCCGGGCGCACACTCTACGGTGACCTCGGCATCCGGCCTCACCTCAAATTGGGCTCTTACCGCATCGAACATTCGCAGCAGTTGCCTGCCCTCCAGCACCGTGGGGGTGCCGCCGCCCAGGTATATCGAGTCCACTTCACCTTCGAACCGTCCACCCATTTCCTGTGCGACCGCCTGAGCATTCGCGATATCGGCGCACACGCGGTCCACGTAGCGCTCGAATACGACCCGCGAAAACACGTCTGAGGCGAAATTGCAGTAGCTGCACTTCGTCCGGCAGAACGGCACCGAAATGTAGATCCCCAGAGCCACGTCAACGATTATCCCACCCGCAAAGCTTTTCCATCCTCCCGGCTGCCTCGACCATCTATTTGAGGTACCCTGTTGAAGGCGTTCTCAGCGCCGTCACCGCGTGTCCGGGAGACGATGGCTCAGGAAGAAGAAGTACTAGGCAAAGCATATGACAGCCGCCTCATGCGGCGGCTGCTCACCTACCTGCGTCCCTATCGCTGGCAGGTGACGATCGCCATTGTCTCGATCATCGTGAAGTCTTTCTGCGATGTGCTTGGGCCCTACCTCGTCAAAGTCGCCGTCGACCGCTACCTGGCACCCGTCAAAGGCTCGACCTCCGGCCTGTGGAGTTGGCTGAACCCGCGCCCGCTCACGGGCATCGCGCAGATTTCGGCCATCTATTTCGGCCTTCTGGCGCTGACGTTCGTCCTCGAGTTCCTGCAAACCTACTTCATGCAGTGGACCGGCCAGAAAGTCATGTTCGACCTGCGCAGCCAGATTTTCCGCCACCTGCAGCGCATGCACGTCGCGTTCTACGACAAGAATCCGGTCGGCCGCCTGGTCACCCGCGTCACCACCGACGTCGACGCCCTGAATGAAATGTTCACCTCCGGCGTCGTATCGATCTTTGAAGACCTCTTCGTGCTGATGGGCATCCTCGGCATCATGCTCTGCATGAACTGGAAGCTGGCGCTTATCACCTTCGCCGTGCTTCCATTGATCATCGTCGCCACCAAGATTTTCCGCGACAAGGTTCGCGACTCCTACCGCCGCATTCGCACCGCCATCGCCCGCATCAACTCTTATTTGCAGGAGCACGTCAGCGGCATGGTCGTGCTGCAGCTGTTCAACCGCGAACGCAAGGCGCACGACCGTTTTTCCGAAATCAACCGCAGCCACATGGACGCGTTCAAAGACGCGATCATGGCTTACGCCGTCTACTATCCGGTGGTTGATTTCTTCTCGGCAATTGCGATTGCCTGCGTGATCTGGTTCGGCGGCCAGGACGTGATGCGCGGACTCGTCGCCAGAAGTGTCAGCATCGAGTTCAGCCGCCTCTCGTTCGTGTCGTTTCACCTCATTGCCACGGCGGCGTCGCTCGGCGTGCTGATCGCCTTCACCCAATACGCCATGCGCTTCTTCCGCCCCATCATGGACTTCAGCGAGAAGTACAACATTCTGCAGTCCGCAATGGCCGCCAGCGAACGCATTTTCAAGCTGCTCGACACCCCGGTAGAAATACTTCCGCCCGCAGCCTCGCAGAGGCCAGAAGGCCCGGGCCGCATCGAATTCGACCACGTCTGGTTCGCCTACCGCGACGTGCCAGAAGAGGGCAAAGCCAATGGGACCGGCAATGGCCGCGTGGGAACGGCCGCCCTCGGCCGTCCAGCCGAGCAAGTCGAGGCGCAGCCTTCAGCCGGCAGCGACCCCACTCCCGACTGGGTCCTCCGCGACGTCTCGTTCGCGATCGAACCCGGACAAACCGTAGCCGTAGTCGGCCACACCGGTGCCGGCAAGACCACTCTGATCTCGCTCCTGCTGCGCTTTTACGACGTTCAGAAAGGCGCCGTCCGCATCGACGGCCTCGACGTCAGAGAAATGGATCCGGCCGACCTGCGCAGCCGCTTCGGCGTCGTCCTGCAGGATCCGTTTCTGTTCACCGGGACGATCGGCGGCAACATTCGCCTGGGCACCGAACGCATTCAGGACGCGCACGTAGCCAAGGCCGCCGAAGATGTGAACCTCGGCGACTTCGTCCGCTCCCTGCCCAACGGTTTCAACGAAGAAGTCCGCGAGCGCGGATCAACGCTCTCCACGGGTCAGAAGCAGCTCATCTCCTTTGCCCGCGCCCTGGCGCACGAACCGAAGATTCTGATCCTCGACGAAGCCACCTCGAGCGTCGATACTGAAACCGAGTTTAAGGTCCGCGACGCCCTCAGCCGCATGGTCGAGGGCCGCACCTCGCTGATCATCGCCCACCGCCTCTCCACCATCCAGCGCGCCGACAAGATCATCGTCATGCATAAGGGCCAGGTGCGGGAGATGGGGACGCACCAGGAACTACTGGCCAATCGCGGCATTTACTACAAGCTGTATCAGCTGCAATACAAGGATCAGGAGCTGAATGTGGCGCGGGCGCCCTCGCCCGCGAACGGCCTACAGCACACGGAAGCCATCGCACGAGGGGACGACTAGATGTTCGGCTTCTCACCGAAGCTGCCCGTGAGTGAGGAACAGCGCGTCTGGGTGGACCAGGGCTTCCATCGTCTTGAAAAACTCCTCGGCCGGGGCCGCATGATCGAGGCCAAACCAGTCGAACCTACCGCCGAAGATTTTCCCGATCCATACGACAAGACGCCTGACGCGGTCGAGAAACTCTTCTCTCGCGTCTGCAACTACATGCACGTCGACCGCAGCAGCATTGAGCTGGAGATCTTTCAGGACGAGACAGAGCAACTTCGGGAAATTCTGCCCTCCTGGCGTGACGGCGGCGGCAAACGGGCCGCAGGCCTCTACGTCCATGCACACGAAGAGCATCGCAAGATTGATGATGCACGAGGGCATGTGGTGGTCGCTCTGCGCAGCACGCTGCTGAAGGATCCTATGACGCTGGTGGCAACTGCCGCTCACGAACTCGGCCACGTAATCTTGCTAGGCGGAAAGCTGATCGCTCCGGAGACCTCAGACCACGAACCCATGACCGACTTGCTCACGGTTTTTCTAGGCCTCGGAGTCTTCACGGCCAATGCCTCCGGACAGTTCAAGCAGTTCGAGGACAATAGGAGGATCGGCTGGTCAACCCAGAGTCTCGGCTACCTGCCGCAGCAAGTTTTCGGTTACGCTCTCGCACGATTCGCAACCGAGCGAGACGAGATCAAGCCCACTTGGGCAAAGTACCTTTCGCCGAACGTACGGGCCGACTTCAAGAATTCCAGGCGCTGGCTGGAAGCGAATCCGCAATATGTGGCGATGGCAAAACCCATTGGCTAGAGGCTTGGCGTTAACCGGCCACCGTCATCTGCGCCTTCTGCTCGGCCGCAGCTCGTAGCCCCGACAGATACTCGCGTGCCATCCGCGTCTGGTTGTGAACATACTCAATCCCAACGGGCTTCCCATTCTCGAGCCCTGGATGGCAAAACTCCCAATTCATATATCCCTTGTACCCGGACCCGAGCAGCGCATCGACGTACGCCGGATACGCCACCTTCCGTCCCCAGAAATGCTGGTCGAAATATCCGCCGCCCACCAACTCGACCGTGCCATCCGCGCGCCGGGCGAACTCGCCGTTCATGTGCGAGTGAACCTGCAGTGAGCCGCTGTCTTCCGCCATCTTGCGCGCATGCTCCGGCGAGTCCGCCTCCGGCTCGATATTGATATCCATGCATCCCTTAAACGCCGGCGACCCGATTTCTCCGATCATCTCCAGCACATCTTGATACCGGTTCACGACGTCCGGACCGTGATTCTGCATTGCCAGCACAATGCCGTGATCTTCCGCCACCTTGCAGAGCTCACGCATCGCGTCAATCACAAACCCACGGCGGTCACCCTTCCAGAACCCATACTGGCTATAGCCATACGTCTCGTCGTAGGTCGCAAGGCCATCGTGCAACGTAATGCCGCGCCACGCGGCAAAGATCTTGCAGATCGGCGAGCCCACATCGTGCGCCAGCTGGATGCAATCCCGCACGTAAGAGATCATAGTTTCGCGCTGCACCGGCACCGGGCTCGAAAGATCACAGTTCGGTGAGACCGCACATAACTCGATGCCGCACTCGCCCGCAAGATCGCGCAGCCGCCGCCGGTCGTCGGCAGAAAGATCCATCGGCGCAGCGTGAGGACGTTCCGCGTCCAACTCAAGCCCGTCCCAACCCTGCTCCTTCGCCAGCGGCACCAGGCTGAACAGATCAATCGCCTCGCCTCGATACCACACTCCGCGATAAGTGACGCTGTATAGACCGATCTTCATCACTGCCTCCCTGGGCGTGTCAGTCCCAATAACGCGCACCTATTCTAATCTCCGGTACAAATCCGTTGGGTGAAACAGCCGGCAGGCTGCAGAGTGAAGTGTCTCGCACCTCAGGGGCCTGCAAGTCTCCCGTACAATTGCTGCCGTGAGAATCCTCATCTCGGCCGGCGAGGCCTCCGGTGAAATGTACGGCGCCCAGCTCATCGAGGCCCTGCAGCGCGTACAAGAAAGTGCGGGGACAGCCGTCCCCGGCTATCCTGACTCGAACAGTCGCCTCGCCTTCTTCGGCGTTGGTGGCGACCGCATGCGCGCCGCCGGATGTGACACGGTAATCGACAGCAAGGACCTCGCAGTCGTCGGCATCACCGAAATCCTAAGCCACCTGCCAAAAATTCTGAAACTCTACCGGCATCTCATCCGCGAAGCTGACAAGCGCCGGCCCGACCTCGCCATCGTCATCGACTCCCCTGCCTTCAACTGGCGCGTAGCCCGCCAGATGAAGAGGCGCGGCATTCCCACCGTTTACTACGTCGCACCGCAATTCTGGGCGTGGCGTCAGGGGCGCGTGCGCCTGCTCCGCGACTACATCGACAAGGCCCTGGTCATTTTCCCCTTCGAAGAAAAGTTCTACCGCGACCGCGGCGTCGACGCGACCTTCGTCGGCCACCCTCTCGCCGAGCTTCCGTACCCAGCCATCGACCGCGCCGGTTACGCCCAGCAACAGAATCTCGACCCAGCCAAACAGTGGATCACCCTCATGCCCGGCAGCCGCGTCAAAGAAGTTCGCATGAATCTGCCGACAATCCTCGAATCTGCTGGGCTGCTCGGAGGTCAATACGAATACGTGATCCCGGTCGCACCCACGCTCGACCGCGATTTCCTGATCAGTGCAGCCAGACTGAAGGGGATTGGGCCCGAGAGAATCACACTGGTTCCCGATGCCTTGCCCGCCCTCTACCACTCCCGCGCCGGCATCGTAGCGAGCGGCACGGCCACCGTCGAGGCCGCCATGATGAACACCCCGTTCGTCATGGTCTACCGCGTCTCCTCCCTGACGTATCTGCTCGGGAAGCCGCGAGTGAAAGTTCCCCGGTTTGCCATGGTCAACCTGATCGCCGAGACGGAAATCGTCCCCGAACTGGTGCAGCACGACTTCACCGCCGCCAAAGTCGTCGCTCGGATGAAGGAGATCCTCGCCGACGGCCCTGCCCGGGACCGCATGCTCGAAGGCCTGGCTCGCGTAAAGGCCAAGCTGCGAGGCCCACACGATGTACAAGGCGGTTCCGTCCAGCATCCCGCGGATCGTGCGGCCGAAATTATTTTTTCCATGGCCAGGGGGCATTTTGCTCCCGGACGACATCCAACCACTTAATCTGGCCCTGCTGTTATCGCAGCCCCTGCACAGGAACACCTTGAGGAATAGCCTCGCCAAAACAGCAAGGTTACTTTGGGAATGCAAATTTTCGATTTTTGCGAGCGTCCACGCTGACGAAACTGAGAGACGGCGCGAGAATGGAGCAGGAGCAGGTAGTGAATCGCGGGAAGAAAAATAGAACTGAGTTGGCACAGAAGGGTCGTCTGTCGGCGGTTCGCGCTGCCGTTCGCACCGCCAATCGCATCGAGAGATATTTGACAGTGCTGCTTTTATGCGCGCTTCCGGCGATGGCTCAGGCGCCGCCGGGTCCCGGCATCTCCGCCCCGACACCGCAGCCCGGCACAGTTCGCGGCACCGTGGTCGATAAGGATGGAGCCGTTGTCGCCGGGGTCAGAATCTCGCTGGTCCAGGACGACCTGGCTGCAACACTACAGACTTTGTCGGACGGGGACGGAGCCTTCGTATTTCCCAGCGTGCCACCCGGCCCCTTTGAGCTCACGTTCACATTGGCTGGCTTTGCTCTCCAAACAAGCTCCGGCGTTTTGCACGCCGGAGAAGCCTACGTGAGTCCCCAGATCGTGCTGGCGATCGCCGAAGCCAGCGAAGACGTTGATGTCATTCTGAAGCCGGAAGAAGTGGCCGAAGGCCAAATCCACGATCAGGAAAAGCAGCGCCTGCTGGGCGTCATTCCCAACTTTTACGTCAGCTATGATCCCCATCCGGTCGCGCTCACGGGCCGGCAGAAGTTTCAGCTCGCATGGAAGGCCTCCATCGACCCAGTCTCGTTCGGAATCACCGGCATCATCGCCGCATTTGAGCAAGCCGACAACACCTTCGCCGGGTATGGCCAGGGCGCGCAAGGCTACGCCAAGCGCTACGGAGCCGCTTACGCCGACTTCGTCTCCGGCACATTCATTGGCGGCGCAATACTGCCGTCCCTGCTGAAACAGGACCCTCGTTACTTCTATAAGGGAGTTGGCACCAGAAGGTCGCGATTTCTGTACGCCTTAGCCAATGCGGTCGTCTGCAAGGGCGATAATGGCCAATGGCAGCCGAACTACTCCAGTGTCATCGGCGACATGGCTTCCGCTGGAATTTCGAACTTCTACTATCCTGCCGCCGACCGCTTCGGTGCCAGATTGACCTTCGAGAATGCATTCATCGGGGTCGGCGGAAACGCCTTCGGCAACGTGATCCAGGAGTTTCTTCTGCGCAAGATCACTCCACACGCTCGCGATCAAGAAGACGTCAAACACTGACAGCCCTCGATCGAGCGGACCCTGCCCGGCCAGCTCCAGCAGCAGTTCTGCCCCTGATCGCCCTTGCCGCGCCCGCCGTTTGCGCCCGGGAATTGTCTACCTATTGTCTAAACCTTGTGCTCCCAGCATCTTTTGAGTCAGAATCTTCATCATAGGAAATGGGTTATCATTTCCCGGAGACTCTCCTTAATGTCGATTCACCTGCGGCGCGTCCTGGGCGTCCTCACGAGTTCCCTGGCTCTATTCTTACTCGTTCTGCTTGCGAGCCCGTCCTGGGCTGCGGAGAAGGCGCGCCTTCGGGTCGACGACTATCAGATTGATGCCGTTCTGACTCCGCACCTTCACCAGATTTCGGCCCGCGCCAAGGTCAAGATCACGGCCCTGCAGGATCTAAGCGTCGTCGTGTTTGAATTGCATAACGACCTCCGGGTCACCAAAGTTCTTGACGAAAAAAATCAGCCATTGTCGGCCGAACGTGTCACCCAAGATTCCACCGTGCGCGTCCCCTTGCCCGCTGGACTGTCCAAGGACGCCTCCACCACCCTGACATTCGAATACGAGGGGCAACTCGAATCGGGCGACAACAGCCCGGTGCCGGGACTTAAGCTCGCCTACATCGGCGACGACACCAGCTTCCTGCTCTACTCCGGACGCTGGTTCCCGGTCAGCGGCTATGGCCTCAACCGCTTCACCTCCACCATCAGCATCACGCTTCCCGCGCACATGCTCGCGATCGGCAGCGGCAAGGCCACTGTGTCCGACGTCGCGCCCCCGAAAAAGCCGACCGCCAGCGTTCTGCCCACCAAGACTTATACCTTCACCTCGACCAAGCCAAGCTTCCCCGGCACCATCGTCGCCGGAGTCTTCCAGGAATATAAAAGCGACGAAGCCGGCCTCGACTTGCACGTTTTCTTCAAGCCGACGCATCAGAGCCTCGCTCCGACATACACGACCACCGCCGTTCAGGAGTTCACGTACTACATCACGCTCTATGGCCTGCCGCCGTCGCAGAAACTCAACGTGGTGGAACTCCCCGGCGACACGGTTCCGTATGCATGGGCTCCCGAAATCGCTGGAATGGCCGGACCGTCAATCACCGAGAAGACGAATTACCGCCTGTTGGCCAACGCCATTGCCCATCAATGGTGGGGCGTTTCAGTCAGCCCCGCCACCAAGGACGACTGGTGGCTCAGCGATGGTTTCTCCCGCTATTCCGAAGCCATGTACGTCGAGAATGCGGCCGGAGCCGCCGGCCTGGAAGAAGCCGTCAAGGATATGTCCGTTGGCGCCCTGGCCTATGACACTGTGCCCCTTTCCAGCGCCAGCAAACTCGACCTCTTCTCGACTGAGTTTCAGTCGCTCGCCACCGATAAGGGCGCCATGATCCTGCACATGCTGCGTTGGGTTCTGGGCGAGGATAAGTACAACAAGGTCATGCGCGAATTCGCCACCACGTTCGCTGGAAAATCCGCCACGATGGACGACTTCCGTGCGATCGCCGAGAAAAACTATGGCGACCAGTTGACCTGGTTCTTTTCGCAATGGCTCGATTCGACTGGCGCACCCGAATTCAAAGTGAAGTACACGACCTACCGTTTGGGCGGCACCGTTGCAGCAGGAAAAGAGAAAGAGACCAAAGAGCAGGCCAAGGACGACAAGTCTCCGGGATTCCGTGTTACCGGTGAAATTTCGCAGGATCTCGATCTCTTCCGCATGCCCGTCGATCTGAGGATTGACACCGACGGAAAAACCGAAAATAAACGCGTCGAGGTGGTAGGAACGACTTCCCCGTTCTCCATTGAAACCTTCGGCCGTCCTCGCCGCATCGCGGTCGATCCCGACCACCATGTGCTGACGAACTCCAGTGACGTCAAGTTGCGCGCCTCGATCTTGCGCGGACAAGCCCTGCAGCAGCAGGCGGACCTGTCGGCCGCGCTTACGGAATTCAACAAGGCGCTCGATCTCAACAAGAACAGCTCGCTCGCCCACTACCGGATTGCCGAGGTCTTTTTCCTGCAGCGTAACTACCAGTCCTCCGCCAATGCCTATCGCGAATCCATCAATGGCGACGGGGAACCCCGCTGGACCGAAGTCTGGAGCCGCCTCCAACTCGGCAAGATCTTCGACATCACCGGCCAGCGCGAGCGCGCTGTGAACGAATACCGGCAAGCCCTGCAGACCAACGACAACACCTTCGGCGCCCTCGAAGAAGCCCGCAAGTATTTGCAGAAGGCCTACGAAAGGCCTAAGGAAAAACAGTAGAGGCGTGCTTCGTTTACTTCTCGATCCACCCCTCCGCATCCTCGAAGGTCGGAAAGATTTCAATATTTCTATCTGACCGTAAGAGCTTGTGCATCCGCGCGGCATGGCGTTGAACAGAACTCCGGGCAACAAATGCCCGCTTCGCCTCGATCGAGAAAGGATCGATCTGGTCCGCCAGTTTCAGGAAGTCCTCTCCTTGCATCTCGATTTCCTCAACGTCAGTCATGTCCGCGATCTCAGAAAAATCCGGACGGAACTCGGGGTTCGCGCGTAGCATATTGGCATAGCGCGCAATGTCTTCCACCGTTACCTTCCTCGTGAACCTCACCACGACCAGTTTCTTCCCTGGATCCACCGAATGCTCGGCGCACAGGCTCAGGTGATGCCCGCCGCTCTGACCCCAAGTCCCACGCCCCGGTAGTACTTTTCCACGAAACAAACCGAACCTCCGCCTTGCTCGTCTTGTCTCCTCTCTTCTATCGGCACACGGACGGTGGGACTTCATCCCAAACGCTAAGTCCTTCTCCCACTGAAATATTTGGGCAGCCCTCCCCCCGGCTAACCTTTTTCGCACCAGTGGGGTCTAAGTGAATACGTACCAGCAGGGAACTTTACGGGCCCCTGCTGCGTACCTCTGATCAGATGTTGGGCGGGATTGAGACCCCTCGCCTGAACGTTACCCGGGTGCCCCCACGCTCCTCCCCGGAGGCGTGGGGGCATGATTCTTGTTTGATATCCCTATGCGAATGCTTCGGGACATTGTTCGGCAATCGCTGTCGACTCTCTGGGCGCACAAACTGCGCTCGTTCCTCACCATGTTCGGCATCGCCTGGGGCGTCGGATCGTTATTACTTCTCGTGGGCTTGGGCGAAGGCTTCCGCAGCGGTCAGGAAAGAGAGCTGGCCACTCTTGGACAGAACATTATGTTCATGTTTCCCGGACGCATTTCTGCGGTCGAGGGCAGCACCCAGTCCGGACAGACTTATTACTTCACTTACCAGGACTATCTGGCGATTCGCAACGAAGCCCAGTTCGTCGGAGCGCTGTCGCCTGTTCTGAATCGTGAAGATATCCGCGCCGTCAGCGACTACGGCTCCACCAGCGGGCAGGTCTTCGGCGTGGCCGCAGACTACAACCAGATTCGCAACGTCCCCATTCAACCAGGGCGCTGGTTCAACAACCAGGATAATGCCGAGCGTCGCCGTGTTGCCGTCGTGGGATGGGAACTGCTCAAGAACATATTCCCCGGAAGGCCCGCGATCGGCTCGAGCATTCTGCTCAACGGCATCAGTTTCGATATCGTCGGCGTGGTCGCCAAGGTCGGACGTGACGGCAATAACGGCACAAACTCCCGCATCTTCATCCCGGTTGAAACCATGCGGGATCTGTTCCCCATGACCAAGGCAAATTCCGTGGATGCAATCTCGTTCCTCAACTATCGTCCCATCACCAAAGATCTTCATGCCGAAGCCAAGGACGAAATTCACCGCATCATCGCCCGCCGCCACGGCTTCAGTCCCACCCTGCTCGATGCCTTCGAAGACTGGGACACGATTGAAAACATGAAGAAGGTTGGAAGGATCTTCGACGCGATGGACTGGTTCCTTGGGGTGGTTGGCGTTGTCACCTTGGGCTTGGGCGCGATTGGCATCATCAACATCATGCTGGTGTCGGTGACCGAGAGGACCAGGGAGATTGGTCTGCGCAAGGCGCTGGGCGCAACTTACCGCGCCATCCTGACTCAATTCTTTATCGAAGGTGCGTTTCTAACCGCCTTCAGCGGGGGCATCGGATTGGCCATCGCCACGGCATTCGTAACATTGCTGGCCATGCTGCCATCGCCCGAAGGCTTTGACACACCAAGAATCATCCCGGCCTCAGCCTTCGCAGCCATCGGCTCGCTGGCAATAGCAGGGATAGCAGCAGGCCTGTACCCAGCAAGAAAGGCAGCCCTGCTGCCGCCAGTAGAAGCCCTAAGGCAGGAGTAAAGCAATTTCAGATTTTTGATTTTAGATTGCAGATTTGGCCCTGTGGTTGAGGTGATAGAAGGTTCGCCGGTTTTCAATCTGCAATCTGAAATCTAAAATCTGCGATCTTTCAAGCCCGAGCTAGAAGCCAGGAGCTGTTTTCCATGATCCTCGATCTCGCAACCCAGGCCTACAACGCGCTGCGGCACAACCGCCGCCGCAGTGTGCTCACCATGCTCGGCATGGCTTGGGGCATTGCAACGGTCGTGTTGTTGCTTGCGTACGGTACCGGCTTCGAGCGCGGACTGTGGGCTGCCTTCCGCTCCTTCGGCACGAATCTGGTCTTCATATTTCCCGGACGCACCGAACTACAGGCAGGTGGTACGAAGGCCGGCACGCAGGTTCGCCTGAACGTCAACGATCTCGATTTCATCCGCTCCGAAGTTCCCTTGCTGAAGCGGGTTTCGCCCGAATCTTCCAAGAACTGCGTCGTGGCTTACGGTACCCGCAGCTCGAACTACGGAGTCAGCGGCGTATATGCGGGCTACGGTCGCATGCGCAAACTGGACCTCGCGGAGGGCAGCTTCTTCAGCGAGGGCGACGACTACACTCACACGCGCGTCGCGGTCATCGGATCCGACGCTAAGAAGAAGCTCTTCTCCGGCCAGAATGCCCTTGGCGAAAACATTCGCCTCGACGGCATTTCCTACCAGGTCGTCGGCATCATGAAGCATCAGGTTCAGAACGGGGACGACAACATCAACGAGCACGTCTACGTTCCCTATAGCGCCATGAGCGACCTGACCAACACCTACTACCTGAGCGCCATCGTCATGGAGTACGAGGGCGACCATGCCAAAGTCGTGAAGGCAGTCCGGGACTCCATGGCGTTCCATCACAATTTCGATCCCAAGGATCACCGCGCCATTTTCGTCTTCGACGTCTTCGCCGACTTGATGGACTTGCAGGTCATCTCCACCGGGATCAAGATTCTCCTCGGCTTCATTGGCCTGCTGACCCTTGGCATCGGTGGCGTTGGACTGATGAACATCATGCTGGTGTCGGTCACGCAGCGCACCCGCGAGATCGGCGTGGAGAAGGCCCTGGGCGCACATCGCTGGCACATCCTGTTCCAGTTCCTGGCCGAAGCTCTGGTGATCACCGCTCTCGGCGGGCTGTTGGGCGTGGTCCTCGCCTATCTCGTGTCGTGGTCCGTAGGATCACTCACCCTATGGAGCGCGTTCGAAGAAAACGCCAGTGAAGGCGACATTCACCTCTACATCGACGCCGCAACCCTGATCTGGTCAACGGTGATCCTGAGCGTGGTTGGCATCGTCAGCGGCATGCTGCCCGCGATCAAAGCCGCGCGCCTGAACCCCATCGAAGCCCTGCGCTACGAATAGCGACTTTCAGTAGTGATAGCGCGCCTGCAGAAAATCAATCCGTTGCCCGCTCACTCGATATACCAGACGGTGCTCTTGAGTGAGTCGACGCGACCAACATCCGGCCAGAACGTACTTTAATGGCTCGGGCTTTCCGATCCCAGTAAACGGGTCGCGTAGGATGCCTTCGATCAGTTCGAAGGCGCGCAGCGCAATCTTACGATCGCTTTCGACCCAGTAGCGAAGGTCTTGTCGGAACTCGGGATGAAATACGGCTTCCCGGTCAACTTTGGCCGGCAAGTCCCATCTCCCGGCGAAGTTTTTCGAGTCGCTCCGGCTTGCTTTTGCGACCAGTCGCGCGTCGCAGTGCGGTCAACAATCGGCGCGCATTCTTTGGAGATCGCAAGAGATGAGCAGTTTCGATGAGGCCCGCAAGTTCGTCCGCCGGGACCATCGCGACTCTCTTTTCGCCCTTGCGGCTGACGATGACGACCTCGTGGTCGTTGGCCACGCGGTCGAGCACGGAAGCCAGACTTTGGCGCAAGTTGGTATAGGTGGTTTCTGTCATTTCTCCGCCTCGTTCCTCAATGTACAGTATTCCTGTACGTCCTTCAAGCCTGCTTTACAATCCCATCGTGTCTGAAGATGAGAATTCGCGCTTGGAACGCGTGCTGGCCCAGTTGCGCTTGTACGAGCATCCGCTGCTGGACTTCTCCGCGCGCGTCAAAGGCGAAGGCGTTGAAGTCATCATCCAATTCAAGGATGACAGGGTTCCCGTGCACACCTACTATTTCGATCTCCATCCCCGCGATCTCGACGACCCGCAATTCGAATGGGCCTTCCAGCGCCAGCTCTACGACGCGCTGCACGACTACTTCGTTGAGATGTTCATTCGCACCCCGCAAGACCGTGCCGACCGGCAGCGAAAGGGGCTTTAGTTCCGGAACATGCGACCCTGGCAATGCACATGTAGGAACAGCCGCCCCCCGGCTGTCGGCGGCCCGGAAGTATCGGGCCGCAGCGATCACAGCTAAAATATCTGCTCCATGTCCCTCCGCGAAAAGATCGAGCACGAGATCCGCGCCCACGGCCCGATTCCCTTCTCGCGGTACATGGAAATTTGCCTTTACGATCCCGAGCTCGGCTACTACTCGCGCAATGCCACGCAGTTCGGCAAAGCCGGCGACTTCTACACCTCCAGCGACGTGCACGCGGTCTTCGGACGCCTGCTCGCCCGCCAGTTCGAGGAAATGTGGCGCGCGCTAGGATCGCCCGCACAGATCGAAGTGAGAGAGCTCGGTCCCGGCCGCGGCCTCTTCGCGCAAGACGTATTGGACTGGTCGGAAGAGAAATTTCCCGATTTCTTTCGCGCCCTGCACTACACGCTGATCGAGCGCTCCCCGGCCCTGCGCCGGCGAATCGAGAGCGCGCTCGAACGCCATCTCAACTCGGGCAAGGCTCGTATGGCCGCCCCCGAGAATTCTGACGGCCTTACGGACGGGAAGGGCACGACTTCAGTCGTGCCGGAAAGCCGCCGTACAGATGGGACTTTGGCCGCTGAGGTACCGGTTCTCCTCTTCGCCAACGAATTCTTCGACGCGCTCCCGGTCGAAATCCTCTCAAACCGCGGCTCACTGCACATCGCCACCGAAAACGGGCGCTTCCTCGAAACCTGGGCGCCGCCCTCGAACGATGACCTCGAATTCCTCGACTGCTACTCGATTCATCCCGAAGAAAACGAACGCATCGAAATCCCACTGGTGGCGCAACGCCACGCCGACGAACTCTTCTCCACGCTGAACCGTGGGCTCGCCATCGTCATCGACTACGGCTACACCCGCAACGAACAACTCGCCGGACGCCATCGCGGCACTCTGAAAGCCATCCGCCAGCACTCGGTAAGCGCCGACCCCTACGAGGCCCCCGGCGAGCAAGACATCACTGCCGACGTGAACTTCACCGCCCTCGCCGCCATCGCGGAACGCCACGGCCTGCAAACGCACAAGCTGATCACGCAATCACAATTTCTGCTCGGCATCGGCGAGGCCACCGAATTTGCCGATGCCTTCGAAGGCTGCCGCCTGCCCCAGGAGCGCGCTAAAGTCGCGCTACAACTCAAGCATCTGGTCACTCCCGCAGGCATGGGGGAGAGTTTTCATGTGCTGCTGGCTAGTAAGGGAGTGGAGAAAGAAAAGGTCTCAACCTTGGCAGGCCTCAGCTTCGGCAAGAACGCCCGCATCAGTTAAGAACATGTTGGGACAGCCACCCTCGGCTGTCCGGCCGGCGAAGCCGGCACCCCGGCAGCGGCCGAATGACTCTATTTTCGTGTGTGTCCCTGATCACTCTCCTCGTAACCAAAAGGAATATTACCGGCCGACACGACCGTAACTTGTAGCGGCGCGCCACGCTGCCTAAGGTCGTATAAGAGGCTCTTTATGTTTGTTAGTCTGCGAACCGCCGCCATTACAGCGTTGCTTCTCGCGTACTCCTCGTTCCCACTTCTCGCACAGGAAGACACCGGTTGGCGTATTTCGCCGGAGAGAATCAACATCCAGTTAGGCGAAGATCGCGCGTTGCAGGCCCTGGACGACTCCGCACAGGAAGTGCGCGGCGCCACGTGGTCGATCGATAACCCCGATCTGGCAGAACTCCGGGAACAGGACGGACGGCCCGTGATTCACGCAAAGGCGCTGGGCGCCGTCCGCGTCACCGCTACGCTGAACAGTGAGACACGAACGGAAGACGTCAAAATCTGGTCGGCCTTGCGAAAACTGCCCGAGGGAATCACCAACTGGGGCCTGCATCCCATCGGTCGCGAGATCGGCGACATTCCGCCCGTCCCTGGCCATGGGCTGACCATGTTCTCACTGGAACAGACCGCCGATGGCAAGACGTACCTTCGCGCCGACAGAGAGGATGGCATTCAGGTTTGGACCTGGCTGATGCCGGAGAATGCCCACGATGTGGAATTGGTTTGTGGCGACTGGATGGGCGGCGCACTCATCAGCGCCAACTACCCGGACCACTACACTCTCTATACCATCAGCGACGACGGAACGCTGCGGTGGAAGCACACCTTTCCCGGCCTTCGCAAAGGCCACGCCTACAACCTGCAACATCTGGTCCACATCCTGAGCCAATCCGAAGATGGCACCGTGACCACTCTCACCGGCCTCGACGAAGTTTCCGGAGCGGTCATGTTTGATCTCAAGCTGCCCGTCTCTCATGAGATCCACACGAATGTAAGGAGGGACGGTTCAAGAATTCTCTGCGCCAAGGGATCCGAAACGACCCCACTTCGCACTCTGACGAGCCATCTAATAGTGAATATGGATGGCTTCGCTTACCTTGCTTTCACCCAGAATGATTGGACGCTTGACGGCGGCAAGTGCTCTGCCGGGTCGCCCATCGACCCGCACGATCTCAATCTCACCCGGAACGAGAGACTCCTGTTGTGGCAGATTCATCCCGACGGAACGTATCGCAGCATCGACGTCGAATCCACCAAGTTGAAGCAGCTACTTTCGGCGCCCATCAATATGGTGTCGCCCACTGGGGCCATTCTGACCG
>Ga0265338_10002094_pt1 | contig 30811 bp, 23 predicted proteins | sample 42126metaG_FD_193579 | JGI IMG/M metagenome (GOLD analysis project Ga0265338, IMG submission 193579) | Rhizosphere microbial communities from Carex aquatilis grown in University of Washington, Seatle, WA, United States - 4-21-26 metaG | ecosystem: Host-associated > Plants > Roots > Rhizosphere...
TTTCATCAGATCTTTCATTGTCAGGGACCGCATAATTATTCAGCGTCAGAGTCAGACAACCCGAATAGTAGGCCCTGATCCCCTTTTCTTCCAGCAATTTCACCGTATAGTGATCCCTGCAGCCGATCGGCTGGTATTTTTCAAGATAGGCCACGCCTTTCGAGTCCAAAATAAACGGCGCAGAAGAAGAATTGACGTGAAACGAAATGAACAGCGGATGGATCTTCTCTGAAGGGATCCAATTGTGGATGTTATGGGTAAACCAGCCGTTAAGGATGAGTTTCACAGGATCGCCGTCGTACGAGGCCATTGCTTCCCTGTTGATGAAAGCATCAACGCGCGGCAAAAATTGCTTCGCCGCGAGGCTTTGGATGTAGTCTCCTATGTTAAATAATTTCTTTGTCTCGGTATATGTCAGCAGTCCGTAATTCATTACTTAATCTCTTACTCAAGGTGAATGCTTTTCTTAATGAACCGGTAAACGCCGTATAGACGTTTATACTTGTTCACCACGGCGTACTTCATGAGTGCCGTATGTGTCGGTATTCTAGGCTTCCGCAAAAGAATTCCGGTAAGCGCCCCGGATGCTATTCGTTGCACCGAAACTTCCTCTTTTTGCTCGTCTTCAAAGACGAAAAATTGGGTGTTCGATTTTGCTTTCTCTTCAATATCCTTCCAGAGGTTCACGAGGCCGAGATCGAACGTTTGTATCTTCTCGAAGCAGCTGTATACCTGATCGTACACATCGCCGTGTACAGAAAAGCCGTATCTGTTCGGATCATCGCCGGCAAATATTATTGCCAATATCGTTCTGTAACATTTCTCGCATCTGCTGCAATTCAAGCCCTTGTTCAACTCAGAGTAACACACCCGTACTCTCAGCGGTGAGTTCGTCTTTTTTTTGAACTCAACAATGAGATCAACCTTTTTTTGCCTGGTCAGTTCAGAACCGTCGTTCCTGCAAAAGAGATCGGCCCACCGCACTTTGTCGTCTATTTTCGGTTGTGATCCCCAGGCAAATCCGTCTACCTGGGAAGAGGCTATGTAGATCCCTTTATAGCCATTCACAAAGCTCAGCGGCGCATTCACTCCCAATAACGCCAAACCGTGCTGCACCTTCCCCCACCAGCCCATATCCACAAGCAGATCAACATTGTAAGTATAAAAATCCCTGAAATTGCATTTGACACGATACTTTCTATTTTGGACCAGTAATTCTTCCGCGTTGATAAAGTTGAGAAGGTCTTCCCATTGCTGATCATCATTAACTGGAATATCAGCGCCGAGAATAGTCACTAAGTCGGGATGTTGTTCACGATGCAATAGATACGTCGTCAGTGCATCCACTCCCCCGCTGTACAACATCATATACCTGCTTCCCGATATCGTGTTCTTCTGTATGTGTGTGGCTTTGAGTTCACCGGACAAATGCTTATCGCTCCAATCGCTTGAAAGTACAATTTTGATTTCATCCAGCGATTCTAAAAAGTCCTTATCAACATCGTCGACATACACATCGAAGCCCAGGAACCAGGCAATCGGCATGACGCTCGAGAGAAACGGGATGACTGCGATGCTCGGCGGCACACTGCTCACATCAACGTCGTATTCAGCATAGAACGCGTTGTTCATCGAAAAATACTTTTCGTGCTTCCCATCAACAACGTAGCCGTAGTTTATTCTCTTGCCTTCGTTGCTGTACGTGATACTATGTAATTTCATCATCAGTGCTATCCTCTATTTCCTCTGCGATGCCCGAAGCGGATGTTCTATGCCGGCACCGAAACATAAAAATGTGTTGAATACAAGGAAATAGTTCGAAGAATGCAATGCCCCATATTGAGCCCCTTATTCCTTGCGAAAGAATTTCATTATAAAACGATATGCACGGTATGAGTATTGGAACCTATGAATCAACTCAAACCTCAATACATCAGCCCGCGGGTGACTATTGATCTTGCTCCTCAGCATTCCTGTAAGTTCACCGGAAGCTATTCTCTGTACAAATGCGGCTTCTTTCTGCCTGTCGTCAAAGACAAAAAATCCGTTATTCGATTTTGCCTTATCCTCAATATCTTTCCAGAGGTTCACCAGCCCGATTCTGGACGTTCGTATATCCCTAAACTCATCGAACACGTGATCGTAAATTTCGCCATCCACAAAGAACCCGTACTTGTTCGGGTTATCACCGGCGAGGATGATTGCCAGGATTGTTCTGTAGCATTTCTCGCATCTGCTGCAATTCAGGTCTTGATTGAGTTCAGAGTAGCAAACCCTAACCCGAAAGGGCGACACCGTCCGTTGCTTAAAAGCGACAATGAGGTCGATCTTCTTTTGTCTGTTCAAATCAAAGCCGTCGTTCTTGCAGAAAAGATCGGCCCACCGCACTTTATCATCTATTTTCGGGTGTGAGCCCCAGGCGAATCCGTCCGCCTGGGATGAAGCAAAATAAACCCCCTTGTAACCGTTCACAAAACTGAGAGGCGCAGTAACACCTAATAACGCCAGGCCATGCTGAACTTTGCCCCACCAGTCCATATTCACGAGCAGGTCGACTTTGTAGGTGTAAAAGTCTCTCACGTTGGATGTGATGCGGTATTTCTTGTTCTGAGCCAGGAGTTGTTCAGCATCGATAAATTGCAGAAGGTCTTCCCATTGTTTACGGTCGCCAATCGGGATATCCGCGCCGTGTATTGTCACCAGGTCCGGATTCTGGCCGCGCTGGCGTATATACGTTGTCAACGCATCCACGCCGCCGCTGTACAACATCATGTATCTGCTCCCCGAAATGCTATTGGTGACTATTTTTCCGGCATTAAGCTCGCCATGAAATTCCCTGCCGCTCCAATCCTTTGAAAGCTCAATTTTGATTTCCGCAAGCGATTCAAGAAAGTTTTTGTCAACTTCATCGACAAAGATGTCAAGACCGAGAAACCAGGCGATCGGCATGACACTGGAAAGAAACGGGATGACTGCGATGCTCAACGGCACACTGCTCACGTCGACATCGTATTCAGCATACAGCTCGTTGTTCGTCGAAAAGTACTTTTGGTACTTCGCATCGATAACGTAGTGGTACTCTATTCTTTTGCCGCTATTGCTGAATGTAATATTTATTAACCGCACCATGTACACACTGTTTACATTACCGATAATTCTTGCTGCCCCGGCAAACGCAGAATCCCGAGGTGGAAGAGGACGAGGTCACATTGTATGCTGGTGAATACTACGACCGGATGATACCGAGCTTCATGAAAGGTGCGACGACGAGGTCTTTCTCGAATGAATTCATGCCAAAGCGAAACATGACGACCGCATAGACCGCGGAATAAATAGACAGATTCACGATGAGGTATGCCCAGCCTAGCCTGCCGTGGAACCCCGCAAAACTGCAGACAATCATAACTAAAAGGAATGAGAGCAAGATTCTGTTGTACAGCTCTTTGAAGAATCTGAACACATTCAATTTCAAGACTTTTGAATAATAGACATTCATAACGATTTGTGAAGCACACCAGGCTGAGACAGAACCGACAACCATTCCAGCGACACCATAATCTTTCACAAGCATGGCGCCCAAGACAGTCCCCAGCGCTATTACCCCCAGGTATAACAGTGCTTTGAATGAAAGCAATGCCCGTGCTTCGAGGATCGAGTTTGCAAAACTCTGAACAAGCGGGGTGGTGTACCCGATCATGAGGAGCAATGCAACAAACCAGGCATCATGATAGCCCTCCCCGACCCACAAGGCGATAAAATCTCTGCCGAAAAGGATGAATGCCCCTAAAATAAAGAAGAGGACGATTACGGATAATCTGCCGATCTTGACCATCATGTTCGTCAGTTGTTCTGGGGTAGATGCAGCGGCTATCATTTGAGTCGCCCTGGGTAGGAACATGCTTGAAATCGCGGTTGAGAAGCTTCCGTAATAGGTGCCGAGCATAACTCCGACGCCGTAAATTGCCACCACCTTCGTCCCTGAAAGTATTCCTAAAACCACTTGCCCTGTCCGCCATTGAAATTGACCGACGATCGCGAAAACAAATACCCATATTGAGTAACTGAATATTTTTCTTATGAGCGATCTGTCGACCTTTTGAAAGCTGATTTTCACTTTGATATGTTTCGCAACATGATTGGCGTTTATAATGATTGCGGAAATGTTCATGAGCGTATCCAGAACCACGATCGAGATCGCCCTTCCCCCCAGCCACAGTATTCCCACGAGCATCGCCGACCGAACAATATAGCGGCCGACGTTTACTGCCCTCGGGATAACAAAATGTTCATAGGCATTGCATATCGCTCCATAAGCACCGCCGGGCAAGTCAATTGCCAGGTTGAAGATCAGTATGAGAAACATTATTCTCGCTTTGGTCAACTCCTCGGCGGTCAATGATCTGCTGAAGATCAAATTCAAGTTCACATAGATCAACGCCCCAATGACCACGATAAGAAAGGCAATGGCCATATAAATGAGCATTGCTGTTCCCAGGAATCGTTCTTCCCCCTCTCTATCGTTTTCCGCCCTGTATTTAGCGACGTACCGTACAATGGTGTTTGTCAGTCCAAAATCCAGTACCGTCATGTAGCCGATAATTGACCCCATGAGCAAGTAGAGGCCGTATTCCGCGTCTCCCAGCATGCGTATGGTGAACGGAGTAAGCACGATCCCGAGAATGTTCGTAAGAACGATCGTGGAATACGAAAGTATTGCTCCTAACTTGATCTGATTGACGGATGTGAAGGGATTCTTTCGCACGAATCTGTTATCGCTTGGTTTTAATGAATGAATTTTTCTGGAAAGGCAATGCTATAGGAAACATGCGGACGCTGACTGTACTGATGCCCTCATCCGATCCTGAACGAGCCGCGGTGATGCTTCGCGCGATGCCCATTTCTGATGGAGAGTCTGTTGCAGGGGCCGAAAGAATTACTGCCGTCCTCGATCAGCGCTTTTTCCGGCGCGGAGTCATAAACAACCACTCCTGAATAACAGCCCGGTCTTCAGCCAGCAAGATCTTCCGGCTCGACAGGTTGTGGTTGCGTAACTCTTCGTACGAATACGTGTGTGCTTTTGTGATATCATCGATACTCTGAACGGCCGTTATCACATGCGTGGTCTTAAAACGCCGGCGAATCTCCTGAGAGATCTCGATATCCACGAGATCATGGGTTTCGATAAGCACATCGTGAGGCGAAAGAAACGAAACGACCTCAGGTGTGAACAGTTCCTTCTCGTACCCTTCACAATCGCTGAAGATCAATCCCTTGCGCGTAAACGGAATCGCTTGAAGCGTTTCCCCGTCGCAAAACGACCCGATTGCAATTCGAGAGCGCACTCCATTGAGGTCAGCCAGTTCTTGGCACATTGCCCGAGCAGCGGGATCGCTGTCGTACGCAAACACCTTCGCAGACGGGATCCGCAAGGCAAGCCCGACCGCGTAATAACCTTCTGCGCATCCTACATCGACAATCTCAGAATACTTCGTGCGGCAAATTTTTTCCAGTATCTGCTCAAGCTCCCGTTCGTATGAGCCGAGGAGTTTTGGAAAGAGCGCAGAGTTGATCGATTGCGCCTGAGGATACTTCAATCCCCGAAACGGTCCATGCTCGACCCTCAGATCCGGAAAGAACTTATGGATCGCCGGGTCGATGACGACGCGTTGCTGATCAGCTCTCCGCGTTAACTCTGCATACTGCGAAGCCCTGATGACCGTGGAGTCCAGTATCTTCCAGAGACGATCATTTCGAACAACACGTGATACCAGCTTTTTGAAAAATGATTTCATCTTTAACTTTCCATCTTCATGGTCAGCATTGGCAATCCTGGCAACGGATTCCGGCAGGAGTGGGTCATCCTGGACGAAGTCAATACCAGCCCCTTCTCAATGACAAGACGGATGCTATATTATCCCGCCAGCGAATAAATTTTTTCGATCTCGCCGCGGTTGCTATAGTCCCGCACGGCGGCAGCTGCCGCGAGGCGTTCCCGATACGCCGGATCATCCATAAGCCGTTGAACACCGGCAACGATGCCATCGACGCCCAGTTCGCAAATGTGTCCGTCAATTCCCTCTTCCACCTGACTCCCGGCGGTTGAGAAGCGGGTGATGAGCACCGGTCTTCCTAGAATCTGCGCCTCACGGACAGTGACGGCTTTCCCCTCATAGCGGGAGGGTTGTACATAGAGATCGCAGGACAGCATGTAGGGATACGGATTGAGCTTTACGCCAAGAATAATGAATCGGTCTGCCAGATCGTTTGTTTCAATTAATGTGCGGAGTATCGATTCATCGGGACCATAGCCGATCGCATACCAGCGTAAGTTGCGGCCGTTGTCTATCAACTTGCGGCAGGCAAGGATAGCGTCATCAAACCCTTTTTGATGACTGAATCGGCCGACGGTAAGGATTCGGGTCAGTCCTTCCGAGGCGGGCATCTCCCGGCTTGGATCAAAATCGGATGCCTGCTGCCGGATAACGGAAGGGGAAAGAATATTCTCTATCACAATTGTTCGATCGATAAACTGCGGAAATCGTGCAAGGAACGCCTGACGGCATTCCTCCGAGACTGCGACGATGCGGTCGAGCTTTCCCCACATTGCCGATTCGTGCTCGCCGTCGATCGGGATCATCCGGTAATCGTTGTGGATCCAGCCGACCTTCGTCTTGGCGTTCACGCGATCGGCAACAAGATAGTGGGGGCCGAAGAAACTGATAGCAAGATCATACTCGCCGGGGATCATCGGCAGCGAAGGAAGCGCATATCGCCAGCTCCTCTGCTCGGCAAGATAGCCCGGCTCCTGGTAACGATGCAATCGACCATCGAGCCATGAAGAAAACTTGGCACATAATCTTGCAATGGAGATTCGGACATGACCCTCGCGAAGGATCTGCGCAATGGCCCGCTGAAACGTCGAGTATTCCGGAATCTGAGGAAGCAGGCGAGGTCCCGACGGCAGCAGCGCAAAGAAGGGGCCCTCGTGGCGCCACAGCATCAGGTCGACCTCCAGACGATCGTAGTCGAGAATGTTGAGCAGGCCGATGAGACTGCGTTCTATTCCGCCGACTTCAAGGTTGGCGGAAATGATCAGGACCTTTTTCTTATGGCTCACGTCGAAGCCATAGCATAGTGCTGATCTTCTTTCCAACGATCTTGGCCGTCGAATTCTTCAGCATCCTCTTGAGCCGGAACCATGGGGTCGAATTCCAGGTGTTCGAATAATAGTGAACGGCGACCGTCTCCGGCTGAAGGGAGAGGACGCCTGTGCGGCTGTCATAGGGGGAGAAATATTTTTGCGGGTAGACAAGATTGCCGTCGCCGATGACCTGCTGACTGTCATTGAGCATCAATCCCCTGCGCTGAAATATCTTCGTCGTCACAGAGACGTTCGTGGTGACATCTCTGGATCCGTCATCAAGAATAAATCGACGCCCGTCGTACTGGTCGAGATACTCCTCGATCAATTCGTTCCCCTTCTCCGCACCGATCGTGCTCGTAGCCACGAACATTCCTGCTTCAAACCCCCAGAAGGACCGATGAACAAGGAATGGATCGAAGGATTGCCGAACTTCAACATCGGTGTCGAGATAGATGCCGCCTTCATGGAAAAGCGCATATGCCCGGGCAACATCGCTTACAAAAGCGAACTTGCCCGCCTGGTATGCCTCCTGCGAGTAGCGGCAATAATTGCAATCGAAAGTCTTGGGATTCCACTCAACAATGTCGTAACCCGGCAGGTGCTTGCGCCAGCTCGAAATACAGCTCTCTATAAAGGCAGTCTTTGGGGTGCCCCCAAACCAACAGTAATGGATAATTTTCGGAATCATGGTTCGTGGGCCGGTACGTTCAGCGGACAATCACCAGACGGCGAGTCTTGGAATACGAACCCGCCGTTAAGCGGTAGCGATAGACACCGCTGGCGACTCGGCGCGGAGTCCATTGGATCACATGCGATCCTTTTGTCTGAAACCCTTCGGCAAGCGTTGCTATTTCCCGTCCGTTAATATCGAATACTCTCAGCGTCACGTTGTCGTCCTTCGGCAGGTAGAATTTTATGGTTGTCGTTGCACTGAATGGGTTCGGATAATTCTGGCCGAGGGAATAATCGGTAGGCGTACCGCCAACGATGACCTCCGCACTTACGGTCGTCGTCCCGAACGGGCCCACCAGCGTCAACACAAAGACGGTATTTGCTGTGACATTTACTGTTCTCGTGCCGCTTGTGTCGACAGTGATGACAGTATCCGTATTTCCGGTCGAGTAACTGATCGATGCCGACGTGGCCAATGCGGCGGACCAGCGGAGCGTCACCGTTCCGCCCCCCGGCGGGAGTGAGTCAGGCGCGGCTGTGATCGTGCCCGTCGGTGCACCGACTCCGGAGAGCCACTCCGAACCCGATTCGTAACCGGTGGCGGATTGGAAACTCGAAAGCGTAAAATAGAGAGTATTATGAGTATTGTCGGTTCCAGCCCTCCATCGCCCTGTTCCCGTGAATATATTATTGGTTGACGTAACGCCCGACGTTAAATAATCCAGGTAAATTCCCTGGCTCGAAAAATTAAGCGTGTCGCCGGTGATCGTTATTGCGCCCCCGGCATTGTTGGTGGTCGCGCGGATTCCATAGGTGGATGTCGTGATGTTGTTCCCCCTGACGACCACTTCTCCATCGCCGATATTGTCGACCTGGATCCCTGTCGCATTGAGGTTGAGCGTATTTCCGTAGACGACATAGTTCTTTCCGTAAAGCATGATTCCGTTACCGCCAAGGTTGTTGAAAGTATTGTAGCGAATGGTATCCCCGTCATTCCAGAACGAATCGAACCCGCAGAGAGCAATATTGTCGAACGTATTGTATTCCCACACATTGCCTCGTTGTCCGCTGAACCCGGAGACCGCTGCACCCTGATCGCCGCAGCCGCAGAGCTCGGCGCCGTTGATGGCCATTCCGCGAATTGTTGCCATTGCGTTTGACACGTGATTATACCGCCATTTGTTGTAACTCCCAAGATAGACAAAAAGCGATGTCCATCCTGTTGAATCAACCCGACAGGAATCGACGAGGTTATTGCTCGAACTTTGATTGACGATATAAATTGCAATATTAATAGTGCTTGTGATAGATAAATTTCGGATGACAGCATTACTCAGCGAAGTCGTTGAACCTGCATCTGTCGTATAGAGCCCTTGATGAAAATACTTCAATTCCAGGTCTCTAATAGTCACGTAGTTTCCGCCGACAAAATTCGCCTGACGGACTGGCCGCAGAGAATCCGTCACCAAAGGCTCGCTGTTAAAGGTATGAATATAGATTGTATCTGTGTTCCCTCCCGGGCCCCACATATTTTCTTTGAGCGAATCCAACCATTGTTCTCTGTTAACGCGGGGATTGACTCCCGGGATGAGCAAGTTGGACATCTTCCCCCACGCTCCATTTCGATACGCATATATCCAAAGCAAAAGACTGCCGGTACCGGGAAATGTTTTATAGTATCCTGTTCTCCCCGGTATTGCTTCCCACGTACGGTCAAACAAGTCGCCGCGGATGATGGGTTTCGGTCCCGAACCGTACGCACCGATAACGATTGGTGAGCCTGCCGATCCAAGCAACGCTAAACGGAGTTGTCCGTCAAATACATCTCCCCTTTTGAATAAAATCGAATCGCCGGGTTGGTATGGGTGAACATCTCCCCAGGTCTTCGTCTTATCAACCGACTTCCAGGCCGCTCCAGGCGAAGTGCCGTTGTTGGCGTCGTCGCCCGCTGAGGATGACACATAATATGTCGTCTGCCCGCAAGCAAAGGAGGCAGCAATCAGAACGAAGAAAACCGAAAAGACGACGTCGCGGATGCAGGATGTCATTATGGCGGAACGATTTCTTCTGGCTGAATCGGCCGGCCGTAATCTTCTCATATCACATCCTTCTGAATATTGTCGCATGAATTGATAATTCATTATGGAAGCGCCGGTGCCGTGGGAAGAGTATTGTCCGAAGCGGATCCAGTCTTAGACTGTTTGGTCAGCAGGTAAATGCCTGCCCCAGCCCCCACAAGGAGCGCTCCTCCGGCGTACCACCACCACGATGTTGTGCTCGGTCGCAAAGACTCAGGGACGGTATCCGTACGGGCGATCTTTTGACCCATAGCAACGGAAATCTTCGTGACGTAATCGGCGACCTCTTCAGACGATGCACAGACCGCTTCGACAGTACAAGCCGAGAGCCGTACCGAAGTCTTGATTCCGTATTCGGAGGATTCGAACCGATAGTCATCCCCCTGAAGTGTGATGCTGCAGAGAACGATCCTCTCTACCCCGGCCTTCGCCGAGATTTGCTGCAGACAGGAAAGCGATGAGCATTTGTCGAGCGCGGCCCTGTCGGCAGGGATCAGCTCTTTTTTCAGATCGTTCTCGAGAATGACCGACAGCATCTCGAACTGCGAAACCTTTTTCTGAAGGGATGCGAAGAACGTTTCCAGCTGGGTCTTGGAAAGCCCCTTCGCCGCTGAGGAGATCAGGACGACTCTTACATTCTCCTTCGGAGTTCTGTTTTGAGCGATGGCCGGAATGTGGACGGCAAAAATTGTAAACGCCGTAAGAACTGCTACTACCAGTCCGCGACAATGAACTCTGCAGCGAAGCATGGGCAATCTCCTATTTGATCAACAACATTTTTTTTGTGCTGCTGTAATTCGTCGCACCGCCTGTAATGACAATCCGGCAAAAATAGACGCCCGACGAGAGTCGTCTCCCGTCAAAACTCACTTCGTAAAATCCGGGCCCTTTTTCATCCTTCACCAGCGTTTGAACCTCCTGGCCGAGCACGTTGTAAACTTTGAGATTTATTCTATAACGGTTTGCCCCGTTGGGCACTGCATACCGTATCGTGGTTGACGGATTAAATGGATTGGGATAGTTCGGATACAGTTGAGGATCGTTTGGCAGCAGTGCGATACCAGCGAGGTTCTTTTCGACGAACGCCTGAGTACCGACCAATACACGATACGTCCGGAATCCTTCTTTTCCGGTTATGACATCGATAGAATTTTGGCTCTTAAGATTGTAGGCCAATCCCTTCGCTCTGTCGAGAAGACACGCGGAGAAATTCGGATTGGGGATTTTATCCACGCCGGAGAAGACGAGTGTCGCTTCTGCTTCACCGTCCCCCGTCATTACGGTCATGTCCCATGCATCGCCGTCAATATTGACCGGCCGCATGTCTTTCAATAACGGTCCCGCTTCGCTGCTGAAGCCGATGAAGATGTTCCGGTCTCCGACGAACGGGGGATCGAACCTGTCGTTGCTATCGTATCCTTCCGCCGACTCGATCCGCATGCCGAGCTCAGCTCCGTCGTACGACAGTTGAATGTCGCTTCTCGACGCGCTGACGCGAAGAGTCCATTCTTTTGTGCTGTCGGTCTTCGAAACCGCATTTTTCTGGATGCCGTTCCTTCTCGCCGATGGGGAGACCTGTCCGGCAGCGATGGTGATTTTCATCGTGCACGCGCTGTCCACTTTTAACGCCCATCCCTGCCACGCCCGCAATGTGTCGATATCGGCTCCGGAGCTTTCCCATCCCCCTTGCGGCCCGCTTCCCGAATAATAATAGTGCGCCAGGTGGCTGCCGCCGACAAAAAATAACCGGCTAAAAGGGATGTTGACAAAGAACGGATTCCCTACGAGGTTCCATCCTTTTTTCAGCTGGATCCCTTGCGAGAACATTGCGTCCGCCCTGACCAATTGAGCATTGGAGACCTCGATAGACTTTCCGGGATCTCTTGAAATAAGAAAGAAGGCGGAACCGGGAACGGCGACTGCGGAATCTTTGAACGTTTCATAGTCCTCCCACGTACTGTCAAGAAGCCTCTGCATCCTCCACCTGACATACGGCTTGCCGTTTTCGGAATGGCTCCCGAAACTCTGCTCCATGAAACTGCTCGGCGCCTTGTTGTCCAAATCGTACGGCAACGAGACGATGCGATATGCCTTGACCTCCTGAGCTGCGGGGAAGGCGGATGCTGAGGGTATGCCAAGCGGGTTCGTAACAACGGCACCCGGCGAAAGCCGCATGACAAAAGAAAAATATCCCGTCGAGGATGTGTTGCCGGCGCTGTCCGTTGTCTGGATCTGGTAGTCAACTCCGATTGTTTTCGAGCCGCTTTTGAAGGCGGACACGGGGAGCGTGAGTGACGAATGAACGAACCCGGGGAACTGAATCGACGACGAGCTGTCGTCGTTGATCCTTCGGTAGTTCAACGACATCGATGCAACGCCGGCACCGCCGGCCGGTTTAACGGAACTCGCGGTAATTGGAGGAATGGTATTGATGCTGCCATCCTGCTGAACTAAGACGGTATCAGGCTGAGTGCCGTCGTACTGTATGGCCGGGGCGCTGCTGTCGTAGCGCGCAATCACGAACCCGGTCGAATCCTGATTTTTGTTCCCGGCCGAATCTTCAAGGAAGAAATAGACGGTGTGCACTCCGACTTTATTCAACGGCAACAGAAAGCTATTATTTGTAATCGGCTGACTGAGAAGAGTGTTTGAAAGACGCGGCAGCGTATCGAGCGAATACCAGGCGCGTGGCGTACTCAGCATGCCGGCCTGGGTGACGCTCCAACTCACAGTATCCGTGGTGGTGTTCGTCCAATGACCGGGCGAAATGCGGGATGATTGCGGCTTGCCTGGTTTTGAGTATACCCTCACTGCGATCGGAATCTTTACAAGAATGCTTGCGGAATTATTCTTAAGGTAGAGGGTATCATTGTACGTACCGACAGCCGGCGAGTAACAAACAACGAGCATGGTCGCCGAGTCGGCAACCGTTATGGTATGAATCGAAACGATGAAGACGTTATTGTTGGTATAGCCGCTGTCGATCCTAAGTTTGTTTATTGAAGTATTCTTGACAGTGATTCTTTGATAGTTTGAATCGTTTGCCGGAGCGAGGCCGAAATTGATTAATGAGGGATTCACATTGACAACGGGAAACGGCGATGTTCCGCTTAACGGAAGCTTGACCAATCCGCCGTCAGAACTGATCGTCATCGTGTCAAGGGTCGCGCCAAAGACCGCCGGCTTGAACACGACCCGCAGCGCTGTGCTGTCATTCCCCGGAACGACCATTGTTTTCGGCGAGACGGCAAACGCGGTTGTGGCTGTGCTGATGGTGCTGATCGACAGCGGACTGATCGACGTGTTTCGTGCATAGACCAGGATGACGGCCGAATCCTGGAGAGCCCTGTCCGGAAAAACGATGCCGCTCGACGACGTGACCATCATCGGCGAAGGGCAATTTCCGGACAATGGAATTTTCACCATGGCTGACGCTGAATTGTTCCTGAGATAGAGCGTGTCGGCAAAACTTCCCACCGAGACTGGAGAGAACGTAAGAGCAATGCTGTCGCTTGCGGGTACGGAAAGGTTTTTCTTGTTTGCCTTAAAAACCGCGGAGGCCGTGTACGCAGAGTCGATCGTCAAGGTGTTGACCGTTGCATTCGATATCTGCAGCGTCAGCTGCTTCGACGAATCACGTCCGACATTTCCGAAATTGATCGAGAGCTGATTGACTCCTAATGACGGGGAAGGAGAGGTGCCCGACAACGGGACTTTTATCAGCGGTGTCGCTGAGTTGTTCCTGAAATACAATGTGTCTCTAAAACTGCCGAAAGCGACGGGAGTAAATGTCACCGTGACGCTGTCCTTTGCCGGGACGGAAACACTTGACCTGTTGACAACAAAGAGCGATGTCGCCGTATAGATCGAATCGGACGTCAGGGTGTTGATCGATGAGTTCGTGATTTGTATCGTCTGCGGTTTGGGGGCATTCCGCGCAACATTTCCGAAATTCAGCGACGGTTGATTTAACGTTAAGACTGGGTACGGCGACGATCCGGTTACGGAGATCGTATCCGGTCCTAACGGATCATTGCTCGTGATAAAAATATTTCCGCTAAATTGACCGAATGACGGCGGAGTGAAGCGAACCGTGTCTGCAAACGCATCTCCATACGCGATGTTTTTTGCCGCAGGCCTTGGAGTAAATGCGCTCCCCGTTGAGGTCACGGCTGTAATTTTTAATGTGTCCCCCCCTTGATTCGTTATCCCCGCAGCCGTGTCTTTTAATTGACCGAGTTTATGCTGGCCAAAATCAATCTGCCTCAGCGCCGAGGACAACGCCACAAGCGGCGTCGAACCGTTTTCGTACCCGGTGGCAGCATGGAAAAGAGGCAAGGTTGAATATGAGATATGATTCGATGAATAGACATCACCAGTACCGTAAAAATGGTTATTTGTTGAGGTGATTCTTGTGGTGTCGTATTTAACAAAAAACCGGGCAGTAATGGCCATTTTTATGGTATTGTCATGGATCGAAACCGTCCCGCTCCCATCGTTCTCCGAAACCCAAACGCCGTAATCCTTGACACTATCTAATGTATTGTATGCGTAGGTGATATTGCCATTCGTTAATTGTGATATGTTTGTTCCATTCCCGACAGTGGGGAAGAATGTGAAATTGTTGTACATCATGACAATATTTGTGCCGTGAGGAGAACCGCCGCTCCTCGCACCGTGTCCCGTGTTGTACCTCACCGTATCGCCAAGTGTAAAGAAGAAATCCGTGAATCCATTGTATATATTGTAGAACGTATTGTATTCGACCGTGTTGTTTCCGCCGACGGTCTGTGTGCTGTCATAGTTGTCCAAAATCCCGACCCCGCACAAGTCTATCCCCGACGATGGAAAACCATCTACCGCCTGCAATACGTTCGTAACGGTGTTATATCGTACAACGCAATGATTAGCTACTACCAGATATATTCCCGTATCACCGGTTGAATCTACGAAGCAAGAATCCATAAGACTATTGGTCGCAGACAAGAACCGCAGTCCCCCATTGACGCAATTCAAAGTAGAAAGATTGCGCAATAATGCATTATTACCATACCCAGAAAATCCGATCACAAAATTCCTGAATTCCAAATCACGGACAATGTAGTCGTGAGAAGCTGCCATGATTTTGATTGAATAACGATATATCCTGATGGAATCTTTTGTTGTCGGAAAGGTAACGCTCCCAAAGGTATGAACAAAAAGAGTGTCACGACCCGAGCTCAAGCCCAACTCTCCTTCACCAAGACTATCCAAAAATGCGCCCCAGGTGGTAGGATTAGAACCGCGGTATGATGTCCCTACTGACGGTTTCCATGCCCCGGCCACCCACTGGTTAAAACCAGTAAGAATCTCACTGGCTCCTCCTAGAAATGCCTTGTAAACCCCCGGACGTCCGCTGATCGCGATCCACGTTCTCCCGCGAAGGTCTCCATAGATGATGGGTTTCGCCCCGGAGCCAAACGCCCCTATCGTTATGGGCGAGCCGGAAGATCCGTATAATGAATCAAGGATCTGTCCCTCAAACGTATCTCCTCGTTTCAGGAGAACAGCATCACCGGGATTGTACGTCGCTTGCGAAATTTTAAAGAGAGTTTGCCAGGCGGTCGCGGGCGAGGTGCCGTTGTTGGAATCGTTTCCGGTCGAGGATGAGACATAGTATGTCGTCTGCCCTGCCGCCTTGCCTCCTCCGGGTTGAAGATACGGAATGCTCATCAGCACCAGCAAAAAACAGCCGAGTGTTCGTTTCATCTCTTTGCCCCTCCGATACGATAGGGTTGAGTTTTCATCTTCCGACAAGCGTGCATATATGAAGAATTCTTTTTGAGCTCTTCCGTATTACAGCTGGCGTTCTCAATGAACTGTCATTCGATCTCATGCTGAAGTTTCACGCACATCGCTTACACTCAGGCAACCTCGATCACTTTCACGAAATCCGACGGTACCTGGATTGAAAAGGATTGCTCAATCGCGGCGATCGACACGATCACCCGCGAGATTCCTTTCACCCGGCTGATAATCCCCTCAATGCCGGCGAATGGCCCCGATACGATTCTGACCTTCTCGCCGACCTCGACATATCTTTCGTGCTGTACCTCGGGTGAGCCGGCGGTAACGCGCCGGAGCCAGTCGATGTGCACATCGGGAATCCGCGACGGCTTGTTCTTGATGCCCACAAACCGCACAACGCCGCTTGTCCTCAGGACCGACTCCCGGTCGTGCAGATCCGTCCTGACAAAAATATATCCGCGGAAAAGCGGCTCCATCACTTTTTTCTTGCGGTCGCTCCAGGTATGCACTTCTTCGACGAGAGGAAGAAAACTTTCAACGCCTTTCTTCCCCAATTCCGCAGAGACCTTTTTTTCATACCTGCTGCGCAAATAAAGAGCGTACCAGCACGGCGTCGCGGTCGTCATCGATCACTTTTTGAGGATAAGTATTTGTGTTACAAAGACACCGATGGTCGCAGCCGAGATGACCACGGGGAAGACGTCCTTGAATGCCGCCCAGCCCGATTGGTCCACCGTAATCAGATCCCCCGGAGCCAACTGCAGATTTTCCTGCTTCACTTTCGAAAAATCCTCCAGGTCAAAATGCATTTCCCGGTTAGTGAGCGAGTCGCCTCTTCCTGCCATTCGAAAGACGGTCACCTTGCTCATTGAGCCGTCGGGAGTCGGCCCGCCTGCCAATGATATCAGGTTCATGAGGTCGATCGAGCTGGCTATCTCATACCGTCCCGGCCTTTGGACAAACCCTACCACGTTCACGATAATGGTGAGTTCGTTGGGACGTGCGAAGTAATAATTCGTATTTGTCGTGCCTACTGATGTTGCCGAGAGGAAGGTGCTTGGATTAACCTGCGCATTGACGTTCGGCAGACTCAACATCATCACTGCAGCAAACAAAACAGAAAAAAATCTTCTCATGATGTGTTTCTCCTTCGATGGTGAGATTCCAAACGCACGTCTGTTCATCTTTTTGATTTTCCTTCCTTTTCATCCATGCCGTAGTATCCCGATTCATAGCCGTAATAGCCGTGCGCGTGCCCGGCAGCATACTGGCTGAAAGGATCCCGGATATCGAAGTTGTTCAGGACGACGCCGAGCGTTGTGGCCCCCATATTGTGAATCACCTCCGACGCGGACAAGAGGGCGTTGACCCTCGTCGTTCCGGCGGACGCAACGACCAGCACGCCGTCAGCTTCTCTCAACAGGACGGCAGCATCCGTCACAACCAGCAGCGGGGGTGCATCAATGAGCACGATGTCGTACTCCGTTTTCATCAGCTGAATAAACTCTCTCATTCTATTCGAGCCTAGGAGTTCAGCCGGCGCAGCCGGCATCTCCCTGGCAGCGATGATGTCCAGGTTTTCAAGGACATCCCTCTGCCGAACTTCGTCAAGCGTCGATGTACCGGCGAGATAGCCGGCAAGTCCTTTCTTGTTATCGAGTGCGAACAACTGATGAAGCATCGGACGCCGCAGGTCTGCGTTTACCAGCAGAACCTTTCTCCCCGTTTGAGAGATAGAGATGGCGAGATTGCATGCGGTCGTGGTCTTGCCTTCCCCCGAAACCGCGCTCGTCACAATGACGCATCGGGGAGGCGCATCATCATGGTTTGACAGCACATTCGTGCGCAAATGACGGTACGATTCGGCGATAGTTCCCATCGGCCTGTGGAAGACGACGAGATGCTCGTCGAGAGGCGAGCGGACGCTGAATGATTTCTGCTCCTGCCTGATCTTTTTTAATTCGCTCCCCATGCCGCTGATCGACGAGAGCGGTGTAAATCCGTTGCGTTTAAGGTCATCGGGAGTGCGGATGCGCACGTCAAGAAATCCCAGAACGAACGTTATGAAAACTCCCAGAACAAGCCCCCCCATAAATCCGGCAATAAGGTTGATGCGCGTTCGAGGACCTAAAGGCCTCTCCGGCACAACGGCAGGATCGATAATCGTCACATAGCCGAATTCCGATTTCTCCTGGATGGCCATTTCGTTGAATTTGTCCTGAACGATGAGGTAGAGTTTTTCATTGCTCATCCTCGTCCGCTGCAATCTTGCAAGGTCGATGCTTTTCTTCGGGATCTGGTTGAATTTCTTTTCATACTCTTTAATGACAACGTCGAGCGCGTTCTTTCGGGCATCGAGAGCCTGCAAATCGATGCTTTGCTCGATGATTTTCTGTTTCGACTCGGCAAGAAACGACCCGCTGGACGACGCTGAGCCTCCCGTGCCGGGTGACACCGATTTGAGGAATTGCTCCGTGCGGGCCGTGAGCGTTTTTTTCAACGACGCGATCTGTTGGTTGATCTCCTTCAATTTGTCGGAATAAATTTTTTCATCGACAAGTCCGGGATTTTGCGCGATGACGATGTCCCGCTGAACTTCGAGCTTGGCTATCTGGTCCTGGAAGAGTGCGATGTAGCTGTCGTTCGATTCTTCGATCGCCTTGGCGGAGCTTTGTCCAAGTTTTTCAAATTCTTCCTTATACGATGCAAGAGTCTTCAGTCTTGAACTTTTCTCCACCTCGATGGCATCGCGCTGGGCTTCGAGCGCCGATAGTTGATCGACAACCTTGGTACCTTCTGCATCGAGGGAGACGACGCCGGAAGAACGCATATACTCCTGGAGGGCGTTTTCCGCCGAATCCAGCAAGGTTTTCTTCGATTGAAGCTGAGTCTGCAGGAATTCACGGACTGCCGTTGTGCGGACACGGCTCGCGTCAATATTTTTCGCGGCATACGTTTCTGTGTAGATATTCGCGATCAACACAGCTTCCAATGCATCTTTGCTTCTCGCCGAGATCTTTATGATATCAGACTCTCGAACGGGGGTGAAGTCAACGATTCCCGACAATCGCTCCTCGATCTCGTGGACCGATGCAAGCGAATCTCCGTCTCTTTTCTCCGCGAGCGATATGATGGGGATGATCCTTGTCTTCTTTTCGCTCAGATATCGAATCGAACGAAGCGCTTCGGCAACAGCTTGAAGTGTCGACCGGGACCTTAAAATTTCAATCTCGTTCCCGAGCTTGGCTGCAGCCTTTTCTCCGGTGAAATCAAACGTCGGAGTCGCTCTGTCGTTTTCTTTCATCTCGACAAGCACAAGCGAGCTTGCTTCGAAATAAGGTTTTGTGTTGATCGAATAGAGGCCGGCAAGACCGGTGAACAAACAGACCGAAGTCAGAATAATCCACTTACCGCGGAGAAGTATAGCCACATACTCCCAAAAGGGTGAAACCGGCATCACGCCCTTATGCTGCTCTTTCCCGTTGTCATTGCTTTGAGGCTCAAAGCGCGAATTCATATCCAATTCCTATTCTTTAATAAAGTTGCATTCGAAACAAATCTTCTCGTTCTCTGTACGATACGTATCAATTGAGAGCGCTTAAGGATACTATTAGCGAAAATCGGAGTGTGCCTCCCAACGGATCATCCTTCTGTGAAGCGGCAATGTAACTGAAATCAAATCCATACGAATCCACCCGCACACCGCCGCCGAACGTGAAGAACCTGCGGTTCCCGTTTGCGGGATCCTCGTAAAAATAACCCGTGCGCAACGCTATGAGTTTTGGAGAACCATACCAATATTCGATCCCCAGCCCCGTTGTGAACTCGCGAAATTCTTCTCCGATCGTCCTTCCCGTCCACGAAGTGACGATTGCCTTATAGAATGCATCCGAACCGTTGTCCGTATAATTGACAAGCAGCTTGTTGAAATCGGCGATAAAGGTCGCGTTGTTATACTGGCTCCTGAGAAACTTCAGCGCGAGACCGACCCGAAGGTTCATCGGAATCGGATCTGCAAGTGCTTCATCGACGTAGGTAAGCTTCGGCCCGATGTTTGACAAATCCAACCCGAGGCTCAGTCTGTCCTCAAGGTCCCGGTTGACGAACGGGACCAAAAGGGTCTGAGGACGGTACAGCACTCCAACGTCGAAACTGTAACCGGTCGCCACGCCGCTCCCCTGTCCTCCTGCTGCTCCAAACGGCGAGATGGCGCTGTGAATGATCCTGATATTAAATCCGATCCCAAAAGTGTTTGAAAGTTTTGTGGCATAGCCGAGAGCGAAAGCCATTTCATAGCTCTTGAATGTTTCCAGAACGGTCTCGTCGCTCAGCGTCCGCCCGATGTCGCCTTGATTCAGATATGTGAGCGCAGCGGACACGGTCCCGTTTACCTGCGCGAGATCCTGTTTGTACACTGTGTGCGCGATCCAAACATCTCCGAGATCAAGAGCGGGCTGCCAATCCGAATAGTTCAATGCCGCCTCGGAGCCAGATTGAAAAGCATAGCCCGCGGGATTCCAAAATGTGGCCCACGCATCATCCGCCAATGCAACCCCCGCCTCTCCCATGCCGCTCGCGCGCGAATTCGGCGCGATCATGAGAAAGGGAACGGAAGTCGTCGTCACCTGTCCAAACGCAGACTGGAAAATTCCTGCTGCCGCAATTGACAAGAGCAGCATCGATCCTCGGCTCATAGACCTGGTGTTTTTCGTGTGGGACATTGAGTTATTCATCGTGGACGAGACTTTCGAGCGCGCATTCATTGCACGGCCGAACAGGAGCACCCTCAGCTCGAAACATGAATCGAGTCGAACGCACTCTGCACGACTTCTCACAGCTCCGCCCTTTGGGTCACATTCATGCGACTTCGAAGAAACAGTATTCCTTCCCCCCAACTGCACTTTCAGGCCCAACCCGGGGGATGCAATGTATAAGTTCCAATATTTCTGCTGGATAATAAAAATGTAGTGATTTTTCTCTTCAAAGTAAATCTGTAAACGCCATGGCTTCATTAGACATTTCTAAGAGATCCGACCTTCCCATAATGACCAGATACTGTTGACCATTTTTTCCGTGCAGACCATTCTCTTTATCAAGCCATCGCTGCTTGGCGGCATACCATCCGTCTACAATCTCAAAAATAGTTTTCATGCAGAACGCAGCTGTAAATGTCGTCCTGATTCCGCCGCTTATGCAGAAAGCATCTCCCGAGGGATCGCTTCGCGAACTTCGAGATAGGCGAGAGAAGCATCAATAACAAGGCAGGGTTGGAGATTCAAGGATTGTGAGTGTCATGGATTCTCATATGGGCATAGTGAAGAGTCTTTGAGACAGGTTCTCGTTCCAAACAATGAAATATCGGCTATGAACATGATTGCTTACTACGAATAAAATTGCTAATTATAATGAGTTGTGAAAAGAACATTTGACCGATCAATGAGTAGATGAGTTCTCTTTTCCCTTTAGGCGACACATTCACGGTTACCACGCACATACATGGTGAACCAAGTCATGTGTTTCAATAGTTTTTTCCCTTTCCATCAGATTGAGCAAAGCCGACAATTACCTCGATGATCCGCCGCATTCCATACACCATCCTCTTTCTGTGCGCTTTAGATGTCAGCGCGTTCGCACAGGATTCGCCGGCCGCTGCATCACCCTATCGCCTTTTCGTAAGCGATGCAAAAATCGCATTAGAGGATGGTCTTTCTTACTGGTCGGCGCCGGCACGTTTCTCGGGCCGGGATTGGATTATCGCGGGAGGAGCTGCTGCCGGCACCGTCGCTGTAATATCCGCAGACAACCATCTGTGCAGCGTGCTTAGTATCGAGACTGACGATCAACTGCCGAATTCCCCGTGGGAGATTCCAACATATTACGGAGAGTTCCCCTACGCAGGTATTTTTTCTGTCGGAATATACACAGCAGGTTTTGTTTCAGGCGGCAATAGCATCCGCGTCACAGGGCGCCTTGCGTTCGAGAGTCTTGCCTTCTCCGGCACGGCTGTGCTTCTTCTGCGATACATCTCAGGCAGAACTGGACCAGGACCTAACGGCAATTCTCACGACTTCAAAGCATTCCATTGGGATGCTGAACGGCAGTCCTTCCCTTCGGGGCACAGCGTCGCTGCTTTTGCTCTGTCGACCGTCCTGGCAGAGCGGATAGACAATCCTTTCGCGCGGATCGGGCTCTACGGGATGGCTTCGTTGACGGCATACTCGCGCGTGCGATTCACTCAGCACTGGACATCCGATGTGCTCGCCGGCAGCGCGCTTGGGATTGCGACGGGTCTTTTTGTGGTTTCAAGGGAAGAGGACCGCGAGGGGAAAGGCGGGAAACGCGAAGGACTCTCAATCACCCCAACCGCAAACGGGCTTCTTCTGCAGTATGCCTTTTGATCGCTCGAACGGAAAGTTCGGGAGCTAAGAAAAGCAAGGATCGCGCCTGAGCATGTGCATCCTTCGTCCATCTGTTGATAAGAATCAATTGAATGGACCTGCACTCACGGAATTTTCTTCTGGAGGAATTGGCGGGAGAAAATGTACGAATGAATCTCGCAAAAGCAGGCGAGCTCTTATCGGCCCTGCGCACTCTGATCTTGAAGCCTCGACGCTGAAAGATTGCTTTTCCAAAGCCGCACGAACGCATAGACAAGCAGAACATTTACCGTCCACATGACGACTTCAAGCCACAGCCATTCGACGGACATTTTTATTTCTTTCTCAAACGCATGCATGATCGAATCCAGGCAGAGGTGGAGCCCGTACATCGGAATGAACACCAGCACTTTGCTGATCGCGCCTATGTGGGCGCTGTCGTATAATTCCCCGTGATCATTCCTGAAATAATACCCGTACACACCTATAATGTCCGGAAGATCTCCGAGCACACCGCCGACAACCACAAGACTCCACAGGACGATTCTCTTGCGGATGCGGGAAATAAACGGGGCGATCATCAGAAGCGCGCCCTGGGTCGCGTGACATACCGGATCGGCCATTTCGCAGAATGAATTTTTTTGTTGGATTGTGAAGAGGGATTTTCCTGAGGAACGATGCAACATCATATCCTTGCACAAATGTAACTTTAATTGCCCGGAGAATCAAGATTTAGGGTCTCAAGGAGTGCATCATAATCCAATCGGCATTTGAGGGAAGAGAGTTATGCTCTTTAGTTACAGGTTATACGCTTTGTGTTATACGTATGACGGTGAACGTAAAACCTGCAACGTTCCACTTCACCTTGAGATTCCATCCTTTTTTTTGTACTATGAATCGTCGGAATTCATCTTCAATTCTCACTACAACAAAGACTAACGTTATGCCAGTAACAATTATCGTGGGGGCGCAATGGGGTGACGAGGGAAAAGGAAAAATCGTCGATCTCTTGAGCGACGAGATCGACATTGTGGCGCGCTACCAGGGGGGCGCCAATGCCGGACACACGGTGGTCATCGGCGAAAAAGAGTACGTTCTCCACCTCATTCCATCCGGAATTTTCCACAAGCACGTTACCTGTGTGATCGGGAACGGTGTCGTCATCGACCCCATGGCGTTGATGGATGAGATCGCCATGATCAAGTCGTTCAACATCAAGATCGAAGGACGCCTCTTCATCAGCCATAACGCCCATTTGATCATGCCGTACCACAAACTCCTCGACAGCATCCGCGAACAGGGGGCGAACAAGATCGGCACGACGGGCCGCGGCATCGGGCCGGCCTACATCGACAAGTACATGCGCACCGGCATCCGTGTGGTGGACCTTCTGGACCGGAAAGTCCTGTGCGATAAACTGAAAACGAACATCGAAGAAAAAAACCAGCTCCTGAGCAAGGTCTACGGCTCCGCGGTGCTCGACGTTGACAAGATCATCAGCGAGTACGAAGAATTCGACAAGAAGATCGACCCCTTCGTCACGGACACCTCGGCCTATCTGAACAATGCGTTGAGAAAGAAAAAGAACATCCTCGCCGAGGGAGCCCAGGGCGCGCTGCTCGACGTCGACCATGGAACGTATCCCTTCGTGACCTCCTCCAACCCTACGAGCGGCGGCGCATGCACCGGCCTGGGAATTCCGCCGACGGCGGTCAAGAATATTATCGGCATTGTGAAAGCGTACTCCACTCGCGTCGGCAACGGACCCTTCCCCACCGAATACTCCGACGGGATCGGCGAACGGCTACGCACCGTCGGACATGAATTCGGCGCGACCACCGGACGTCCGCGTCGCTGCGGATGGCTCGACATGGTGAGTCTGAAATATTCGCTGGAGGTCAACGGCGTGAAAGAGATCGCGCTGACGAAACTCGACGTGCTCGATGAATTCGACGAGATCAAGATCTGTACCGGCTATAAAAGCGGCGCGCGGACGGTCAAATCGTTTCCATCCGACCTCCAGACGCTCGAACGCGTCGAGCCGGTCTACCATTCCTACAAGGGCTGGAATCAAAAAATTTCGGCGGCGACAAAGTACCGGCAGCTGCCAAAACGCGCTCAGCAATATATCGAAGCGATCGAAAAATTATCGGGAGTCCCGGTATCGATCGTTTCGGTCGGCGCCCGGCGGGATCAGACGGTCCTGCGGTAACAGCGTTTGAATAATCTATGACAATGCCCGTCCTTCCCGACGGGTCGACGACCCATCGGGTCGTTGACGATGCGTCCCGCTTCGCGGGACGTACTCAGGATGAACGTAGTTTATATTTATTGTAAACATAAAAATATTTGTTAAGCCTGAGCGATCCCGCCGTTCTTTGGCGGGAGAGTCGAAGGGCACCCTCAGCAAGCCACTACCGAAATCTTCTCATGAATATCAGCAGAAGCAGCCCAAAATCCGGGAACATTAAAACAGCGCTGCTGGTAGCGGCCTTCGTCATCATCATCCCGATCCTCATCTACACTCACAACCTTGTCGACCGGCTCCAGAAAAAGGAACGGGAAGTCGCCGCGCTTTATGCCAAATCGGTCGAGTACCTCGCGAACAGCCCGTACTCCGGGAGCGAGTATAATTTTATTTTCGACGAGCTCATCCGCGCCATCGATTTCCCTATCATCGAATCGGGGGCGAACGATATCGAAATAAAAGCGTCGCGGAACATCGACGTCGACACGACGCTTCCGAAGAGCGAGCGCGACACGTACGTCCGCTCGCTCATCGCCGACATGGACAAGATGAACCGCCCGATCGTCGTGTCGTACCAGGATACGATCATTCTCAGCCGGGTGCACTACGGAGAGTCAATCCTCATTACGAGGCTGCGGTGGCTTCCATACATCGAGATCGTCATCGCCGCACTCTTCATATTTGTCGGATACATCGGCTTCAGCTACATCAAGCGGAGCGAGCAGAGCAACATCTGGGTGGGAATGGCGCGTGAAACCGCGCACCAGCTCGGTACGCCCCTCTCGAGCATGATGGGCTGGATCGAGATTCTGAAACTCCGCCCGGAGCCAGAGTCCAAAGTGACGGAGACGATCGCTGAAATGGAAAACGATCTTCTCCGCCTCAACAAAATCGCCGACCGATTCTCGAAGATCGGTTCCAAGCCGGACCTGCGGGAAGAGGATCTGCGCGACGTTGTGGAGGGAGTGATTCATTATTTCCAAAAGAGGATCCCGCAAATGGGGAAACGGGTCGAGATCGTTGTTGAAGAAGGAAGCGAAGTCCGCGCGAAGATCAACCGGGAATTATTCGAATGGGTGCTGGAGAACCTGGTGAAGAACGGGCTGGATGCGATGGAAGAGGGAAAGGGAAAGATCTCATTCCGGATTTCGCGTGTGAACGGCGCCCCGGTGATCGATGTGACGGATACCGGAAAAGGGATCGACGCCGCGTACCGGAAGGATATTTTCCGCCCCGGCTTCAGCACGAAGAAACGGGGATGGGGACTGGGCTTGAGCCTCTCAAAAAGAATTGTCGAAACCTACCATCGGGGCAAGCTCTCGGTCAAAGAGAGCAAGCTCGGCGTCGGCACGACATTCAGGATCAGATTGCGTTCCTGATCAAAAGCTCTGCTGCGGATACTGCGGTTTCGGTTTGAACACCGCCCAGCCGATCAACCCGCCCAAGGTCGAAAAAAGAACGTCGACAATAAGATTAAAGAAAAGCGAAAACATCATCCCGAAGAAAGAGATCTTCTCTTCCATCCCCTGGTCGATCATCTCCTCGATGTTAGGCGGCAATTCCACGTTCATCCGGTGAACAATTTTCATCATCATCTCCAGGGCAATGTTCCCGAAGACAAGCATCACGACCACGGTGATGGCCGTCCCTGCCACCGCCGCGATGACGCCGGTGAACGCGCCGAGGCGGACACAATCGTTCGACGTGAGCGGGTCCATCTCGGGCGTGATCTCCTGTTTATAGAAGAAGACCGCCAGGAACCCGCCCAGCAAAATACCGGCGCAGCAGCAAACATTGATAAGGTTCAAACCGGGGATCGCGGATATTCCCGCGATGATCAAACCGCCGTATAACGCCGGCATCATTCTATCGGGTTTTGGTCGCATAGTACGTCCGTCATAAATTGTTGATGATTTCTCAGATTGCGCTGATTCAGCTCAGAGTACAGATTACCCAGATTGTCGTAGAGTGTTCAGGGATTCCTTCGGGACAGACTGCCAATTTTGTTTTGAATCCCTGCGAAAGAAAAGCCAGCCGATCACTTCATCGAGCGTCGGCACAAGAACAATGCTCAGGGCACACCCGAACAACGCCCCCGAGGTCATCCGGGTGAACACATTGCTCTCATGAATCCCGAGCGCAGCCAGGCCGACGTCAACGGCCATCGGGAGCCCAGAGGCGATCAGCAGTACTCGTGCAGGAACGGCTGCCAGGAACGTTCGCGAGAGCATGGGAGAAAACAGAACGCTGAGAAAAAAAGCTGCATAGATCGACGTGCAGCGGATGCATACAGCCATCTTGTATCCTGCGATGTGGAACGACCGGGAGTCCAACTGATGGCAGACACGGGAGAAGAATTCATACGAGAGAGATGCCGCGCCGGCTCCCGCCCCGCCGAGCGAACTCAGCAGCGGCGTCGCCGCAATTGCGGCACACCAAAGAAACAATCCAGAAAGAAGTAAGCGGCGCGGTGTCATATGTGGGAAACAGTATAGCAGAATCACGGAAAAGAATCAAGTTTAAGGCGGGCGGCTGCTTTGATTCTGTTCTCTCGTTCCCAATCTCCGATTGGGAACGGAGCGAATTGAGCGCTCGATCTCTCCAGATGAAAGACGAATAGCCACCCCGCTCCCAAACTCAGTTTGGGAGCGAGAGTGGAATCACGGAAAAGAATCAAGTTTAAGGAGGGCGGCTGCTTTGATTCTGTTCTCTCGTTCCCAATCTCCGATTGGGAACGGAGCGAATTGAGCGCTCGATCTCTCCAGACGAAAGACGAATAGCCACCCCGCTCCCAAGGGATGCCTTCGGCATTCGTGGCTCCGCTCCTCAGAATGACAATGATGGAGCATTGTCGCTTCTCAAATCCGAGCAATCACTTCAATAACAACAATTTCCTCGTCTCGGTGAATGAGCCGGCTTGCAGCCGGTAAAAATAAACCCCGCCCGGCAACGCAGTTCCGTTAAAAACAACGTTGTGGTGACCCGCGCTTTGCATTGCGGTGACCAACGTCTCAACTTCTCTCCCGAGTATATCGTAGACCTTTAGCACAACGAAACTCTTCACTGCCAACTGATACCTGATGACCGTCGTCGGGTTAAACGGATTCGGATAATTCTGTTCGAGCAGCATTGTGCCCGGCGCGATCGTTGCATCTATCGTGCGGCTGTACTCAAAACTCCCGTCACGGTCGATTTGCTTCAACCGGTAACTGTAAGCTCCCGCGGCAACGGAAGCATCCAGGAATGAATAATTGTGCACGCTGTTGCTTGTGCCGTGTCCGTTCTCAAACCCAATCTTCGACCAACTGTTCATTGTTGATCGTTGATTGTTGATTGTTGATTGATCACTGATCTTTGGCGCCCGTTCAATCTCAAACCCGGCATCGTTCACTTCCGTCGCCGTTGTCCAGTGAAGTTCTATCTCGCCGGAGCCGGATGCAGCGGTGAAGGAGGTCAGCTCAACCGGAAGCGGTACGTTCCCCCACGATCTTGCGACACGAATTCCATCGATCGTCAACGCCGGTGCGCTCTCCGCTCCCCCCTGGCGCAGCACGATCGCTCCGACGCTCGCGGCATCGTTCTCGCCGGAATGGGCGGACACCGCCGGGGAATGTTCGGCGGCGTTCAACGGAGGGTTCACAAAAAGTGCGGCGACGTCGTCGGTGTCGGACATTGTATTGAATTTGTATTTCAGCACGAGCAGGTGCGTCGTGTTGTAGGAATAGACCGCACGCGTGTAATTCGGCGACGCGCTGCTCTTGCTGATCCCGAACGCAAGCTTGCCGCTGCTGTCCTTCGCAAAAACGCGGGACGTAAATACTCCCAGCGAGCTTGTGCTGAGATGGAAAAAATAGTCGCCCGCGCTTTGCGCTTCGCTCACGTTGACGAGGAACGAAACATACACGCTCCCCTTCGTGATCTCGCCGAATTTCCGGTTGTCGTCCTCGCCGTTCGTTGTCATCGACGCCGCGTTGCCGATACCGGATGAATTGTATCCCGCGTAGGTCAGGCCCGGCGAGGTGACGGTGATGGCGTTCGTCCCCGGAGCAGCATGCGCCGACCAGCCGACCGCGGTCAGCGGTGTCGAAGCGGCATACGAAAAATTTTCAACCACAATGTCGCGGGTGATCTCGAAGGCCGGCGAAGTTGTATTTGCGAATCCGCCGTTGTTTGTTGTCGTCAGGCTCACTCCCATCGCCGTCGTCGTGAACCTCAGGTCGCTCCATGAAACGACGCCCGAAGATAAACTTCTCGTAAGGCCGGAAGCGGAGCTCACGGCAATTCCTCCCGACGCCGGGAGGATAGTGACGTTCCCACGCGCATCCGTGTCCGTGTTATTGTTCGCGTCGCGCGCTTCAAGCGTGACGGAAATATCCGTGTCGGGGTTTGCGAACGTGGAAGGCGATGTAGTGAAGACCAGCTGCGTGGCCGCGACGCTGATCATATTTTTCACACCGCTTGAAGTGACGGGAGCGAATGAACTCATCTGCGAGCTCGTCACGTCCGATTGGGTCGATGTGTTCGCACGCGTGAGCGAAAATTGAACAATCTCATTGTCGCGAAGGCCGCCGGCTTTCAGCGAAATTCTGAGCGACAGCGTCTTCGCCCCTTTGCTCACTGCCGATGCGGTGAAGCCGGAGAACGTAAGCGTGTTCGCCCCGACGGCCGCACTTGCGAGGTGAAGGGTGCCGTCGAACAAATCCGCGGCGAGTATCGCGGACGACCAGTCCGCAACACTGTTCATGGGGCCCTGCGTGAGGGTAAGTCCGTTGACGATCGTCGGCTTGCTGTCGCTGTCCGACAGCGATGCGCCGCCGTCGCGGATCTTGATCTGCCAGACCTGCGTTCCCGCGGTCGATGTGAGCGGCGAAGGATGATTCGAAAGCGAGGAGATCGCTGAAGCTTCGGACCCGGCAACCGCAACGATGTCGCTCAGCGAGGAAGCCAGCGGCGCGCTGGTGGACCTGCTGCCGGTCAAGGGATTGGCGATAAGGTAATTTGTGCCAAACCCTTTTCCGTTGAAGGCGAAGACGGCATAGCCGTAGGTCGTCGATGCCGCCAGTCCCGTTTCCGAAAACGATGTTCCGCTTCCCACAAAACAGACAACGCCGTTGCCGATCGCTTGACCGACCGTGTCCGAAAGACCGTCCGCCGGTGTGCCGGTTGGAAGTGCGCCGGTACGGCGCAGGACGAGGTATCCGTCCGGTCTGGACGACGGTGCGGTAAACGCAAGGTCCATCGATGCGGAGCCGACGTTCGAGAAGACGAGCGCCGCCGGCTGGGATTTCGGTTCGGAAGCGGCGGAGGCGGTCACGGTAAGATTGTCGATGCTGATCTTCGGACGGCTTCCCGTTGTTCCTCCTGTGCCATTATAATAGTAGAAACGGATTCTCGCGCCCGAACCGGCGTTCAAATTTTTCGGAAGCGCCGCCGCCTTCACCGAGCCGGACGTCGACGCACCGTTCACAACGTTCAGCACTGCCGCGGAGGTCAATTCTGTAAACGTTGTCCCGTCCGCGCTCGTGTAGACCCGCAGGGAGCCGGCGCGCGGGTTCGCGCCGACCGTACCGTTCGTCACATTTCCCCAATCGAAGCTCAACGTGCCCGGAGTAACGCCGCTGAAGTCGACGAAGAAATCGACGGCCGCCGAAGAGGTGTTATCGGCAGTGCCGGTGGCGAGAAGGAGAATATTGTCCGTCCCCCGTTGAACTCCGGCTGAGGTTCCCGTAGAAAAAGTGAGCGTCGAGGTAGTGATCTTGACGGCATCCGGAATGGCGCCGCTCGTGTCCGCGGCAACGCCGAGAAATCTCGCCGCACCGGCGCCGGAGGAAAATCCATTGGACCAATTTGCTATGTCGGAGAAATTTTCTGTATAGGTCATGCCGGCTGTGGCGGACATCGGAACGGGCGTTTGTCCTGACGCTGCAGCGCTCAACCACGCGGCGATGAAGAGCGCCTTCCCCAAAAAAGAAAGAGTAGTTCTCATGTGAATCCCCCCTGAGGTGAGTGAAAAGTTAAAAGTGAAAAGTGAATGGTAAACAGCGATCAGTAAGTATCGGGGAGAATGGGTTTGGGAGAGAGACTGGTGTGACTGGGGCTAATATTATAATTGGCGGAAATAAAAGCAAGTTATTTTTTGGGGCGGAACTTATTTTCTCATTGTCATTCCGAGCGGAGCGAAGGGTCCACGACACTGAAGCTGCCTTGATACCAATGCTGTGGTGTCATGGATTCTTCCCCCGCCAAAAAACGGCGGGGTCAGAATGACAATGACGTGGCTTGGTCGGGGTAGAATGCCATTCAACATCAAAACCACATGTCACCCTGAGCGGAGCGAAGGGTCCACGACACTGAAGTTGCGTACATTCACGATACTGTGGTGTCGTGGATTCTTCCCCCGCCAAAAAACGGCGGGGTCAGAATGACAATGACGTGGCTTGGTCTGGGTAGAATGCCATTCAACATCAAAACCACAGGTCACCCTGAGCGGAGCGAAGGGCCCACG
>Ga0265338_10002096_pt1 | contig 30782 bp, 23 predicted proteins | sample 42126metaG_FD_193579 | JGI IMG/M metagenome (GOLD analysis project Ga0265338, IMG submission 193579) | Rhizosphere microbial communities from Carex aquatilis grown in University of Washington, Seatle, WA, United States - 4-21-26 metaG | ecosystem: Host-associated > Plants > Roots > Rhizosphere...
ATGCGGGGACCATGGGCGGAAGGCGATTAAAGCACGGGTCGCCGCACGGGCTCCATGCCCAAAATGGCCCCCGCCCCGGGGGCTACTTGACGACGCCGACCAGGGTCACCTTGAGGATCACGCACCCGTGCGCGGGCACGGATGCCTTGAAGCCGTCGGAGGCCGGGAGGTCCTCGTGCCGCCAGAGGTCGCGGACGCCAATCGCCCGGACGGGGATCCCGGCCTCGGCCCAGGAGAACGCGGCCGCCTGCGCCTGGTGGCTGCGGTTGAAGACGCCGACGGCGACCGTCCCGTCATGGAGCGGCTTCGTCCAGACCTCTACGCCGTCCTTCGCGTACGCGCGGGTCGCCTCGTGACCGAGGCTGTCCTGGTCGATCGCGATGACCTCCCCGTTCGTGAGGATTTCGCGGGTGTCGTCGGACATGAGGCGCAGGTCGTTGCCGGCCATGAGCGGGGCCGCGAGCATGCACCAGAGGCTGAAGTGGGTCCGGTACTCGGCCGGGCTCATCCCGCCGTTGCCGACCTCGAGCATGTCGGGGTCGTTCCAGTGGCCGGGTCCCGCATAGGGGGCCAGCTTGCCCTGACTGAACCCGATGTTGTCCATCGATTTCCAGTTGTCAGAGATGTCGTCCGACGTCCGCCAGAGGTTGCCGCTGACGGCGGGGGCCCAGGTCCAGACGTCCCCCATCCCGTACTCGCACAGGCTGTAGACGATCGGCCTTCCGCAGTGCTCCAGGGCGTCGCCCATCCGCTGGTAGATGGCGCGCAGCTCCTCCTTGCCGTAGATGCGCCCGGCGCTGCACCAGTCGTACTTCAGGTAGTCGATCCCCCATGCGGCGTAGGTCTTCGCGTCCTGCTCCTCGTGGCCGAAGCTGCCCTCGTAGCCGCCGCAGGTGACCGGTCCCGGGGAGGAGTAGATGCCGAGCTTAAGCCCCTTCGCGTGCACGTAGTCCGCGAGCGCCTTCATGTCCGGGAACTTCCTGTTCGGGACGACGTTGCCCTGGGCATCGCGGCCGGCCTCCCAGGTATCGTCGATGTTGATGAAGGTGTACCCCGCGGCCGCCATTCCGGAACTCACCATCGCGTCCGCCGCGGCGCGCACCGTCGCGTCGTCGACCTGCTCCGCAAAGTGGTTCCAGCTGTTCCAGCCCATGGGGGGCGTCCTCGCGAGGCCGTTGTCGGGGAGTGTCCGGACGACCGGCGGCGGGATCGCCGCCGGGGCCCTCATCTCGGCCTCGGTGACCGGCACCGCCGTGCCCTCCTGGGTGTTGTCGGCGCCGTAGTTGATGACGACATGCAGGTTCGCGCCCTCGGGCCTCACCCGGAAGTTCCAGCCCCAGTCCATCGTGAAGACCAGGTCCGCGCCGTCCATATGCGCCCCGTGGATCGGGATGCTGCCGGAGCCGTTGGGATAGATGCCGCCCTCGGTCAAGCCGCCCTTCTGGTGGAGGACCATGTAGGTGTGGAGCGTGACGCCCCACTCCTTGGGCTGGTCGAGCCTCCAGGCGCCGTTCAGGTCGGCGGACCGTGCGGCGGGGAGCGAGAGGGCCAGGACGGCCGCGACGAGGGAGAGGCCTAGGGCCCTCCCGGGATTTCCGACGGGGAACGGGTTCATCATCTGGTGGGGTTCGTGTATATAAGCCTTTGGGCCGATCTATTCGCCCATATTACAATTCTAACTACATGGGCCGCCCAGTGGCGGACGGGTGAGCCGATCTATATACTTGGGGTAACCCCAACCGTCAATGCGCCATGGACTCATCATCGGGTTCGCAACCACCGTTACCTTGGAGATCCTCGTGGCCTGGGGAGGCAACAGGACCCACTACATCCCGAAGCCGAAGCCCGTGGACGACACCCCGAAGGTCGAGATCGTGATGCCGAAATACGACCCCGACCCGCCCGAGGTCGTCGAGGGGGCGGCCCAGCCGACCCCGATCGACATCGCCCCGCCGATGCAGACGGACGTCCCCCAGGTCGTGACCCCGGAGTCGTTCGTCCAGCAGATCGAGCCGCCCCCGCCCGACCTGAGCTCGATCACGAGCAACGTCGTCAAGATACCCGAGACCCGCACCTTCTTCGGCAATGTCCAGGTGATCGACATCTCCCAGCTGGACCAGATCCCGGTCGCGAAATACAGGGCCCGCCCCCTCTACCCGACCGAGATGTCCCGGGCCGGGCTCAGCGGCCACGTGCAGGTCGACTTCATCGTCGACACGGAGGGCAACGTGCGCAACGCCCGCGCGGTCGCCTCCTCTCAGCGGGAGTTCGAGGAGAGCGCCGTCGCGGCCGTCGCCAAATGGAAGTTCCTTCCCGGGAGGAAGAACGGCCACGTCGTGTACACGCACATGCAGGTCCCGATCCTTTTCAACATCACGAGCGAGACCTGACCCGGGGGCGGAACTAGAACTTCAGGTGGCTAAGGTCCACCATCGCGACGCCCTCGACGGGCTCCCCGGCGCTAAGCGCGGGCTTGAAGCGGATCGTGCGGACGACGGAATCAAGGTACGCGTCGACAATCCGGTCCTTGCACGCGAGGTCGGAGTAGGCCTCGGATGCCGTTCCTTCCCCGGAGACCTTGACGAAGAACGGCTGCGAGTACTTCCCGGCCGTCACCTGGGCGGCGAGGCCGTCCGGCAGGTTGCCCATGACCGGCACCGCCGTCAGCGTCTGCCCCTTGTGGGCCTCGATGTACCGGGCCCTGACATAGTCGAACGCCTGGTCGCTCGTCAGCACCTGGCGCTTGGGCGAGACATTGGTCGCGACCTCGCGACCCTGGTCGTAGAGGTGAACCTCGAAACCCTCGAGCGTGTAGCCCAGGGGGAAGCCGTCCTGCTCGAACTCGACCTTCGTCACCTTGGAGCTGACCGGGTCGATCGCCTTCGCGTAGACCAGGTTCTTGTAGCTGCCCTCGGGGGCGCCCCTCTCGTGGAACCGGGTCATCGTCACCAGGTACGGGACGTTGAGCGGGGTGTCCGAGGAGATCTCAAAGGAGACGTTCAGGGCGTCGAAGTCGCCGGTGGTGTCCCTCGTGTCGATCGGGAAGAGGTCCGAGCCGGCGCTGGCCGCCGCGGCGTTCAAGGTCTGCTGGGAGCTTGCAAGCGACTGCTGGTCCCCGTTCGTCGCGGGCGAGGTGCCCCCGGTCGCCGAGGTCCTGTTGACGCCCATCTGGGAGGCCTGGATCTGGACGTTCTGGGCCGCGGTCGCCTGGCTGACGGACGCCGCGTAGCCCGCGTTCGTCTGGGCCGTCTGGGACATGCCCTTGGTCAGCCTGACGGCGGGGTCGTTCATGAACGTGTAGCCCCGCTCCGCCTTCATGTTGGAAAGGGTCGCCGAGACCTCGGTCAGCTTCTGGAGCGGCGTCACCTTCATGGCGATGGGGCCCAGGTTCGCGGACACCAGGACCTCCTTGCCGTCGACGACGATGACCCAGGACCTGCCGTTCACGTCCCTGACGGGATAGACGTCCGTCCCCTGCCCGACCGAGATGTTGTCGCCCTGGAAGAGGGTGTACATCTTGCCCCCGGCGGGCGCATCAGCGGCCAACGCCACCGCCCCGCAGAGAAATAGCGCGGGACACAGGAGTCTCGCAGCGGTTGGGAACGAGCGTTTACGAGGCAGTGGGTTCGGATGCATGAGATTGACCTATTCTAGATAGACGAGTCCGGCGGGGCAAGGTTCCGGTCCATGAGGCGATCCACCGCCGCGGGACCAAGGGTTTCCCCTGCTACAGGGCTTAACACCGATAACCGTAAAATCCCTTCATTGTTACGCGCACCGCCATCGCCGAGTCCCAAGGAGGCCGCGCGGGGCAGGCGACTCCCGTAATCCTCTTGCATTGATGGAGCTGCAATCACGGGGGCCCAGTTCGTCAGCGCACCGTGAGCTCCACCGCATGCTCCCGCTGGTCGTCCCGCAGGGAAAGCGTGCTGCCTGCCACCTCCATCCCGTCGACCGTGAGGACGCCCGGCCCGGCCGAGTCCGCGGCGAGCCGCGTGATCGTGATGTGGTAGACCGTCTGGCGGTAGCGGTAGTGGATCTTGAAGCTCGGCCACGCCTTGGGCATGCGGGGGGCGAGTCGCAGGCGGTCGCCCTCCAGGTTTGCGCCGAGGAGCGTCTCGACCAGCAGCCGGTACATCCACCCGGCCGACCCCGTGTACCAGGTCCAGCCTCCCCTGCCCTGGTGCGGCGCGACCGCATAGACGTCCGCGGCGACGACATAGGGCTCGACCTTGTACACGGCGATCTGCCTCGCGGTGGCGCCGTGGTTCACGGGGTTGAGCATCCCGAAGAGCTCCCACGCGCGCTCGCCCTCACCCATGAGCGCGAAGGCCATGGCGGCCCAGATCGCCCCATGGGTGTATTGGCCGCCGTTCTCGCGCACGCCGGGGACGTAGCCCTTTATATATCCGGGGTTGAGCGGGGTCTTGTCGAAGGGCGGGTTGAAAAGCTGCACCAGGCCCAGGTCGCGCCGGACAAGGATCGAGTCGACGGACTCCATGGCCTGCCGCGAGCGGGACGGATCGCCCGCGCCGCTCAGCACCGACCAGCTCTGGGGAAGCGAGTCGATCTTGCACTCGAGGCAGGCCTTCGAGCCGAGGGGCTCGCCGTTGTCGAAGTAGGCCCGCCTGTACCACTCGCCGTCCCAGGCCCCCCGCTCGATGTTCTGCTGGAGCTTCTGGGCCTCGGCAAGACAGCGGTCGGCGAACACGGGGTCGCCGTGCGCGCGGGCGAGCCCCGAGAACCTCGCGAGCACGTCGTACAGGAAGAAGGCCAGCCAGACGCTCTCGCCGGTGCCGAGGTTCCCTACCCGGTTCATGCCGTCGTTCCAGTCGCCGCAGCCCATGAGCGGCAGCCCGTGGGCGCCGAAGCGCAGCCCCCGCTCGATCGCCCGCACGCCGTGCTCGTAGAGCGTGGCCGTCTCCTCCGATCGGTTGGGGAGGTCGAAGTAGGTCTCCTCATCGGGCTTGACCGCCCGGCCCTCCACGAAGCGGATCCTCTCGTCGAGGACACCCGTGTCGCCCACGCAGTCGACGTAGCGGCAAGTGGCGTAGGGAAGCCAGAGGTAGTCGTCTGAGGAGTGTGTCCGCACCCCCCTGCCCGCGGGCGGATGCCACCAGTGGAGGACGTCGCCCTCGCGGAACTGCTCGGCGGCCGCGCGCAGCAGGTGGGCGCGCGTCAGGGCCGGCTCGGCGTGGACGAGGGCCATGACGTCCTGCAGCTGGTCGCGGAACCCGAAGGCCCCGCTGGACTGGTAGAACCCGGTCCGGCCCCAGATCCGGCACCCCAGGGTCTGGTAGAGGAGCCACCCGTTCGCCATCACGTTCACGGCCGGGTCCGGGGTATCCACGTTGACGGCGCCCAGCGTCCGGTTCCAGTACGCCCAGACGCCCTCGAGCGCCGCGCGGCCTGCGTCCGGGGCGCGGAAGCGCTGGACGAGGCCCTGCACGTCAGCCGGGCTGCGGCCGACCCCGAGGCGGAAGCTCACCTCCCGCTCCTGCGAGTCGGGCAGGTCCACCGCGACCTGCACCGCGCCGCAGGGGTCGAGGCCCGCGCCGACCTTCCCGGAAAGCCGCGCGCGCCTGAGCGCGGCGGGCCTCTTGAGGCTCCCGTTGCGCCCGAGGAATTCCCTGCGGTCGCCCGTCACGGTGCGCCCTTCGCTCGAGTCGATGAAGGCGACGCGCTCGGAGAACTCCGAATTGTAGCAGTTCCTCGCGAAAAGCGCCCCGGTTCTCAGGTCCACCTCGGTGCGCACGTGCAGGAGGCTCCTCTGCCGCAGGTCGCACAGGACCCACTCCCAGTAGCCCGTGGCCGTCACGCGCCGCGGGCGCCCGGAGGTGTTACGCAGCTTCAGCACCATGAACTTCACCGGCGCGTCCATCGCCACGTAGACCCAGAGCTCGGAGGAAATGCCGTTCTCCGTGTGCTCGAAGACCGTGTAGCCAAAGCCGTGGCGGATGACGTAGGGGGTCGCCCCGCGCGCCGGCAGGGGCGTCGGGGACCAGAACTGACCGGTCTGCTCGTCGCGCAGGTAGAGGGCCTCGCCCGTCGTGTCGCGCACGGGATCGTCGCTCCAGGGGGTCAGCCGGAACTCGTGGGCGTTCTCAGACCAGGTGTAGGCGCTGCCGCTCTCGGAGACGACAGTGCCGAAGAAGGGGTTCGCGATCACGTTGACCCAGGGGGCCGGGGTCGTTTGCCCCGGCTCGAGCGTGATGACGTACTCGTGCCCGTCCTTCGTGAACCCGCCGAGGCCGTTGCCGAAGATGAGCTCGCGCGGCGTCGCCGCCGGCGCCGCGTCGCGGCGGGGGGAGCGGGTGGGCACGAAGGGCGCGACCGGGGCCTCGAGCACCCTGCTCTCCTCGAGCTGGTCGGCAAGGCTCCCGTTCTCGTCGTCCAGCAGGACGCGTGCGGCCGCCTGCAGGAGCACCAGGTCCTCGTGGGGGACCTGCTCCAGGCGCCGGACGAAGATGCCGCCGGGCTTGTCGAGCATCGGCGCCCCGCTGCCCGAGGTGACCAGGTTCGTGATCTGGTCGAACAGGGACTGGCGGTACACCGAGACGTCGACGCTCAGGATGACCAGCTCGACCGTGAGCCCCTTGATGCGCCAGTAGGCGTGCGCCTGCACGAGCTGGCGGACGATCTCGATCTTCTCGACGCCGCTGATGCGCAGAAGGACGATCGGCGCGTCGCCCGAGATCCCGTAGCTCCAGAGGCCGCTCTGGCCGCGCAGGTTGGCGGCGAGGACCACGGGGCTCGCCCGCCTTGAGGGGTCGGCGTAGATGAGGGCGCTGGCGAGCCTGCCGTACACCTGGGCCTCCGCCTCGGTCGTCCCCAGCTGGCGCAGGGTCACCCGGCTGTGCGTCCACGCCAGGTCGAACGCCCGCTCGGTCATGCGGCCCCCCTGGTATTTCTCCATCTGGGCGAGCGAGACCTCGCGGCTTTCCGCCATGCCGATCACGAGGTCGACGACCGCGCTCCCGTGGGGGGGAACCAGGACCGTGCGCCGAAGCGACACGATGGGGTCCAGGACAAAGCCGACGGTGTTCGACAGCGGCGCCCGGGCGCCCATCGCCTCCGGGTTGCCAAGCGTCCCGCCGCGCCCGACGAACCTGAGGCGGTCGGTCTCGCAGGACACCGTGCCCCCGCCGCCGGAGGACACCACCATCTGGTGGAGCAGCCACGGCGGCTTCTCCTCGGGGTACCGGGCCCGGCGCGTGCAGAGGATGGCCGAGGATTCCCTGACGAATTCCGTCTGCACGAAGAGGTTGCTGAAGGCGGGATGCGCCTCGTCCGAGCCGGGGGTTGCCAGGACGACCTCGGCGTAGCTCGTCAGCTCGATGCTCCGCTCGACGGGCGAGCGGTTGGTGATCGTGACGCGGCGCAGCTCGACGTCGTCCTCCGGCGACACGCAGATCTCCGTATGGGTCTCGAGGTCGGCGTGGCGCTGCCGGAACTCGGCGCGCGCCAGCGTGAAGACGGCCTCGTAGTCCTTCGCCCTGCGGTGGGTCGGCTGGAACGCCGCCGACCAGAAGTCGCCCGAGGCGAGGTCGCGCAGGTACACGAAGGTCCCCCAGCAATCGCAGGTCGGATCCTCCCGCCACCGCGTCACCGCGAGGTCGCGCCAGCGGCTGAAGCCCCCGCCGGCGCTGCTGACGACGACGTGGTACCGGCCGTTGGACAGGAGCTGGACCTCGGGCGCCGGGGCGGCCGGGTTCGTCAGGATGCGGGTCACGCTTTCGGCGTCGCTGGAGAGCGACTGCGTCGTCTCGAAGGCCAGGTCCTCCTCCAGCATGCTCACGGCGGCCTTCGGGAGGCGCTCCTGCAGCAGGAGGTCCGTCGCCTTGAGGATCGGGCAGGCCATGAAGCGCCGCTGCATGGGGGAATTGCGCAGGAGATTCACCAGGCCGATGAGGCTCATCCCCTGGTGGTGGGCCATGAACGACCTTATGGTGGTGCTCGCCTCGCCCGGGGGGAGCCGCGACGGCGTGTAGTCCACCGCCTCGTAGAAGCCGTAGGCGCCCATGCGCCCCTCCGCCGCCAGCCGCTGCAGGTTCTCGCAGGCCTCGACCGGGGCGATCAGGAGGGCAATCGCCGTCGCGTAGGGGGCGATCACCATGTCCTCGCCGAGCCCCCGCTTCAACCCGAGCCCCGGCACGCCGAAGGCCCGGTACTGGTAGTTCAGGTCGGCGTCCGTGTGGTTGTAGCCCGATTCGGAGATGCCCCAGGGCACGCCCCGCAGGTTCCCGTAGGTGATCTGCTGGCGCACCGCCGCCCTGCAGGTGTGGTCGAGGAGCGTGTTCTCGTAGGTCGGCATCACCAGGAGCGGCATGAGGTACTCGAACATCGAGCCGCTCCAGGAGACGAGGACCGGCTCGCCGCTGGATGCGACAAGCAGGCGCCCGAGCGAGAACCAGTGGTCCTGGGGAATCTGCCCCAGGGCGATCGCCACGTAGCTGCACAGACGCGCCTCCGAGGCCAGGAGATCGAAGAACCCCGGGTCGCACCGGCGCTCGGTGACGTTGAACCCGGTCGAGAACAGGTCCCTTGCCGGGCTGTAGAGATAGTCGAAGTCCATGGCCGCCATCTCGTCGGCCTGCTTCGCGAGCGCCTCCAGCTCCTGCATGCGCTCGCGGGCCCTGCCGGCGGCCTCGCGCAGCGATCCCAGAAGCTCGGAATCGGTCATTCCGGAGGGGTCGCGGGAGCCGGCCGTCACCTCGAGCGCCGCAAGCTCCCTAAGGGTGGGCGCCCGGTCGAGCGCGGCCAGCCTCGCCTCAAGCGCCTGGTCGTGCGCCGAGGGCACCCTCGCGGATCCCGCCGGGCGCGGGGTAAGGGACAGCCAGGGCGCGATGAAGCGCAGGTCCCGCAGGTGCTCCTCGCAGCCGGCCTTGAGCGCCCGGGCCCAGGTCGCCGGCTCCGTCCCCTCGCCCGCCACCGCGTCGGCGATCTCGGCGGAGAGGGCCGCGGCCCTCTCCAGCGTGGCAAAGGCCGCCCGCATTCCGGAGGGTGCCACGCGAAGCTCCGCGTCCAGCCTCGCAAGGGCGTCGTTCCTGCGGGCCATGCCGGAGAGGACCCCCAGCGTGTCCTGAAGTCCCGCGAAGACCTGCGGGGACAGGACCGCCTCGTCGGCCATCTCCCTCATCCCCGAGCCGAGCGTCAGCAGGTGCCCCGCGAGGTTGCCGCTGTCCACGCTCGACAGATAGAGGGGGGCGAGCGGCCTGAGCGTGCGGGTGTCATACCAGTTGTAGAAATGCCCGTGGTGGCGCTCGAGCCGCCCCATGGTCGCGAAGGCGTCCCGCGTGCGCCGGATCGCCCCGCCGCAGGAAAGGTACCCCATGTCCCTCGCCGCGAGGTTGGACAGGAGCGCCAGCCCCATGTTCGTGGGGGACGTGCGCGAGGCGATCCTCGGGTCCGGGATCTCCTGGATGTTGTCGGGCGGCAGCCAGTTCTCGTCCGCATTCACGAAGGTCTCGAAGAAATGCCAGGTCCTGCGGGTCGTGCGCCTGAGGAAGACGAGGTGGTCCTCCGTAAGCTTCGGGATCCTGGCGGCGATCGGCAGGCTAAGCCACCACGCGAGCCCCGGCGCGGCGAGCCAGAGACCGAGGATCGGCAGCGCATCCCTCCACAGCGGCGGCTGCAGCCGGAAGAGGAGGAACCCGCCCGCAAGCGCCAATGCGGGCGCCACCCACATCATTGCGACAAAGCCGCCGAGGCCCGCCGGCGGCGCCCCCTCCGCCTCGTTGGAGGTCCGCCACTCAAGGAGCCGCCGGTGGGTCACCAGCAGGCGGAAAAGCGTCCTGACGACCGCGTCCATGCTGACGTAGGCGTCATGGGGAAGGAACGCCAGGCAGACGGCGGCCTGGCACAGCTGCTTCAGGCAGGCCCCGCACACGCTGCTCACGTGCATGACCAGCGGAAGGTCGGCCGGCTTTCGAAACAGGTCGACCAGCGCCGAAAGGAGCCCGGGAAGCACCGCGATTCCGAGGACGATCAGGACCCCGAGGATCCCGAAGCCCGGGAAGAACAGCCAGCCGCCGAGCATCATGAGCAGGAGGGCCGGCGCGACCAGGCTGCGCCTCAGGTTGTCGAGGATCTTCCACTGCGAGAGCGCGGAGAGCGGGTTGGCGATGCGGTTGCCTCCCGGACCGGGGACCCGCGGAAGGAGCCATTGGGCGATCTGCCAGTCGCCGCGGATCCACCGGTGGCGCCGGTCCATGTCGACGTTGTAGCGGGAGGGGTAATCCTCGTAGAGCTCAAGGTCGCTCACGAGCGCGGAGCGGGCGTGGCACGCCTCAAGCAGGTCGTGGCTGAGGATCGTGTTCTCGGGGAAGCGCCCGCTCATGGCCCGCTCGAAGGCGTCCACGTCGTAGATCCCCTTGCCGATGAACGAGCCCTCGTGAAACACGTCCTGGTACACGTCGGACACCTCGCGCGTGTAGGGATCGATCCCCGCGCTGCCCGCGAAGAGCCGGACGTAAAGGGACCTGCGGGCACTGGGCAGGCTGACGCCGATGCGCGGCTGGAGGATCCCGTACCCCTGCGCGACGATGCCGCTCTTCTCGTCAAAGACGGGGCGGTTCAGCGGGTGCGCCATCGTCCCGGCGAGCTGCCAGGCGACGTTGCGCGGAAGGTGCGTGTCGGTGTCGAGCGTGATGACGTACTTGATGGACGTGAACAGGCCCGCGTCGCCCACGACCTCCGAGAACCGGCCGCCGCCGGCCCCGCGCAGGAGCGCGTTGAAGTCGGCGAGCTTCCCCCTCTTGCGCTCGAACCCCATCCACCGGCCCTCGCCGGCATTCCAGCGCCGCGGCCTGTGGAGCAGGTAGAACAGGTCCCGCGATGCGGAGAGGTACTTCAGGTTCAGCATCTCGACCCCCGCCCGCGCCCGCTCCAGGAGCGGGCCGTCGCCCGGCATCACCTCCGCCGCGGCGTCGCGGAAATCGGTCAGGAGCGCGAAGTGGAGGTTCTTGTCCCGGTTCGAGAGATGGTGGATCTCCAGGGTCTCGATCAGCCGGTCGACGCCCTCGATGCTCGCAAGGATCGTCGGGACGACCACCATGGTGCGGCAGCCCGGGGTGATCCCCGACGTGAAGTCCATCCGGGGCAGGAGGCGCGGCTTGACGGCCAGCATGGACAGCCAGTTCACCAGGGCGATGGCCAGCTGGCTGAAGCAGAGCGCGGAGACCGCGGCCAGGAGCGCGAGCCTCCACGCCGGAACCCCCGGCGCCATCCCGTGCCGGACCGCCCAGAGGGCCGCAAGCAGGGTCAGGGCCCCGATGGCACCCGCGTAGAACGCGAGCGGCAGGCGGTGGATCGTCCTTTCCATGACCGTGCGCAGGGGCCACCGGACGCCGACGCAATCGCCCAGGGCGGAGCGGCCCTCGTCGACCAGGAAGAATCCCACGTGGGCCTCGCGGACCCCGGCTCCCGAGGCCAGGGCGCGCTCCGCGGCGAGGCGGACGGCGTGGCGCGCGACCTCCGGCTCCGCGAGCTTGCCGTGCCTGGCGAAGAACTCGACCGCGTGGCGGTACCGGTCGCGGGTCGCGAAGTCCATCGCACGGTAGACCCCCGCCGGGTCGGAGCTGAGCGTCCTCTCGACGACGCTCAGCCCCTCGACAAAGTCCTTCCAGTCCGTCGCGCCGAGCAGGCGCAGGCTGGCGATGCAGTGGCTCACCGAGACCTGGTCGGCGGCCTGCCCCTGGCTCTCCATCTGGACGAGCTGCTCGACGGAGAGCCCCTCCTCCGCGAGCCGCTGCTCGAGCCAGCTGCGCGCAAGGTGCAGGACCGGGCTGCGCCGGGAGAGGCGCTGGCAGAATTCCGCGACAAAGGAGCTGGTGAGCGGGAGGTCGGACGTCGCCATGTCCGCGACGACGATGACCAGCTGCGACGGGCTCTCCTCGGCCACCTGCTGGAGGCGGTCGACCCACTGGTCGGCCAGGTCCCGGTCCATGCGCGCGAGCGCGAGGCGCGAGGTGACGCGCTGGAGGTCCTCGATCAGCCCCAGCCGGAGCATGATCGGGATCGCCCACAGCTCGCCCAGCCGAAGGCTGTCCTCGGTCTGGTAGGCGGCGACAAAGGCGCTCAGGGGAGCCAGGTCGATCTGCGCGTCCACGTGCGAGATCAGCTCAAGCACGATGTCGTAGACCCGCGGGAACCCCGCGGAGGGGCCGTTCTGGAGCCGGGGCAGCTCGCGGCTGTAGCCGCGCGGCAGGTGTCGCCGTGCCATCTGGATCTGCTCCTCGATCAGGTAGAAGTTGTCCAGGAGCCATTCCGCGGCGGGGGTCACCTTCCGCCTGGGGTCCACCGCAAGGGTGGCCCGGTTGAACGCCCGGAGCCCCTTCTCATTCCTGTCCAGCCGGGCGAGCAGCCGGTTCGTGCCCGGCTCGACGACGTACCGGTGCCCCGAGGCGAGCGCCTTGGCGTGGCGCGCGAGCTGCTCGATGCTGAAGAGCTCCGCCCGCAGAGGCGGGTCGCCCGCGGGTTTGCGCGGGTTCGTCTGCCTTGCGATCCAGGCCTGCCAGTGTGACGGGGCTTTCTGCATTTATGGTGTGGAAGACTCCGGCGGGGGATCCGGCCGCCGGCATCGTCCATATTCCGCCGGGCGCGGTTCCCCCGACCCTAGCCGCGTCCCGCGCCCGATGGGCGCCGCGAGCGCGGGCTGCGGGGCGGTTCTCGGGGAAGGAGGGGTCTCAATCGGTTGCGATTGTGGACCTTGGACACCGAAAAACACATGGGGTGTTATTCCCCCTTGAATGTCCCTTGGCCGCGGGAACCATCGGTCCCCGGGGTCCGGATCCGGCCCCGCACTTCCCATCCCGGGCGCCCGAAAGAGCGCCGCTAGGACTTCGTCGGGTGTCCCTGAAGTTGCGCGATCAGCTTCTGGGCGTTCTCCAGCTTCTCCTGCAGGTCCGAGGCGAACGCCTTGGACTCGGCCAATTGCGCCTTGAGCTGGGAATTGTCGTCCTTGGCCTTGCCGAGCTCGGCCCGCGCGACGGCCGTCTGGGCCTGCGCAAGCTCGACCTCGCCCTGGTGCTTGATCGACTCGACCTTGGCCTGCTCCATCTGCGTCTGGAAATCGGTCGCAATCGCCCGCGCCTTTTCAAGGTCGGACTGGAGATCGACGTCGCCCGCCTTCACCTTCTCCATCGCGGCCTGCAGCAGGACGGACTCGGCCTTGGTGTCGTCCATCCGCCTCTGGAGGCGCACGCTTCCTGCCTTCTCCGTGGCAATCTGCGTCTGGAGGACGAGCACGGCGGCCTGGCTCTGGTCCAGGCGGTTCTGGTTCTGGATGATGGTCTTGTCCCGGTCGCCAATCACGGTCCAGGACATGACGGCAACGATCAGGAAGACGATGCTCAGGGACGCGAGGACGATGGCCAGTATGGGATGCTTCGCCGGGCCCTGATCCGGGAAGCGGTCGTTATCGTTGGCGGGCCCCCGGGCGGTCTTCGCCGGGCCACTGGCCGCGGGAGGGTTGTTTTCTGGGCTCTGTTGGGGTGCGTCGGGCATGGCAAGCAAAGCTACTCCTGCCCCCAATCCTCCGGTATGGGGTGTAACCCGAAGTGGGGCCGGCGCTCGGCCCGGGAACAGCCTACAGCGCCGTCGTTGCCTGGTTGACGCCCGCCGGGAACAGCTCCTCGAGCTCGGCCATAACCTCGTCGCTCTTTGGGTCCAAGCGCGACAGGGGATCGGTGACAGCTGTCGTCTCCGCCCTGCCCCGCGCCAGGCGCGGGACGTTGAAAAGCTGCCTCTCGGCCTCGAGCCAGATCGCCTCGTCGTCGCCATGGGGGCACCCCTTCTGCCTCCAGAGGACTTCCGCCTCCGCGGCGATCTCCGCATGGGTCGGGACCCGCCGCGGGGCGGCCAGGTATTGGGATGACGGTACCGTGTTCTTCTTCTTCATGATGGTGGGTCGGTTTCGAATTTGGGTCCGGCGCGGGCCGCGCCCGCCTCCGACCCTGGAAATGAAATGGGCCCCGATGCCATCACCGGAGCCCAGTTAATTGTTCTAGGAGCCGCGCGGTCCGGGACGTCTAGGCCCGGGCCGCCGAAGGCTCGAGATTAGTTCCAGTATCCCTCGGTGAACCTGTAGGCGTTACCCTCCTGCTGCCAGCGGGGGGCGACCCAGGCGGAGCTTGAGCTCGGGGGCAGCTCCCAGTGTCCGGCCATCCACTCGTAACGGTCGTTGCGCCAGGTCCAGTAGCCGCCAAGCCAGACGTGCTGCGGGGACGGCTGGGCGAGGACGACCTCCTGCTGCAGGGCCGGCGGGGCCTCGGTGACGATCATGGTGCTCGTGGCGGGGACCCCGTTCGTCGTGGTCACGTAGGCCGGACTCGAGGCATAACCTGGGTTGGCCACCACCACCGTCGGGTTCGCGACGGCGACCGGCGTCGATGTGACCGTCGTCGTTGTCATCGCCCGTCCCGGCGACTGAGGCGGGGGAGCGGAGACCACGTGCGACTCCGGCTCGGAGGAACAACCTGACATAAAGAGACCGAGCACGCCGCAGCATGCGATGACCGGGGCTAGCCGAAGCGCCGCGCGGGCGGACGACGGCGACACAATATTAAGAATATGATTTCTCATGCATCCACAGTAACCGGCCGGAGACTTTCCAGCTATGGGGTGTACAACCCAAACCTGGGAGGCCGCCGGTTTCGCTCGCGCTATATATACTCCGCGGACCCGACTTCGAGGGCTCATCCCGGGCTCCCGGCACCGCTGCGCGCGCCACCTTTTCGCGGACGGCGTGTCCATGCTCCTGCATCCCCACAAATAGGCGGTCGGGTTACACCCCATTCTCGGTTTTCCGAATTCGGATTAGTCTGCGAATCGGCCGGGCCCGTAACCGGATCATTCAGAAAACAACCCAAAGCCACATCGGTAGCACCCTCCAAAATGCACACCAGATACTATTCCCGGCTGGCGACCATCCTCGCCCTCGCGGCGACGATCGGGATCGCATCCGCGTCCCCCGCCGCCTTCCCGGCGCTCAATGACCCGAGCTCCAAAGAGACCCACCCCGGCAAGTTTGTCTGGGCCGAATTGTTCACCTCAGACGCCGCCGCGGCGACAAAGTTCTATGCGGGCGTGTTCTCGTGGACCGTCACGACACTCGACGTGCGCGACGTCCCCTACACCGTCTTCAGCAACGCCGGCCGCCCGGTTGCGGGACTTCGGCAGCGCGCCAGGCCCGGGACGGCGCACGCCGCCCGCTGGGTGAGCTACATCGCGGTCGCCAACGTCGATGCGACGCTCGCGCTGGTCACGAAGGCCGGCGGGCAGCAGCGCGCGCCCGCCCGCGCGTTTCCGAACCTGGGGACGCTCGCCGTCGCCACGGACATCGATGGATCCCCCTTCGGCCTGCTCCAGTCGAGCTCCGGCGACTCAACCGACGACGAGCCCGCACCAGGTGACTGGAACTGGTTCCACCTCTTCGTGAAGAACCCCGCGGCTTCTGCGGAATTCTACCGGCAGGCCTTCGCCTACGACGTCGCCCCGGACTCACGGCCCGGCAAGGGCGCCGAGATGATCCTCTACAGCGGCTCGATGAACCGCGCCGGAGTCTCTGTCCTGCCAGCCCGCGACGATGCCAAGCCGGGTTGGCTCGGCGTCATTCGCGTCGCGAACCTCGATGACACGCTTGCCAAGGTCCCCGCACTCGGGGGCGAGGTCATGGTCGAGCCGCACGATGCCGCATTCGGAAGCCGCTTTGCTGTCATCGCCGATCCCACCGGCGGCACCGTCGGTCTAGTTGAATACGTTAACAACGCCAATCCGGCCACCCGCCCATGAAATCCATCTATAAAATCCTTCTCTTCACCGTCGTCGCCTCGGGGCTCCATTTCGGGCTCACCGGTTGCGTCGCCGATGTCGGGGTCAGCGGTGGCTACTATGGTCCCGACCACGGGACCGTATGGCTAAACGACGGACCCTGGTTTGACGGCGGCGGGCGCTGGGGCGGCGGCGACCGCGACGGCGGGCACCGCGGCGGCGGCGGGATCGACGTTCATCCTCCCGGCCACCGGCGCTGACCCGGACGAATCCTTTGCCGTTGCCGTCTTGCCGTTGCGCCCGACTGGGTCCGCTTGGAGCGGGCTCACCTCACAGGGCGCACGGCATTGGCAGCGGCTCCTTTTGGCGGCGCGCTCACCTTGGGTTCGGCCACGTCCAGCCCCGGATCTCCGGCAGGTCCTCGCCGTTCTTGTCGATGTAGAGCTTGTGCTCGATCAGCTTGTCCTCAAGCCGGCGCCTTAGGCCAAGCCCCTTGGCGCCGGTCTGCGGCAGGCGGTCGATGGCGTCCATCACGAGGTGGAATCGGTCCAGGTCGTTGAGAACGGTCATGTCGAAGGGCGTCGTGATGGTGCCCTCCTCCTTGTAGCCGCGGACGTGGATGTTGCCGTGGTTCGTGCGCCGGTAGGTCAGCCGGTGGATCAGCCACGGGTAGGCATGGAAGGCGAAGATCACCGGCTTGTCCCTCGTGAAGAGCTCGTCGAAGTCCCTGTCGCTGAGCCCATGGGGGTGCTCCGTCTCGGGCTCCAGCCTCATGAGGTCGACGACGTTCACGACGCGGACCTTCACCTCGGGCAGGTGCTCCCTCAGGATCGAGACGGCGGCGAGCGTCTCCAGCGTGGGAACGTCGCCGCAGCAGGCCATGACCACGTCGGGTTCCCCGCCCATGTCGTTGCCGGCCCATGGCCAGATGCCGGCGCCCTTGGTGCAGTGGGAGACCGCCTCGTCCATCGAGAGCCACTGCGGCGCCGGATGCTTGCCCGCGACCACGACGTTGACGTAGTGGCGGCTGCGCAGGCAGTGATCCATCACCGAGAGGAGGCAGTTCGCGTCGGGCGGGAGGTAGACCCTCACGACCGAGGCCTTCTTGTTGACGACGTGGTCGATGAACCCGGGGTCCTGGTGCGTGAACCCGTTGTGGTCCTGGCGCCAGACGTGGGACGCCAGCAGGTAGTTCAGGGACGAGATCTTCCGCCGCCACGGCAGCTGCGAGGTGACCTTGAGCCACTTCGCATGCTGGTTGAACATCGAGTCTACGATGTGGATGAACGCCTCGTAGCAGTTGAAGAGCCCGTGCCGGCCGGTGAGGAGGTAGCCCTCGAGCCATCCCTCGCATTGGTGCTCGCTGAGCATCTCCATGACCCGTCCCGAGGGCGCAAGGAACTCGTCGTTCGCCAGGGTCGAGGCGTCCCATTGCCGATTCGTCGCCTCGAACACGGCCTCGAGGCCGTTGGAGAGCGTCTCGTCGGGGCCGAACACCCTGAAGTTGCGCTTCTCGTCGTTTAGCTTGGCCACGTCGCGAAGGAAGCGGCCGAGGACGTGGGTGTCCCCCGGGCCCGCGGCCCCGTGGACCGGCACACTCTGGGCATAGCTTCGGAAGTCCGGCATCCGCAGGTCCCGCAGCAGGATCCCGCCGTTTGCGTGGGGGTTGGATCCCATGCGCCGCTCGCCCTGCGGCGCGAGCTCGGCCAGCTCGGGCCTGAGCCGCCCCTGCTCGTCAAAGAGCTCCGCGGGACGGTAGCTCCTGAGCCACTCCTCGAGCTGCCTCAGGTGCTCCGGGGGAGAGGAAGCGGAGACGGAGATGGGCACCTGGTGGGCGCGGAACGTGCCCTCAACCTGCAGCCCGTCGACCTTCTTCGGCCCGGTCCAGCCCTTGGGCGAGTTGAGCACGATCATGGGCCAGATCGGGCGCGCCTTGCCGCCGCCGCCGCGGGCATCGGCCTGGATCTTCCTTATCTGCTCCACGGCCTGGTCGAGCGCCGAGGCCATGGCCTCGTGCATCGGCCCGGGGTCGTGGCCCTCGACAAAGAGGGGGGCCCAGCCATAGCCGCGCAGCAGCTGCTCCAGCTCCCCGTGGGAGATGCGGGCGAGGAGGGTCGGGTTGGAGATCTTGTACCCGTTCAGGTGGAGGATCGGCAGGACCGCTCCGTCCGTGACCGGGTCGAGGAACTTGTTGGAGTGCCATGCCGTCGCAAGGGGTCCCGTCTCTGCCTCCCCGTCGCCCACCACACAGGCGACGACGAGGCCCGGGTTGTCGAACACGGCGCCGAACGAATGGCTCAGGGAATAGCCCAATTCCCCGCCCTCATGGATCGAGCCCGGGCACTCGGGCGAGGCGTGGCTGGGGATCCCCCCGGGGAAGGAGAATTGCAGGAAAAGCCGGCGAAGCCCGGCCTCGTCGCGGCTAATGTCCGGATAGATCTCGCTGTAGGTTCCCTCGAGGTAGGTGTTGCCGACCACGGCCGGGCCGCCGTGCCCGGGGCCCGAGACATAGATCATGTCCAGGTCGTACTTCTTGATGACCCGGTTGAGGTGGGCGTAGATGAAGTTCTGGCCCGGGGTCGTGCCCCAATGGCCGAGCAGCATGTGCTTCACGTCGGCGAGGACAAGGGGCCGCCTGAGAAGCGGGTTGTCGAAGAGGTAGATCTGCCCCACGGAGAGGTAGTTGGCCGCCCGCCAATAGGCGTCGATCCTGCGGAGCATGTCCGGCGAAAGGGTTTGGGATTCGGTTTTCATAGGTCGAATGGGAGGCGTCGCCGTCCGCCTCCGCCAAGGGCTCCTGGCCCCGCGAAGGAGGTGCGCCAACTAAGGCGGAACCGGCCGCGCGCCACCCGCGGCCATGGGTGCCGCGGGCCGAGGCCCAATTCCTCGCGACTCTACCCTGCCGGTCGGCCCCGGGACATGGGGTGAAACCCACCCGCCGTCCCCACCGAAGGCCCGCCCCCTCCCCTTCAACGCCGCCGTTTCCTGAGCCGGGACGCCTGCCCCAGGGTCCGGTGCACCGAGCGGGCTATCATGAGCTCCTCGTCCGTCCGGATGACGCGGACCTTGACCCTGCTCGCGGCCCTGGAGATCACCGCGTCATTCCTCGCGTTGGCCGTCGGGTTCAGCTCGATCCCCAGGAAGCCGAGGCCGCTGCAGATGCGCGCCCGAACCTGGGGCGCGTTCTCGCCGATGCCCCCGGCAAAGACCAGGGTGTCGATGCCGCCGAGTACTGCGGCATAGGAGCCGATCCACTTCTTCGCCTGATAGCAGAAAAGCGACACGGCGGAAGCCACCCGTCCGTCATCCGCCTCGCGGGCCAGAAGGTCGCGCATGTCGGAGCTGACGCCCGAGACCCCGAGAAGCCCCGACTCGTGGTTCACCATCCGGTCAAACCGGGAAGGGCTCATCCGCTCCCTTCGCGCGAGAAACGACAGGAGCCCCGGATCCAGGTCGCCGGAGCGCGTGCTCATCACGAGTCCGGCCGCCGGGGTGAACCCCATGCTGGTGTCGACGCTCGAACCGCGGTCCACCGCGGCAAGGCTCGCGCCGTTGCCCAGGTGGGCGAGGACGATCCGGCCCCTCGCGGCCGCGGGATCGCCGAGCCTCACGAGCTCCTCCATCATGTATTCATAGGAGAGGCCGTGGAAGCCGTAGCGCTCCACCCCCTTCGCCGCGTATCGCCAGGGGATCGGCAACAGCCGGGCGACGTGGGGCATCGTGTGATGGAATGCCGTGTCGAAGCACGCCACCTGCGCAATCCGGGGATGGCGCCTGCGCACCGCCTCGATCAGCTCGATCTCGATCGGCAGGTGGTCGGGGTCGTACGGCGTGATGCGGCGCAGGTCCGCCAGGAGCCTGGGTGTGACCCGCTCGGGCTTCGTGTGCCTCATGCCGTGCACCACGCGGTGCCCCACCGAGACCCGGGAGTCGAAGACAAGCTGGTCCCCAAGCCAGTCCAGAAGGTACTCCACCGCGGCCTTGTGGTCCGAGGCGAACAGCCTGCGCGAGGCCCGCGGAATCCCGGGTGGGACGTTCACCGTGAAGTTCGTGCCGCTGGAGCCGATGCGGTCAATCTTGCCGTAAAGCCGGCGGCGCGGGGACCCGCCCCCCTCGAAGAGCGCGAACCGGATGCTCGAGGAGCCGGCGTTGATCGTGAGCACGCAGGGCCCCGTGGGAGCAATTGGAGCGGTCCCCTCCGCGAGAAGATCTCTCCGTGGTTTCTTCACGCCCAAGGATGCCGTACGGGCCGAGGTGCAACAATGGGGTATTCAACGTAAACGGGTGCCGCCAAGGCGTCCCATGATTCGGGTAACACCCCATTTCCCGAGGGGCCCCGCGGGCGCATCCTTTCATGCGTGCCACCGCATGCGCCAACGATTCACCGGTCCATGCGAGTCGGCACCTTTTCCATGCATCGCTCCTCGACTGTCACTGGCAAGAAACGCAGCCCGGGCCGCGCCCGCGGCCTCAATCCGACGGAGGCCGATGCCCCGGAGCCGGGGACCCGCCGCCCACGACACGAGAATTCCCGCCGTTCAACGCCCGCAGCGGCGGTCGTCCCCTATGCGAGCCCGACGCTGACGCTCATTCGCGTCATCTCGGGATCCAGGCCTGGGGTCTCGCTTGCCACCGCGGCGCACCTCACCGGGGTGCACCCGGCGATGCTCCTCTACTATGGAAGACTGGGGCTCCTTGGTCCCGGCCACCTGGACGGCGAATCCGAGGCGACCTTCGACGGGGACGCTCTCGAGGAGGTGCGGCGGATCGAGCACTATCGCCGGCACCTCGGGGTCCACCGGCGGGCGTTGCCCCTGGTCTGCGCCCTGCAGCGCGAGAGCGTGCGCCTGAGGATCGAGCTTCGCTTCCTGCATCCGGAAAGCGGCGCCCTCTTCTGGCCGGACGCATAGCGGACACCCAAATCGGGTTACACCCCATTGGCACCCGTGGGTGTCGCCCGATAAAATGGTTGATATGGCGACCAGCGGCACCACGACAGCGCAGACCGAGGCGATCGTCGCAACCGGCCTCACCAAGACGTTCGGCGAAGGGGAGAACAAGATGACAGCCGTGGACGGAGTCGGGCTTGTCGCCCACTTCGGGGAGATGCTGTTCATCGTCGGGCCCTCGGGAAGCGGCAAGACCACGCTCCTGAGCATGATCTCCGGGATCCTCCGGCCGAATGCGGGCACGGTGGCCGTCAACGGGGCCGACATCTGGACCCTCACCAACGACCAGCTGGCCGACTTCCGCCTCAACACGGTCGGCTTCGTCTTCCAGGACTACCACCTCTTCCCTCGGCTCACCACCGCCGAGAACGTCGCGATCCCGCTGATCCTCAAGCAGCAGAAGTGGGACGCCTCGATCTCAGAGGCGAGATCGATGCTCGAGGTCGTCGGGCTCAAGAACCGCGGCGAGATCCTTCCCATCAAGCTATCCGGAGGCGAGCAGCAGCGCGTCGCCATCGCCAGGGCCATCATCAGCCGTCCCGACATCCTTATCCTCGACGAGCCGACCGCCTCACTGGACGGCGACACCGGCCGGACGATCATCGCCTTCGTCAAGGAGAAGATCCTTACCGACAAGCGCTGCATCCTGATCGTCACCCACGATGCGCGCATCAACGAGTACGCCGACCGGATCCTCCACATGGAGGACGGGCACCTCACCGCGTCGGGCACAAGGGACACCGAATGAGCGCCAGCGAGCCCGAGTCCGAGCCCAAGGCGCCCGTGGCCAAGTCCGAGGGCAAGGCGCCCGAACCGGCGGCCGTGCCGACGGAGGCCGCCGCCGAACCCAGGGCCGCTCCCGCGGCCGATGACCCCAGGCCGGCGGCGCCCGCAGCCAAGCCGGAGCCAAAGAAGGCCGATCCGAAACCCCTAAAAAACGCCGAATCCGACCCCAAGGCGGTCCCCGCGGCCGACGGGCAGAAGCAGGGCGCTCCGGCGGGCAGACCCGCTCGCGAGTACAGGAACAAGATCATCTTCGGCCTCGCGGCCCTCGGCGTCGTGGCCGCCCTCGTCGCGGCGTACCTCTTCGGCGTCGAGAGGAAGGCCCAGCCGCCGGCCTTCGCCCCGGTCAGCAGCCCGTACGACTCGGCGATCTACGCCAACGGCATCGTCGAGAGCGACCAGCCGAACGGCTCGAACATCAACATCTTCCCCGATGTGTCGGGGGCGGTCGTCCAGGTGCTGGCGCACGAGGGCCAGGAGGTCGCGGCGGGCACCCCCCTGCTGGTCATCGACGACTCCGTCCAGAAGGCGACCACGGAGCAACTCCGCCTCCAGGCCGAGGCCTCCTCCGCCCTGCTTGACGAGCTCAAGGCGCAGCCGCGCCGGGAGACCCTCGCGATCGCCGAGGCGCAGGTGACGCTTGCCCAATCCAACTCAAAGGTGGCGAGCGACCAATATGAGAAGGACCGCGCCTCGTTCGAGATCGACCCGCGGTCGGTCAGCAGGGACGTGCTCGACACGGCCGAGGATACCGCCAAGCAGGCGGCGGCGGGCCTGGAACTTGCGCGCCGCCAGTATGAGCTGACCAAGGCCGGCGCCTGGAGCTTCGACATAGTCGACCAGCAGAGGCAGTACGAGGCGCTAAGGCAGGCCTACGAGGCCGCGAACGCCCTGCTCCAGAAATACACGATTAGGGCCTCCGTCGCTGGCGTCGTCCTCACGATGAACGCGACCGTCGGCGCCTACGCCTCGGCCCAGGGCGCCTTCAACCCCCACACTGAGGGGTTCGACCCGATCGTCACCATGGGCTCGATCCAGGACCACCTCGCCGTACGCTGCTACGTCGACGAGATCCTGATATCGCGGCTGCCGTCGAAGTGGCACATCAAGGCCCAGATGGCGATCACCGGCACCGACATCAAGGTGCCGCTGGAATTTGTGAGGGTGCAGCCCTACGTCTCCCCCAAGATCGAGTTGTCCAACGAGCGCCAGGAGCGCGTGGACCTGCGGGTGCTCCCCGTGATCTTCCGCTTCGAGAAGCGGGACGTCCCCGTCTATCCCGGACAGCTCGTCGACGTTTACATCGGCCAGCAATAGCAACCGGCGCGCCGACCAGCCGACCATGGAAGCTAGACCCAAGATGCGCCCCCGAAGATCCGCCTGGCGATGGGCGGGCCTCGCCGCAGCCGCGGCGCTCCTTGGCTCCTGCGCGGTGGGGCCGGACTTTGTGCGCCCGACCCCGCCCGTAGCGGAGCGCTACACCCGCGATCCCCTGCCCGACGCAACCATCGCCGCGGATGGCCGTGCACAACACTTTTCCCCTGACGCCGCGCTCACGGACGGATGGTGGCGCCTCTTCGGCTCGCGCCCGCTGGACGCCGCCGTGCGGCGGGCGATCGCCAACAATCCCACCCTCCAGGCGGCCGAGGCCACCCTGCGCGAGAGCCAGGACAGCCTCCGCGCGGGACAGGGCGTGTTTTATCCGCACGCCGCCGCGGACCTGGACGCGAGGAGGCAGCGGACAGCCCCGCTCCAGCAGGGCGTGAACACGCCCAGCACCGTCTTTAACCTCGTGACCCTTAGCGGCTCGGTCAGCTACGTCCTCGACGTCTTCGGCGGCGAGCGGAGGACGGTCGAGGTCCTCCGAGCGCAATCCGACTACCAGCGCTACGCCGGGATTGCCGCCTACATGGCCCTGTCGGCAAACGTGGTCGACACCTGCATTGCTCGCGCCGGCTACGCCGCCGAGATCCGGGCGACGGAGGAGCTGGTGGCGCTCGAGGAGCAGCAGGTGCAGATCGCCGAGGAGCAGGTGCGCGCGGGCACGGCCTCGTACTCGGCGGTGCTCGTCGCCCGAAGCCTTGTCGCCGGCAACCGGGCCCAGCTGGCGCCGCTCCGGCAGAAGGTCGACCAGGCGGGGGACCTCCTGGCGGCGCTCGAGGGGGTGGTCCCGTCCAAGTCCGACCTGCCCGACATCGAGCTTACGGCGATGACGCTTCCTGCGGACCTGCCGGTCAGCCTTCCGTCCGAGCTCGTCCGCCAGCGACCCGACATCCTCTCGGCCGAGGCGACGCTGCACGCCTCAAGCGCCAGCATAGGGGTTGCGACAGCCGCCATGTTTCCGAGCTTCAGCCTGGGAGGAACCTACGGGGCATCGGCGTCCCGCCTGGGCGACCTCTCCCGGGCAAGCGGCAGGTTCTGGAGCATCGGTCCCTCGGCCACCGTGCCGCTGTTCCAGGGGGGAACCCTTTGGTTCAGCAGGAAGGCCGCGATCGACGCCTTCCAGGAGTCCCAGGCAAACTACCGGCAGGTGGTGCTGGTCGCCTTCGCCCAGGTCGCCGACACCCTCAATGCGCTCAGGCACGACGCCGAGGCGCTCCAGGCACAGGTCGACGCCCGGAGCGCGGCGGACGATGCGCTGAAGCTCCTCCAGGCGAACTACCGGGCAGGTCTCGCTCCCTTCACGGATGTCCTCGCCGCCGACGTTCTCGCCCACCAGGCCTCCCTCGCCTACCTGCAGGCGGTGGCGCAGCGCCAGCAGGACACCGTCGCCCTCTATGTCGCCCTGGGCGGCGGCTGGTGGAACGCCGCCGGCACCGCGGGAGCCGGCGACTCATGATGAACCACCTCGGCATCCTTCGGATCGGCTTCAAGCTGCTCGTGAACGACAAGGGGAAGTTCTCGGCCCTCCTTATCGGGATCACGTTCGCCGTCTTCCTGATGATGCAGATGACCGCGATGTTCGCGGGCATCCTCAACCGCGCCTACTCGACGGTCACCAACATCGGCGCCGCGATGTGGGTCATGGACCCCGCCGTCAACACGGCGTCCAGCGCGATCCCCCTGCCCAACTACATGCTGGACGCGATGCGCAGCATGGACGGCGTCAGCTACGCGGTGCCGCTCTTCATAGGCGGGGCCATGGTGAAGCTCAACGACGGCACGTTCCAGTCCGTCAACGTCGTCGGGCTTGACGATGCGAGCCTCTTCGGCCGCCCCGAGATCGAGGAGGGCAACATCCAGGCGATCTACAACGACAACACGTTTTTCGCTGTCGACGACGCGGAGTTTGAAAAGCTGGAGCACCCCAAGGTCGGCACGTCATTCGAGCTCAACGACCACCGCGGTACGATCGTCGGCATCGCAAGGGTCGCGGCGAACGGACTGAACGGCGTCCCCACCCTGTATACGACCTACACCCGCGCCATCGAATACATCCCTTCGACGCGCTTCACGATCTCCTATATCCTTGTGCAGCCAAAGAACGATGCCGCCGTCGCGGGGATCCAGAAGCAGGTTGCCAAGCTCGGCTATGTCGCCTTTACGAGGGCCGAGTTCAACAAGCGCATCTCGGACTACTACACCTACAAGACGGGCATCGGCACCAACATCCTCCTGATGACGGTGATCAGCTTCATCGTCGGTCTGTCGATCTCCGGGCAGACCTTCTACACCTTCATCCTCGAGAACCTCGAGAAGTTCGGGGCGCTGAAGGCGATCGGGGCAAAGGGGCGCGAACTCGTCTACATGATCATGTTCATGGCGACCTTCACGGCGCTCACGGGCTACGGCCTCGGTGTCGGCCTCGTGACCCTGATGATAGCGATCGCCCGGTCGCGGCTGCCCAACTATGCGGCGATGATCAACTATTGGAACCTCGGCCTGGCCTTTGGCATGGTCCTCCTGATCGCCGCGGTCTCCAGCTATGTCGGCATCCGAAAGGTCTTGAAGGTGGAGCCCTTCGACATTTTCCGGGGATAGCCGGGCGCCTTCCATGGACGCCGCGGGTGGGCCCATTATCCTCAGGTCGCGGTCCGGGAATCCCAGCCGATCCCGAAGCCGGCTAGGGTTACACCCCATGGTCCCGGGGGGTGTTCGGGCGCATCCTTGTCCCCTGCTAGAACACCTCGGCCGCGACAGGAGAACGTCCAGGCGCCATCGGTGCTAGCGCTCCAAAACTATGAAACCTCCCGCGCCTCTCAATGGATCCCAGCTCCGCACCTACCAGCGGATCTTCCAGCATCCCGTCTCCCACAACCTGGGCTGGCACGATGTCTTGGGGATGTTCCGCCAGCTGGGCGAGGTCGAGGAGGAGCCGAACGGCAATATCAAGATCACGCGCAACGGGCAGTTCATCATCCTGCGCCCCAACCGCACCAAGGACGTAGACGAGACGGACGAGGTGATGGTCCTGCGCCATTTCCTCGAGAAGACCGAGGCGAAGGCGCCCGGGGGCGACGAGGCGCTGTCGCACTGGCTCGTCGTCATCGACCACCACGAGGCCCGGCTCTTCCGCTCCGAGATGAGCGGCTCCCTGCCCCAGCAGATCCTCCCGCATGAGCCCGACCACTTCTTCAGGCACGCGCACAACTCCAAGGATTTCTCCAGGGGCCAGGAGAAGCCCGACCCGAACAGCTATTTCGAGCCGCTGGCGCACGCGCTCCTTTCGGCGGGAAAGATCCTCATCTTCGGCACGGGGACGGGCACCAGCAGCGAGATGGACCAGTTCAACGGCTGGCTCAGGGAGCACCATCCCGAGCTTGCCAAGCGGGTGATCGGCAGCCTCGTCGTCGATGAGCACCACCTGACCACCGGGCAGCTGCTCGGCAAGGCGCGGGAATTCTACGCAAACCTCCAACTTACTCCGGCATGAGGACCATGAAGTCAGTGTGCATCTACTCCTACGGTGGGCCCGAGGTCCTTGTCTACGAGGATTCCCCTCTCCCGCATCCGGGTGAGGGCGAGGTGCTCATCAAGGTCCACGCCGCCGGGATCAATCCCGTGGACTGGAAGGTCCGTGAGGGGCACCTCAAGGAAATGCTCCACCACACCTTTCCCCTGATACTGGGGTGGGACGTCTCGGGCGTCGTCGAGACGCTGGGCACGAGCATCACCCGCCTGAAGGTCGGCGACGAGGTCTACAGCCGGCCTGACATCGCCCGCGACGGGGCCTATGCGGAGTTCATCGTGGTCAAGGAGTCCGAGGTGGCCCTTAAGCCGAAGTCCATCGACCACATCCACGCGGCGGCGCTGCCGCTCGCCGGCATCACGGCCTGGCAGACGCTCTTTGGCGCCGGGGCGCTTTCCGCGGGACAGCGCGTCCTCATCCACGCGGCCGCGGGCGGCGTCGGCAGCCTCGCGGTGCAGCTCGCAAAATGGAAGGGGGCGCACGTCATCGGCACGGCCTCGGCCGAGAATCACGATTTCCTGAAGAAGCTCGGGGTCGACCAGGTCGTCGACTACCGGAGCCAGCGCTTCGACGAGGTGGTGCAGCCGGTCGACGTAGTCCTCGACACGATGGGTGGGGACGTGCAGGAACGCTCCTGGAAGGTCCTGAAGCGCGGCGGCATCCTTGTCTCGACCGTCAGCCCCCCGTCCGCGGAAACCGCGGCGGCAAACGGGGTGCGGCAGGCCTTCGTCTTCATTAAGCCCGACGCCCCGGCCCTGGCCGAGATCGCCAAGCTGGTCGATGGCGAGAAGCTGAAAGCCATCGTGGAGACAATACTGCCCCTTTCCGACGCAACCCGCGGCCAGGAGCTGAGCGAGCGCGGCCACACGCGGGGGAAGATCGTCCTGCGGGTCGTCTAGCACGGGGGGCTACACGGGAGAATCCGCCGCGCGACGGCGGGTTACACCCCATGGCTCCGCCGGTCGTTCGAGCTTACTGTGGAAACACGCGCAGGGAGGATGACCGCCAGATGCTTCTGGCGCCTTCGGCTGGAGCGCCGCACCCATCTTATGCTAATCAATACAAAGGAACTCTACGGCAGCAGCCTCGCCGCGCTTAACGGCGACATCGGCCACATCAAGGACTTCTATTTCGACGACGAGAACTGGGTGATACGCTATGTCGTCGCCGACACGGGAACATGGCTCACAAGCAGGCTGGTCCTTCTATCACCCCATGCGTTCGGCCACCTCGACCTCGCGGCGAAGCAGCTCCATATCAAGCTGACCCGGGAGAGGATCGAAAGCTCCCCATCGATCGAGTCGCACAGGCCGGTCTCGCGCCAGTACGAGGTCGACTATTTCCGGCACTATGGCTGGCCCGCGTACTGGAACGGCGGCGGCATGTGGGGCATGGGAGGATTCCCGACGCCCATCGAGCCCACGATTGCCGAGATGGATGACCGGCAGCATATTCACCACAGGGAGGACAAGCACCTGCAGAGCGCCCGCGCACTGTCAGGGTATGAGATCCAGACGGTCGACGGCACGATCGGCAGCGTGAGCGGCCTCGTGGTCGACGACAGGAGCTGGGTGATCCACGAGATGACCGTCCAGGCGGGCCATTGGTACTCCGGCAAGGAGATCCTCATCCCGACCGGGAAGATCGAACGGATCAGCTACGAGGGATCGAAGGTCTTCGTCAACCTGACCAAGGCCGACATCGAGCAGGCGTCGGACAAACAGCTGGCGGGTGCCGGCATGCCGTCCCACATCGATTAGTTCGGCGGAAACCCCACCCCTCCATGCACGGCCCGGTGCTCCCTCCAAAGGGCCGTCGGGGAACCTCTCCCCGCAATCCGAATCAATCCCACCAATGAAAAACGACCCCATGAACGAAGGCGTCATTAGCGAGAACTTTTCCGGAATCGGCCCCGTTTCGCGCAAGATGGTGCACCAACGCGCCTCGGAGCTGGCGCTGATCTCGGGCCGCAAGGCGCAGGACGTGCTCCAGGCCGACTATGAGCAGGCAAAGCGGGAGCTCACCGGCGAATCCGACCTGGATCGCCAGGATGCCGTCCTCGACTCCCTTCCCGAGTCAAAGCGCTGGGATCCCGTGCCCGGATCGACGGGGCATGAGACACCGGGCTCGCAGAGCGAGGACATGGACGACGAGGGCCGAAGCGAATCCGAGCAGCTCGTGGACCAGGGCGTGCAGGAGGCCGACCACGACCTCATGCTGAAGGCTGCGAAGGCCGCCGAGAAGGATGACCGGGAGAACCCGTAATCCGGCGGGCAGGACCGGATGACCGGCGCGACCATGGCATCACTCTCACTTCAGTCGACCGCCGCGTCGCTTCTGGCTCCGGGGAAGGGAATCCTGGCCGCCGATGAGAGCCTTGGGACCATCACCCGCCGTTTTGAAGCCCTCGGGATCGTGTCCAACGCGGAGCTCCGGCAGGCGTATCGCGGGCTCCTGTTCACGACCCCCTCGCTGAACGAGCACATCAGCGGTGCGATCCTCTTCGACGAGACCATGCGCCAGACGATCGGCACCACGCCGATCCCCGAGGCCCTGGCGCGCAAGGGAATTATACCCGGCATAAAGGTGGACGAGGGCACCGAGGACCTTCCCCGCTTCCCGGGCGAGAAGCTGACGAAGGGCCTGGACGGCCTGCGCGAACGACTCTTGCACTACAGGGATATGGGTGCCCGGTTCACCAAATGGCGGGCGGTGGTGGCCCTGGGGGAGCACCTGCCGACCTGCGCCTGCATCGAGGCCAACGCCCACCGGCTCGCGCATTTTGCGGCGCTTAGCCAGGAGGCCGGGCTCGTGCCGATCGTGGAGCCGGAGGTGCTCATGGACGGCATCCACACGCTCGCGCGCTGCGAGGAAGCCACGGGACGTGTCCTGGGCTCCGTCTTCGCCGCGCTCACCGAGTACCGCGTCTCCCTTGAGGCGATGCTGCTTAAGACGGGGATGGTCCTGCCCGGTAAGGACTGCCCTGAGCAGGAGGACAACCGGGCCATCGCGCAGGCCACGATCCGGTGCCTGCGACGCGCCGTTCCGGCCGCGGTCCCGGGAATTGTGTTCCTCTCCGGGGGCCAGAGCGCCGCGGCTGCGACGGAGCGGTTGAACGCTATTTGCACCGCGGCCGCCGGCCCGTGGACGCTGACCTTTTCGTTTGGGCGCGCCCTCCAGGACGACGCCATGAAGGCGTGGCGCGGCGATCCGGCCAACACGGCTGTCGCCCAGGAGGCGCTTCGCCGTCGCGCCGAGTGCAACGGGCTCGCGGTTCAGGGAAGGTATTCCGAGCGCGACGAGCGGGGGCCTTCTCGGTACCGAGACTGAGCGGCGCGGAGGCCCTAGGCCTCAGTTTCGCGCCCGCACCCAGTCTATCCGGAGCAACGGCGACGGCTATTTCGAAACCGATCCGCGAAACAACCCCGCCAGCCCAAGCACGGCCAGGACGCCGCCGCCAACCAGCAGCCAGATTGTCTTGTCCGTCGGCGCTCCGGTGAACATCCGTGAGACGCTGGAGCCAGCCGAGTCCGACGCCGAGGCTCCGTAGAGCACCAGTATGATGCCCCCCACGAGGAGGGCGATTGAGATCGATTTGTTCATAGGGGGGTTACTCCGAAGCTTCTTCCTATTCAGTCTCGAGCATGGACCTGAGCATCCACGCAGTCTTCTCGTGCCGCTCCATCAGGCCGGTCAGGAAGTCGGCCGTTCCCGTGTCACCGTACCGCTCCGTGCATGCGCCACTGTCGGCGCGAAGCTGGACGATAAGGTCCTCGTGGAGTGCGAGCAGCTCGGAGACCATGTGGTCTCCGGAGGTGCCGATCCCGGGGTCCGCCGAGCAGCGCGCCGCCTTTGCGAGCTCCGCCCAGTTTCCCTGCGCCCCCACCCCAATCGACCGGGCCCTCTCGGCCACGTCGTCGATCCATTTGGCGAGCTGCTCATATTGCGCCTCGAATTCCAGATGGAGGCTCCGGAACTCGGGTCCGGTCACATTCCAGTGGTAGTCCCGGGTGGTCGCGTAGAGCACGCTTTCGTCAGCGAGCAGGAGATTGAGGATCTGGCCCACCTCTAGGCGGGTCTCGTCGTTTAGTCCGATGTTTGTCTTCATGCTTGTAAATGGATGCGGCCGGCAATGGCCGGCCGCACCTCTAGTTAGAATTTCGGCCGAATCGGCCTTCATTTTGGATCTCGAGCGTTCAGCTCTTGACCGTCATGTCGTTGACGACGGACTTCACGCCGCGCGTGTCCTGGGCAATCTTCGTGACCAGCGCCTTTTCGGCGTCCGATCCGGCGACACCCGAGATGTTAACCACAGCGTTCTCGGTGATGACCTTGGTCGAAAGCGCCTTGGTCGAGCGGTGGCTCAACAG
>Ga0265338_10002097_pt1 | contig 30770 bp, 27 predicted proteins | sample 42126metaG_FD_193579 | JGI IMG/M metagenome (GOLD analysis project Ga0265338, IMG submission 193579) | Rhizosphere microbial communities from Carex aquatilis grown in University of Washington, Seatle, WA, United States - 4-21-26 metaG | ecosystem: Host-associated > Plants > Roots > Rhizosphere...
GCGGCTGTGCGCGCGGCGCGGCCGCCGGTCGGGGAGCGGGCGCGGGCGCGCCTCGCCAACCCTGCGGCTGCGCCCGTGGCGGCGGCGCGGCCTGATACGTCGGGCGCGGCGGCGGGGCGCCGTGCGCCTCGTAGCGTGCCCGATCGTCGTAGCGACCGCCCGGTGGGCGGCCGCGCGGCGCCCATCCCGCCGGCCGGTAGTGCGCGTAGGTCTGCGGGTGCTGGATGCGCATCACCGCGCCGGGCGGCCGCCCGCTGACCCAACCACGATTGTATTCGTGCGAGCTGTACCAGTACCCACCCGAGAACCGCCAGTAGAGTCCGTCGGAGAAGAACACCGGCTCGTCATAGTCGGCCACGACCTGCACGCCGGGCGCGGCATAGACCAGGTCGGGGCCATAGCCGTTGTCGGGATAGGTCTCGGTGTAACCGACCGCGCAACCCGACGCCATCAGCGCGACCGTCATCGCCAGTCCGACCATCCATGCGCAATTCATTCGCTCAATCATAGGTACATACGCGCGCCAAGCGCGCCCTCCAGGAAGAAGGTCGACGGATCGAACGCCACGCTCGGCGCAATTTCGCCGTACGCTTCGAACCACTTGAACAGGTAAAGGTCGAGCCCGATCGGAATGCGCGCCGCAACCTGGAAGTCGCCGGTGTTATCGCCGTAGTTCCAGAACCAGAACCGCGCGCCCAGACCCGCGTGCAGGCTCAGCCGATCGTACGAGCTGTGCCCGGTCTGCCAGAGATAGTCTGCGTGGAAGCTGCTGCGCTGGCTGCAGGGATTGAACCGATCGCTACAAGCAAAGTCGCCCATCCCGAAGCCGAGCCCCAGATCGAGCGCGTTCGTCGGACGGGTCCAGATCTTCAACGTCAACCCAGGCGACGAACCGGCCACGAGCCCGACACCGATGGGACGCTGGATGCCGACCTCCGTCGCGTGCGCCGTCTGCAGGCTCGAGGCGGCCACCAGCGCCAGTAGGGTCAATGTAGTGAAAATTAGTTTTCGCATGAGCAACCCCTCCCGTGCCGAATGTAGGGATCGACCGGAGGGAGGCAATGCCACCCCAACCATCGCGGGAATGGTTAGGCCGCGGTGGTTGCCGCACCGCGAGAGGCCCGGCCATGCGCTAGGAACCGCTGCCTGCGACCGACATGGGCGGGACCACTTCCGCTTCGCCCGTCGGCATGGGGCCGAGGATCGAGACGAGCTCGTCGCGCTCGAGCGTCTCGTGCTCGAGCAGCGCGTTCACCAGGCGATCCAGCTCGGGACGCCTCTGTTTCAGCAGCGTCTCCGCCTCTTCCAGCGCCCGCGCCAGCAACCGTCGCGCCTCTTCTTCGATCGTGGTGATCGTCGATGGGCTGGTTCCTCCGGCCGTGCCGATGCGCTGGCCCAGGAACGGGTGCTCCTCTTCGTGATCGTAGTAAACCGGCCCGAGCTTCTCGCTCATCCCGTAGTGCGCCACCATGTGCGACGCGAGGCGCGTCGCCTCCTTGAGGTCATTCTCGGCGCCCGTCGAGATGCTGCCCAGCACCAGGCGCTCCGACGCGTATCCGCCCATGAGCACGCGCAGCCGCGACTCCAGCTCCGACTGCGCCATCAGGTGGCGGTCAGCGCCCGGGCTCTGCTGGGTCGCGCCCAGCGCCATGCCGCGCGGAATGATCGTCACCCGGTGCAGCGGCTCGGCGCCCGGCGAGAAGCGCGCCGCGACCGCGTGCCCGCTCTCGTGCACGGCGACGCGCCGCTTTTCCTTGGTGTCGAGCTTGGCCTCGCGCGGATCGCCGAGCACGATCTTGTCGTACGCCTCGGCGAAGTCCTCGCGCGTGATGCTCTCGCGCCCCTTGCGCGTCGCCGACAGCGCCGCCTCGTTGACCAGGTTCGCGAGATCCGCGCCCGAGAAACCCGGCGTGTTCTCGGCGACCTGCTGCAGATCGACGTCGGAAGCGAGCGGCTTGCCCTTGGCGTGGACGCCCAGGATCGCGCGCCGCGCGACCAGCTCCGGCCGGTCGACGAGGATCCGGCGATCGAAGCGGCCCGGCCGCAGCAAGGCGGGGTCGAGCACGTCGGGTCGGTTGGTCGCCGCGATGACGACGACCAGATCCGTGCGTTCGAAGCCATCCATCTCCGACAGCAGCTGGTTCAGCGTCTGCTCGCGCTCGTCGTTGCCGCCGCCCATGCCCGCGCCGCGCGCGCGTCCCACGGCGTCGATCTCGTCGATGAAGACGATCGTGGGCGCGCTCTTCTTCGCCTCGCGGAAGAGATCGCGCACGCGCGCCGCGCCCAGGCCGACGAACATCTCGATGAACTCCGACGCGCTGATCGAGAAGAACGGCACGCCCGATTCTCCGGCGACCGCGCGCGCGAGCAGCGTCTTGCCCGTGCCGGGCGGCCCCGCCAGCAAGACGCCGCGCGGCACCTTGCCGCCAAGGCGCCGGAAGCGCTCCGGCTCTTTCAAGAACTGCACGATCTCCTGCAGGTCCGACTTCGCCGACTTGAGCCCGGCGATGTCGTCGAAGGTGACATTGACCGAGGTGGCTTTGTCGAACTGGCGGCTGCGGTTCTTGATCAGGTTGCCGAGCGGCCCGCCCGCCCCGAGCATCCCTTGCGCGCGCCGCGACATCCAGAACCAGATGCCGAAGATCAGCACCCACGGCAACAGCGTGAACAACACCTGCACGGCGAACGGCTGCTTCTGGCTCTTGACGGTGATCTTCACGCCCTTTTGGTGCAAGAGCGGCAGCAACGACGAATCATTGGGCGCGACGTTGGTGCGCAGATCTTTGATCTGGCGGCCGTCGACGGTCTCGGCGCTGTTGAGGGTCGCGTCGACGACCTCGCCGTCGAGCACGACCGACGAGACCTTGCCCTCGTCGATCCATTTGTAGAGCTGGGAGTACGGGATCGCCGGCTGAGCGGTCTCCTCGCTGTTGGTCTTCCAGAACCACGTCGCGCCCAGCATGAGCGCCAGCAGGATCAGCATCTGGCGCGAGGTGCCCGATGGAGATGGGCTCTGCGGCGTGCCAGGTTTTCGTTGCGGGTCGCGGTTCGGGGACACGTTGTCGGCCATGCTCATCCTCGCTTTGCGCTGGTGCGATCACGCGAACGGCCCCATGAAGGGGCCGTTCACGTACAGATCGGGTTCTAGCGCGAGGATGGCCGAGACGCCCGGGTTCCGATCTACTTCGTGGTGTCGTTGTACTCGAACTCCCGGTTCGCCGGGTACGTGCCGTTGCTATCGCTCCACGACGTCGAGCTGAACTTGCGGCTGGTCGTCGCGGCCGCGGCCCAGGGCGAGGTCGCGTTGATGAACTTGCCTTCGGTCGAGTCACGGATCAGCGACTGGCCGTTGGGATAGACACCGGTCTTGATGTTGGCGGCGTAGGTCGCCAGGTTGACCTGGCCCTCGTCCCAGGCGCGGCCGAGCGTGACCGCGTTGGCGGCGACGGCCGACGGCGCGGTGAAGGTGACGGCGCTGATCAGGATGCCGTAGGGGTTGCGCGAGTCGGTGCTGGCCGCCAGGATGTTGCCGGTCGAGCGGCGGTTGTTGACGAAGTTGATCGTACCGCCGTCGAACACCATGGTGGCGCGGCCGCAGATGAAGTCGACGTCGCCTTCGATGTACGACGACTTGAAGTACGCGCGCGCGATGGTCGAGACGTCGAGGCTCGCCGCGAGCAGGGTGTCCTGGTTGCCCAGCATGCGCACGTTCTCGAACACGAGCTGATCGCCGCGCGTGATCAGTGCGACCGCCTGCGCCGCGGCCGAGCCGAGGCTCGCCTCGTTCACGTCGTTCGAGAAGGTGACGTTCTTCGCCTGGAAGCCCTTCGCGTAGGCGGCGAACGTCGCGCTGCCGCGCGTGCCGTACGTCTGGTAGGTGACGTTGGAGACCGACGGGGTCGGGTTGATGTTCGGCTCGCAGGGATTCGCGGGCGCGGTCTCGGCCTTGGGCTTGCCGGCGTAGTTGTTGTAGACGATGACCGTCTGGGTCGCGTCGGAGCTGGTGCTGTAGAGCGTGATCGGCGGAGCCGTCGACGGGACGCACACGACCTCGCGATACGTCCCAGGCATCACGCGGATGTAGACGCGGCTCGAGCCGGTGGCCGCGTTGATCGCCGCCTGCACCGTCGTGTGGGTCCCGCCGCTGGCGGCGACGGTGTACTTGGGCGTCCAGCTGGTGACGCTGCCGAGACCCGCGGTCGGGTTCCAGTTGTCGACGGTGGCCCCGGTGACGCTACCGGCTTGCGACAGGTACTTGAGGACCGTGAAGTTGGCCGCCTCCGTCGACGTCAGCAACGGGCGTGTCGCGGTGCCGGTGATGGCTCCCTCGGCGACTGCCGTGTCAATCGAATCGAGCGGCACGCAACCAAGCGCGGGCGCCAACAGCGCGGCGGACAGGACGAATGGCTTCAGCGATGTCATTTGGTGTCTCCCTGCATTGCGCGGCACATTTCGGCCGGCGTCTGCAACGGAGGGAATGCAGGAACTCTGCCGAGAAAAACGTCCGTTGCGATACATATCCGCGCGGGGCAGTGGACCTGCGAACCCGGTTCTGTTGTCGGACGCGTCCATCGATGTTGTGCCGACAACAACGGGCGGGTGGGCGCGATCGGCGCGATGCGACGGCGCAGCGTGACGGCGCAGCGCGAAGGCGCCGCTACTCGGCGAGGCGGCGGACGAACGCCACGAACGCTTCGTTGCTGGTCTTGAGACGCAGCGCGAATTCGCCGGATGCATCGGAGCGAACCACGCGCCCCTCGGCCTGGCAGCGGCGCTGATCTTCGAGCACGAACGCGACCGTCGCGGTCTCGTCGACGCGCACGCGATCACCCACGCAACGAAAGCGCCCGCCGGTCGCGGAGAGATCCAGGAGCTCGACCGTGATCGGTCCCGGCCGCCCCGCGATCTGAACGCCGACCGGCAACCCGAGCGGAAAGCGCGTGTGCCGCCGCCGATCTTTTCCGGCGGGCCGGGCCGAGTCGGCCTTGCCAATCTTCAGGTCGTCTACTTCGGGTCGCGCGCTTGCCATATCCGTTCGAGGCCTGATCCCGAGCATAGGATCAAAAGAAACAAGCGGAAGCGGAAATTCCTCCGGCGCAGCGAACCGGCCGCGGCGCAGCGCGCACAAATGACCGGTTTCCGGCGAACGATGCGCGCGCGGATCGTCGTCATCGTCGGCGCAACCTGGCCGTGACATTGCTCTGTCAGGATTCTGGCGCGGTTCCTTGACGCTCAGGCGCGGATCCGGCGACGACCGGCGTCGTCGCTTTCACGCCGCGAGCGCGATGTCGATCGACTCGTCATCTCCAGGGTTCCCCGCTCCAGCTTGTGACCTACCGCCGCGGCCCCAGGTTCGAGCTGAGGACAAGATGCGGCGAGCACTCGTCAAGGTACTGGGGGGCGTGGTCGTGGGCCTGGCGATGCTGACGCTCAGCTGTGCGTCAGTCTCGATCGCAACCGACTACGATCGGAACGTGGACTTCGCGCATTACCGGACGTTCGCGTTCCTGGGCGGGCACATCTGGGTCAACGGGATGGCCGACGACAACAACACGCTGGTGAAGGATCGCATTCGCCGATCGGTCGTCGCGGAGCTGACGGCGAAGGGCCTGCAACAAGTGACGTCGAACCCGGACGTCTACGTGGCCTATCTGGCCGGCGCGCGCACGCGCACCGAAGTCGAAGCCACGGGCCCGTACGTCGCGGGATTCGGCCCGTACTTCGGCGTCGGCGGTTGGTGGGGCCCGATGTACACGGACTGGTGGGCCCGGACATACACCGAGGGCACCCTGGTCGTCGATCTGGTGGACGCGCAGAGCAAGAAGCTGGTGTGGCGCGCGTATGCGGAGACCGAGGTCAACAGGCCGATCAGCGACCAGAAGATGCAGCAGGTGGTCGACAAGGCTTTCAAGAAGTTCCCTCCGCAGCATTGAGGGTTCCGAGCTCGATGTTGACGCACGGACCGCGGACGGCCCATGGTATCTGGGCTGACGCGGTCGTGATCTCTTGAACCTGCCTCTCGCTCCTCCCATCGATCCGATGCTGGCCAAGCTGTCTGCGGCGTTGCCCGACGGTGACGACTGGCTGTTCGAGCCGAAGTGGGATGGCTTCCGCGCCCTGGTCTTCCGGGACGGCGACGAGGTCTATTTGCAGAGCCGAGACCGCCGGCCGCTCGCGCGTTACTTCCCCGAGTTGCTGGCGCCGATCCGCGAGAGCCTGCCGCCGCGCTCGGTGCTCGACGGCGAGATCGTGATCGTCGGATCCGCGGGGCTCGACTTCTCGGCGCTGTTGCTGCGCATTCACCCCGCCGCCTCGCGGATCAAGCTGCTGTCAGAGCAGATACCCGCGTCGCTGATCGTCTGGGACCTGCTGGCGCTCGGCGACGAGAATCTGTGCCAGGTGCCGCTCGTCGAGCGGCGGCGCCGGCTGGAGCAGGCGCTGGCCGCCGCGCGCGCGCCGGTGCACCTGACGCCCGCGACGCGGGACCGCGCGCGCGCGCACGAGTGGTTCGAGCACTTCGAAGGCGCGGGCCTCGACGGCGTCGTCGCCAAGAAGCTGGGCGACCCCTATCAGCCGGGCCAGCGCGCCATGGTCAAGGTCAAGCACGCGCGCACCGCCGACTGCGTGGTCGCCGGTTTTCGGTTTCACAAGGAGGGCCCGGGCACGATGGTGGGCTCCCTGCTGCTCGGACTCTACGACGATTCGGGCGTGCTCCATCACGTCGGGATCTGCGCCAGCTTCTCGCGCGAGCGGCGCAAGAGCCTGCTCGAGGAGCTGGCCCCGCTGCGCGAGGGCGCGCTCGAGAGCCATCCCTGGCGCGAGTGGCGGTTCGACGAAGCGCAGGCGGCGCAGCGCATGCCGGGCGGCGGCAGCCGCTGGAACCGCGGCAAGGATCTGTCGTGGGAGCCGCTGCGCATCGAGCGCGTCTGCGAGGTCGGCTACGATCACCTGCAGGGCGACCGCTTCCGCCACGCGACCCACTTCATGCACTGGCGCCCCGACCGCCAGCCCCCGGACTGCCGCTACGATCAGCTCGAGGAGCGCCCGGCCGCCGAGCTCGCCGAGATTTTCAAATGACATACAACGAGATTCGGCTGGTGACCGGCAGTGAGATCGCCGAAGTGGTGCTGCTGCGCCCCGCCGCGCGCAACGCGATGACCGATGCCATGGGCGCGGAGATCTGTCGCGCCGTCGACGAGCTCAACGCCGACGCGACGGTGCGCGTGGTGCTGGTGCGCGGCGAGGGCGAAGCGTTCTCGGCGGGCGGCGACTTCTCGATGCTGGCGGCGCGCGCGCGGCTGCCCGAGGCGGAGAACCGCGCGGCGATGCGAAAGTTCTACGCCGACTTTCTTTCCGTGCGTGCGCTGCGCGTGCCGACGCTGGCGGTGATCGCCGGGCCGGCCATCGGCGCCGGCCTGTGCTTCGCGCTGGCGTGCGACCTGCGCGTCGCGGCCGCGGGCGTGAAGCTGGCGGCCAGCTTCGTGCGCCTCGGCCTGCACCCCGGCATGGGCGCGACGTACCTGCTGCCGCGGCTCATCGGGCCGGCGGCGGCGGCCGATCTGCTGCTCACCGGCCGCGCGATCGACTCCGACGAGGCGCTCCGGCTGGGGCTGGTCAATCAAGTGCACTCGCGCGACGCCCTCGACGTGGCGGCGCGAGCGCTGGCAGCGCAGATAGCGGCCGCGGGCCCGCTGGCCGTGGCGCAGACCAAAGCGACCCTGACCGCCGCGTCCGACCGCGAGCTCGACAGCGCGCTCGATCGCGAAGCGGCGGCGCAGGCGATCGACTTCGGGACCGCCGACTTCGCCGAAGCGCTGCAGGCGGCGGCCGAGCGCCGAGCCCCGCGATTTCGCGGCGCGTGAGCCAGATGCTCAGCGGCACCAGACGGCGACGTTCAGCCCCTGCGTGGTGAAGAGCCGCGCGCCCGACGGCTGCGAGATCGCGATCATCCGCCCACCGCCGCCGGTCGCGCCAAAAACGCGCAGGAGCGAACCGTCGGCTGCCGCGTTCACGTGCAGCGCCGTCCAGTTGGTGGCGTGGGTGTGGATCACGATGGGGTTGGTCACGACGATGGAACCGTCATCGGAGCTCAGGGTCGGCGTCTGGTTCGGATCGTCGAACGTCCCGAGCGCCGCCAGCGTCGGGGCGGCCGGGCCGCGCAGTTCGGGCGCGCACAGCTTCGCGCCGTCGGGCTCGCGCCACAGATGAAAGAGCGTCGCCGTATCGCCGATCCCGGCGCCGAGCCGCCCGTCGGGCGTCCACGCAATCTGCTGGAGCGGATAGCCCACTGAGCGCACCGGCGCGCCGGTCGTCGGGTCGAACCAGGTCGTGCTGCCGCCCGTCGGTTGCGTCAAGTTGCCGCCGACGAGATCGCCCGCCGGCGACACGCCGAGAAAGACCGCGCCGTCCGGCCAGGCGAACTGGCTGATCGTGTGCAGATCCTGGGTCGCGAGCGCGCTCACGATCGCATCCGTCTGCGTGAACAATTGCTGTCCGTCGTCGCTGAACCCGAGCACGGTGCCCGTGAAGCTCGGATCGGAAACCAGCACGGCGCCGGTGACTGCGTCGTCGATCGCCAGGCCAGGTGAGAAGCCGCCGACCGCCCCCTCCGCGGTGATCGCCAGGGCCAGCCTGCGGCGATCGGACGAGAGCGCGAAGCCGCTGAGCGCGCGCGAGAACAGGTCGAAGAGCACCGTCTGCTGTCCGGTCGCGGCCACGCGCAGCTCGAGGCGCGTGCTCGGCGGCGAGTCGCCCACCTGATACGCAGTGTCGACGAGCAATGTCGCGTCGCCGGCGGTGAACGTCAGCCGTGGAATCGCCTCGCCGAGATCCAGGTTCTCGGGGTTGATCACCAGCGAGGTGACGATCGGCGCGCCGGTCTTCCAGCTGGTCACCGCGCCGGTCGAATCGATGACTGTGCCCAGCGACGTCGCCAGGCGCGAGCCGTCGGAGGAATACGCCAGCGACGACGCGGTGCCGTCGATCGTCGATGCGGGCGGCGACGCGTACGTCGCCAGGGGCGCACCGTCGGACGCGCGCCAGACGGTGACTTCCCCCATCTCCGCCGACAGCACCGCCAGCGCCTGTCCGTCGGGCGTGAACGCCGCCGCGTCGAGCACACCCAGCGGCGAGGCGATCTGCGCGACCTCGTGCCAGGGGTCGGTCGCTATCAAGCGCACCGTACCGCCGCTGGTGCGCGCGGCGACGTGCCTGCCGTCGGACGCGATCGCGATCGCCTGCCAATCAGCCTCGGGACCGAGCGTCTGGCACCGCACGTAATTCTGCCCCGGCGCCGCCGGCGCCAGCTCGAAGGACGGCGACAGATCGAAGGACGGACAGACGCCGATCGCGGCCGCGCCCCCCGTGCCTGCCGCGCCACCCGCACCCGCGCCACCCGCACCCGCGCCGCCGGCACCTCCACCCGCTGAGCTTCCGCCCGCGCCATTCTCACCGCCGCGGGAGGAGTCCGCTCCCAGCTGGCGGAAGAGATCCGTTTCGTCGCAATTAGCGAACACCGTCGTGCCGACCAGAACGACGCACCCGATCCATGCACGACGACTTACGATCGACTTGCAGTGAGACGAAACGGCCGAGACGTGCATGCGGTTTCGCGAAGCAAGTCTTCCGCCACTCTGCAAATCCAGCGTGCACGCGCTCCACGCACGGTCGCCGTCACCCAACGGTGACGGCGACGGGATCGAGCGTGTCGAAAAAACGCTCGACGCTCGCTCCATCACTTCACGACGGCCAGCGCGTCGACTTCGCCGGCGCCGTAAAAATTGTTGAAGCGCGGCGGCCCGACGCAGGTCGCGGGCGTTCCGGTCGCCCCGGGATCGTATGGCGCGGCCGGGCACGGCAGAGGCTTGGCCGTCAGGCTGAGGACCGCCAGCACCACGTCGGGAGGCAGCTTGCCGAAGCGGCTGATCGCCAGCGCGGCCACGCCAGTCGCGTGCGGCGTCGCCATCGAGGTGCCCTGGATGTACGCGTAGAACGCGCACGTCCCCGATGAGCAATCCTGCACCTGCCCGTTCCACTGGGCGGCCGCCTGATAGAACAGCGACGACTCCGGCATGCTCGACAGCACCTGCCCCACCGGATTCGGCAGCACCAGAGCGTCGCCGCCCGGCCCGGTCAGGTCGACTGCGCCCACGCCGTAGTCGGAGAACGACGACAGCAGTTGCGTCGGCCCGACGGCGCTGACGCCGATCACGTGCGGTGTCTGCACCGGCAGCACGCGGCACCGGGCGCCCGACGGATCGCTGAGGTGAGCGAGATCCAGGAAGAAGTTCCCGGTCGCCGCGACCAGCGTCGTGTTGCGGCGCGCCGCCTGAAGGACCGCCGCGCGGACGATGGCGATCACCGCCGCGCGATCCGGATCGTCGGAGCAGAAGATGTCGTCGATGGGCGGATCGGTCGGATCCAGGGTCAGGCTCGCGTTCATGAGATCGAACCCATGCGCCGCCGCCCAGTCGATGCCGCACACCATGGCGTCAGCGAACACCAGACCGAAGTTGGGATCGTTGACGTCGTCGACCGCGACCTTGACCGCCGCCAGCCGCACGCCCGGCGCGACGCCGACGATGCCGACGCCGTTCTTGGCGGCGGCGATGATGCCGGAGACATGCGTGCCGTGGCCGATGAGGTCGTTCGACCAGACGCCGGCGGAGGTGTCGGTGAGGCCGCCCACGCACGACACGCTGACCGACGCGTCGACCTGCGTGGCGAGATCCGGATGGCTGGCGTCGATCCCCGAATCGAGCACGCCGACCAGCACCCGCCGGCTGCCGAGCGAGATCGCGTGCGCTGCCGGCGCGCGGATCTGGTCCATGTCCCACTGCAGAGACGACAAGGGATCGCCACCCGCGCCCGGCCGCGGCTTCGGGGACCGCGCCGCGAACACCGGTGCCAAGACCGGCGCGATCCGACTGTGCACCGCCCGCGCGGCTCCGACCGCCTGGATCCCGGCGGTGGCGCGCAGTCGCGCCGCGAACCCCGCGTCGCTCGAACGCGCCAGCACCGCGCCCGCGGTCAGGTAGCGCGCGGCGATCGTCCCGCCGGCCGCGGCGACCAGCGCGGCGGCGTTGTCGGGGACGCCGCCCGCCACGAACGAAACCAGATACGACCCTGACCTTGCGCCGGCCGTGAGCGCCGAGCGCGTTGGTGACAATTCCATTTTTTCGTCGGGCGCGCACGCGCCAACACCGACGCAAACCACCGACAGAAGTCCCATGGCAACGTGAACGACACCGTGACTGCGAGCCCACTCGATCATCGCCAAACCTCCCACTGAGAGTCACCTCGGGGACCGGGCACGCACGACGCCCAGTCCCCGAACGGGCGCACGATACGCGAAACAGTGGGGGGGCCGAAACAATTTAAACGCGCAGATCGCGTGTGCCCAATTGCCTTCGGGGCGCCGATGCGCACGTTCGCGTGACTGATGCAGAGGCGCAACCGCCCGCGTCGTCATTTCTCCGGATGTCGCGAAACTCGGTTGACGTGGGGATCACACACATCTATCCTGTACGGACCGTAAGGAGGAACACATGTCGGGATGGAGAGTTCTGCTGCTGGCCGCCACGATGTCTTTGGGTGCTGCACCGGCGTTCGCGAATCATCGATTCCCACCGCCACCACCACCGCCTTCACATCACGGGCATGGCGTGCCGGAGATCGATCCGGCGGGCCTGGGCTCCGCGGCGACGTTGCTCGCCGGTGGCGCTTTCCTGCTCGGCGCGCGTATCAAGCGGCGTCGCAAGGCTGAGAGCATCTGATCCCTTCGGTTGGCGCCGAGTCGCTGACCGAGTCACAGACTAAGTCCGGCTCGGACGTCCAAACGTCCGCCCCACGCGGTGCACCTGGTACCGTGGCTCGCGTCCCCCGCGCGAGCCATGGTCCTGGGCATCCTGCCAGCCATCGCGCGCGCTGGCTCGGACTCATCGTGCTCCTTCTCACGGAGGGGCTGGGGCTGGGCATTGCCTTCGACAGCGATTCGTTCGCCGCCCTTCCGCACGGGTGGTGGACGCCGCTGCTTCATCTCGCGGGCGCCGCGATGCCGGCCGCCGCCGCGCTCCTGGCCGCCGCCGTGCTCCTGGTCTGGGCGCGCGGAACGCCGCGCACGCGCGCGCCGGAGATCACGGTCGTGGATTCTCCGCGCCGTTACGTCCCCTGCTTTCTCCTGCACGTCGCGAGCTTCGGCGCGCTCGTCGCCGTGAGCCGCGTGCTCTTCGGCGGGAGCCCGGTCGCGATGAGCCATCCGGGCGCGATGGTGGCGACGTGGCTGGGCGCCGTCGCGCTCACCGTCGGGAGCTGGCTCATGGCGCTGGTGCCGCCGTCGGTGATCGCGCGCCAGGTGGGCGCGCGCGCGGGCCTGATCGCCGGCGCCGCGGCGCTGGGCCTGGTCGCGTTTCTGATCGGGCGGCTGGCGCAGGGACTCTGGATGCCCCTGCGTCAGGCGACCTTCGCGTCGGCGAGCTTCGTGCTGGCCCTGCTGTCGCCCACGGCGGTCGCGGATCCGGCGACGCTGGAGCTGGGCGCGCAGAAGTTCGTCGTCGAGATCGCGCCGCAGTGCTCGGGATACGAGGGCGTGGGGCTCACGTGGGCGTTCGTGCTCGCGGCGCTGTGGCTGTTTCGCGCGCGGCTGCGATTTCCGGCGGCGTTGCTCCTGCTGGTGCCGGCGACACTCCTGCCGTTCATCGCCAACATCGGCCGTTTGGTCTGCCTGGTCTTGCTCGGTGCGTACGTGTCGCCCGAGCTCGCCGAGGGCGGCTTCCACTCGTACGCGGGATCGATCCTGTTCTGCGCCGTCGCCCTGGGCATCGTCGCCTTCGGCCTGCGCATGCACTTCTTCGCGCGCGACCGCGAGGCGGCCCGCGCCGCCGACGGCAGCACCAGTGACAGCGACGGCGACGTGAGCGACGGCACCGTCGCCGCCTACCTGGTGCCGTTTCTGGTGATGACGGGCGCGGGGCTGATCTCGCGCGCATTTTCCGGCGGGGACAGCGAGCCGCTGTTCGCGCTGCGGCCCGCGGCAGGCCTCGTCGCGCTCGTGCTGCTGAACCGCCGCTATCGCGCGCTCGTGCGCGATTGGACCGCGTCGCCGGTCGCATGGCTGGGCGGCGTCGGCGTCGCGGCGATCTGGCTGGCGTTCGAGCGATGGTGGCCGGCTTCGACGGCCGCAGCCGGGTTGGCGAGCGCGCCGCCGATGCCGGTGGCGATCGCGCGCGCGACGTCGGCGATCGTGCTCGTGCCGATCGTGGAAGAGCTCGCCTTTCGCGGCTTCCTGGCGCGCCGCATCTGCGCGGCGGCCTTCGATCGAGTCGACGCGGCCACGCTGCCCTGGCGTGGCCTCGTGATCTCATCGGTCGCGTTCGGGCTCCTGCACCACCGGCCGGTCGCCGGCATCGTCGCAGGGCTGGCGTACGGAGTCATCTACCGCCGGCGCGGCGTGCTCGGCGACGCCGTCGTCGCGCATGCCGTCACCAACGCCGCGCTGGTGCTGGTCGCCTGCGTGACGGGCCGCTGGGATCTCTGGACCTGACTGTCGTCCACAACGGGTGCCGAGCGGTATATTGCCGCCCATGAGCGCATTCGAGTACCAAGAGCTGCTCCCCGCCGGCCACCACGACGACACGCCCTATCGCCTGCTCACCACCGAGGGGGTGTCGACCTTCGAAGCGGCGGGCCGGACATTCTTGAAGGTGGCGCCCGAGGCGCTGACGCTGCTGACGCGCGAGGCGATGGTCGACATCGCGCACCTCTTGCGGCCGGGGCACCTGGCGCAGCTGGCGCGCATCCTCGACGATCCCGAGGCGACGCCCAACGATCGTTTCGTGGCGCTCGAGCTGCTCAAGAACGCCAACATCGCGGCCGGCCGCGTGCTGCCGTCGTGTCAGGACACCGGCACCGCGATCGTGATGGGCAAGAAAGGACAGCTGGTCTTCACCGGCGGCGGCGACGAGGCGGCGATCGCGCGCGGCGTGTTCGACACCTACACGACGGCGAACCTGCGCTACTCGCAGCTGGCGCCGATCGACACTTACAAGGAGGTCAACACCGGCACCAACCTGCCGGCGCAGATCGAGATCTATGCCACCGACGGTGACTCCTACGATTTTCTGTTCATGGCCAAGGGCGGCGGCTCGGCCAACAAGAGCTATCTCTATCAGGAGACGAAGGCGCTCCTGAACCCGGAGAGCCTGATGTCGTTCATCGACGCGAAGATCCGTACGCTGGGTACGGCGGCCTGTCCGCCCTACCACCTGGCGATCGTGATCGGCGGGACGTCGGCGGAGTACACGCTCAAGGTCGCCAAGCTCGCGTCGGCGCGGTACCTCGACGATCTGCCGGCGGAGGGCAACAAGCTCGGGCGCGGCATCCGCGACCGAGCGCTCGAGGCGCAGGTGCTGGCGCTGGCGCAGAAGACCGGCATCGGCGCGCAGTTCGGCGGCAAGTACTTCTGCCACGACGTGCGCGTCGTGCGGCTGCCGCGCCACGGCGCCTCGTGCCCCGTCGGCATCGCCGTGTCGTGCTCCGCGGATCGCCAGGCGCTGGGCAAGATCACGCGCGACGGGATCTTCGTCGAGCAGCTCGAGACCGATCCGGCGAAGTACCTGCCCGACACCACGCACACGCAGCTCGAGGGCGAGGTCGTGCAGATCGATCTCAACCGGCCGATGGCCGAGATCCGCGCGAAGCTGTCGTCTTATCCGATCCGCACGCGCCTCGCGCTGTCGGGGCCGCTGGTCGTCGCGCGCGACATCGCGCACGCGAAGATCAAAGAGCGCCTCGACCGCGGCGAGGGAATGCCGCAGTACCTGCGCGACTTCATGGTCTACTACGCCGGCCCGGCGAAGACGCCCGCGGGCTACGCATCCGGGTCGTTCGGCCCGACGACGGCGGGGCGCATGGACGCGTACGTCGATCTCTTTCAGTCACACGGCGGCAGCATGGTCATGCTCGCCAAAGGGAATCGATCCGCGGCGGTCACCGCCGCCTGCAAGAAGCACGGAGGCTTCTACCTCGGGTCGATCGGCGGTCCGGCGGCGCGACTGGCGAAGGACTGCATCAAGAAGGTCGACGTGCTCGAGTACCCCGAGCTGGGCATGGAGGCGGTCTGGAAGATCGACGTCGTCGATTTTCCCGCCTTCATCGTCGTCGACGACAAGGGCAACGACTTCTTCGCCGGCATGACCGGCGGCGGCGGCGACGGCAAGACGCGCCTGGCCGTCGCGCCGTGACCGCGATCAGTCGTTGGCGATTCGCGCGAGGTCGGTCGACTGTCGGATCGCCGCTCGGATCGCTGCGACGTTGAACGGGTGATCGAGGACGACGGCGCGAAGCCGGCGCGCGCGGCGCTGCACGTCTTCGTTGGCGGTCATCAGGATGAACGGCGTCTTGCGATCGCGGCTGCGCAGGCCTGCCAGCACCGACAGGCCGGCGATGCCCGGCAGCGCGTGCTCGCAGATCACCAGATCGATCGGCGCGCGGCCAGCTTCAATCAACGACGACGCCAGCACTTCCAGCAACTCGCCGGCGTCGCACGCCTCGACGACCTCGTGACCGTCGCGCCGCAGGACCAGCGCCAGCAAGCGGCGCAGCGTGCTGTTGTCCTCGGCAACCAGGATTCGCAGCGGCGCGCGTCCAAGGTCTGGCGCCACGCCGGCGCTGCGCGTGCTCGCGTCGGACGGCGTGGAGAGCTCGGCGGGAGAGACATGCAGATCGTACATCGGGAACCTCCTTTACGTTCGACCCATGCGATTGCACTCGGGATGCCAGCGCGCCCGATCGCCGCGACGACGGCAGATCAGCGCGCGTAGCGACGGTGGCGCGTGACGGCAGGCACCGCGGCGCTCACGCCCGTGCCGTCTTGACCGGCGCGCGCCGCGCGACGTGCCTCGCTGTCAGCTCGACGCGCGCGGGCGCCGTCGATGCTGCAAAAACCGCACGTCCCTGTGCAGCTTTCGCAGCTAGACTCCCCGCCGGAGGTCGACGAATGAAAATTGGAGTCTTCGGCACCGGCATGGTCGGAAGCGCGATCGCGACGAAGCTGGTGGAGGTCGGTCACGACGTGCGGATGGGCTCGCGCACCGCCGGCAATGAAAAGGCCGTCGCCTGGACGAAAGCGGCCGGTGCACGCGCGTCCGAGGGAACGTTCGCCGACGCGGCGGCGTTCGGCGAGCTGCTGTTCAACTGCACTTCGGGCGGCGCATCGCTGGCCGCGTTGCAGGCCGCGGGCGCGGCGAACCTCGGCAGCAAGGTGCTGATCGACGTGTCGAATCCGCTCGACGGACGGCCGCCCACGCTGTCGGTCTGCAACACCGACTCTCTCGGCGAGCAACTCCAGCGCGCGTTTCCGGATCTGAAGGTCGTCAAGGCGCTGAACACGCTGACCGCGCCGCTGATGGTCAACCCGTCGCTGCTCGCGGGCGAGCACGACGTCTTCATGTGCGGCAACGACCACGCGGCCAAGGCCAAGGTCAGCGAGCTGCTGCGCGGCAGCTTCGGCTGGAAGAACGTCGTCGATCTCGGCGACCTCAGCGCGGCGCGCGGCCAGGAGATGTACGTGATCTTCTGGGTGCGGATGTTCGGCGCGCTGAAGTCGCCGATGTTCAACATTCACATCGTGCGCTGACGTCCCTTACGGCTGGACCTTCGACGCCATCACGTCGACTTGCTCGATCACTGGCGGCTTCGCCAGCAGCTCGGGCGCCTTGGCCATCAGCGCGGCGGCGAGCCGTCCCGCGAGGTGCGCCTGGCGCCCCTTCTCGTCGTTGAACGCGTCGAAGATCGCGAACGTCGACGAATCGAAGCGAACCGCGAACCAGAGCGGCGTCGCGGCCTCTTCCTGAACCACCGACAGACCGCCCGCGAGCAAGCTCGCGAGCTCGTTTTCCTTACCCGGCTTGGCGTGAAGACGAACGAATAGACCGACCTTGACCATGGCGTTCTCCTTTGCGCTGGAACGTGAAGCCTCGAAGGCGTTCCCGGGATCTGAGCTCTCCCCAGGAAAAGCGCAAGGCGTTAAGCGGCCGCTACTCGAGCGAGAACGAATGCGATACCCGGACCGACTCGGTTCCGTCGAACGACGGGAACGACGCCGCCGAGACCAGGCGCACGATACAGTCACCGGTCGGCGTGCCTTCGAACTCGCCCGCGAGCGACGCCGACTCGACGGTGCCGCTCGGGTTGACAGCGACGCGCACGTCGGCGACGCCATCCACCTGGAAGCGCTGGTGACAGGCGACGACGCGGTTCTGGAGACGCGCGAGCGCCGAGCGCAGCTCCTTGACCGTCTTGGGTGGCGTGCTGCTCGGGTCCTCGGCAGCAGCCTCGACGGCCTTCTTCGGTTTGTCGGCCGGCGTGTCGGCCTGCGCGGCCTTGTTGTCCGCGGCAGCGGGCTCGGGGCTGTCGGCGGGAGCGTTGTCAGCAGCGGCATTGGCCGCCGGCGTCGCGCCCGCGGGCGCTGCGCCAGCGTTCGCGGCGGGCGCGTTGCCGTTGGCCGCCGCCATGGCCGCGGCCGCCGCCGCCGAGAGGCCGCGCGAGCGGCGGTGACGGTAGTAGCGCATCGGGCCACGCGCCGCAGGCGCGGGTGGCTCGGCTTCGGGGACCATCGCGGGCAGTCGCGCCATCGGCTCGATCTGCACCGGCGGCGCCGGCTCGGCGACAGCGGCGGCCGGCGCGGGCACGGCTACCGCGACCGGCGTGCGCTCGGCCGACGACGCCGACGGCGCGCGCGCGATCAGCCAGACGCCCAAGAGGCCCGGAAGCAACACCGTGGCGCATCCCGCCGAGAGCCAGATCCACGACAGCCCCGCCGTGAGCGGCGCGCGGTCGTCGACACGCGCACCGACGACGGAATGCCGCCCCATCATCCCCGACAGCTCGGGCCCGCGCTCGTGCGCGGCCGGCGCGGAACGCGCCGCCGCAGCCAGTGCTTTCATGGCGACCAGATCGCTCGACTCGCTGCGACTCGAACGGGTCATTCTTCCGTTCTGGTTCCCGCCGGCTCGGTGATTCATGGGAGCCCTGCCTTGCGCGCGTTATCGCACAAGCAACTACTTTATCGCGCCGCTCGATTTTCGTCGCGGGTTTTTTACAAATTCGACTCTGTCCGGCGCAGTCCGTCACGTACGGTGCGCCAGACCCACACATCCCTCGCACCACATCCGCATCGCCTCCGCATCGCCGAACTGATGACGCGGGCGCCCGTTCGAACGAAATCAAGGGCGCGACATACCCTGAATTCCCACGCCCTCGGCCCGCTCGCCCCGCTTCCCTCAATTCCGAGAGCACATTTGCCGATGTAAGACAGCGTGAAAGCGGCGGGACAGATCATTCTCATCGAGCCCTCCGAGAGCGGCCGGGAGATGCTCGCGGAGCGTTTGAGGATGCAGGGCTATGCGGTGACGGTGGCTCCCGGACCTGCCGAAGGGGCGCACCTCGCGCTCTCATCGCCACCGACGGCCGTCGTGGCCGACCTGTGGATGCCCGGCATCTCCGGCGTGCAACTCTGCCGTTTGCTGCGCGCCGAACCGGCGACCGAGAACGTGCCGGTCGTGTTGCGCGGCCCCGACGGACAGCGCAATCGCTTCTGGGCCGAGCGCGCCGGCGCCGCGGCCTACGTCGTCAAGGGACACATGGGCGATCTCGTGCGCACGCTGTCGCGCGCGGTCAACAATGCGCCATCGTCCGACGACTTCTTCACCGACCTCGGCCACGCCGACACAGACATCCGCGATCGTATCGCGTCGTATCTCGACAATGCGCTCTTCGAGTCGGTGATCGCGTCGGAGGTGCGCAACCTCAGCCTGTGTGGCGCGTTCGATCGGCTGTTCGATCTATTGAGCCAGTTCGTGTGCCAGGTCGCCAGCTACCGCTGGATGGCTGTGGTCACCGAAACGCCGGCGCGCCTGGGATTGCACGCGCACCCGTTGCGCGTCGCCGAGGCGCGCGAGGAAGCGATCCGCGCGCTGAAGCTCAATCCGGACATTCACACGGTGATCGTCGAGGACGACGACGCCTACGACGATCCGACAGGCCGACCGCCCATGGTGCTGCCGGTGACTTTCGCCGACGTGCGCATCGGGCAGATGGGATTCGCGGGGCGCCAGGCGCTGGGCGATCAGGAAGATCAGATCGTGTCGATCATCGCGCGCGAGCTGGGCGGCCCGATCCGGATGGCGACGCTGGTCGAGGAAGCACAGCGTCTGGCGACGATCGATCCGCTCACGGGCCTCATGAATCGGCGCGCGTTCCTGAACGCGCTCGACATCGAGATCGAGCGCTCGATGCGCCTGGACACGCCGCTGGCGCTGATGTTGATGGACGTGGATCACTTCAAGGCGATCAACGACAACCGCGGCCACGCGTCGGGCGACTCGGTGCTGGCGGCGATCGGACGGCTGGTCGTGAAGCAGGCGCGGCGGGTCGACCTGGTGGCGCGCTGGGGCGGCGAGGAGTTCGTGGTCGCGCTGGTCGGCGCCGACGCCGTCACCGGCCTCACCGCGGCCGAGCGCTATCGCGAGGCCGTGCAGCGGCTGGCCGTGAACGACCACAGCGGCGATCCGATCCCGGTGACCGCGTCGTTCGGGCTGGCGGTTCTGGAATCGGGCGAGAGCATCGAGAGCGTGATCGATCGCGCCGACCGCGCGATGTACGCGGGCAAGACCGCGGGCCGCAACTGCGTGCGCGTCTCGCCCTCCACGCAGCGCACGTACGGCCAACATGCCGCCGCAGCCGCCGCCGGTTGAGATCCGGCGGCCGCCGAGGCGGCCGTTGTTTGCCTTTCAGGACGGGAGGCTCACTGGACGGTGATCATCCCCTGCTGCATCGTGTTCGTGTGCACCTTGCAGAAGAACGGAATCATCGTGCCAGAGGGCGCCGTCGCCGGGATCGTGAAGCTCGCGCTCGCGCCAGCCGGGATGATCCCCGTATCGAAAGTCACGCCGGCCACTGCACCGAGAGTGTAATTGCCCGCCGCGGACTCGCTGGTCAATGAGTGCGGAACGCTGTCGTTGTTGTGCACGGTCACGGTGCCGCCCGGCGCGACCGTGAACTGATCCGGCATGTACATGAAGCTCATGATCGTGACGTCGACCGCCGACGCCGTGGTCACGACCCCGTCGCTGCCCGCGTCGGTCGCGCCGCCGACGCCACCCGCGCCCGCCACGCCACCGGCGCCGCCGAAGCCGGCCACGCCGCCCACGCCGCCGTGCCCGCCGGCGCCGCCGTCGCTGCTACAGCCGCTGCCAGCGAGCGGCGCGATCAACACGACCGCGCCAGCCATCCCCACGACGCCGAGCAAGCCCACGGCTTTCAGCATTTTCTTCAACACCGGACTCCGACGCACTTCGCTGTTTTTCATGTTTGTGCTCCTTCCTACGCCTCCAAGCTGCGGCTCACCGGAAAGGTCACAAGTCAGCAAGAACCTGCACGCCAGGCGTCGCCGGGGAGAACGCGCTAACATCCGCCGCGATGATGACCGAGACCAACACCGAGCTCCGCGCCGACGCCCGTGCGATCGAGGAAGCGAGCGCGCGCCTGCGCGGCGCCGCGCCCGAAGACATCCTGCGCTGGGGGCTCGAGCGCTTCGGCGCCAAGCTCGCAATCGCGTCGAGCTTCTCGATCGAGGACTGTGTGGTCATTGACATCGCGAACCGAGTCGCCAGGGAGCTGAGCGCGCCGCTGCGCGTGTTCGCGCTCGACACCGGGCGCCTGCCCGAAGAGACCTATCTGACCGCGGAGCGCGTGATCGCGAAGTACGGCGTCCCGATCGAGTGGCAGTTCCCCGACCGCGTCGCCGTCGAGCGGCTGCTGCGGGCCAAGGGGCTCTACAGCTTTCGCGATTCGCTCGACAACCGGCACGAGTGCTGCGGCATCCGCAAGGTCGAGCCGCTCGGCCGCATGCTGGTGACGCTGGATGCGTGGGTCACCGGCCTGCGGCGCGAACAGTCGGTGACGCGCACCGAAGCGCACGAGGTCGAGCGCGACCCGGGCTACGGCGGCATGGCCAAGCTCAACCCGCTCATCGGCTGGTCGACGGTCGAGGTGCGCGCGTACGCCGACGCGCACAAAGTTCCGATCCACCCGCTCCATGACCGTGGCTACCCGTCAATCGGTTGCGCCCCCTGCACGCGGGCGGTCGCACCCGGCGAGCACCCGCGCGCCGGCCGCTGGTGGTGGGAAAACCCCGAGAACAAGGAGTGCGGGCTGCACGTTCGCTGATCACTTCACGCCGAACAGCCGGCCGATCACATTCGTGATCGCGCCCGCGGCCGCGCCGATCAGCAGCATGCGCAAGCCGCCGCGCAGGGCGCCGCGCCCGGTGAACAGGCTGATGGTCGCGCCCACGCCGAACAGCGCCACGCCGGTGAGCGCGACCGCGATCACCAGCGCGCGCGCGCCGGCGCCGAGCGCGAACGGCAAGAGCGGCACGAGCGCGCCGCCCGCGAACGAGAGGAACGAGAACAGCGCGGCGCCGAGCGGCGAGCCGAGCTCGTCGGGGTCGAGGCCCAGCTCCTCGCGCGCCAGCGTGTCGAGCGCGTTCTGCGGGTTTGCGATCAGGCTTTGCGCGACGTGCGCGGCTTGCTCCTTGGGCAGCCCGCGCGCCTCGTAGATCAGCGCCAGCTCCGCGGCCTCCTCGGCCGGATAGCGCTGGAGCTCGTCGCGCTCGGCCGAGATCTGCCGCTCGAACATCTCGCGCTGCGAGCGCATCGACACGTACTCGCCCGCCGCCATCGAGAACGCGCCAGCGAGCAAGCCGGCGAGCCCGGAGACGCCGATGACGTGGCGATCGGCGGTGGCGCCGGCGACGCCGAGGATCAAGCTCGCGTTCGAGACCAGGCCGTCGTTGGCGCCGAAGACCGCTGCGCGCAGGTTGCCGCCGCGCGCGCCGCCGAAGCCGCGATGGCGGCGGCCGATGTCCTCGACCGACGTCGGCATCGCGTGCTTTGCGAGCGGATCGGCGCCCGCATCGTCGCGCCTGGACGCCCCGTAGATCGACATGCCGCGCACCTTCATGGCCGAGAGCACGCCACGCATCCGCGAAGGGCCGAGGCGGCGCAACAGCACCGCCACCAGCCGCGCGCGTGCGCTCGGCGCATAGACCGGCGCGGGCGCGCCATCCCGTCGCAGCTCCGCTTCCCAGATCGCGGCCTGAGATTCCGCCTCGTGTCCAAGCTTTGCGAAGAGAGCGCGCCGCTCGGGTGTACTCTCGGTCGTGGCCAGGACGGTGTACAGGAACACGGATTCCTTTTCCTGGATCCAATTCTGTTGCGCGCTCATGTCCGAATTGTAAACGGAGCCGACAATTCACCGAATTGCATCGAGACAACGCTGCAAATATTTCCGCCTCCGCTGTCGCTTTTTTGCCTCCCTGAAACCTGACAGTGAGTAAGCTTGCCGCCCTGTGAGCCATGCCCGAAGAGATCACCTCTAGCCTAGTCGATGTCGCGCACGAAATCCTGCTGCTGCTGGGAGTCGATCCGCGCGCGACCAGCGCGGGCCCTGTCTCGCTCGAGGCGCTGCGCAAGTGCACGCGCGAGCAGCTGATCGAATACGCGCGCCGGTTGGGGCTGAGCGGCGTTGCGAAATTGAACAAAGAGCTGCTCGCCGGGCGGATCCAGAGCGCTCTCGATCGATCACACCCCGTGCCTTCGCAGCGCGATGACTCGCGCGATGACTCCAATGGGGCGAGCGACGGCGATCCAACGGGCGACGACGCGCCGCCGGACGGATCGACCAAGAGCGGCCTGGCGCCGTTCCCGGAGAAGTTCGACCTCGGGCCCGACTCGCAGGAGGAGCCGACCCCGCACAACATCCCCTGGAGCTACGGCCAGAACCGCGTGACTGCGATGGTCGTCGATCCCGACAAGATGTTCGCCTACTGGGAGTGCACCGACGCCGCGATCGATACCGCGCGCCGCGGGCTGGGGCAGGCGGGCGAAGCGGCCTGGCTCAACCTGCGCATCTACGACATCACAGGGCGCCTCTTCGACGGCACCAACGCGCACGGCTACTTCGATCACAAGATCGAACGCAGCGACCGGCAGTGGTTCTTCTTCATCGGCAAGCCGACTTCGGTCGCGTGCGTGGAGCTGGGGCTGAAATCAGCCGAAGGCTACTTCGTGAAGATCGGCCGCTCGAGCCGCGTCGAGTTCCCGCGCCGCGAGCCCGCCGGATCGAATCACGTCGAGTGGCTCACCGTGGACTTGTCGACCGGGAACGCGGGCCAGCCCGTGCCCGGCGCCCCTCCCGGCCCGGGCGGCGGCGGCGGCGGCACGTTCGGTGGCGGCACCGCGAGCCAGCGCGGGCTTCATGGTGTCCCGGAGTGGGTCAACGGCGGCGGCGGCGGCGTCGTCGGACCGGGTGCGCCCGTGGGCCCGCACGTCTTCGAGCGCCGCTGGGAGTGGCGCGAGGCGCTGGGCGGCGGGGTCACCACGCAGACCTGGACTGGCGAGCGCACGCAGGCGGAATGGATCGGCCCGCTGCTCCGCAGCGCCTGGGAAGCCGGACCGTTCACGTACGCCGTCCAATCTCCCGCCTACATCGAAGAATGGAATGAGGGAACGATGACCGTGCGTTCGGAGCACGGTCAGGTGCAGATCGTCTACGGACCCTGGCAGGTCGTGATTCGCGGCATCGGCGCGCACGCAGAGCGGCGCGTGCTCGCGACCTGGGAGATCCGGCGCAGCTGGGCCACCACCCTCGGCGTCGAGCGCGCCGAGACGGTCTGGGGGCCGCTCACGCCCGGCAGCTCGGAGTGGGTCGCCCAGGGCGGGAGCGAACGGATGTGGATGGGCGCCAGCGAGCTGCGGCTCGGCGGCGCGTCCGAGCTGTTCCTGGTGGGCGCGAGCGAGCTGCGCCTCGGCGGCGCCAGCGAGACGCGCTACTCCGGCGCCAGCGAGTGGATGATGCGGGGCGCGAGTGAGCGCCTCATGCGCGGCGCGAGCGAGTGGCTCTTCGCAGGCGCCAGCGAGCGCATCCACGCAGGCGCCAGCGAGCGCATCTACGCAGGCGCCAGCGAGATGCTCATGCGCGGCGCGAGTGAGCGGCTCTTCGCCGGCGCCAGCGAACGGTTGGGCGCCGGCATCGTCGAGCCGCCATCAGACAGCTATCCGGCGTCGCTGGGCGACGACGCGGTTTCTCAACCGCCGGCCTACCCGGTGAAACGCTAAGCGCGAGGCATCTCATGGCCACCGGCTACTTCTCCCTGGTTCTGCACGCTCACCTCCCCTTCGTCCGTCACCCGGAAGATCCGACGGTGATGGAAGAGCAGTGGCTCTACGAAGCGATCACCGGCACATACCTGCCGCTCTTGCAGATGTTCGAGGGGCTGGTCTCCGACAACGTCCCCTATCGCTGCACGGTCTCGCTGTCGGCGCCGCTCATCACCATGCTCACCGACGATCTCCTCAAGGAGCGCTATGCGCGCTACCTCGACCGGCTGATCGAGCTCGCGGGCAAGGAGATCGAGCGCACGCGGCCCGAGCCGCAATACCAGCGCCTGGCGCAGATGTACCACGATCGCTTCCTGTCGCTGCGCCACACCTGGCGCTGCCACGATGGCGACCTGGTGTGGGCGTTCCGGCTGTTGCAGGACGCCGGGCGCGTCGAGGTCATCACGTCGACGGCGACCCACGCGTTCTTTCCGCTGATGGATCGCAACTGGGCCAACATCCGCGCCCAGGTCCACGTCGCCGCCGATCTCTACGAAAAGAACTTCGGCCACCGGCCGCTCGGCATGTGGCTGGGCGAGTGCGGCTATGTGCCCGGCGTCGACGAGCTGCTGCGCGAGGCAGCGGTGCGCTACTTCTTCGTCGACACGCACGGCGTGCTGTTCGCCGATCGCCGCCCGCTCTACGGCGCCTACGCTCCGATCTACTGCACCAGCGGCGTGGCGGCGTTCGGGCGCGACATGGAGTCGTCGCAGCAGGTGTGGAGCAGCAAGGAAGGCTACCCGGGCGACAAGAACTACCGCGACTTCTATCGCGACATCGGGTTCGACCTGCCCATGGACTACATCGGGCCGTACGTGCATCCCGAGGGTCACCGCATCTACACCGGCATCAAGTACCACGCGATCACGCACGACCAGCTGCACGACAAGTGGGTCTACGACCCCGACGTCGCGCGCGGCAAGGCCGGCCTGCACGCGACCCACTTCCGCGAAAACCGCATCCGCCAGGTGCGCGGGTTGCGCGCGAACATGGACCGCCCGCCGATGATCATCAGCCCGTACGATGCCGAGCTCTACGGCCACTGGTGGTACGAGGGGCCGATCTTCCTCGGCGATCTGTTCCGCCAGCTGCACTACGACCAGAACGACATCGAGACGCTGACGCCGGGCGACTACCTGAACCGCCACTCGACGAACCAGGTGGCCACGCCGTGCGCGTCGTCGTGGGGTTTCAAGGGCTACAACGAGCACTGGCTCAACGAGACCAACGGCTGGACCTATCGCCACCTGCACATCGCCGCCGAGCGGATGGTCGAGCTGGCGCGGCGCCACCCAGCCGCCGATCCGCTGACCAAGCGCGCGCTCAATCAGGCGGCGCGCGAGCTCATGCTGGCCCAGAGCAGCGACTGGACCTTCATCATGAAGACCGGCACCACGGTGCCGTATGCCACCCGCCGCGTCAACGAGCACATCCTGCAATTCACGAAGCTCTACGACGACCTGAATGCGGCGCGCGTGAGTGAGCCGTTTCTGATCGATCTCGAGTCGCGCAACAATCTCTTCCCCCATCTCGATTACCGGATCTACGCGAGCTAGACCCCACCCACGGATGGCAGTGCCGCTCAAGGTCCTCTTCGTCGCATCGGAGTGCGCTCCATTCGCCAAGACCGGCGGGCTCGCCGACGTCGCGGGGGCGTTGCCGGTGGCGCTGCGGCGCCTGGGCGTCGACGTGCGCATCGTCATGCCGCTCTACGCCGGCATGCCCTGGGCCGAGCTCGAGGTGCTCGACGGCTCGCTGGTCGTGCCGATGTGGTGGGGCTCGGCGTCGGCGCGCGTGCGCGTCGGCAAGCTGCCGCGGAGCGAAGTCCCGGTCTATTGCCTGGAGTACAACCGCTACTTCGACCGGCCGTTTCTTTACGGCCCGGCGAGCCAGGGTTACTCCGACAATCTCGAGCGCTTCACGTTCCTGTCGCGCGGCGCGCTCGAGATCTGCAAGGCGCTCGGCTTCATCCCCGACGTCGTTCATTGCAACGATTGGCAAACCGCGCTCGTGCCGGTTTACTTGAACACGTTCGAGTGGGCGCAGCCGCTGCATGGCAGCGCCAGCGTCTACTCGATTCACAACCTCGCGTACCAGGGCGTGCTCGAATCCGGCGCGCTGTTCATCACCGGGCTTGGCCGCGAGCACTACAACCCCGGTGAGTTCGAACATTTCGGCGCCCTGAATCTCACCAAGGCCGCTCTGTACCACAGCACGCTGCTGAGCACGGTCAGCCCGACCTACGCGCGTGAGATCCAGACCGGCGCGTACGGGTGCGGGCTGGACGGCGTGCTCTCGTCGCGAAACCTCGACCTGCGCGGCATCTTGAACGGCATCGACACGGAGGAGTGGAACCCCTGGAGCGATCCCTACATCCCCGCGCGCTACGACGCGCGCCACCTGGGCGGCAAGGCCAGGTGCAAGGCGGCGCTGCAAAAGGAGGCCGGCCTGCCGGTGCGCCCCGACGTCCCTGTGTTCGGGCTGGTCGGGCGTCTCACCACGCAAAAGGGCGTCGACGTGCTCGCGCACGCGCTGGAGCGCATCCTGCGCTGGGATGTGCAGGTGATCCTGCTCGGCGCCGGCGATCCCGACGCCGAGGAGTTCTTCACGCGCGCACAGCACGAACGGGGCGATCGTTTTCGCGCCTGGATCGGGTTCGACAACGGCCGCGCCCACCGCATCGAGGCCGGCGGCGACTTCTTCATGATGCCGTCACGCTTCGAACCCTGCGGCCTCAACCAGATGTACAGCTTGCGCTACGGCACGCTGCCCGTCGTACGCGCCACCGGCGGACTGGTCGACACCGTCGCCAACTACGACGAGACGACCGGAGGCGGCACCGGCTTCGTCTTCCACGACCTGCGCCCCGACAGCCTGGCCGACACCGTCGGCTGGGCGACCTCGACCTGGTACGACCGCCCCGACCACATCGAGGCCATGCGCAAGCGCGCCATGGCGCAAGATTTCAGCTGGGACCGGGCCGCCCGCCAGTACGAGCTCCTGTACCTGGACGCCTACGCGAGACGGCGAGGCCACGCCCACGGCGCGCAGACGACCGCGGCGTGACCGGCGGACATCGAGTCTGCGCAGCGCGCGCGCTCAGGGCAGCCCCGAGAACCCACGCAGGAACAACACCAGCCCCGCGACGCTGGCGGCCAGGCCCACGGTCCACAGCGCCTTGCGCTTGGTCAGCGCCGCGATCGCCGATAGCGCGATCGCGATCTGGAACAACGTGACCGCGATGGCGAAGCGGTGGTGGTGCTCGAGCAGCGTCTCCGCGCGCTCGTTGTTCTCCTTGACCCTGGCTTCCAGCTCGCGCGCCTTCGCCTGGATCTCGTTCTGCTCGGCCTTGTAGCGTGCCGCCTCGTTATCGAACTTCGCGGCCAGCGCCGTATTCGTGGCGCCGACGAGCAGCGCCTGATTGGCGGCGAGCGATTCTTTCACGCCCTTGGCCTGGTAGTACGCCCACTGGTCCGACGACTGCGACTGGTAAAGGATCGCCTCGTTCTTGGCGAGGATCGCGTCGTTCGAGTTGCCCCCCGACTCCAGCGACGCCACGGCGGCGAAGACGGCGATGATCGCCGTCTGCAGCGAGAGGTAGCTCGTCCAGCGCGAGCCACCATCTTCGCCTTGCTCGGCGTGCCCGCCTCGTTCGTACCCGCCGTGCGCGCGCTCGACGCCTTGGTCCAGGGTCTCCTTGAGCTCACCCGTCTCGAGACTCTCTTCCGGCATTTGCGATAGTTATAGACCAGGGGACCAAGCAACGGCCAATCCGGACGGCGCGAAATCAGCTCACTGGCACTCCGTGCCGGCGTCGTTCGCCTTCGTGCCGGCGGGACAGGGCAGACAGCAAAAGGCCCCGCCCGGATTCCTGTCGGGATTGCAGTCCTGCGGTCCGCGATTGGGGCAGGTGTTTCCCCCGATCAAGCACTGGCCACCCGCGGCGGCGCACGCGGCCGGACCGGAGTTGTCTCCCGAGGTGCTGGAACAGGCCCCGAGCAGCGCCATCAACGACCAGAACGCCACCTTCATCTCATCGCCCTCCTTTGCTTGCCGTTTCCGAGCGCTATGCAGCACCACCGCGCAAACGCGCGCCGACGTCCTTGGCGACCGACTCGAGCCAGGCCTGACCGCGCTCGACGTCGGCGGGCGACAAACTCCTGATCCACTTCACGTGGTCGGCGTCTCCGGGCGCGACGGCGAGCGGCAACGGACACGCGGTGATCACCGGCGCTCCGAGGTCGGGCAACGCCGGGCCGCCGTGTTCCTTGAGGAATGACTTCAGGCGCGTGACGCGCTCCGCGACGCAGAGGCCGATGTTGGCGATCGCTTCCTCGTAGACGGCGACGAGATCGGCGCGGCCGGCGTGGCGCGCGCGGCCGAGGCGCGCCTCGACGTAGAACGCCTCCAGCGCGCGCAGCTGCGCGATGTACGCGACGTTCTTCTCGACGACCGGGGCGATGCGCGCGTTCATCGACATGGGCCGCTCGAGCGGCTCCTCGACGGCGCGCGCGACCTGGATCGACAGCTGCCCGGCGCCGACGTCGCGTCGCACGACCTGGCCAGCGCCGGTCATGCTGCCGTAGCCGACGGCGCGCGGGCCGACCAGACCGGCCTGTCCACCGAGGAAGATCCGCCGCTGGCGCAAGAACACGCCGGCGGTGACGTCGCCGATCAGCGACGGCGTCGCCTTGTCGCCCGACTTTCCCCAGGGCGTGAAGTTGAAATGAATGAAGCCGCTGCCGACCTCGGAGTGGTCCTCGCGCGACGTGCCGCCCGCCATCAGCAGATCACAGAAATTGATCAGGCTGCCCAGCGTCACGAAGCTGAGCAGGATGGTCTGCTTCAAGCCGACGGCGTGCGCGGTCGACGCCTCTTCTTCCAGGATCGTACCCTCGCGCACGTGCGCGTTGGCGCCCAGCTTGGCCGCGCGCAGCAGCACGGCGCCCTTGGCGTAGCCGCTGGCGATCGATGCGCCCTCGCCGAGCACGCAATCGACCAGCGTCGCCGGCCCCTCGACGCCGACGGCGGCGCCGGCGCTCAGGAACGTGCGCCGCCCGTGCAGCCGCGTGCCCGGGTACAGCGTGGCCGACGCGTCGACGCGCGCCGGATCCACATCCTCGTCGACGAACACCTGCGCCGGGTCGAGCATGCGGACGCCGCGCGCGCGCAGCGCCTCGACGCGCGCCGCGGGACCGGGCGGCGCGGAGGCTGCGGAGACGGCCGACGTCGCCGGAGACGCCGGGGAAGGGTTCGCCGGAGGGGTCGCCATGGGCGGTTACTTTAGCGCGAGAGGCGCTTCCCGTCGGAAACGAATCCGTCCTAGACTGCGACCCCATGAGCACCAACCAGGTTTTCATCGGAACCGACTGCGGCGCCACGATGTCCAAGGTGGGCGGTGTCTGGGCCGACGGGACGACCATCTCCACGAAGTTGCACCAGCATCCAACCAGCTCGCAGGACGGCCCGAACGCGGTGGTCACCGGCTGGGTCGCCGCGGTCAGCGGCTTCCTGGCCGAAAACGATCTGCAGTGGGATCAGGTGAGCAGCGTGGGCCTGGCGATCCCCGGTCCCTATGAGCGCTACGGCGTGCTCGCGCACTCGGCGAATTTACCGAGATCGTTCGACGGCTGGGATTTCTACAGCGCGTACAGCCAGGCGCTGGCGTACAAGGCGGGGCGCGCGGTGCCGCTGGTCGTCGGCAACGACGGCGCGTTCGGCGGCGTCGGCGAGGCGCAGCGCGTGCGCGGGGCCACCTCGGCGGGCGTGCTCATGCTCGCGCCCGGCTCGGGGCTCGGCTCGGCGTACATCGACGCGACGGGATTGCCCCTTCAAGGCGACACGCTCGCCGGCATGGAGACCGCGCACATGGCCGCGCCGCTCCAGTTGATCGGCGCCAAGCCCTACCCGTGCGGCTGCGGGCGGACCTGGGGCTGCGTCGAGCTTTACACCACGCTCGCCGGCCTGCCCTACCTGCTGGCCGACCGGCTGGCGTCGCTCCCCGACCATCCGCTGGCCTCGTCGACGAAGACGCCGCGCGAGAAGGCGCTGAGCCTGCGCGGCCTCGCGCAGCAGGGCGACGCGCTGGCGCTGGAGCTGTTCGATCTGCAGGCGCGCGCGCTGGGCGTGCACATCGCCAACCTGTGCCTGGCGCTGGATCCGCTGTACGTGGTGATCGGCGGCGGCCTGATGGATCCGGAGAGCACCAGCGAAGCGTTCCGCGAACGCTATTTGCGCATCGTGCGCGATACGGCGAAGCCGCACTTGTGGCCGGTCCAGCGCGAGCGGATCACGATCCTGCCGTCGACGCTCGGCGAGCTGTCACAAGCGATCGGCGCGGCGCTGGTGGCGCTGTATCGCAGCCGCGGGTGACCCAGTCGCCATCAGTTCTGCGGCGCTCGACACGCCCAGATCTGACGGCGGATCGTCGTTTCGTCGAAGCCCTCGCCGATCAGGACCAGCTCGGTGCGCGGGCGGTCGGCGCCCCAGGGCTCGGCGTATTTCAGCGTGGTGTGCGCGCCGGCGTGCTCGAGGAAACCTCGGCGCGGTTCG
>Ga0265338_10002098_pt1 | contig 30766 bp, 75 predicted proteins | sample 42126metaG_FD_193579 | JGI IMG/M metagenome (GOLD analysis project Ga0265338, IMG submission 193579) | Rhizosphere microbial communities from Carex aquatilis grown in University of Washington, Seatle, WA, United States - 4-21-26 metaG | ecosystem: Host-associated > Plants > Roots > Rhizosphere...
TTCCACCACATCCCCATACATTATTTCAGTGAATTAAGATAAGACTTCTTAGTAAAGTGATCCCAAATTTTGAATGGCATGAAAATATACCAAAAGAAAGCCAGCGGAATTGCCATAACAAGTGTTGCGATAATTTCGACTAGACCAATCTTTTCGCCCTTTTGGCGCATCCTCACGATGGAATAGATTGAATATCCGAATAAGCTTAGAAGGTAAAGCCCAAAACAAATTGCGTAAACCTTATAAAGAAGAATTAAATGAATCATCGTAATCTCCGAATGGATATTCCAACCACACAGTAAACGTAGGCAGCCACATAGCAAGCGTAGATAGAAAGAACAATATACCAGAGCAAGCACGCCACCGCAAGAATCACGGCAAGGTATATGCGTTCCCTATTAGAGAGGGGCATCAGTTTGACTGTCCTGGCTTTGTAGGCGAGGAAACAAATTGAGCCCATAAACCCAACAAGCCAAATTATAAATAGCGTTCCCACTTACTCTAAGTCCAGATCAGTATCGATGTCAATATCGATTATGATTTTTTTCTGAACTTTACCCAACTCTTTGACATAGTAAAAGGTGTATGAGCAATCTGAATTGGAGGCTATCTCCACCCAATTATTGAGTTCAGCCCTATCTTTTAGAACATAGTGTTTGACATCTGGAACGGTATATGAACTGTTCCCATCGTAACTATCATGCTCATAACGGGTGGTAAATATAATTCCCACGTAATGAGGCCCCTTGGGAAGGTCTTCTCGTTTTTGTAACTGTTTAAATCCATATCCGCTAAAGCTACGCATCATTTACCTCACCTGATAACTATAGCGCGCGAGGGACCATTGTCAAGCATCCACAAATTATTTTTCATAGATTTCTCTATATTCTTTCTTGGTCAAGTGATAACTACCGCAAGCTTTGCAGAAGTATATTCGTAAAGTATCCACTTGACCCGAGCCCTTTTTCAGCTTTTTAGCTGCGGCATTATAGGATCCATAATTAACTTTATCGCATTTATTTGAGCTTGGCATAATAAATCCATTATGAAAATGTTACATATATTTCGAGTTGATCCTCTGTAATATCAAATGGCATCCAGGGTAAAGTGATAGATGGGGTTTCATCAAATTCCACGAAACAATATCCATCATTAGTCCAAAATATACCACACTGACCAAGATCCAAATAAATTGTTAGGATAGTATCGGTATCTAGATCTATATCATTGATCCACATACCGCATTGACAGCGCAAATATGGGGATCCATTGCTTATTTGGGATTTAGTAAAAGAAAATCCACATCGATGACAATTAGTCTTACTAAATTCGAATGGAATCATGAAAAAGTCAAGTACAGTTCGATTTGTTCTTCGGTAATATCATATGGTAGAAATGGTAGTGGAATTACTGGCATAGGAATGCGGGGATCCTTTTCATAGGTACCAACCATACTTTCACCACGTCTATACCAATAGACAAAATAATGTCCAACACTGATGGTCATATTAGTTATATAGGTATCTTCTTCGGAATTACCAACATTGATGCCTGAAACTCTTAATCCGCATTCACACTCAGGATATTTGTAATAAATATCCGTCCATCTTCGTTGGCAACGGGGGCAGTAATTTTTATCAAAGTTAATCATGAAAATGTTAAATACAGTTCGAGTTGTTCCATTTTAAAATCCGGCGATAACTCTAGTAATTCTAGTGAAAGAGAATTCCCATCATAGATATGACACGTGCCTTTCCTCCAAAAGATATAGGCTTTTTCAATGTTGGTAGTACTCACTTTTAGTGCTACACCAACAACTGACCCATCATCTTCTTTATCAACAACCATCATACCGCAAGTGCAGCCAAGGATATTAGTGGTGCGATCGTACTGCCATTCATTACCACATCTGGGACACCGGAGATAAATCATGAGAATGTTATGATTAATTTTAATTGCTGCTCTGTAATATCAAATGGCAGCCATGGTAATTTTAATGTTTTACCACCTCTATAGGATAGAATGGAACACTGATTATTTGAATGCCATGCCACGCGCATATCCCCAACTTTCCACCCTATGGATCGAAAAGTCAATTCATTATGAATCATAGCACTGTAAATAATCATGCCGCAATCGCAGTGTGTAAGAGTAGTTAGTGGTTCGCCACAATGATGGCAATGAGTCGTGCTGAACTTAAAATCAGTCATAAGAAGGTTAAATATAATTTTAATTGGTCTTCTGTGATATCGAATGGCAACCATGGTAGATCGATAAGATCACGTTTGAAATTATAGAAATAACAAAGATCTCTATTCCAGTAGATAAATCCATCATCACCGTTAATCGGATAACGAATACTAACAACCTTTAATTGTTCAACGTCACAAACTTGCATTGGACATTTGGTGCAAGTTCGCATCGTATATTTCGCACCTATATTAAAACTAAGTAAAGATTCAGTTTCATTCCACTGTGAATGACATCGAGGACAGTTTAAAAAAATCATGAGAAGGTTAGGTATAGATTCAACTGTTCTGGTGTAACATCATAATGAAGCCAAGGTAGATTCCAACTTCTTCCACCAATGATTAGCCTGCATTGATCCTCGTTCCATAGGATACGCCTTCCATCAGGGAAAGTCTTATGAAATCTCCCAATAAATTTATCATAGATTGCATTGCACTTGAAACATTCGAATAGTGAATTATCTCGGTATTTATCAGAATCTTGCCAAGGTTCCCAAGGATTTAGACAAATGGGACATGTAACCGCATTGATGCCTTGCATTGGAACTCACGAGAAGGTTAGAATTATTTTTAATTGTTCTTCGGTTAGATCAAATGGCACCCAAGGTAGATCTCCATGGTCTTCACTGGTCTCGCCGATATAAAGATGACAACTGAAATCTTTGTACCAATATACATGTAAGTTTCCAAACACGTAATAAATACAGTATATTACTTCTTCATCCAAACCAACGGATGCAATATTCATACCACATGGGCACGCGTACTTACCGCCGTCGTCGAACTTTGGTAGCTTCCACTCTCTACCACAGCGCACGCAGTTGTCAAGTTAAATGTGTATTCGTTCATGAGAATGCCAAATATATCTTCAATTGATCTAAGGTGATGTCCAGATTTAGCCAAGGCATTTCTTTACCAAATGTAACAGATACATAACCAACCGCAGCCGGAGTGTCGAATGCCTGACAATAATTTGTATCAAAATTCCATCTGATGATATATTTCCCCATCACTTTTTCTAAACTTCCAATCTTCGATCCAACGTGACAAATTGATCTTAATTGAGAAATTTGCATTCCACATTCACATCGCTTCGGATATGGGTTGTGGAGCTTGCTAACAACTCCATCTTCGCCAGTAAGATCTATTGGATCCTGATAAATCCAAAGTCTATCACACCCTGGACAATTTGTTTCATATTCTTGATAGTTAAAATAATTCATAGGAATGTTAAATATATCTTAAATTGATCTTCTGTAATGTCGAATGGTAGAAATGGTAAGATGAAATACTGATCGGTGTTATCTCCGACAACATAGATGTAGCATTCTTGCTCTTTCATAGCCCACTGGATGTCATAGCCGCAAAAATTATCCAAGCTGTAATCTAATACGCCTTCAGTAGGACTTACGTATAAGACGTATAAGCCGCATGTGCACTTATGAACTTTGATGGAATCCCAGAGCGAATTGCAACGTGGGCAGGTGGTGAATAATATCATGAAAAGGTTAAGTAGAGTTTGAGTTGATCTTCAGTAATATCAAAAGGCATCCAAGGTACATCTATACAATCATCCAAATCATCATCATCCCAAACCATACAATTATTAGAGCATTCCCATTCTACAAAATATTTACCCAGTTGTATCCCTATGACACCAATATATTCCTGGGGATCTGCCTCCTGAACTACGCGCATACCACAACTGCATTTAGGGAATATTTTTGATGATGATAAATATTGCCATCGGGCATCGCAACGGGGGCAGTTGGTTGGGCTGAATATCATGAGAAGGTTAGGTATAGTTTGAGTTGTTCTTCCGTAAGATCAAATGGCATCCAATTGAATTTTACATATTTATCTGATTGTAAATGATGTTGAATATAACAATCATCGAATTTATTCCAGGTAATAGAATTAAATCCAAGCACAATTTTGACTGAGTGAATTATTCCACTTCCATAGTCTGATAATGGTGGAGAATAATTAGCGATTCGCATACCACATTTACAACCCATTATACTTAATGGTGTTGGCCATAAACGATTACAACGAGGGCAGTTGGTTAAGCTGAATATCATGAATCTCACTCTTTAGGGCGTTGAGCAGCCATTATGAGAAGGTTAGGTACAGTTTGAGTTGTTCTTCTGTAATATCATAGGGAAGCCAACTCATTGGTATATGACTGTAGCGCGTACCATATTTGTATTTACTGCCGATTTGAATTTTACAAGATTCATTTTCAAACCACCAAACTTTCATATTTGGAAAAATCTTACAAATCTTGTTATAGCACGAGTAGGTTAAAATTGACTGAAGAATGTCCAATGAATTAATTGTTGTAAAAATGAGATCACATTTCTCACAAGCATTATATTTATTCCACTTTGATTTACATTGTGGGCATTTAGAAAAATCAATCATGAGAAGGTTAGGTATAGTTTAAACTGTTCTTCTGTTGTATTGAAAGGTACGTATGGGTACTCGACGGCGTCATCATAATCTATCCCGATTAAACAAAAATTTTTGTCTTTACACCAAACCACATCAATATGAATTGAGCCATTATTAAATATCCTACGGGCAGAATCATCATCGAAGTATTGAAACGAACACTTATCACAATCTACGGAGTTTATTCTTTGTTCGAATGGAGATGAGCAGATGGGGCAGTTGATCATGCAATCTCGAAGATACCCACTGGGAAAATACCTTTTTCACTCTGACCTGGCATATCAATCGCGACAAAGGCGAAGTTGTCTGGCTGGAAGCGGGCATAATTGATCGGCATCTTGTCGAGGAAGGCCATGGGGGCAACCGTATATACTTTACCTACGGTAAGTTCTGGCCTATCCTGATTCGTTATGCAGCGGAGTTTCGTGCCAGGCGCCGGTATTTTTGTCGTTTCCATTAATCTTCACTTTCAATCACAGTTCAAAAATTGCTACGTATTGTTTCGCGATGTTCGCCCAAGAATTTTCTTGGATAAAATTATTTTGTTTCTTTATTTGTTCGATTTTTAATTCTCTATTAGAGAATAATTTATCCAATTCTTTTGCCATTTGTTCGGGGGTTTCTATTTTAATAGTTGGCATGTCGCTGAAATGAGGAATGTTAGAAGAGATTACTGGAACGCCCGCAGCCATCGCTAATCTCGCGGCTCCCGAAGAACCAAATACTTCATGCCCCTTAACGGATAAGTAAGGAAAGACTGCCACCTGATTACTTCGCAAACAGGTGTCGATAATGTTGTCTGACTGGAACCCTCGTATAATAGCAACATTTTCCTGCACGTCAAGCTCTTTTATTAAATCGATCAACTCATCATGGTATATTTGATGAGCAACTTTATTGAATGGTGATTCGGAAATCATTGCGGTGAAAAATACATTATGATATTTCTTCTTTAAAATTGCGGCAGCTCTAATCGAATCTTCAAAATTTTTGTATTTAAAACCAAATCCCTGTTGAATAAATGTATTTTCTGATTTATAATTATCCCAAAGCTTACCTTGATTTACTATCGGATAACAACCATGTGGTATGAGATGGATGGGCGCGGTGATTTTTTTATCGTTGATGAGATTATCTTTAGCCCCCTGTAAATGGACTATTATTTCTGGCATACCACTTTCATAGATGGATTTATCCTGATGATAAGGAAACACAGAGTGCATGATAATTATTGTTCTATAATCAGATAATTGAGTAAGAAGTGAGAGCCAGTGACGGGCATTTGACCATAAGCCAAACTCATGATTAATCAAAACAATATCTGGGTCATAGCTTTTAATTTCTTCAATCAGTTTGATTGGCGCCTCTCCCCGCTTCCAACACTCAACTATCTTATCTTGTGGTAATAATTTATTACCGAGCATATTCAATGGCCCAGTAGGGTTATTATTATTTTCAATAAATAATTTGATGTCTCCCAAGAACGGAGCCAATTCAGCTGCCATATATTCTGCGTATGTGGATATTCCGCATTGCATTTTCCAATTCGATACGAATGCAACTTTCAATTCCTTAGCTAACTTCTTCTCTCCATTACGAATGAACTTACCATCTTTTACTTTGAAATTGAACATTATGTCTTTCAAAGAAAAGGAATCTAATTCGGATGGTATCTCCAACACCTCTAAGTCTGGATTTATAATTTCACTATCGGATGCGCAACGAATACGATTATTTCGTGTCCCAATGTATCTTTTCATTTTAACCGCCGCGATGAATATTATCATTATTTTCTAGAAATATATCAATTCGGCTAACTAAATTTTCAAAAGATTCTGAATTGTTTAATAAAGTTTTTTGCGATTGAATTTTGTCAAGTGCCGACATCAAAGAACTTTGAGACGTATTGTAATAAGATAAATTAATTCCACCGAAAGCATTTAATTTATCGTGATGGGATAACGTTATACAGGGAACTCCAGACATTTCCGCTAACACAGACCCATGATATCTCTGAGATATGATTACATTGTATTTGGAAAACATCTCTGTTATAAATTTAACATCTGTATTTAGAGGGTCATTAATTATATATTTAGAGCTTCTATGTTTCATAGAAGATATAAGTTCTACCGCTGCCCACCTATCATTTATCTTTTCATTTTGACACATTGAGAAAAAATTTACAGTATGATCTTGGGCTACATGATCTAAGAATTGAGAGAACTCTGATTTAAAATAAGCCCAGGCACAATATTTCCAATGAGGGTCAAAATTTTGGGGGACAACTTCTATATTTGGAATTATTAAAATTGATTTATCAAATTTAGTAGGGGAGATACTTGACTGCAATGAGTAAACAATATCTGGGATGACGATGGAATTGGCGTTGATATCGAGTGCCTTTTGCAGTAGAGTAGGGGAACGCGTAGCTACAAGCTTAGCTTGTCTCATCAACTCTTGGTGGAGTGGGTGGATGTCCGTCTCAATGCCAATCCCGACGTAGAATATCGGGAGGGTTTTCATTATTGATAATGCTTCTGGCGTAATATCTGGTTGAGCGTATAAAAAAGAACCGCCACCAAAAAATACAGCCGAAACATCTCGCAATGTCTCAGCCGTTATAACATCAGTGAATTCAAATTTATGTGAAGGAAACAAATGTTTGAATGCTTCTTTGAATAGTTCATCGCCCAAATTATTTTTAGAATACCAACCTATTACTAAGACTTTCATTCTTACCCTTTAACATTTAATATCTAACTATCCAAACGATATCTCTTGTGGATGAGACTTCCCATTTTATATGGAGATAATAATATCCGCGTTTGTAGGTTAAATGGTATTCTAATTCATCACATTGTGGGATATTACATGGGACGGATGTGGTATCTTCTCTGAAGGATACTCTAATAAGTTTAGGTTCTTTACGATTAAGTAAAGGAATTTCTGCCGAATTACAGCCAGATACAATTAGTTCGCCCAACACTTCTGATTCTAGATTATTTTTCATATAAAATTGTTAAATTATGCATTGCATGTCTCAGTAAAAATGCTATATAAACATCGGATGTAATTGCATAATTTATTTAAAATGGCAATTTATCATTCAATATATTAGCGATGCCCTGCTGCCACATAGTTTTTGGTAAAGGCATCCAAAGATATGGGCCCCATCCGAAATAAGTATCAACGTAATGCTGGGCTCTTTGATTAATATCAACTGATGGCTCGTGCTGTTTCAGCCACCAAAGCGCCATTAAATACCCCCGAGCTTCCCAACGAGCCTTTGCCCAAGGCCAAAACATATATGATAGCACCCACCAGATCGACATATCAGCAACATGCTGTTGCTCATGGAAGATCACTTCAGGGTTGTTAGTTTGATATTCTTGTGATGGAACCCAAATGGTATGCCATACAGTGCTACACATATTCGAAAAGATATGCTTGTAAAACCAATTAGTATTTTTATATTTAATTGCTGGAGTGGTCATTTTTCCTTAAAAATTTCAGAAACAAGTTTAGCCCGCGTCTAACCTGAATATAACATTCAAGGATGACGCAGGCAAGTTAACTTGTTTATTTTTGATTAAAGAGACTTAGTTGCCGTAGCCGAGACCGCAACGCTCATATTCACATTGGAGTTCAATGTGGGCGTCCCACCATCAGCAGGCACAAGCGCACACGCCTGCGCAAGTGTAATCGGACTGCTAACCAACTTCACCGTCAACGTGACCTGACCAGCCTTCAAGTAAGAAAGAATTTGGCTGGATGGCATTACAACCGACACATTCAGTTCACTCGAAACACCTGCATCGGGCGCTGTATACTGGGCAAGCACAATCGGAGGATAGTGTGCAGCGTCACTTCCAACCATATCAACCTCAATCGAGGTGACGAAACCGAATTCATTATTCGGATTGTCGATCGACAATCCATTAACTAGAACCGAATAGCTGACATCAACCACACTAGTGTCAGCTAGTGCTGATGAGAAGTCGAAATTGGTTGTCGTTGATTCAACTGGCAACTGATAACTGTTGGGCAAACCAAGAGTCTGATATGTGCTCCACTCATTGGGATTAGCACAAACTGCCGCGAATGAGGGTACCGCAGCACGAACACTCGCCGGAACGTTAGATTCAAAGCTCGAAAAAGCAGGGGTCAAATCAAATGACACTGCCTGTGAATCACTTGCATTCGGTTCATTAACCGATAACTGCAAACACCCAGCCATGCCAACCATCGCACCAACAATCAAACCCAATTTAGAAAAATTCATTTTAGATATCCTTTTGTTAAAAACAAACTACAAAACTAAAAGCGGCACCAATGCCAGTCCCAATGGACAATGCGATGAAGAAAAGTTGCAATCCAATATTGGATACTTCACCGGGTATGTAGGCACAAACCCCACACACCACTGTTAAAAACAATGCACGTAGTAAAATTGTATTCATGTAATCCTTAGAAAAGCAACTTGAATCCCAACTTCACATTGGGCGTCCAAGCGTTGAATGCAGGATCCGCAACCGTTAGGCCTTTAGCAGAATTGCCAAGCGCACCCTGAACATTATGGGCGCCACCATCGAGATATGACATACCACTCAATAGGAGGAATCGGAATCCATCTCGACTACCGAATGCGAGCCCAGCATTCAAATCGACATACGTGTAATCAACACTAGGGCTATTCTTAATACCAGGAACCGTAAAGGAACTTTGATATCCTAGATCAATGTTAGCAACGGGAACAACTGCGAACTTAATCGGGTCAATCAAGATACTGCCACGAACGCCCGGCGCCAATAGATAGGTCCCAGCAGCACCTAGTGTAAACCAAGGAACATGAGGCAAACGAGCCTCAAGACCAAGCGCCGCACCAGAAGGAACGGAAACATCAAGGCTCATACCTAACTTGAACGGATATGGATTTGCAACTGGGGCGACAACCGGTGAGGGCTTAGCCGCTTGATACAACGCACCATCACGTGCGCCATCGCTCGCATCAGTAGAGAGTTTAGCAGTCTTCGCGTCATCCGCCAAGGCCAAACCACTCACAGTAGTGATAACCGCCGCCAACATTCCAAACATTACTTTTTTCATTTATGAAATCCTTTATTAGTTATTTAACAGTAAAATAGAAATTCGTATTGCGTAATCGCCCATTTATCGTTCCGCTAATTTTCCAAAAATCATTACAGTATTGTGTGCCGAACCAGAGCAGAATGTATCAATTGTTAAAACCTTTCCAGAAGGAAAAGTAATAATCAATAATTGAGTTTCCTCAGAACCAGGACACTCATGATTAACCATATTCTCATATGTGTATGAGAGAATGTCGCCTGATGCGACAAATTTATCAAGCGTATTATCTTTCATTTATTCCTTTAATCATCCTCGAAAAACGTACTGAGGTAACCAAGAACTATTATGATTACCATCAGTACGTTAGCGATGCTACCAAGCGTCGATAACATTACTCCGATGCGGGAAGGTATGCCGCCACAAGCTCAGGCTTGATGTGCAAGTCCGTGAGAAGCTTCGTAAGCTCGCCCGCATCCGTGGGGAGAGTTGCGTTACCAGCGCGGAGGTTGAGCAAGAGGGCTCGACGGCGCACATGATAATTGTGATGCTTCACGAAAAGCGCATCCGTGGGACTAGCCCCACCGGACAAAAGAACCTGAGCGGCACGGCGCGACTTCGCGCTGAGAATCGGACCACCCTTAGCGTTACCATAATTATTCGACATGAGAATCACTGCTTTCTGGGACGAGTCCCAAATTGTTTTTGTTTATAAAATTACCGAGTAAAAAGTCCAGTATCCACGTAAAGAATTATATCAATTTCTGAAATATCGGAAGTGTTAATGAGTTTCACATTAATACCCAACTCATAAAGCTCTTTGATTTGCTCCCAGGATACTTCCGCAATGGCTTTATGTTGAAACCAAGTTGGAAGGTTGGGCGGATTATGCCGCCAAATATATAACGATGCTTTCATTTGAAAACTCCACAGATTGCTTTGATGCCCACAACAACCCCAATGACAAGAATCATTGGACCAAATACAGTTACCATTGCAACGATTATGGTAAACATTTACTTAACCTCTTGGACGCACTGGTCTCCCCGCTGACAGTAAAGTGGAATTATGTTGCTATCAATTTTGACTGAACACCAAGCCCTTTTGCGATAATCGTATGTTTCGCAGGTAACCGCAGGATGAGATTCACCCATCGAATTAGCATAGACTGTCGCAGCCGCAATAGCCCAATCTTTGCTAATCGGCTCGATGCTACAAGCCGCCAAACACAATAGAAAAGTGATCATTGAATACTTCATATTATTTACTTGTATTCCTCTGCGTGATAATTCCAATACTCATTGAAGCGAGCCAACTCTTTGGCATGGGCATCCGCCTGTTCAAAAGTATCAAATACCTTTACATTAAACCGTTCTTCAACCCACATGCCAACATTATACATGGGGGCATTGGCATTCAGCGGAGTAGGTTGCCCTACTTTCACCCCATATTTAGTTGCGGGGAGACGAGCAACACTATCGACTGGAAAAAAGAAGAGTCCCTTTTCTTTTACGGGGCGCACATTCCCATTGTAGAGATAGGAATCATCGTCGAAGTGAAGCCCAAGCTGGAATTGACCACGGTAGAATTCGCGACTATGAACCGTGGCCTTAGCACCCTCTACCATAAAATGCTTTGCGTAAAGCCATCCCCAGCATTTGGTCTCCGAAATCTCTGGAACCTTTACAAGGATTACCCGATCTCCTGCTTTGTAGGGACAGAGGTCCCAAATGCCCTGAGCAGTCTCAAGAGTATATTTCCAATCACTGAAAGATATTCCTAAGGCTTCGCCCGCCTTTTCCAATCTTCCAATGATTTCAGGTAGATCTTTTTCTTTCATATTACTTTCTCCATCATCGCAGTTACCTTTGCTCTATAGACGTACCAAATTGGATTGTCAGCCAAGTAATAGTAGCAGCCTTGGATGAAAGCGCAAGTGATATTTTGCTTCTCCCTACGTTCTGCCCGTCGTGCTAACCGACGTTCACGTGACACCGCTTGTCTCGCATCAATGATAGCGCGTTCTTTCTCATACGCAATGCGATTTCTATCCTCGACGCTTTCTTTGCAGCAGATGCCGCATAGTAGACAAGCCCCGCAGAACTTGCAAGGCTCAATCTCATCTTCAATCTTAGCCCAAGCTAATACGCGAGCCCGGCGTTCTTCTTTCGATAACCCAGATAATATGCTAATAGGTTTAGCTATGACATTAGCTAGGTTGGCTCGGAATTGTTCTTCACTCAGATTTTTCATCTTCGAACTCAATCAAGGGACATATGCCTTGTTTCTTTGCTCTTACCCATTCAGAAAACAATGCGCCCGAATCAGAGATCTTATTTGAATGTGCAAAAACATATGCAGCAATCACTACGATAAATAGTGCCGATTCAATTCCAACAGGTAATTTCCAACCACTATGACTGACTAGCCACCATTGGCACAGACCTAAGACAGTAAATCCAATTGCATGAATTGGATATAGTTCCTGTCCAAAAATATGTAAACCATTATACTTCGCAAATTTAGGAGGGCTAGAATGGTAACCAAATGGTTTACTGGTTGTATAACCGAATAGAAGAGCGCAAACTGTGACACAACCAAAGACTAGACCTTTGATCAAAAGTGCATATATAGTAGAGAAAAATACCCCAATAGTTAACTGTCGCATATATTGACAGAGATTGGTTGTTTCTGGCATATACCTACCTTCATCTAGTACACTGTAAGACCAGTTGTAAAGTTTGTAATGCCAACTCTTCTTATTGATTTTCATTCTGAACCTTACTATCAGTGAACGTCACGAGCGGGCAGACGCCTTGCTTCTTTGCCTTGAACCATGCCTTGACGACAAATCCAATGCCAGATGAAGCGTCTGATACCCAACACAAGCATATGAAACCGCCGACGATTGCAACCAGGGCGCCAATAACTGCGCCCTCAGTAACCAACACTGATCTGGTGCCGTGAAAATAGCACAGCGCGTATTCGATAAAAACTACGAGGCCAAGAATCAATAGGTACCACGTCTTCATGGCGAAATTACCAATTCTGAACAGATCGTATTTGACCATCGGTTCATGGGTTGTCTGTTCGCGCGTCCATTCAGTATTGAGACCAAGAGGATCAATTGCCCAAACACCGGGTCTATATCCAAATAGCAATCCAATTGGAGTTGCAATAAGGTAGAAAAATAATGGAACCACTGTGTAAAAAATCAATCCAACCAATCCATATAGGATTGGCAACCAAATAATGCGCTGAACGTATGAGCATAGGTTCGTGGCAATTGGGGTTGGACCGACATGAGTCCAATTCCACACGCGGTAATGCCAGGTGTTTTTATCTAGTTGCATAATTACTTCCTTGTCTCTTCAACGAGCACGGGCTTCGTGGTCATGGTCAAAGGTTGATCACTGTACATGTAGAGCCCGCTCCACTCAACCAAAGCATTGCTAGTGGTGAAGAAGAAGATGCCTTCGGGGTTCTTGCCGTAGCTGCCATCGAAGTCAGGAGAAGGAAGGTTGAAGTAATAACCATTCACACGAGCAACTTGTTCAGGTGTAGTGAGAAGTGAGTTCAGAGAAGAGACTTTGCCACGGATCGTATAGAACGCCATGACTTGTCCACCATTGGAAAGGAGATAGACGTAGCCGATACCATCTTCCTTATTGAGGCGCTGAAGACGCTCAATGAGATTCTTTCGCTCAAGAGAGACGGCAATCTGCGGAGGAGGTTGAGCCGCCGCCAACCGCTGCTGATTGGTTTCAGTCTGCTCCATCTCAACCTTGGTGCTTTGACCAGTCTTGACTTCATTGCATCCAGAAGTATCACCATCACCAGCGGGCTTACCATCAGAGGCAACCGCGTTCTTACCGTGTGAGATGAGACCTAGACAGATTGCGCCAACAAACAGAATTCCAGAATATTTACGTAGATTCATTTAATTTATTCCTTATTCGATATGAGAGGGAACATCATTCGTTTTGAAGATGTTTCGGTTAACCATTGCAGAACGAGAATTATATGTCGAAACCATATTCGATCGTTCCTGTTGAAGGCCAGTTGCAACCGCGTGCAATCTGGACGACTCTTCTTTGTCTTCCCGACTCATCTCAGTGCGGCTCTTAAATTGAGCATCGAATCGCTGAGCGGCAAGTTCAGCCGCGGTGAATTGCTGTCCAATCGCCTGGATATCATTATAAGCATTATGAAAATACTCATAATTGTAAATAACATTATCACTATCAAGTGTCTTGTCGATGACACCGGTCACGCTATTTTGCGCAGTGTTGGTCACGTGGCAAACAAACCCAAGCACACCAAATGCTCCGAAGAACAACACAACCAAACACGCAATTCCAAAAGCTTTCATTTTACATTCCTCTATTGTTGAATCGTGATGATCTCATCAGGTTCGATGGAATCGAAACCAAGATCGGTATAATCCGAATACAATACATCTGTATCGAGCTTAGGATAATCATGCGCGACGCTTTTGTCAAGGTCAATATTCACGTGCGCACACGCGATTGCGGCTGCCTTTTCTTTGAGAAGAGCGTTCAAGCTATCCTGGATTTCCCAGCCAGCCGCCCCAGCCCCATCAAGGATGGCGGAGAACAGATCCTTAAGTGTGACACCGGTATCATCATATTCAATCTTGAAGTCGATTGGAACAGTAACTGTGATAACTCGTTTCATAATTTCACCAAAATGCTTTCAGTTTTAGTAGAGTTTCGAATTCTTCTTGTGTTTCACAATCTAATCTTTGCCCCTGATAATACCAGGCCCCATACCCACTGATATGATGGAATGCTGGCCCATCCAATCTGTGTAATAGATTGTGTTGGTAGTATGCTCTATCACCATTCACATACTCGATGGCTGGTCCATCTTCACGGTGAAGAACATCTTGCATGACACCATCTATCACCATCTTCCAAATGATGGTGCCAGCACGAACCTTTATACTTGTAGAGGTAATCATTTCTTTTGCTGGCTTTCCCACTCCCGATATTGTTGTTCGAACTCTGCGGTTTGTTCTGCCATTACCTTTTGTGATTCAATGATTACCGGATCAGTTTCCTGAGCATCAATAACAACCCGCTTGAATTGCTCTTGACGATCTTCTGCGGTGAAATATCCCACACGCTTTTTAGGCTGTTCAACCTGAGGTACACCAATCCCGAATGATTCGGTAATGCGCAGTAAAGAATAAACAAGCACCCAAAGAGCACCTAGAGTGCATGTCCCAAGTATGAGTATGGATAAAAACATTTACTTATTGTCTTGGTGAGCTTTAATCTCAAGTTGATGTTGGAGATCAATTAGATCTTCTCGCTCCTTATGCATCCGTTCCATGTATGTTTTCATGTCTAGTTGCTTGGGCTTTCGGAAAACAAAATATGGAATTGCCACAATCACGATGAGACCGATGACAAACACCAAGCCAACCAACAATACCAAATTATTTGGATTCATAATTTATCCTAATTCTTATTTTTATAAATTTTACATATTGATTCACACGCATACATGCACGTGTGCTTGAGCAGAAAGATGAGTCCTGCTACAACATATAATCCCAATACACAATATATGATGAACATCATCATTAACCTTGGCGGGCAACTACTTCGCCCTTCTCATTGAGAAGTTGAAGCTTACCAAAAGAATCTCTTCTAGAGGCATTTGGGTCATCATTCAAGTGTTCGATATTGTCCCATTGTTCGGGAGCTTCAATCGAGATTACATCCATGAGTTTGATTAGGCGATTGCGAAAGATATTAAACCTAACACCATCACGCTTCGATAACATATTGGCTAGGTCAATGGTCTGCTGATACAGCACATCGCCATTTTCAGAGCCACCATACATAATTTGTCGAATCAGATCAATAATTTCGATATCAAGTTTATTATCCATTGTAATTACCTTTATTGCATCCAGGGATTTTCATCATGATATTGGACCAAGGGGTTACGGTCCCCATCGTCGCCCTTGCCAAACTCATCATAAATATTTTGAAGTTCGTATTTGGTAGCAACTGATTGTTCATAGTTGATACGCGCACGCTCAAGCCTGCGTGCAACCACAATGCGAACAAGCAGCTTAGCACCAATGATGGTGAGGGCAATAAAAATAATTCCGCCAACAAGTAACTCAGGCATTTGATTTTCTCTTCCTATCCGTGCATATTTGTTGATGGTTCATCTGGAACCGTACACGCACTCAAATCTATCTCCGTATCGGACGGAGAGATATAAGTAAGTTCGCTTTGCCAAAAGAAAGCCCATAGTTTGAAGTCATTACCAATCTCCACGATTGATGTCGAAACTAAGTTCCAAAGAACTGAATCATCGGATGGTAATATGGGTTGTGGGCATGTATCCCACTTACTAAGTCTGATTGAGGTTGTTGCGTATTTGTAGTTGTAAAGTCGTTTGGTCATTTGATTCCTCGCGTTTGTGAACTTACGTCCAGGAATATAACCACGCCATAACTCGTGCGCAAACATAAAAGATTAGCTTGAAGCTATACCCTGCCAAACCTAATGGTAGACTCCGTTAATTAGGCGGAGGAGCAGAATCTATGTGGCGCCCATAGAAACCCAGGGGATTTGCACCCTCACAGAGCATAGCTTCAAACTAGCCTTAGATCAAATAAGAATGGCTTGAAGCGACGTATAAATCGTGCACTTTGGTATAAGCACATGTGCAGAGGCTGGCTCTCATTAGCTAGATGAGAGTGCTAAACCTAACGGTTCCATAGAGTTAGCGGGGATAGATTCCCATTTATACGTCGCTTCAAGCCAGCCTTGCAATACCAGAAAGATTGGTTTGATTCCACTGATTAGGAGGTAGTAATAATTTCTACCTCTTTTCCCTGGCATGAGACGATCGGTTATATGGTTGGGATGCCGCCCAGTATAGCCATAAGTACCCATGGTCTTATTGCTATCCCTTTATCGATCCTAATGCTAATCAGCAGAATCAAACCAGCCTTAGCTGGTTCTGGTGTTTTAATGGAGCCCACCTAACCCGTCGTTCCCGTTAGGGAAATTGCCTTGCTTACCTAGATTCAGGCAGCGACGGCAGTGCGCTTCGCATCAGCCTTGGCAACCTGCGCCTTGACGCTCGCAAGCTCTTCCGCGCTGAGACGCGCAAGGAACTGCACGCCGCCATGCTTGCCACGCGCGATGAGCATCGTGTCAGTCGCACCGCGAACGTATTCCTTGACGCTGAGGACAACCGACTCACGGGTCTCCGTGGTGACGCCCGGAATGAAGGCAACCGCCTCATTCGCGAGAGTGTCAAGCTTCATGGCCTTGACGTTGTTCGCAGCCCACACCGCGGCAACCGCCTCGGCAATCGTCTCGTTGCTCGACTGCTCCGAAGCAGCGAGCTTCGCGAGGTCATTCGCCACGCCCGCAAGCGTCGCATCCGTGTCAATCGAGTTACCGTTGCGCACAATCGTGATCTTCAGAGAATTCGACATGATAGTATCCAGCTTTCTTGTTTTCGTTTTGGAGCTATGCTCCGGTTTGTTTTGTTCTCAACACTTATGTGTTGATAAGTGCCCCTAATATTTACTTATAGGCACTTATCAGAACATAAGTTCTGTCTCACTCTTATAGGGCGTTGAGCAGCCGTTACATCCATTCGTGTTTTTGTTTCGTTCACCACTTCGTTTCCCTCATCACCCGATGGCTCTTTCAGAGAGCCGGGAAGTTCATCTCTCAACTTCCCTTCACATTCTATCATCTTCTTTCAACTTGTCAAGTACTTTATTTTCCAAATCTGCCGTCAACCACTTACTATCGTTTCTCGTTTCGTTGTTCCGTAATTGTAGCTCGCGTTTCATTTGCGTCAAGGGGCATTCTCTCTATTCGCATGTTTCTTTGCGAAGACCTTTGTGCCGCACGCATCTTGATACTTGAACACCTTTCCTCAACTCGATCACAAAGTGCAACAGTATCAGACATATCAACCATCATCTCTGTCCTCGGTACGGAAAAAGACTGAGTGATCAATATGATCATCTGCAAGCACTCGAAACTCAACCGTGCCTTCAGGATATCCGCTTCCATTGCCGCGGACGTCATCGTATTGAATACAATCATACCAGTAGTTCACTGCACTCAAAGCAGCATCACGGTCCTGAGCATCGATCAAAATTTCGACAAAAACTTTATGAAACATCTTGCACTCCATCAAATTGGTAATTGAATTCAGTCGGCATGGATATTGTATCCGTACCCATTGGGACGATTGGAACTACACTAACCCATGCTTCAACTTGTTTGACAGCCTCTTGATATGTATCGGCTTCAAGTTCAATTAGTATAACAACCGTGTGCTTCATGTCAAACGTTCTTTTTGTTGGAAGACTTCTTCCTTGCGCACCAAACGGTTGCCCCTTCAACCGGCTTGGTAGGGTCCTTTGCCGACATAACGGCTTCCCAGGCCTTCAGTTGCGTCTTGAACGGTCCCATGCAGGCCAACCCTCCACCCCGGGCAAACCATTCGATACCGACGGTTTTAGGCTGCTTCTTACGTAGGATAATAAGATCCCGTGGAAAAAAGGAGATGTTGCAGTTATCTGTGGTAACTTCAGATAGGCTCAATGCATCTTTACCATCGACTACAAAGATAGTATCGACTGTGCCCTTTTCACCAGTATGTTTATCTTTGACTCTATCGCCGATTTCAAGTTTGAGTAGTTGTGTTCTATTCATTGTAACCTTATAATGTATGTGTGGGATAGATTGTGAATCTGGCTGACTTTCCGCATGCGGGGCAAACGTGTTCATATTCACCAGGACTGAATACCTGGTGGCTTGGCGGATTATGTTCTGGACTAAAGCAAACCTTGAATGGATCCTTCTTTGGATGCGAAGGTAGGTCTCTAATTTTTCTAGTAGGCATATTTATTCCCTTGTACTTCTTGCAGCGCGTGCCGCCTCACACCACGCATGTCTGGTTGCCCAGACTAGCTCTTCCCACTCTGTTTCATCATGTACTCCAAGCGATCGATTATAGCTTTCGTACGCAGCTTTTCCTGCTGTATCATACTCGGTAGGAGTAATTCCAGTATTAGACGGATCATCGTCGTTGTTCCAAAATCTGTGGGATTTGTTTTGGAAACTCATTCCTTACTTATCGCACTCGTGCATACAATGTGCATATTCACTGCGAACGTAATCTTCACATTGCGGAATTTTATTACAGGCCTTGAAGTTTGTTTCTGCTACAGATTGGCACTGAGCCTCACATGTAGCTTCCTTCTCTGCCTTAGAATCCGCTCGCACGTCAGTCTGAGATGCAAGCACACAGAAGAATCCAAACACAACCGCGGGAATATAGGGGCGCATATCAAACTCCATTATCGTTGATTACGAATTCACCATCATTGCGAATGATGTTTTTGAGGATTGCGGTCAGACGTTGGGTAGCGGTATAAAATCGGTTGTAAAATGTCCTGGCAACAGAATAGCCACAATGTGTGTCATAATCGAAACCCTCAAATGCGGCTTCAATCAGTTGCAATTGTGCTTCACTAAAGTGTTCCCTAAGCGGAGCACCATCCCAATCTCCATCTGCCTCATACATTTGGCCTACCGCCACATTATTGTATCGAACAGCTTTTGCAAGGAACAATGCTCCCTTGGCACACACCTCACATTTGCCCAAGACAACATCTCGAAGTTGTTTATGATCAATCTGATCATGCATGAAAGCGCGTGAGCCATCAGCATTACAGTATGGATTAAATTCTGGATTCAGATACACTTGATGTGTGGGGATCAGGGCACCCTTTTGAATCCAACTCAATGCATCCTTGGCAATCGCAACACGCTCAGCACGCTTCTGTTTCGTATCGTAGTTCATAGTATTTCCTTTTGTTACGAGAGTAGATTAGCACCACCACCATTAGATGGCAAGCCTTTCTTCAATTGAATTTTCTTACCTTGTTCCGTGCCGCTACCGAAAGCATCCAAATCCCTACCAAGCTTAGACGCTTGGCTTTGCTTCAGCTTGATTGCGGAACGCATGAACTTATCTGCCGCGACAGCACGATTAGACAACATGACCATTGCCGTGGATTGATTCGTAGCGGCAGCTTCGGAAGCAAGCTTATCACGCTCACCTTTCAATTGCAAGCGAATTCCGTTCACTACACCTCGGGCATAATTTTGGCTAAAGACCATTCCCTGTCCTCGCGCATTCTTCTTCACAAGCTCATCCACAACAGTGCGAAGCCAATCAAAAAAGTACTGTACGATCTCAGCATCCGAACGTCTCCCTACCAACACAAATGCCTTGTACGTAGCACGCTTGGCGTTTGCATTCTGCGCGGCAACCTTATTAGGATCGAACACAGTTGCCTCATAATAACTACACCCGTAATGATTACAAAGTGTGTTAGCTAGGTCATGAATCCACTGCATGATGCGCCCTGATTCATGTAGGTGCTGACGGATAACTTCGATCTGTTCGTCGTTCTTAGAGCCGTTGATGATGAGTTGAGCTTCACTCAATTGGTGCTTGCTAATCAAAGCATCGGCAGCCGCGGCTGCGTTAGCAGCTTCGTTAGCGGTGGTACTGGCGGCGAGTGCTCGGAGCTTATTGATTCGGTCAATAATGTTTTGCATATCAGACATTTTCTTTTCCTTTTAGTTTCGTTCGCGGCACAGATAAACAATACCATGATACCCAGCTAAAAGCAAGGGAACGATACTGAAAAGTAAGGCGCATGTAACACCGACGATTCCAATGAAGATGGCAACGTGGTCAACGATGAGAGTTGGGTTATCATCCAACCCACATAGGGCCAATGCAAAGGCTACGCCAATTACAAGGCCAGCAATCGCCACATATAGTGAGGCGCGCAAATAATCAACCGCTCTGTAATACGAATACATTGTTCAGTCCTTATGATAATCGCACATTGATCTTAGAATGCCACATTTACATTCTTTAGGTAAAGGGGCGGGTTTAGGTAGTTCTCCGCATGCAAACGGATCTGGGCAGGGATACAAGGGGGAAGGGCAAGGCAATGTAAGGATCTCGAATCTCCATTTATTACACGGCACTGCCACACCATCAAGCCTGTATTGACTTGTAGTTTCGGAGATAACTGAATACACGGCACCTACTGTTAGGTAGCGCTCCAGGGCAGAATTATCGATGCATCTTACTTTCATTACGAATCCTTGTGGTAGGTGCAATCTTGTCGCGCAATACCACATGCACATCTTTGTATTTGTGGCTTGACTTTCGTATTGATGGTGGTGGTAAACCTCGTAGCTCGCCATATCCCGGCGATACCTTGGAGGGCATAGTATCCACCGATGATACTATCTACTTCATAGACTCGATTGAGGTCTAATGTGGGAGAGTCATCATTGTCAATGCATTGGACTTTCATTTACAACTCCATTGAACGCTCAAGATTTTTAATCTGAAGTTCAAGTTCTTTATTCAGCTCAATTTGAGCTGCAAGTTTATCTCGCAGGATGACACACTCAACGGTATCTCCACACCCATGTCCAGAAGCGTGGAGATAGAACTTACCGCAGGCTGCGCACTCGACTCGATTATTCGACAACGATAGTGTCGCTTTTGCTTCCACGAAAGAAGTAAAGGTCAACGCCCGTGTGCTTGTTGGTACGGATCACGATCGTGTGGGGCTTACCATCGAACGTAACGTTCTTATTCGGCGCAACATTAAGCGCAATCGCCTGACAAGCAACCGAACGTGCTTGTTCCGCGGCAACAACCGCCAACTTCGCAGCTTCAACGGCAGCATCCGCCGCCTTGTATTCGTCAACGAGAACTTTCACAGACTTCGTAGCAACAACATCTTCCATCTTCGCATCCATCTTTCTTTGTTTGCCGCGACAATCGCGACTCAGTAGTTATAGCTTAGTTCTGTTTTGAGTCAAGGCGTATTCTCTACCAGCTTCTTCCCTCAGACAACTATCAATGAAATCGTTAGTTTCATCCATGGTATGAATGTGGTTGCTAACAACACCAAGCCACCGCTCCGCTTCCTTTGTATCACCCTTGGCAGAGGCAACGAGTGCTTTAGCCTGAGATAGGCTGGCCCGCACCTTCGCTACCTCAAACTGACGGATAGCATATTGCATCTGAATTGCAGTCTCTGTGGTATCTTTGCCCATTTTATTCCACCTTTGAGGATTCAATCTTACCACGCAGGACTGCATATTGCTCTTGTAGAGCAGAGAGTGCCCGCATGATACTGTCGTCAGTCGGATCACTGAACAAATTGAGTTGCACACACTGATTAGTCAGATGATCCAGTGCTGCTTCAACGACTTGACATTCGAACAGTGCCCTTGATTTTACTTGTGCCTTGACCATTAAAATTAGCTTTCTTTATTTACTGTATTTGATAGAGCGGGCAGGCGGATCTTTTGGTTTTGGTTGATAGCTGATGAGGGCATTCGGTGGAGCCTTGAAAGTGGGCGGAGGTTTGATTCGCCGCATTTCTTGCTGTTCCGAATTATCATGTTTCGTATTACCATTACCGATGGAATTCGCCATGTTTACTCTTTCGTTAGGGTTTATGTTGCGTCGCTCACCTGATAACTATAGCTTCAATCAGTTTCTTATCAAGAACTTTTACCACTCCTGGTAAAAAGGTTTTGATGGGATTTGTTCCCTACATCCAGGCACAGGGCAGAGAATGAAGTAGCTGCCGTGATCATTGATCACATCGTCGCCAGTGTATTGTAATTTTGCTTTACAATTCCAACATACAACTTCTTTAGTTGTAAGCTCGGGTGGGGTGATTACCTTGACTGTCATTTGCATTTGCCTTTCCGTTCCCCACTATAGCACCGCGATAGACCAATGCAAGTAAAAATGTTTTGGCATTGGGTTTGCATCGTGCAACATTCGTGCCATCACAAGACAATAAAACAGGGAGGCGCCTTTCGATGCCTCTTCTAGCTTCAATCTGCTTTAGAAGCTTTTGCAGTAATTGAGACTACCGATGTCAAGTCCATTCTCATCGGCAATCCGCTGCATCGTCACTTGGTCAATGCAAGCCTGAATCGCTTCATTGTAATGCTCATCCATCAAGGTTCCCAATTGGTGGCTGTGATACCACCCCAGGTAATGCCCAATCTCATGTCGCACAATGAATGAGACCTGTTCATCTTGAATGCGATCTCTAATTAGATAAGTTTCATTGACTGTAGTCCAGGCATAATCGGTATTCCAATCGTCCTTAGGAATGAACATAGCTGTGCTGTCAATCCGAATAATCATCAGGCCATGGCTATTTTTTGCCGACATAACCATCTTCATCGCTTGATCGCTCTCAACCGAGACGTCAAGACTACGGCTAACTACATCGAGAACAATGTAACCATTTAGAGCTTGGTTCCACTCCTGTATTACCCCAAGGATTGCCGTCTGGTCTTCAGTAGAGAATGAACCGTCAATGTAAACTGGCAATACTTTCTTGTGAGAAATGTAGGTGGATGGTGTCTTGGTGTAGGTAAAGGTTGGGGTATGGGCGCAACCAGCAAACAGAAGGGCGGAAAGTAGTACCAATCGTTTCATTTGTTTACCTTAGAGCTGGGAGTTGCCACCTATTTATTAGGTATTTAATTATGCCAAGATATATTTGAATGTCTTTATGTAAAGCAGGTGGCTTACCTCTCATAGAGAGTGAGAAGCATTCACACCGACTACCTGTTATACAGTAGGGATTGTGGTGGCCACCCCAATGAATTCGATCATCTGTTGCTCTAGCCTGATTACATCTAGCGCATGAGATTACAAAGTTCCAAGTCCAGTCATTACCCTTGGCCCACACTGGTACCACGTGGTCTACTGTGGCTTTCTCTCGGGAAACTGGTCTCATACAATGAGCACAATAGACGGGACAGCCAGAACTATACATCCAATTTTTGAAACTGAAAGAACGATCTGCTGATCGCCACCCTCTTTTTTTACTGCCTCTTTTACTCATTGCAATCCAGTTTATTGTGAATCTTTATTCCTTCTACGAATACTATACCAGATCAAGCCAATGATGACAAGCCCATAATAGATTCCAATCGTAGTCCAGTATCCAAATACCTCAGAACAGATTGAAAGAACCCACATCATGGTCCACGTGAACAGCATGGCACCAATAATACGTCGGTATGATCCTCGGGGGAACATCACTTTTCCGAAGAGTCTGTCATGAAAAACACATACTCCCAAGTCAAGCAAGCCCAGATCGTTCTATAGAGATTGGTAGTACAATGTCCATACTTGCGTACAATGCCAGGATACGTAACCATGAACGACATGACTGCTGTCGCAAGGTGTATAAAAATCACAACAAATAGAAGCGAGAGCATTTTACTTGTGCTCTGAAAAGTCAACGCTATCGAATGCCTCTTGGTCTTCGATGGCTCGGTCAAGGGCGCGCTGGTAGTTTGCGTCGTGCTGCTTGGCTTGATTGGGACCCACATGATATGTGGGAGCGGCACTTCGAGGGTGTTGCCATCCCTCGTCGGCACAGCCACCAAGTGTTAGTGCCAAACACAATGTGGTAAAGGTAATTGTTTTCATTTTAGTTTTGATTTTGAGATGTTGGGGTTTGCAGTAGGATAGCTAGTGTATCATGGGTGGGATGACTGTCAAGTAACTTCTGCATAAAGTCCCTACGAAACATTAAAAGTTTATCGCTACCCATTGTGCGGATTGCAATGCCTTTCGTACCAACCTCGTCAAGGAAAAAATCGATGTGGTCTTTATTACTATCGTTTGACATGGCCTTATCCTGTTGATTGTACAAGTCGCAGTACTCTGCCGGCTTGTGAAGGGTTATTTGCAAGCGCTTTCAATTGCGCCACTTCAGATTGTAGCACAGTAATTTTGCTATTCAACTCCATATTTTGTTCTTGCAGGAATGTCTCCCGTGTGATCCACGTTTTAGCTCCACCTTCATATCCACCGTGCTTGAATGCAAGATCAGCTGCCATTCTAATCTGCTGATCGGAGGGGCAGCACTCATTAGGGTGAATTCGCATGAACTCTGTTCTAAGAGAATGAATGGTGTGAGCTTCACCTTGAATAGTCATCATGGGACTAATTGTGATGAAGGTTTGCAATAGTTGCTTGCGAAGATGTTTCATGTTTACTTACCTCCCCGTCGAACGAAGGTGAAGGTGCCCAGCAGGGCCATAGCTCCGCATGTGACGGCACCAAGGCTCAACGCAATCATCAATGTATAGAACTGATCCATATGTATTACTCCTTTTTCAGCGTGTCCTTCAAAATGTCTGTTGCGCGCATTATAACTTCTGCTTCTACACGAGAAGCAATTCGTTCGAAGATGAGGCGCTCTTTCCAGTCAAGATGTTGCCATGGCGGATATCGATCGTCGTTATCGGCAAAGCATTGATAAGCATCAAAAGCAATTTCAGAAAGTGGTTTCAACATTTGAATCACCTGTGGCAGTAGTAGTAAATCCCCATCGGGTAGACTAAGAATAGCGCGAACACCATCATGATGCAAAGAAAATCAACCGGGTGCATTTTCTTATCGAAAGCAAGTAGATGTATGAGCCACTGTAAGCATGCAAGTGGTAGTGCTGGCAATCCAACCACCGCATAAATTGTCAAGATAATCTTTGGTCTAAGTGACTGCTCTGGGTCTTTGTAGAAAGCTATAACCTTATCGATTACATTCATGTAGTTTATCCTGTGGGCGGGTTCCATGTTGGAGGTGTATCCCTCACATCCATGGGATAGTAGTGGTATTGTGCATACCAATGTGTGCAATCCAACATATTCATGTTGCTAAGATCTTTTGGATCAATGTGGGCAAATGGGGCCATGTTGAGATGAGCGTCGAGCCATTCATGGCGTGCCTTCTCCATAGCATCAGTCCACTCTCCCATCAACTCGGCATGGATGCGAAATGCCTCTTGCTGCTTAGTTTTCAGCTCCATCCCGCGCTTACGGCGTTCGGCATTAAGTTCGCGGAATCGCGCATTCTGCTCATCGGTTCCCTTTTTCCCACCCTTCGTGATAGCTTGGTAAGCCTGCCACTCTGGCGTAGTTTTCACCCTACCATAATAAGCGGTATCCGATTTAGGCCACGGGTGGGAGGCGAGGTAGGGATCGTAGAACTCATTCTTGTATTTGGTAGCAAATTCGTTGTTGAATTTGGTAAACTCATTCAACTGCCGAACCAAAACCTTTGCCTTTTCCTCATCGAAAAAGCCAGTTACGCACCACGAGCGGCGTTCAGAATAATCACCAACCTCACCACTTACGATATAGATTTGCATTTATCAATCAACCAATCTTAGTACGAATCCACTCATACGCCGTCATAAATGGTATGACCGGTAGAAAGAACACGGCGAGACTTCCATCCCCACTGTAGTCAGTTTTGTTGCCACCAAGTAGGAACCAATAGATCCATACTAGTGCGCAGAATACTACCCATAGGGTAAGTGGTGTCAATACAATCCAAAGTGCTAGTGTCATCGTTCACTCCAAGGGTTAACTGTGACCTCATGCCTACATTCACAGCATTCAATCCAATACGCTGTACCTCGGATGACATTAACGAATACAGATTGTACATCGACTTCCTTGTAGACCAAGGTAGATTTACAATTGCCGTACCAACATGTTGTGGTGCGCAAGGTTTGTCCGAGTTTTCTAACAGTCATAGTTTAGTTCCGCTAATTTCAATGTCAAGGTCTTTTTCCGCTTGAGCTTGCTCGACGCGCATCTTCTTTTCCATCTCGCGGATCTTATCTTCGTTCTCGATCCGGCGCTCTTCCATCGCTACATACCGTTCAGACCTACGATGACCCCATGAGTGGACAATCTTTAGCTTGTGATTGATTAGGATGATCGGTAATATGATTACCCAGAATATCCCACCTGCGTTAGAATTGAACGACGTTTCATCCATATTGGCATAACGAGACTCACATAGATTCCTAATGTAACCTGCGGTCCACACACCGCCGGTGATATAGAATACAATGTAAGCAGTGATACCTAAAAGCCAAAATACTAACATTAGTTTACCATGGTCCTCTCATCCCCAGGATGATGTTCGATTACAGTCATCATTCTCGTCCCCACCAACCATACAACAGGTTGCCCAGCGTGAGCTTCACCATGTTTGGAACAGCGAACATAGCTGTCATAGATTGACTGAGCAAGTAGGATATCTGAGCCCAGATAGACAATTGAATTACTACAGACGATTCGGTGCATATCTAATCCTATCGGCAGCGGTAGCAGATGTAAGTTGTTCCATCAGGCTGATTAGGCTCGGCGTAATTGTTGAACTCGCCGCAACCCCCAGAGCACTTCATACCAGCAGACTTGGTCTCTTCAAGATACTCACGAGCGAGGGCATCACTCGGCGTTCCTCGGGTGCCGAATTCATGGAAGCGATAGTCTTCACCGATCATGACAGAGTGTTCCATTGCAGGAACAGTGAAGCTCGGCATCTCTTCGATGATCTTTCGTTGAACGGCGGAAGGGGGAATATTATAGAGTATTGGGGATTTTTGCCTAGAGAAAACTTTCAGAGCCTCACGGTGGAGCGCTTCATGTTTGGCCAGAAACTCGGCAACCACCACGCGCCAATCCATTGGTGGCTTTGGCATAAACTCGCCCATAAGTTCTTGCTTATAAGCAGCTTCAATCTTCTCTGAAGTGGTTTCAGTCGCGACAACCAGAGGTTGTTCGGTCTTCGCCTTTGGCTGCAAAAATTCCTTACCAGATTTATTCCCCTCGTCAAGCACAAACTTTTTCATTATGTATTCCTATGATATTCGTGGTAGGTTCCAAGCTGGCCATGCGCCGCATCGTTGCGTTCATGTGGGATAACTGCTGCCGTTGGATGCGAATAATCTCTCACAATTATAGCATCGGCTTCGGTAGAAAACAAGGCAGAATTTTTGATTTCGTTTACCAAAAGTCCCTGCCAGTTGACGAATTGATCAGTGTCAGTCTGAATGATATAACCCTTCATCATAGCCTCAGTTCGATTGCTCGGTTGAACAGGTTCTAAATTTTAGCATCCAGGTATCGCCGCGCAACAGAGTAATGTCCCGCTGATCTGAAATGTGTAGGTGAGCGTAGAAGATCTCCTGCGCCCTATCCAAATTGGGACCAGCGTATTCAACACTATTCTGTCCCACAATAACGGAATAGATCTGAACGAGATGTAGGTCTTGGTGTGCGTGTCTGATATTCATTTGTTATCCTGATCTTGCATCCACTTATACATCGGAACCCCAAGCACCAATATAGCATTCAAGATACAAAATGCAAACATAGTGTACGCCACATACACGATAGCCGGATAGAACTGATATGTGAAAAAGAAATGATGAATCCCCACAATAGCCATCAAGACATACTGAGTGGGGTATGTAACCCGTTTGATCTTATTGATTTGCATGCGGCATCTCACTGATCATCGCAAGTAGCAAGTCAACCTGATAGGTATCATCTTGAACTTGTCCTTCTGACAAGACAGCTCGGGCGGAGTAATGAAACTTCTCCATAGCAATACCGTTCGCTACAATGAAGTCGGCATGGTCCTGGTCTTCGGCGCGAATCTGATCGCATGGATATTCAAGAAGAATATAATCAGGGTTCCAAAATCCCTTACCATATTCTTCGGGAGAGACAATCATTACATCATAGTACATCATTTCTTTATTAGCAGTCATCGCAATTCAATCTCCAGTTCAGATGATAACTATAGCATACCTATTACGGGCGGCAAGTATGATTCAGCATCATCCAATCAGCAAGCTTCTCGAGCTGACAACCCTCGCATTCTGCCTCACGCTTCGCCTGAATCCGATCAGAAAGAGCTTTCTCAAACTCATCCCGAGTCCAACCCATATCCTCAAGCATTTGATTCGCAAGGGCTTGATAAGCTATCCTACCCTTGGCAGACTCGAAGGCTTGATCCCAAGGAAGTTTATCGTACGCCTGCACAACCTCATCCAATGTAGCTTTCATTCATCGCCCCAAATAGTCTTATCATTATAATTCAGTCGCGCAAGCTCATCCTGAGCTTCTCTATCATGTTGGACTACACTCATAATCATTGTAATCAAACTGTCAAGATCCCCTTGGTAGGTTCCAGCAGGATCTTCGGGATAGTGTTCGTGGTCTTTTAGCCACTTCGCAGCCGCCTGATTGGCCACATCATACAATGTTTTCGCGCTCATAACTACCTCTAACCAAATGTGAGTGCAATCTTTACTAGCACAATATCGAATGCAAGGTAGTCAACCAGACTACAGTCACCATGGGCATGCTCATGAACCGAGCCAACACAACAAGTCATCGTCTCAGGTTCCCACATAACAGTGCAGTTGTCAAGGGTCAAAGTGACTACCGGATCACCAGTCCCATCGTACTCTGCATTACATGCGGTACATATGGATTGGTAATCTACCCCGGTCCACGGTTGATTACAGAATGGGCATTTGGTCAAGTCCATAGGTCAACTGAATGTTATGGCGATTCTGATCGCATTGATGTCGAATGGAAGGGGAGGTATGATGGTCCTGCATGCCTCATTGTCATGATCGTCCTGGGTGCCAACGCAACAGGAATTATGGTGACCCTCTTCAAGCTGCCACATGACCACAGCATTACCTACTTTTAGTTCGATAAGTCCACTTGGGTGTCGGCATGCATTACACACGGCGCAAATGAATCTTTGTTCATTTGACTTATCCCACAGGTTCAGACAGAATGGGCACTCGTTTTCATATGTAATCATATTAGCTAAATGTAAGATACATTCTTACAACTTCCATGTCAAAGGGAATCCAACCAATTTTCTCACACTTACCTAATATGTGGTTTAGGTAAATACCATAACAACAATACTCATCTAGTGTATGCCATGCTATACAAATTGTATCAATATTCTTACCACCGGATTTGATTGGAAGAAAGATGTCTCCACACGGGAACGTGGATCTACTATCAGATAGTATAGCACCGCACGTATCACATACGTTCCTAACATTGAATGAATCGTATGACCAAGGCAGATGGCAGAGTGGGCAGAAATTATAATCCATATTAGCTAAAAGTCAAGAGCCATCTCACACCTTCCGGTGTAGGCTCAATCCAACCAAGGTCATGACAGGTATTACTCTCGTGCTCAGCATAGGAACCATAGCAAGTCTTTTTGTTTACAAAGTCCCACAAAACCGCTAGAAAATTATTTGGAGCCGGATACCACGACATCTGCGTCGATTCATGCCAATAATCAGCTCTGTCTTCACAACCCGGGATGGGTTCTATGTGCACACAGCATGGATCGCATACTCGGAGGGATCCGATTGTGGTTCGATATCCAACCCCGCAGACAAAGCATCCTGATAGGTATAGTAATGACATCAGCTAAATGTGTGAAGATATGCCATCACCTGCTTGATAGCATCCATATCAAATGGAACCCAATCCATCTGGATACATCGTCGGTAAACGTGATCACTTGGCGTGCCAAAGCAGCACGTGTGTAGGTCTTTATCCCACGCAAGTGTGGGCGCATTACCATCTTCACTTGGCGAATAAAACAAATGATGATTGTGATGTGGACTATCTGTACGTAAATTGTGGGTATGCATATTACACTTACCGCATATCCGAATGTGTGATCCGCGATCAGGCCAATCATTGCCACACACAGGGCAACGCTGGTAGTGAAATTCATCGCTCATTCTGAGCCGCTTCAATCTCTGTAATCTCTTTGACTACAGCCCTTAGTCGAGTCATGAATTCATCACGCCGAGCGGCGTAGCAAGACTGACTCATCTTGAACATGAGATCATCTTTTTCCAAGACTAACATAGTTAGAATAGGATTCTCCTTGGGAGGCGGCGGAGGTGGCGGTTCGTTCTGTTTATTTATCTTGGTAACGTAATGTAG
>Ga0265338_10002099_pt1 | contig 30760 bp, 26 predicted proteins | sample 42126metaG_FD_193579 | JGI IMG/M metagenome (GOLD analysis project Ga0265338, IMG submission 193579) | Rhizosphere microbial communities from Carex aquatilis grown in University of Washington, Seatle, WA, United States - 4-21-26 metaG | ecosystem: Host-associated > Plants > Roots > Rhizosphere...
CGCTTTCTTTTAAGTGGAATGCACCCCACAGTCCAAGGAACCACTTACTTGGCAAGCTTCCAGCCAGGTGAGCCAAACTTTTATCCTTGGGTGGTGGATCGTTCTGTCTGGTATTCCTGGATTGCACCCGCCAATGGCACCGTCAGAGTTCACTGTCCAAGCCGGCCAATTGCCATTTACAGCGGCAGCAGCATCACGAACCTAACGGTCGTGGCTCCTGTGAATCCGGCAAATTTCGATGATTTGGTTTTTACTGCAACGTCGGGCACAGAATATGAAATCGCGGTCGCCGGAGCCTGGTGGCTGACGGACGATTTCACGCTTTCACTGGTGATGCCCAAAGCTCAAATTGCCAGCCCCACGAATGGAGCTGCCTTCCCATTGCCGGCCAATTTCGAGATTGTAGCCCGCACCATTGACATTGATGGTGACGTCGTCAGCGTCAGCTTCTTTGATGGAACGAACCTGCTTGCTACGGCAACGAGTGCGCCGTTCCAGACGGATTATCTCAATGTTCCGGCTGGCATTCACCAACTGTCTTTACAGTCCACGGATGTGAATGGGTTGACCACTTCCAGCGAGCCGGTTGGAGTCAGGGTTGAACCGACCAATGATGATTTCGCACAAAGCATTACCATCACCAATATGACGGCATCCTTGTTTGCCGACAATAGCGGGGCAACGAGCGAACCAGGTGAATACTTGCCAGATGGAGCGAGCGGGCAAACTCTCTGGTGGACATGGACCGCGCCTGCCACCGGCATTGTCACGGTAGCCACCTCGGCATTTTCCGCAACGTCAGCACTCGTCACGTCGACGCCCAATAACCAACCCCTCCCGTCAGGCGCCCGCGCCGATAACAGCGCAGTCAGATCCTCGTCGGTGATTATTATTGGCCCCGGGAATGGAAACCCGCCCGGCCCAACAACCGGACCTTTAATTGATGTTTACACCGGATCGTCCGTGACGAACCTCAGTTTGTATGCGAGCAATTCGGTATGGTTTAGCTCGTGGTTCAGTTCAAGCGAATGGTGTGTGCTGCCGTCCGTGTCGTTTCCCGTTGTTGGCGGACAAACGTATCAACTTTCCCTGGACGGTGTGAATGGGAGTTATGGGGCTGCCACGTTGTCGTTTTCCTTTTCTCCGCCCCCAATTCCCCCGTCGCCTCCGGCCAACGACAATTTCGCCAATGCGGCGATTTTGTCCGGAAGCGCGCTCACGATCACCGGCACCACCGTGGGGGCGACCAGCGAACCCGGTGAGCCAACATCGGGATCTGATCCCGCAGCAAGAACGGTTTGGTATTCCTGGACAGCCGCTGCAAGCGGCAATGCGGAGGTTACTGCGTCGGCCAATGATTACAGTGATTTGAATGTGGGCGTTTACGCCGGTTCGTCGTTGTGGACTTTGATACCGGTGACGGCCGGCAGTGATCAGGTCTCATTTTACGCTTTGGCTGGCACCACTTACAGGATTGCGGTGGTGGGGCCAAACGGATCGGCTACGGATTTTTCGCTGGCACTCGATGGCCCGCCACCACCACCGACACTCATTGCCACCCGGCAATCAAACGGCAGCTACCAAATTCAAGTCACCGGCGTCGTGGGTCAGAGCTTTATTATTCAAGCCTCGTCGGACTCCGTGAATTGGGTGACCCTTCGAACCGATACGTTGATTGGCACCAGCCTTAATTTCACCGACACCACCGCAGCAGGTTCTCGGCAACGATACTATCGGATTCTTTCGCTCGATGCTCAGGTCAACGATCAGCCTTTCATTCTCCTCCCGCCAAGTATTGAACCCGGTGCCGGTTTCACTTTGCATCTGGCCGGGATGTCCGGCCAGCCCTTCCGGGTCCAAGTGACGACCAATTTCATGGATTGGAGCGATCTGACCAGCGGCATACTGGTGAACGAAGTTTTTTATTTTACTGATCCGAACGCTCCTCAATTCAATTCTCGATTCTACCGAGCGATCAAACAGTGATCTGATTCATCGAGTCTGTGAAGTGGTTCGAACATTTGAAACATTACTATGCACCCGGCTGGCGTCAAAAATGTGGTTAAGCCTGCATTTATAGCATGAAGCAGCCAACAGACATCCCCTCCCGGGCAGGCACCCGATGGACCGCTCAAGAGGACGCTTTGCTGGGCACCATGCCGGACGAGTTGCTGGCCGCTCGTATTGGTCGTCCGCTTTCAGGCGTTCTCACGCGCCGCCATGATTTGAATATCCAGAAGTTCGCACCCAAAGTTCGCCCGTGGACGCCAGAAGAGGACACCCTGCTGGGCACCGTGCCCGACAAGAAGCTGGCACGCCGCTTGAAGCGCAGCTACGACGCGGTGGCGGGTCGTCGATTGAACAAAGGAATCCGACCATGCAACCCAAAGCGCCGGATATGGCGACCGGAGGATGAAAAAATTCTTGGCACGCGTCCCGACCAACAAATCGCGATGCTTCTGAAATGTTCTGTCATGGCAATCAAGAATCGCCGCAAAAAACTTGGCATCCCCCGCTGGCATGCCAAAAAGATCAAGCCATGGACTTCGGAGGAAGACATACTCCTCGGCCGCAAGTCGGACCCCGAAGTCGCCCGCATTCTTGGCCGCGCCTTGGAATCGGTTCGGCAACGGCGGCGCAGACTCCGCATTCGGCGGGCACCATCAGCACAGCTTTGGAAGAAAAAAGAACTCGCGCTGCTTGGCACCATGCCGGACAAAAAAGTTGCCCATCTGATTGGACGAGGGTTGCCCGCCGTGCGTGCCCGCCGCAAGCAGCTTGGACGCGCCCCGTGCAATCCGGTTTGGAAGCCGTGGACACAAAACGACAAATTGCTGTTGGGCAAAATTCCGGACACGGAAGTTGCCCGGCGCACGGGACACCCTGCAGGCTCCGTCAAAGCCCTGCGCTGTAAATTTGGTATTCCTTGTATTAATCCAAGAAACCGGCCGTGGTTGGCGCAAGAAGATGCGCTATTGGGTCAGGTCTCGGACCGCGAAGCAGCACGACGCACAGGCCACACATTTGCCGCTGTGCGGACACGTCGGATTGCCCGCGGACTGCGCGATCCCTCAACGCATCATCCAAACAATCAAGGTATAACGCAAACCGCGAGAGTGAAACACGAAAAGCGGACACAAAACTAGCATGTGCCAGTTTTTTGTTTGGCGATTATTTTGCTTTGGCACCGAACAGCGGAAAAGAATTCATCGCCCTTTGAGCAAGTCGTCATCCAGATGCGTGTATTTTTGATTCATCATCAGTGAGGCAGCCCAATCGGCTGACATTGCATCAAATGGTGAAAACCAGCGGGATGACGGCGGCGGGCCAAAGTCTGGCGGAAATTGTGGAGTTGCCGTTTATTGACAATGACGTTATCTTTATTGCCATGAGTTCGGTCCAAGAAATTGAAGCGGTCATTCCAAAGCTGTCACGCGCTGAAGTTGAAGAAGTTCGCGCGTGGATTGATGATTTTCTCGAAGACCAGCTTGAACTCACCGACGAGGTGAAGGCCAAGCTCGACCAATCGCGCCGCGAAATCGCTGAAGGCCATTACACGACTCGCCAGCCCAAATGAACCGTGGCCGCTGCGCTCCAAATCTGGTCGCCCACATTTTCAAAAGCGTTTGACGGCTTGCCATCCAGCCTTCGCGAGACTGTCCAGCGCAAGATTGATGAAATGGGGACGCGGCTTGAACATTTTCCGCACAAACGGCTGCAAGGCCGTCCTGAATTCAAACTCCGCGTCGGCGACTACCGGGTGCTTTATGAATTCGATTTGAAACTTGGCCGCATTTATCTTCACTACGTCGGCAATCGCCGGGAAATTTACAAGCAAAGGTGAGCGCGCCCACGCCACGGCTGCGAATGCTGGCCGGGCCGCAATGGTTAAATCTTTGATTGCCCGTCGGGCAAAAAACCGTATTCTTAACTATTATTATGGTTAAGACAGTTGATCCACTTAAACATGCCGTCGAAGCCCTGCAAGAGAGGAAGACCGCGCTGTTGAAGCAACTGCTCGTTCCACCGGATTTTCTGCGGGCATCCTACGTCAAACAATACCTGACCTGCGGCAAAACCAACTGCCGTTGCCAGCGAGGATTCAAGCACGGTCCGTTTTATTATCTTGTGCAGTGTTTGCGCGGCGGGAAAGTCCGAAAATTCCTTCTCAAAACACCCGAACAGCGGCAGCAGGCGCGTGTCGGCATCGCAGCCCATGAACAACTCCAGCGGCAATTGGCGGAACTGTCCGAAATCAATACCGAATTGCTCCGGCACAGCGGACGTTAAAAAATTAGCCTGCGAAATTCAAAAAAGTGTGCTTTCGCAATGAAAATGAAGCGCTGTCAAGTTGCCAAAATCGGGAATATTTGATAAGCTATCAGTGTTCCTTCCAAAGTTGTATCCCCCTCGGCTGCGTTGCGAAATCACGCCGCTCATGGGAGCTATAACAAATTTATCTAGCGTTATACTTCCCCGCCGCTTGCTAGTGGCGGTGCACCTTGAAAATGCAAAAAGAAATCAAAGAAATCGAATCCGCTCTGAAATCGTTGCCCGAACAAATCGAGCGTGTCATCTACAAGAACGGTGATGACATCGCCGTGTCCATCGGCCGTTCCTTTGAACGGCTTGAGGAAAGGATAGACGCTGGCGAAGCGAGGATATACTCCCGTCTCACTGACATCGCAGCCGAAATCGGAGCAGAATTAAAAACCATGCGTCTGTATGTCGAGGACGCAAGTGAAGTCGTAATCAGCGAAGAATAACATGGACATTAAAACGATATTGGACGATGGAAGTATTACCACTTGCCATAATGTCTCGCCGTTTCTCATGGGAACAAGCGGGCAAGGAGAGATTGACTGCCCATATTCCCTGCTTGTTTCTCTGTTCGGTGAACCCGAAGAAGGGGATGACTACAAAACGCAGGCCGAGTGGACAATCGCAACGCCCAGTGGCATCGCCACGATATACGACTGGAAACAGGGCGACTGTTATCACGGCGAGGGGAACGGAACGCCTGTTGAACAGGTAACGCAGTGGTCAGTAGGCGGCCACGATAAAAAGGTGATAGAATGGATTAACAAGGCCATAAAGGGATGAAACTCTACGCAAAAATCACCAGCGAACGCGACAGCCGCGCCGGAAACAAGGGCGGCAACGAGTTTCTGCAAATCGAATTGTCCGCGTTTGGCCGGCGCATCGGTTTTGTCGTTTTGGAGACGACCGCGGACGCGCTAGGTGAACCGGCTCAATACCTCTTGAAATTCGCCCCGCACAAAGATTCTCTCGATTGGACGATTCTCACAGAGGGACACAAGACCGAGGGGGTCATCCAAACCATCAAGGCGTAACGCAAACCGCGAAAGCGAAAAGCGAAAAGCCGACACAAAACTAGCATGTGCCGGTTTTTTGTTTGGCGATTATTTTGCACCGGAGCCGAACACCGGAAATGAGTCCATGGCCTTTTTCAGCGTGTCTGATTCCAGATGAGTATATTTTTGATTCATCATCGGGGAGGCATGGCCGGTCATTTTCCGGCGAACTTCTTCCGACACTCCGGCATTTGCCAACAATGAATTAAAAGTGTGGCGCAACGAATGAAACGAGCGTTTGGTAAATTTCCTGAGCCCCTTTCCCTTGACTGTCATCGGATCAATGCCGGCCTTCACCACGATGCGTTTGAAGCCCTCGGAGAGACCGCGCCGGCCACCGGTAATCTTGCTCGCGAGTTTCGGGCACAAAAATCCGGTGGTGCCAAATGTCGAGATGAAATTCAGATGTTCCAACAGGTTTAAGTGCAGGGGAACAGGCACCATTTTGCCGGTTTTTTTCTGCTCATATTCAAGCTGGTTTTTTTCCGGTTGGATATTTTCCCACTTCATTTGAACACAGTCCATCAGTCGCGCGCCGCAAAAGTAGCCGAGCAAAATGACCGTCTGCCATTCATGGGTTGGCGCGGCGCCAACCAGTTTTTCGACTTCTTTCGGAGTGAATATTTCCCGTTCCGAAGAGACTTCTTTGGGCAGGCGAACCGCCGCCACGGGATTTTTGTCAATGTCCCCGAATTTATCCGCTTTATGGAATACAATATTGATAATCTTCAAATCCACAATCGCCGTTTTGGGTGCCACTTTCGCATCCATACGGGAGTTCAAAAACTTTTCCACGTCGCGGGGCGTTATGGACGTGATTGGTTTTTGCGCCTTTTCGCCGAGGCTGGCCAGAAAAAGTTTCACTGTCGAACTATAGCGCTCATGCGTTGAGGGCTTGGCGCGCGCGCGCACGCCGTCCAGCCATCCGTTCAAATAAACGTCGGTTGCGGCGGCCATTATCGAATCGCCAGTAACTTGTTTTGATAATTCATTGGAAACCTTTTTGATTTGATTGGAGATGAGCGTGCCCGCCGCCGCCTGCCGTTCAGTCCGTTCGTAACGAATGGCGATTTCGAGGGCTTGATTCTTGTCGGTTGTTTTTGTAGATTTCTTCAACTGGCGGCCATCGTGGTTGGTGTAGCAGGCCGTCCAGAATCTTGATTTTTCTCGTTTAACAACGCTCGCCATACAGGTGAGAATAAAAGTGAGAATAAAAAGTTCAAGAAAAACCAATTTAATAGTCGCAAGTCATTGCGATGCAACGATGGAAATTAGTGGATAGAAATGAGGGTTCGATTCCCTTCACCCGCTCCAAGCCTTGTAAATAAAGAGGTTCGTTCAACTTTGACCCTTAAAAAAGGCTGAGTAAGAACAAGCGTTTTTGGTTTTGGAGAAAATGCTGGCAATCTTGTGGGTGGAAGGGTGGAGCAAGTTTCCATGTTTGACAGCCCGTAAACCCTGCCTCCCATCTCTTACTAAACAACAACAACTTTTTTACGGTTGGATTAGAAAACAGTCTCCACCTTATCACCCTGTCAGCAAAAGAGGCGGAAAAGCATTGCCTTCCCGCCCAATCGTTTTATCCGCCTACCCTAGCTCCCCAGTGGTTGCCAATAACAAACCACTTGTTGGGATGCTCATGCCAGTTTACGGTTAGTCAAAAACAAAATGTGGTGATTGTGGTGATGTTCACTTCCAGCAAAGCGGTCCTTGGAAGGCTGGCAGCCCGGCGATACCAATCCGTCTCCGCCCCCATCAAAATTTGAATTGACACGCGCTTGGATGGGACTAGGCTCAATTGCGTTGTCAACAGGAAGATTGTTCGCTTTGCGAACCAACAGGATCAATCTCAAGAAGACAAATTATGAAGAGACAATCGGACTTAACAGGATGTCAAAACTTCGCGGCCTGGAAACGTTATCTCGTTCCACAGGCTTTGCTGCCGCTGGCACTCGTTGCGATGGGAATGCTTGCGGGCTGTCAGACGCCATTGGAACCTGATGGGCAAGCCGCGAAAACAAACACATTGACCGCCAAGACCCCGGAGTTGATCATCTTGAGGGAAGGCGATGTGGTGAAGGTTTCCTTTCCAGGTTCGCCGACTCTGGATACATCCCAACAGATCCGGCGTGACGGAAGAATCACATTGCCGCTGGTTGGAGAGGTGGACGCCGCCGGGTTGACGCCGACCACACTGGAAAGCAACCTGGTGGACGTGTATGCGCCACAACTGTCGTCAAAGCAGGTCACGGTGGAAGTGGTAAGCTCCTCGTTTCCGGTTTATGTCACCGGCATGGTTCTGCATCCGGGGAAAATCCTTTCCGACCATCCCATTTCGACGCTGGAAGCCATCATGGAGGCAGGCGGGTTTGACTACTCGACGGCCGATCTCAAGGACGTGACCGTGATCCGGCGCGAAGGAAACGTCATGAAGAATTACAAAATTGATTTGAAGGCCGTGCTTCAGGGGAAAAAAAGTGAACCGTTTTATCTGAAGCCTGCGGATATCGTCTACGTTCCGAAGAGATTTTCAGCGTTTTGATTTTGATTGTTCGTCGCAAATTTCCCGGCCAGATGGCTTCGTTTTGAGCCGGCGTTTTGGCCGGGACGACAGCCCGTTTCAAATCCGGACAGGTTGCCTTTTGGCGGGCCGTGTCTGCCAGTTCCGCAAAACAGCTGCTTCAAAACCGCCCTTTTTCAAGACAGAAAATGTCCAAAAAACATCTTGTTACGACTGGATTTTGGACGGATGGCCGCGCGTGAAAATATGAAGGATGTGTCCGGTCGCAAATACCGCATCAAAACCCCTTGAATTAAGGCTGAATTTCGCAGGTCTGACAATGAATCCCGCCGCTTGAAAAGTTGTGGTCTTTAATCACCGCTTTGGCATGTCCGTTGCTTTATGTCAGCGTGGTCTACCAGATGTCAGCACGAGTTTTGTTGAGACGCACGATTCTTTTCCTAAGGGGAATTGGTGTCTGCGTCTTGATGTCGCCATTTTCCACGTTTGCTGTTAACAGTTTGACACTGGCCTGGAATCCCAGCACCTCCACAAACGTGGCCGGTTACAAAATTTACAGCGGATTGGCGAGCGGCGTCTATAGCAGCACGAATTCCATCTCTGGTTCGACAAATGTGACTTTGACCGGCTTGATCGAAGGAAGCACTTATTATTTTGCAGCCACGACTGTGGATACGCTCGGCAACGAGAGTCCGTTTTCGGACGAAGCTTCCTATTCGATTCCCGTAACTTCAGTCTCAACAAATTCCACAGTCGCGCCGAACCTACCGCCGACGTTGAACGCGCTGACCAATTTGACGATTAATGAGAACGCGGGCTTGCAGACGGTGGACCTGACCGGAATCACTTCCGGCGCCAGTTATCAGTTGCAGACATTGACGGTGACGGCGGTTTCGAGCAATCCGGCTTTGATTCCGAATCCGACTGTAAATTACGCGAGTCCAAACGGCACCGGCACTTTGAATTTCGCGCCGGCAACAAGCAGCTATGGGACAGCGACCATCACGGTGACGATCAACAACAACGGAGCGAGCAACAATCTGGTTGTGCAAAGCTTCAAGGTCACGGTGAACGCGGTGAATCAATCGCCGACGCTAAATCCCATAAACAACCTTAGCATCGCTCAATCCAGCGGCCAGAAGACTGTCAGCCTGACCGGCATCAACTCCGGCTTGACCAACCAAACCCAGCCAGTGGCAGTCACAGTGAAATCAAGCAATACAGCAATCATCACCACGCCGACAATCACCTACAAATTCCCGAATTCCACCGGCACTTTAAGTTTTGCAACTCAGATCCTCGCCGGAGGCTCAATCGGAAGCTCAATCATTTCCGTCACAGTCAACAACGGCCAGAAGACCAATAACATCATAACCCGCCAGTTCACCGTCACTGTTGTCTCCGCAGGAAGCACAGCGCCAAAAATTACCAGCCAGCCAATCAACTTGGTGGCCTTGGCGGGACAGACCGTGACCTTCAGCGTCGCGGCCACCGGCACATCTCCGCTGACATACCAATGGCAATGCAATTCCAATGCGATGCCTTCCGCGACGAATGCGGTTTTGAAACTGACCAGCGTCACGGCTAATCAAGCCGGTCATTATTCCGTCACGGTGGCCAATGTTTTGGGCATGACAAACACCACAGCCGCCTTGACCGTCTATCCGACCGCAGCCGCCACCATGGCAACCGCAACTCGTCCTTCACACGGCCAGTTCGCCATGACCATCAACGGCGTGCCGGGATACAAATACAGCGTCCAGGTTTCCACCAATATGATCAGTTGGAGTTCCGTGCAGACAAACACCGCGCCGTTCACGTTTGTGGACACCAATGCGAGCCATTTCAGCCAGCGATTCTATCGCTCGGTTTATCTTCCCTGAAATTTGAGCTTCTGCAAAAACCTCCGGCCTTTCGATGAAAAGAAGTTGGGGAAGCTGACGGAAGAATTGTTATTCCCTAGCGATGCCCAACTTTTCCATCAGCTCATAAAGAGTGGGCCTGCTGATGCCGAGTTCCATCGCGGCACTTGTGATTTTCCCCGAATGTTTCCGCAAAGCACGTTGGATCATTTCCCGTTCCGTGGCTTCGCGCGCCTCTTTGAGCGTGCCCGTGTTCCCGGTGGCAGAAGCCAGTTCAAGGTCTTGAGCGGTCAGCCGTTTGCCTTCGGCCATGATGACGGCCCGCCGGACGCAATTTTCCAGTTCGCGCACGTTTCCCGGCCATGAGTGGCTGTTCAACGCGCGAACCGCCCCCTTGTCGAAAGTCAGCCCGGTCTTTTTGACTTGGACGGCAAATCGTTGCAGGAAGGATTGAGCCAGCATGAAAATGTCATTTTCGCGCTCGCGCAGCGGCGGCATCACAACCTGAACCACCGACAGGCGATAAAATAAATCTTCCCTAAAAGTTCCGGCGGCCATGCCTTTCTTCAAATCGGCATTGGTCGCCGCGATGACGCGCGTCTCGATTTGAATGTCCTGCCTGCCGCCGACGCGCTGAATGCATTGCTCCTGAAGAAAGCGGAGAAGTTTCACCTGCAACGGCAGTGGAATTTCCCCGATTTCATCCAGAAAGAGCGTTCCGCCCGCCGCGGTTTCAATCCGTCCCTTGCGCTGGGCGTGGGCACCGGTGAACGCGCCTTTTTCGTGTCCGAACAATTCGCTTTCCAAAAGCGTTTCCGGAATCGCGCTGCAATTGATGGCCACAAAAGGGCCGTCCTTGCAATTGCTTCTTTGATGGATTGCGCGCGCCGTCATTTCCTTGCCGGTTCCGCTTTCACCCAGAATCAGCACGGGTGCGGTGGTGGTGGCGACCTTGCGTATCGCATCGAAAACGGTCTGCATCGGGCGACTGGTGCCGAGCATTCCTTCAAAGGAATCACCCTGCAACAATTGCTGCATATCCCGGTATTCGCGTTCGAGTTGCGCGACGTGGAAGCAGCGTTTCAGGAGAAATTTCAATTCCTCCGCGTCCACTGGCTTGCAGAGAAAATCGTAGGCGCCCGCCCCAATGGCCCGAAGCGCGACTTCCTTTTCGCCCTGTCCGGTGATGATGATGACTTTCGCCAGCCGGTCCAAGGCGAACAGCTCGGACAAGGCCGCAAGACCTTCTTCCGGGTTGGCGGGCTGGGGCGGCAATCCCAAGTCCAGCAGCACAACCGCCGGGCGTTCCGCCTGAAAAATTTCGACGGCGCGCGTGCGGTTTTCGGCGACGAGAATTTCGTAATCGTTCACCAGCGCCCACTTCATCTGTGCGCGGATTTCGTCGTCGTCGTCAACGATGAGCAGTTTGGGATTCATCCGTTTTGTTTCTGAAGAGGCAAAATAATCCGGAAGGTTGTGCCCTTGCCGGGCTGGCTTTCAACTTGAACCCTGCCTTTATGCGCCTCGACAATCATTTTGCTCTGAAAAAGTCCGATGCCAAGCCCATTCTTTTTTGTCGTCTGAAACGGGCGGAACAATGAGCGGCTCAAAAATTCCGGGTTCATGCCGCAACCATTGTCTGACACCGTGAGAATCACGCAACCGTTGCCCTGCGCCGTTTCAATGCGAACTTCACCGGCCGGCAACACGGCTTCCCGCGCGTTGAGAACCAGGTTGGTCACCACCTTGAGCATTTGCTCTTGGTCGAGCGGGATTTTTGACAATGAACGAAGATTTTTGACCAGGGCTACACCGGCGGCTTCTTCCCAACCCGCCAGTGCTTTTGTCACAACTTCATTAAGATCGGATTCAAAGGGCTTGATTTGCAATTCATGGCGAAGCTGGCTCAACCGTCCGATAAGACGGTTGATGTGCGCCACCGTTTTTGAAATGCCCCGTAAAGTGTCCGCCCTGAATTCTGGATCGTCAAAATGCACTGGAAGATTCTTCAGCATCAGGTTGAGCGTGGAAGTCATGTTTTTCAGGTCGTGGACAAAAAATGCCGACATGGTCTGAAAGGCTTCCATTTCCTTTGCCTGTAGAAGTTTTTGTGAAAGCTGCAAATTGAGCAGGCTGGCCGCCACCTGATCCGCGATGCATTTTAACAGGTCAAAATCCTGCCAGGAAAAGCTGATGCCTCCGACCCGGTCGCCGAGAATCATCAGGCCCAGAACTTCCCCGCCGCTCACCATCGGCACACAAACGCGATTTCCACCTTTGCGAAATTCGTCGGGATGACAGCGCTTGAGCACGTCCGCCCAATGTTCCTTCGAGGCGTCAATGTCAATTGGATCGGGATGTTTTTCCAGGGCGCGGATCACTTCCGTCGTGTCCGCGCCTTGGGGCTTGATGTCGTTTGCCTTGGTTTCCGATAGAAAAGTTGAGGTGGCAAACAGCAGGTTCTCCCGCTTGTCGTCCACCAGCCAGATGGTCACCGAAAGAACTTGAAATATGTCGGTCGTCAATTTCACGGTGGCCTGGCATAATTCCGCCGGCTTCACGCAGGAAGCCGTCCCTTCGGTGAACCTTCGCCAGAGCGAACGATAATCATAAAGCGGCCTCTGAAAATAGCGGCTCATGAACCGCCGTGTGTGCAGCCGCACCCGGTCTGACATCAGCAGGATGGCGAGCAACACCAGGATGACCAGCAGAACAAACGCCTTCAACTCGAACGAGGCATCGCCTCCCAAAAACGCAACCACCTTGGCGAATACTCCCACGATCAGCAGGTAAGCTCCGGCAAATAATACGGTCAATGAATTGTGGACTGCAGATGGGGATGGATAAACATCTGTGTTAAATTTCCCGGCGCGGAAAAGCGAACGCAGAATCAGCGCGCCGCCCAATAAAATTGCCGTCGCGTTGACGGCCTGGAGGGAAAGATTCAGGGCATTGTGAAAAAGAAGCACCTGGCTGCTGACGTAAAGCTGGGCGGAAAAAATCACTCCCAACCCCAAAATCATGAACTTGATCCGCCAGAGCATTGTGCCGATGGCCGCCCGGTAGGTGCGCTCCAGATTCATCAGCACCAGCACCGAGGCGAGCAGGGAAAAAATGTTCAGAATGACGCCGGAAATTCCAAGACCGAAAAACCAACGACCCGTTTCCGATTGCCCCACCCTGCTGGAAAGAATCAAATTATCGCCAAAGGAAATTACCAGCCCGATGGGCAGCAGGAAGACGGCAAGCAAAACCAGACGCCATCGTTTCAGAAACTCTGAATAATTTCCGCGCGCGTAGGTCAGGCTGAATAAAAGCCAGATTCCGGGCAGAAATGACGCGGCAACCAATTGCCAATTCTGCCAGTAGATCATTTCAGCGGACGAAGCGGCGTCCGCCGTGAGGGCGAAGCACATTTCCACCGCAGCCATTGACAGCATTCCGGCGACGAAAGCCCAACGGGCGACGGAGCGGCGCTCATTCCAGGCAACCATGAGGGCCAGAACGCCGCAAAAAATGGCGCTGGAGAGGCCCAGAATATCCGTGTTACTCATCATTTTGGCTCTGATATTTTGAATCCACCGTAAAAATCCCAAATCGCAATTCAAAATGCAGTAAAAAAATGCGAAACCCCCGAAGTCATGTCTGGCCTTGCCTGATAGTGAACAAAAAAAACAACCAGCCGTGAATGGCTGGTTGTTTTAGAAATCCAACTCGCAACAGTTAGTTGAGACAAAGCCTGCGGCGAAATGCCAGTAAAGCGAAGAAAGTTAATCCCAGCAGTCCAGCAGTTGTTGTCTGGTCAGGAACAGCAACTCTGTTGACTTGGGAAGTTGTGGCTGAGAAAGTGATTCCGCCAACAGTAAAGTGACAGTCAGGATCAATTTCAAAACCCCAATTGCCAGCAGCAATATCGCTGTTCAGCGCGAGTATCTGCAACGCACTGAAGGTGAAAGTCCAGGTCTGCGCCACGTTCAGATGCGCAAATGTTTCCGAGCCAAGATTAATTGCAGTCGGATGAAGGCCGGTAGTGTTTGCGTGGAAAGCATCGCCAAGAGCATCATTATCGGTGATTGTGCTATAATGACCGGAAGTCGGGGCGCTGCTTTGGCCAACAGCCATGCCAATGAAACTGCCTACATCCACGCTGATGTTATTTCCACTTCCAGCGAGCGTTTCGGTGACGTTGTTGAAAGTGATGCTGGCACTCGTGACCTGTTGATTGAACGGAACGCTCCAGAGATAAGCATAAGTGCCGTTTAACGCGCCGGTGCCGATCATTCCAGATGGAGCATTTATGGTGAAGGAATCCGCCTGTGCAAAATCCAATGCGCCAAACAAAATACCGGCTAAAATCAACTTTTTCATATGTTTCAACCCTGAATTAAATGTCCACCAATTTCAGGCAAACAGCTTCTTGCGAAGGAGTCCCATTGCGGACAGCGCGGCTCCAAGCAGCATCACAGTTGATCCGCCATCGGGAACCGGGGCTTGCGAAGCCGAGAACGTAAAGGTGTCACGAGCCGGATCGGAAGCAGGATCCTGAAATGTAACAGAGAAATTGTAATAGCTCGAAGTATCGCCAATGGCGTCAGACATCAAGCCAACACCGTTAATGGCCACATAAGCCTGACCATTGTTGCCCCGCGTCGCTGTCCAAGACGAAAGGGAAAAGGTCAGTCCGTTTGCCAGAGTGGATGTCCAGAGAGGAGTGACTGCAACGCTTGAACTGGGATAAAATGTCCATGGCGCGGTAAATGTGAGTGGCGTGAGAGCCGGAGCAAGGGTGGATATGTAGCCGCTACCCGAAAGCACAACCACACTGGAATAGGAATTGGCAATTGTGGCGCTTGCAGCGGTGCCGGTGTTCAAAACAACATTTCCAGAAAAGCCGATGTTGCCAGTGATTGGAACCGCTTGAAGCGTTTGAACCAAAGCCATGACCGCTGTAATCGCGCCTACCGTCTTAATAAGTCTGTTTTTCATATTTATCCTTTTTTGTTCTTGTCTCGATGTTTGTTTCGGTCTCTGACGCCTTTTAGCAATACCGGTGCCAAGTCATAAATCGAGAGCTTATATGTTTAATAAATAGCTTATAACAAGCATGTTATAAAAGTTTTTATTCTTGGAATAGGAATGTTTTCTTTGGCAAAAACGTAAAGAGTTCCGACGTTTTTTAGTGGCATTTGGCGTGAATCTTTCGGAATACTCAAAATATCCTTAAAATCAATGACTTAACAAGTTTTGTGAAAGTGTAAGCCTGAGCGACGATCGTTCGAATTCCAGTTGGCATAACGCTTTCGTCGCAAGTCAAACACTGATTATTTTAATTCTGCCAGAATTCGTTTTGCATCAACAGCTTGCGCGCCAGACAACTTCAAGTCCAAGGCCCGCTGGAGGGAGGCTTTGCTTTCCGCCGGCTTTTTGAGGTGATATTGAGCTGCGCCCAGATAATACATCAATTCCGGGTCACCGCTCATTTGGGTGGCGCTTTCCTGCAATAGATTTGCGGAGTGCGAATAATCTCCCTGACGATAAACAATGATGCCAAGCACCCTGGCGACTTCGGAATCTCCTGGAAAGGCATTCCTTGCCTTCATCGCAAGTGGATAAGCCTTGGTGTCGTTGTTCGGATCTTTCACATAGAGAACGGCAAGCTGCTTTTCGGCGGGAGCGAAATCAGGATAATGTTTCAAAACATTCTCGTAAATCTGCATCGCCGCAGTTGAATCGGGTTTTTGTTCCGCGATGACAACTTTGGCCATGAGCGCCGGCACATAATCGGGAGCGGATTTCAGGATGGCATCAACTTGTGATTGCGCGGCCAACGCTTGCGCCGGCTTGTCCGCAAGGTCGGTCATCGCCAGAAAACGTCTGGCATCATCGCTTCTGGAAAAAGCCGCGTCGGCTTGCAGGGCGCTTTGCATTTCAGTCCTTGCATCAGGCACTCGACCGAGGCTGTAAAACGACTCGCCCAAATCATAAAGCACTTCCGGGTCCTGCGGCTGAACTTGGGCGGTTACTTGCAGCAGGTTTAGCGACCATTTATAATCACCCGTCTGGTAGGCAAGACGGCCCAAGATATGGGTCACAACCGCGTCGTTTGGTGTTAAATCGTAGGCCGACTTGGCAAGGTTGAAAGCTTTCTGCGGGTCATGGGGCGCATACAGCCGGGCCAGATTCACCAAGGCTGCGACATTTTGTGGATTGGCTTGCAATGCCTTTTCATAAGCGGCAATGGCCTTGTCCGCCGTTCCTTCGCGTTGATAGATGGCCGCGAGACGCATGAGGGCAATGGCATCGCCGGCCTGACTTGCCACCCGCTTTTCGAGCCATGCGCGCGCGTCTGCTCCGGCTGTTTTGGAATCAATGGCCAGCACTGCCAGGCATTGGTTGCATTCACCCTTTTCAGGAAAATCCTCGTTGAGTTGAAGCGCGCGCTGAAATGTGGCTTTGGCGTTCGCTTCATCTCCCATCATGTAATACGTCATGCCAAGGTGGAATTGAACCTCGGGCACGGCATATAATTTGACCGCGCTTTCCCGCAGCAGCGTCAAAGCGGAGGAATATTGCCCCTTCTGGTAAAGAATCCATCCCAGCGTGTCGGCAATGGATGGATCCGTCGGAGACAGGTTCCGGGCTTGTTGTGCCAATTGATATCCTTTGTCGAGCTGCCCCAAGTTTTCCGCGTAGATATACGCCAGATTGTTCATCGGCATGGCATTGTTCGGAGCCACGGCCAGCAGTTTTTCATACGCACCGCGGGCGTCGTTGTAGTCCTTCTCCGCGTTGTAAGTCATGCCCATAAGCATCAACGCACCAATATCCTTCGGATTTTTGGCCAAAGCCGCCTGTAGATCGGCCAAAGCCTTCTGGCTTTGATTGTCGGCGGCGTAGAGTTGAGCCAGCATCAAATACGGCTGCTGAAAATCCGGCTGCAACTGGATGGCCTTTGACAGCGTGCTTTCTGCCTGGTTCGTTTCTCCCCGGGCGATCAGAACATTTGCCAGAAGCATTTGCAATTCCGCCGTCCCTGGGTTTTGTCCGATTTGTTGCTGCACGCGCTGCTGCGCGACGGCGTATTGCTTTTCCATCAAGTCCAGATTCACCATCTGTTCCAATGCCGGAAGATAATTCGGCGCCAGTTTGAGCGCCCGGTCAAATTTCATGCGCGCCTCGGTGTTTTTCTTCTGCTGGAGAAGCGCTGTTCCGAGCAGCAATGGAAACTGCGGATTGTCCGGATATGCTGTTTCCAGTTTCGTGTAAATTTGTATCGCGCTGTCCATGCTGCCCTGGGCGCCATAAGCTCCCGCCAGCAACAATTGGGCGGGCACGATTTGAGGCTGCTGTTGGGTCAACTGTTGCAGGGAAGCAATGGCGGGCGCGACATTTCCACCCCGAATCTGAATTTCGGCGAGCGACAGAATGGCGTCGGCATAATTTGGATTCAAGTTCAGGGCTTGGTTCAAATTGGCGACAGCCTTGTCTGGTTCATTGTTTGCGAGATGGGCCAGGGCCAGTTGGTAATAGACCACCGCCACTTTCGGGAACAACTTGGCCGCCTGCTCGAAGTCGTTTATGGCTCCAGCCGTCCCGCCTTGCCCCAGTTCCATGCGACCTTTCAAGACCAAGCCTTCAAGATTCCCCGGATCGCGGCTCAAGACATTGCCGAGCAAGGCAAGACCGTCGGCGTAATTCTTCTTGGTAGCTTCGAGTTGGGCCAAAATGATCCATGCTGGCAGATAGTCCGGCGCTTGTTTGACAATGTCCTGCAACAAGCGTTTGCCAGCATCCGGGTCTTTGGTCGCAATTTTGAACTGGGCGTATTGCAGCGCCTTTCCCGACCTGGGTGGAGACAAGTCCGCCGCCGTCTTGAAAGCCGTATCGGCGTCTTTTATGTCATTTTGCGCCACATACCAATTTCCCAGCGCGGTGTAGGCCTCGCTGAATTTAGGATCAAGCTTCACGGCATTTTTGAAGCAGGCCTCCGCGGTTTTGAAGTCTTGCTGTCGAAACGAAAGTATTCCCAAGGCGACTTCCAAGGGCGCGGTGTCACCAGCCTGCGATATTTTTTGCAGGCGCGCGCGGGATTCGGCAATCTCGCCCGCCGCCGCCGAGGCTTCAGCCAGCAAGATTGGCGCTTGAGCGTCGCGGGGATTTTTATCAAGGACGAAACTGGCCTCGTCCCGCGCTTCCTTTAATTTTCCAGCCCCCGCATAGATTGCGCCGAGTTTCAAGCGCACTTCGATGTTGTTGGTGGCCAATTGATGCGCTCGGCCAAGAATCTGGATTGCGTCCCCAAGACGTCCTTCCTCAAAATATATGATGCCGAGGCGGCTCCACACGAGGGCGTCTTGTGGGTTGTTCCTCAAAACGTTCTTATACTCGATGACCGCCTGATCATACTGGCCGGAATCAAAATAGCTGTTCGCCAGCAGCAGGTGGCGGGCCGCCTTCATTTTGGCGGTGCATCCGGCGCCCATGACGGCCAGAAGAATGACCGCTGCCAGTGTGGGAATTAAACGGGTGAATGTTCGCATATGATTTTTATTCCTGAAGTTTTGAGTTTGGATTTTCCACGGTTTTGCAATTTGATTTCGCCCCGCGCCGTTCGGATTTTTGAAGTACGACCAGCAATATGAAAAGCGGTATCAGGGACAGGATGAAAAATACCGGCCCGCCCTTGTGGTGAATTGGAGAATTGATCATCTGCGGCCCGATGTGAACGCACAGTTCGCCGATCGTAAAGACCCGGAAGCCATTTCGGAGAATGCCCAGCGGAATCACCGCCAGAATAAACACCGTCCGCTTCCAGGGCGTGCGCAGGAAAAGATAGCTCGCCAGCACGCTGGTGATGAGCAGCACCAGGCTGGAATGGAGGCCGCTGCATTCCGGGGCGATCTGGAGGCTGATGTCCGACAGTTGAAACACCAATCCATCCTGGAAAAACGGAGTGCCTGACAGTCTAAAAAATGTCTGGGCAACCGCCGCGGATCCATTTTGTAAAAAGGAATCAATTTGAAATACGGCAACCGCCGGGATGGGAATCATAAAAACCAAAAAGCTCAGCGGAAAAGCCGCGGCATGCAGCATTTCCCTTCCAAAAAACAGGCAGTAAATGCCGGAGAAAAACAGCAGGAAGGAAATCATCATTATCGCCAGGTAATCAGCCTCCATCAATTTCAAGCGCGGACGAAAAACGAACCAGTAAGCGATGAGCACCGCCACCCCAGTCGTGATAAATGCCGCCGCGGTTCCACGAATTGGTTTGGAAACCAACGGCAAATTCTGTTTCTTCACCCAGACCAGATACAAACTGATGAACGGAATCAAGAGAATGTAGGAATACAGCGCGCTGCTGGCTGAAAACCGGATCAGATTCCACAATGGAATTCCGAAACAAAGCGACAGCGCCAATGCGGCCAGCCCAAAACTCCGCAGCCGCTGGTCAAAACCGGACAATTCCCGATTTTGCGACGGAGCCGGCTGCTTATTCGGTTCCGGATGGGAAGTGGTGCTCGAATTGATGGCTTTGTCTTGCGGCATATTTTTTCCGCGAAGGATGAATTTCCGCCTCGAAGTAAATTTCAATACCGGAATCCGACTTCAAATCCGATCTGCGTGCTCGAATAGTCAAATCCCGACGGTGAAGATGTGAACCCGGACTGGCTGGAAGAATTTTTGCTGTATGTGTAAAACACCGAAGCCGTGGCCATTTTAAGAAACGGATAAGTCAGCCGCGCGTTGAAGGTATAGCCATCATCGTGGCGGCTCGTGGAAGCCCCGGACACCGAGGCGACATACTTGGTTGCGATGTAGCCGCCGGATAAATCCAGATACAATTTTCCGAGCAGGCGCTGGTTCAGGTCTGCCGTAATCGCCGTGCTTTCGGTCACTTGGCTTTGAAAATAGGACGGACTTACGGAGCGGTTGGCGCTTAGACTCAATTTGGTTTGTTCAAATGGCTGGTATTGGATCGCTGCGCCAAAAATGGGCGTGAGCAGAGAGCCTGCGCCGCCGCTCAAATACTGCTGGTCCTGCAGGCCGCCGTTCAACTGAAAGCTGATCTTGTCCGTCGCGCGCCAGTTGGCCCGGGCCTGATACTGCTCGTTGATCGAGTCCGGGCTGCCATCCTGTTGGCTGTAACCAGCGCCGACGCCGATGCCGACGTTGAACCGCGGCCAGAATTGATAATTCAACCAGTCCATCGTTGACCAACTGCGCGAGCTTGAGAGGTTTTGGAGCAGGTTCGTCGGAGCCGTTCCGTTCCCGAAATAATTCAGATTCTGGCTCAATCCCAGATCCAGCGACATTGTGTCGTTGAACTGATACGAGGCATTGAGCGCGGTCGAATAGGTCTGCTGGTCCGTTTGCGCGGCGGTCTCGACGGACGGATCCGAGGAGAAGGAAAAACCTTGCGAAGCGCTGAAGAACCAGTCGCTGTAAGCCATTCCCCAGCTCAATTGCGCGGAGTGGTCCACCGTGTCTCTGAAACTGCTCGAGGAATAAAAAAACACAGTCGGCGTGTAATCCAGAGCCCAGTGGTCGCCCAGATTGAACAGGATTCCGGGCGAAAGTTGCTGGACAATCGTGTTCTGCTGCTGGCCCGGCGAAGATTGGATTCCGGTTCCATAAAGGAACTGGTAGTCCACATGGGGATGCACAGTGACCGGCCCCAATTGCAACGGCGCCGAGGAAGCGGCTCCAGATGGAGCGAACACCTGCATTGGATTGTCATTCTGACGTTCCTGCACAGCCGGCGGTGTGGTCGAAGTCTGCGGTGTTGACGTGATGACTCCCTGCGCCAGCGTCTGGCAGGCGGGCGCAAAGAGACACATCATCATTATTCCGAATCTCCCGGCGAGCGATGACCTTGCAGCCGGACGGCGAATAAGATGGATTTGATCTTTCATTTTGATTTTCACCGGCCCGCCGATGATTTTGCAGAGTTGTTCACGTAGAGCAAGGCATTTGTCTCGTGCGGATGGTTTTGGTTTGGACAAATTGAAAATTGCAAAAAATGATTTTTAGCGCGCGCCCGCCGCCGCGAATGCCGGAAATGGTGACGCCGTCATCCATCGTTCCAGGGCGTCTTCCAGCGCATCTTCCACCGGCCGCATTTTCACGCCGAGCGAGAGAAGTTTTGAAACGTCCAGGATGCAATTCGAGCGCGGCACCTTTGCCTGGCAGTGGTAAAATTCCCCGTCATTTTCCCAGAACGAAAAATGCCGGACCGGTTTAAGAATCTTTTGGATCATTTCCACGATCCGCTGCGTCTCAATCGCGTCCGGATTCACAACGTTGTAAATGCCAAACGGCGCCTGCCGCTCCCAAAGCTCCAGGCACGCGCGCACAAATTCATCCATGTGCGAAATCGAGTTCACGTTGTCATACACCCGTTCGTAGTGCTGGAGTTTCGAGAGCAGGTTTCTAGGCTCGTTGAATTCATTGAACAACATTCTAGGCCGCCAGATGTAACACTGGCCAACCTCTTTAATCGCCTCCTCGGCCAGGGCCTTGGTTCCGCTGTAAAAATTGCATAGCGCATGCCGGAAGGAAAAATTGGGCTCGTCCAATTCGGTGAAGCCGCAAATTCTTTCGGGATGCTCGGCGAACAGCCTGCGCATTTCGGGTTGATTGAGGTCCCGTTCAATCCGCATCCGCCCGTTGTCCGCCACCTTGGCCCCCGAATAAATGCTACCGGAAGAAACATGCCCCCACGGCGTGTTGGTCATGAGACAAACGCGCGAGATGGTTTGCGGAAGCAGCGCGTTCGCGCACAACACTTCTTCGCGTTCCAGTTCGCACGCGTCCACGTTGGGATTGGGCGCGTAGCCGGCGGCATTGATGATAAACTCCGGCCTCATCCTGCGGACATAATCAAACAGTGAGTCGAAGCTGGTGTAATCAATTGCCCGGCGCGTGAGCGGGATGAATGACCATCTCTGCCGGCGCATCTCCGCAGAAAATGCCTGGCCGACATAGCCGCTGGCTCCTAATAATAGAATCATAACAGGGATTCCTCGCTTTCTGAATCAAAGGCTGGATTTGCAAACTTCCGCAACGCGCTGCAATTCTTCTTCCGTGATTTCCGGGAAAATCGGCAGCGACAAAATTCGTGCGGCGAGAGTTTCGGTCACAGGAAAATCTCCGGGCAGGTGTCCGAGTTCCCGGTAAGCCTCCTGCAGATGCACTGGAATCGGATAATGGATGCCTTGCGCAATGTTCGCCGCGTCGAGCGCCTGTTGCAGCCGCGCTCGGTCGCTGCACTGCACGACGTAAAGATGCCAGACCGGGCTGGCCCATGGTGCGGCCTTGGGCAAACTGAGTTTCGTCCCCGCCAGCAGTTGGTCGTAACGTGCCGCAGCTGCTTGGCGTTGCGAGTTCCATTTCGCGAGATATTTCAGTTTCACGCGAAGAACTGCGGCCTGAACCGTGTCCAAGCGCGAATTGAAACCTTTTATTTCGTGGACGTATTTCACCTTCTGGCCGTGGTTGCGCAACAGCGACACTTTTTCCGCCAGCGCCGGGTTGCGCGTCACTATCGCGCCGCCGTCGCCGAAAGCTCCGAGATTCTTACCGGGATAAAAACTAAAGCAGCCCATGTCACCCAAAGTGCCGCACAACCTGCCCTTGTAAGTTGCGCCGTGCGCCTGCGCCGTGTCCTCGACGATGAACAGCTTTCGCTCCTTCGCAATTTGCAGCAGCGGATTCATGTCCGCCGGATGCCCGTAAAGATGCACCGGCATAATGGCCTTGGTGCGCGGCGTCAGGGCGCGTTCCGCCGCCTTGACGTCAATCGTGAAAAAGTCCGGCTCGCAATCAACGAGGACGGGCCGCGCCCCGGTTTGCGAAATGGCTTCCACGCTGGCGATGAAAGTGTTTGCCGGGACGATCACTTCATCACCCGCGCCGACGCCGAGCGCGAGTAGCGCCAGAAAAAGCGCGTCCGTTCCGTCCGCCACGCCGACACAGAATGGAACCTGGTTGAACGCGGCGAATTCCTTTTCAAATTCACGCACGTCTTCGCCAAGGACGAAATCGCCGCGGCCCACCGCCCTCAAAATGGCGGCGTCCAGTTCCGGTTTGAGATTCTGACATTGCCGGACCAAATCAACAAATTGGATTTTTTGTGTTGTCATAAAATGTTGTCGGCTTCGAAAGCCCTCCACTTCCTGATTTCAGGATTGTGACGATGGCCAGAAGAAAAATTTGGCGTAAATATAGGCGATGCTCTCGCTCAAAACGTTCCGGACTCCCTCGCTGTAACTCCACCAATGCTTCGCATCGTAATCCGGATCGGGAATGGCGATGATGCCAACCTGCACGCTGCCGCCAAACGCTTCCTGATACAGCAATCGCGACCGCCGGGCGTGGGCGCCGAGCGTCATCACGTTGATGGACTTCACCGAAATATGCTGCTCTGCCAGCCATGTCTTGACCGCCAGCGCGGAGCTGTAGGTTCTGTCTCTGCGCTCTTCCCAGCAAGGAATTGACTGGATGAGCGCTTCCGGCATTCCGTTTTTTCGGAGATCCGACGCCGCCCAATCCGCGTAAGTAATTTTCACGTCCGAGTCCAAATGTCCCCTGACAACACAGCCGCTGGTAAGAATTTTCTGGTAATCTCCCGCTTTGAATTCCGCCACCGCATATTTCAAAGTTTCCGGCGGAACCCAGCCCTCCACGACCAGGAACTGGCCATGCACCTTGCTGGTGACCGCCAGAAATGGCTGGATTTTTAAAATCGCCAAACAGGCGAGCGCCAGCAGGGTAACGGCCAAAATCAGCCAGCCGCGCCGGGACAATCCCCAGCGTTCCCTCCGGTTGAAAAATCCGAGAAATTTTTTGGATGGCCCGGTGGCCGTGTTTGTTTTCGCCGGCATAAGTCATTCCGCCCGCAATTTTGTCAGGCCAAATTTTTCGTAATTACGCGGACGCTGCCGTTCTTTCACGAAGCTGCGATATTTTTCCAGCTCGGTGGTCAGGCTGATTTCCCATTCCGCGCAACCTTCAACCAGGCGCGTGTCCGAGCGTGAAATGATCCGCCGCCGGAGCATCTTCGCCAATGCAAAGCCGTAACGCAGCCGCGGCATGGTGATCGTTCCGTGTTTCCAATGATGACACAAATAAGCCTGCGTCCGTCCGTGCTTCCTGGCGGAAGCCAGATAATGCTGCCGCAATAGCCGGCTTTCCTCGCAGTGATGTTCGACCACTGCTTCCGGCGCGCGGCCGAGGCGAAGTCCCGCGCGTTCCAACTGCCAGGAAAACAAACTGTCGTCGCCAAAACCCAGCGCGCCCGGCCCAAGTTCCTCGTCGAAGCGCGGCACGCGCTCCAGCACGCGCCGATGAAACGCCATGTTCGCACCGATCATTTCTTCCAGCCATCCGTCCTCCAAACCTTCAGTGACGGAAAGGTAGGCGCGCAGCCGCCGCGTCATCCACGGACGTTCCAAATGCGGCGCCAGACGAACCCGGCCAATGACCGCATCCCACTTGTCGTCAAGAAATGGCGCGCATAATTTTTCCAGCCAGTCGGGTGCCGGACGGACATCATCGTCGGTGAACACGATCAGTTCGCCATGCGCCGCCGCCAATCCGAGATTTCGCGCGCGCACCTGGCCCTTGCGCGGCTCGTGCAGCGGATGGCATTTCATGTTGGGCAATTTCACCGACTCGATGAAGCCGGCGGTGTCATCCGTGCAGGCGTTTTCCACCAGCAGCAATTCCGTTTCAAACGAAGTGCGGACTTTTTCCAGCGCCGCCAGCGTCTCCCGCAGGGAGGCGAGATGATTGTGCGTGCAGATGATGATGGAAATTTTCATTTGTGCCGCCACCCGCATCCGCCAGCCTTCCGGCAACGGATTGCTTCCTCGTAAGATTGCTCCATCAGCCTGCCGACACGTTCCGCGCTGTATTCTGAAAGCACCCGCTCGCGCGCCTTCCGGCCAAAATCCTGCCGCAATTTGGGCGCAGCCAGCAAACGGCAGACGGCTTCTGCAATCGCCGGCGGATTTTGCGGCGAAATCAGCAAGCCCGCCCTGCCCTCATCCAACTGCTGCGCCATGCCGCCGGCGGAACTGCCAACAACGCCGCGCCCTGCGGTCATGACTTCGAGACAGACGTTCGGAAAATTTTCCCAGTGGCTTGGCAGCACCGTGATATCCATCTGGCGAAAAACCTCATCCATGCGTTGCGGCTCGACATGTCCCAAAAAGCGGACGCGATTTTTCACCGGTTCCAGCAGGCGTTCCAGATATTCCTGCATCCCGACGCCTGATTCAGGCGATTCGATGGATCTGCCGGCGAAAATAAAATTCGTCTCCGGAAATTTTTCAAGGATGAGCGGAATGGCCCGTGCCAGATCAACCACTCCCTTGCGCTGTTCCAACCGCCCGACGAAGCCAACCGCGCGAGTTTCCGTCTCAACCGGAATTTCCAAATGTTTCGGCGACGGCACGAATGGATAAGGAACTTCGAGCATCCGCGCGCGGTCCAGATTCCACATTTGCGCCGTGATGTCGGCGATGCCGCGGCACGGCGCGCTGATGACATCCGCCTCCAAAAGGTGCGGCAGCTCCAGCCGTGGATAATCAAATTCCTTCCAGCGTTTCAATTTCAAAACCGGTTGCAACGCGGCCTTGACGCGGTTCTTGGATTTCTGCCAGGACGAATGCGCCGGATGATTCAGTTGCCGGACGAGCGTCATGGACATGTGCAATTTCACCACGAGTGGAATTTCAGGAACCAGTTTTTTTGCCACCGCAGCCTCGGCCAGAAATTCCGGCCCTTCCAGAACATCGAACGGTTTTTCGGAATGACGTTTTGCAAACGCCTCACCCGCAAGTCTTGGAAATTCCAGCCGGTCTTCAAATGCCAGCGAACATTTCATCCGATGCGTCAGATAGCCGTTGTTCAATGGACTGGAAGTTTTGGGGCTGGCCGTGAACACTTCGACGTCATGACCGCGCGCCGACAGCGTTTTGGCCGCCTGCCCGACATAGGTGCCGATGCCGCCGATGAGTGTGTCCGGCGGCGCTTCGTAACTGATGAACGCGATTCGCATCGAAGTCAGCGGCTCACTTCCGCATAAAGCTGTTCGTATTTGTTCACGAACGCGGGCAGCCCGAAATTTTTCTCCACACGCTCGCGACCGGCGCAGCCGAGCGCGACGGCTTGATCCGGATTTGCCAGCAATTCAGTTAGCGCCGCGCCGAGTTCCTGCCAGGAGCCGGGCGAAAATAATTTTCCAGTTTTCCCGTGCTCGACTTCTTCGGGTATTCCACCCACGCGCGAAGCCACCACCGGAACTTCGCACCCCATCGCTTCGAGCACGGTATAAGGCAGGTTGTCCGCCAGCGACGGCGCGACGAAAATGTCCGCCGCCGAGTAATACCGGGCCATGTCCGCTGGCGCGATGAAGCCCAGCGGCCGGACGTTGGGCAGATTGGGAATCATCCCGCCGCCCGCGGCGAGCACAATCAAATCGGGAAATTTCGGAATCACAATTTCCGCCAGAGCGCGCGCCAGAATGTGGCCGCCTTTGCGTTCGTCCGCCGTCCAACCGTTGTGGTGCGCGGCAAAGACCACGACTTTTCCGTCGGCGGGCAGATTCAACTGCCGGCGCGCATCCGCGACGCGGCGGAATTGTTCGAGGTCAACGCCGTTGTGAATCCGTTCCACGCGGAAGCGCTTCAGCTCGGTGGCCAGCAAGCGTTGCCGCATCCAGTCGCTCACGCACACGAAGGCGGTTCTCTCCGGCAGGCGCGCGTGGATGCGGCGCTTCTCCAGCCGCCAGCGGTAGTATTTATGGCGGATTAAAGTGTAGCGTTGCAGCCGTCCGATGAGCGGGCATTCAAAACAGGTTTTGAATTCTCCGCAGTTCCAGCATTCCAGCATCATGTTGCCGATGAGTCGCGGATCGTGCGGCGTCATCACCGTTGGATAATTCGCAGCCACCTCCGCCAGAAATGAATACGGCAAGTCGCTGTAATACGAATGCAGATGAACAACATCCGGTTTGAATTCGCGCAAGGCGGACATCTGCCCGGCGGCGTCCAGTTTTTTTCCGTCGGGAAAATAACGCACGTCGTGTCGGCTCGCGAGTCCGCGCTGGAGATCGCGCGCACAGCGGGTCGCGCCGGCGGACCACTGTTCATTGATTATAGCAATGCGCATTTAAAAATATTCAGCGCGTCTTGGAGGGTTTTATCGCCGCGTTGTGGAATGGTTTTTTGACGGCGCGCACCAGTGCGGCGACGAACGCAATCCGCTTCAGCGATTGTTTCACCAGAAACCATGTCATCTTGAAACCTGCCAGCCGGTCAATGCTGCCGGCGCTGACACGGGTGTTTCGCAGCCATTGGCAGTCGGGACGAAAATCCGGCAGGTCAAAGCACCGCCGCCATTTGTAAAATGCCTCGTGGAAAACCACGCGACGGATTTCAGACGGCACCTTGACGTGTGTGCAAATTTGGGCGATGACCGCGAATTCCTCGGCACAGGCCGCCGGAAGCTTGGTCGTGTCGCGGACGGAACTGACGTGGGTCCGAAAAAAATTCATCGGTTCGGCCAGATACGCCACGTCGGTTTGCAGCAACACCTGCGACCATGTCCACCAGTCGCCCGCCAGCCGGGAGGCTTCAATTTGCTGGATCGCTTTCAAAAAAATGTCGTGTTTCACGACCACCGCGCTGGCGTTTGGAATTGTGTTCCGCTGCACAAGGTAGCGCGACAGTTCATCACGTCCGCTGTTGACGTAATCGCGTTGCCAGTGGCCGGCGTCCAGTTCGCGCGTCCAATAATCCCAGGTTCCCGAAACTCGGTTGTTTTCATCCACGTTGAAAGACTGGCAGTAAGCCAGTCCGACTCGTGGATTTTTTTGCAGTTGCGCGACGAGTTTTTCCAGAAAACGCGGATCGGCATAATCGTCGGATTCCGCGATCCACAAATATTCTCCGGCTGCCAGTTCCGCACCTTTGCGCCACTGGGTGAAAGGACTGCCGCTGTTTTTTTCATTGAACACCAGCCGCATCGGATTTTTTGCCGCATAACGTTCCAGCACTTCCCGGCTGTTGTCCGTGGACGCATCGTCGAGAACGATCAATTCATAATCCTTGAATTTCTGCGCGAGGATGGTGTCCAGCCGCTGCGGCAGAAACCGTGCATGGTTGTAATTGGGAACGATGACGCTGACTTCAGGCATACATTTTTCCGCGTTTCATCCATCCAAGAAGTTCACCAAAACAGGCGATGGCTTGAAGGCCCGGACAATGCGGTTTGATCGCCTGCCATTCGCTGATGGAGGAATTTTCTTCAAATCCGCCATCTTGTCTGGCCTGCCGCCAGGCCCGGGCCGCCGCCGTGGCGCATTCCTTGCGAAGCGACAGGGCACTTTTTCCGGAGCGCTGTGAATTTCGCAGCGGCTTGAAATGCCGTCCGAAGGCAAAGCGATAGCGGAGCACCAGCGAATCGAGAACCTCCATTCTGAACACTCTTTTCCCGTGATTGAGCGCTGTAGTTGCTTTTGCATGAATCCGAAAAGTGGCCAGATCTTCGGCCACAAATGCGGCGCCATGATTCACCATCAGGCGGCACCAAAATTCTGAATCACATAATTGGATCAGGGCTTCATCAAATCCTCCCAGCTCCCGGAAAAGGGATTTGTTGATCAACGTCACCGTGGGTTCGCCGACCATGTTGTGGGTTGGTTCGTGGATCGCGATTTTTGCCGCTCGCTCCGCGTCAATCACGGCATCGGCCTGATAATCCAGCCGGAGTCTTTGTTTATGGCCATCAAACCAGTCGCGGAGCGCCCCGGCCACGCCTTCTTCAAATACAAAACTGCGCCCGCAAAACCCGAACGGCTTGTTTGTCCGTCGGCACGCATTGAGAAGCTTTTCAAGGCAGCCGGGCTGGATGATGTCATCTTGGAATACAAATTTGATCCACTCGCCCGCTGCCTGATTTACGCAGTGGTTCCAGTTGCCGGCAAGACCAAGGCGGTGTGGGTTTGAAATAAACCGGAAACGTGAGTCACCGGCTGCCAGTTGCCGGGACAAGTCGGGCGTTCCATCCGAACTTTTATCATCACAAATTACAACCTCAAAATCCGCGAAGCTCTGATTGCGGATGCTGGCAATACATTCGCCAAGATGCTCCCTGCCATTATAAGTGGGAACACAAATAGATACTTTGGGCGCTGTCATACCACACCTTGCCGGCGAACCATGCGACTCATGACTGAATTGAAACCTTGGTTTATGATTGGAAGCATTACCATAGGCACAACGGCAAAGAGACGACTGACAGCCTTGAGTATCAACCCCCTTGAGCAAGCTGAACGCACATAATTTTGAGTTTCGGCGATCACAGACTTGCAGTTGGTCCATTCGGCTGCGTCTATCGCCAGCTTTCGCCGGCGGTCGTGTCCCCAGCGGCATCGCTGTTTCCGATACATGTTAAACATGCCTTTGAACATCCTGTGGCGGAATTTTTTTGAAAATCCAGCTTGAGAACGGTATCTCAAGAGCGGTTCCGCAACTAACACAAAGGAAAATTTTTCGGACAGGCGCAACCATAATTCCCAGTCTTCACTACCCTGGAGACGGGCGTGGCAATCCCAGCCACCAGCTTCATTTAGCGCGGTGCGCCGGATCAAGACACAGCCGGAAGTGCGAATAAAGTTCCTACATAATAATGCGGACCAAAGATTCTCTCCATCTGGCCTGCTCAAATTGTCGGGCTGCAACTGAATGATGCCGTCTGGTGACCAAATTTCTGCAAGGCAGTAGGCGGCTCCGGCGGCGGGGTTGCCAGCCAAAGCAGCCGAGAGTTTTTCCAAGGCTGAAGCGTGAAGAATATCGTCGGCATCTAAAAATAATAAGAAATCGGCACTGGTTGCTTCCGCTCCCCGCTGGCGGGCCTTGCCTTGGCCGGCATTATTTTGATGTATCACTGTCACTGCGGGGTTGATTCCATTTGCAATTTCCGCCGTATTATCAGTTGATCCGTCATTAACTACTACGATTTCATCTGCCAGTCTGGATTGGTTAAGAACACTCTCGATTGTCTCCGCAATGTAAGCGGAGGCATTGTAAGCAGGGATAACGACGGCAATTCGCGTCGCGTTGGTGGGCAAAGTCTCTGGCATAAGTTATCAAAAAAAAGGCGCACAGGAGGTTAATGATCACGATGGGTGAGATTCAACCTGACAACGCAGGCGCCGTTCAATCGCCGGTTTGTCTCACTGTAAAATCGCATACCACCACACCATCGCCTCGGACTTCGGATTCGAGGTGGCCGTCCTTCCCAAGAACATCTATTTCAAAGGCATGTTCTATAAAATCGAAAACCTGATTGGTGTTGAGCGCCAGCCAAAATCCCACGGGATAGCGACCTGGCTTCAGTGTCAAGTTTTGGAAAGTTACTTGCAATTCATTCATTCCCTTTTTGAGAGCGACCGGTTGCTTAATTAGCAATGTGTCCGCGTTCACAAGTTTTTGAAACGAACGACTGTAAAGCGTGACTCCCAGACTTGGCACAGTCAGGCTGGCGTCCGACAAAATGCGCACCTTGATGGAAAGCGGTCCCTCCGAAACAGGCCACATCTTTGGAATTTCCGCGTGTCCAGAATATGTTGCTTGATGAAAATGTGCTCCCTGAAACGTGGAAGCTCTGGCACAAGATTCAAGATCAATCCAGGTTCCCGGCTCGCCAATGGATGAGTAAGACTCAAGATACTTTTGTATGGCTTGACTTGTGATCCCGTCATAGTCTTTGGCGCCCTTGTTCAATATTATTACCTTGGAGCAAAGTCTCGAAATGGCGTCCATGCCGTGGCTCACAAACAACACGGTCCGACCTTGTTTCGTTGAGACGTCCTGCATCTTGCCCAAACATTTTTTTTGGAACTGAGCGTCGCCCACGGCCAGGACCTCGTCCACGATCAAAATTTCCGGCTCCAGGTGCGCGGCCACCGCGAAGGCCAGCCGCACATACATCCC
>Ga0265338_10002100_pt1 | contig 30759 bp, 29 predicted proteins | sample 42126metaG_FD_193579 | JGI IMG/M metagenome (GOLD analysis project Ga0265338, IMG submission 193579) | Rhizosphere microbial communities from Carex aquatilis grown in University of Washington, Seatle, WA, United States - 4-21-26 metaG | ecosystem: Host-associated > Plants > Roots > Rhizosphere...
GCTCGATCTCGACCACGGGCCGGTCGGCGGACAGCTTTCCCTGCGGATGAGCCCGCCATTCCGCCGCCGAGCGCACCAGAGTGCCGGTGATCCCGGCATCGATGAAGGCGCGTTCGAGTTCCTCGCCGTCCCACCGCGCCACCGCGGCCGCGGTGGCGTCCTTGTCGTCCGGGATGCCGAGCAGGCGCAGCGTGTCCTCAAGCAGCCGGGGATAGGGGGCGGTCAGGTAGTACAGGCGACCGTCACGGGTGCGGTAGTGCCCGGCGCAGGGCGGCGAGAGCTGGTCCACGTCCAGGCCGACGTGCCCGTTCCGCCGCAGGTAGGGGACCGGGTTCAACGCGAATACGGCGTCGCCCGCGGCCAGCCGCACCTCCTGGGGCGCCCCCTGGCGGCACTCCCACATGGCCGCGACGGCGGCGCCCTGGGCGAGCAGGGCAAGCGCCCCGGCCAGCGCCGCCCGGTGCGGCGTGGCCAGGGACGGCAGCTCCCCGTCAAGCCGAAGCGTGCTCTGCGGCCCGCTGGCGTCAACCCCGAGCACGCGGAGCAGGCCGGCGAGCGCCTCGCCGGCCGGACCGGTGTACTTCACCCGACGCAACCCATCAACGCCTATGTTGATGTTGTCGTCGCCCCCTGTCAACGCGGCGCGGCCCGGTAGCGCCCGCGCTCAACAGATGTGTTGACAAGCGCGGCCGCGCCATGCAGGGTGACACCATGCTCGCACTTGGCACCCCCCGGAAAGGACTGCGGCCGTGGTCGACGTAATGCGCGGAATTCGGGTCGTCGAGGTCGCCGACTATATCTTCGTGCCCGCCGCGGCCGGCCTGCTCGCGGACTGGGGCGCCGACGTCATCAAGGTCGAGCATCACCTGCACGGAGACCTCATGCGCGGACTGACGACGCATCATCCCGGTCAGCCAGCGGTTCCGGCCTTCCACCCCGGGATGGAAGCAGCCAACCGGCGAAAGCGCAGCATGGGGCTGAACCTCGCCAGCGAGACCGGCCGCGAAGTGCTTTACTCGCTCGTGAAGTCCGCGGACGTGTTCCTGACCAGCAAGCTCACCCCGACCCGGCAGAAGCTGAAATTCGATGTCGACGACCTGCGGGCGGTAAACCCGAACCTGATCTACGTGCGGGGCACCGGCCACGGCGCGAAGGGAGAGGAAGCCGACACGGGAGGCTTCGACGCCCTTGACTTCTGGTACCGGACCGGAATCGCCATGGGCGCCAAGGCACGTGAGGTCGACGCGCCCCCGTTCATGCCCTGCGGCGCGTTCGGCGACAACACGGGCGGAATGTACATAGCCGGCGGGATTTCCGCCGCGCTGCTGCACCGCGAGCGGACCGGCCAGGCCCTGACCGTCGACGTCTCCCTGCTCGCGGCGGGCATGTGGACGCTCAGCACCGGAATTGCCCTGTCGGGCCTTTACGGTACGCCGGTTCAGCAGCGCCCGGTCGAATCGTCACTGGGCCCGATGGTGACCACGTACAAGACCAGCGACGACCGCTTCATCGCGATGAACTGCCTGCAAGGGCATCGTTACTTCCCTGACCTGTGCCGGGTTCTCGGACTAGGCGACCTGTCAGCCGACCCGAGGTTCAGCAGCGCCGAGGAATTCGGCCGCAACGGCGAAGACGTGCGGCAGCTCCTCGCGAGCGCGTTCCGGAAGCTCACGTTCAGGGAAGCGCTCAGCCTGCTGGCGGACTTCTCCGGCCAGTGGGGACCAGTCCAGGCCTCCGACCAGGTCGCCGCGGACGGACAGGTGCTTGCCAACGACCTGCTGGGCGAGATGACGACAAGCACCGGTCACACGATGACGGCCGTCCGCCCGCCCATCCAGTTCAACGAGTCCCCGGCCGAGCTTGGCCGGTCCCCGCAGTTCAACCAGCACTGCGAGGAGATCCTGGCCGAACTCGGGTACGACGCCGAGGGCATCATCGACTTGAAGGTCAAGGGCGCGGTCTTTTGACGAGGTGACCCATCGCGCCAGCTAAATAGCTCAGACCACCAGATCACGGCCGCGCAGGCCGGGGCAGATGCCATAATGCTCAGAAGACGCCAGGAAAGCTGCGGCGGGGTTGTGCCCGTCGCTTACTAGAGGAGCTTTCTGGTGGCAGAGCTGCCCCCGGAGATCGATACGTCCAGGCCTAGTTCGGCCCGGATCTACGACTATTACCTTGGCGGGAAGAACCACTTCGCCGCCGACCGCAAGACCGCTGAAGCGGTTCTCGCCGCCGCCCCGGTCGCGCGGACCGTCGCGCGCGAGAACCGGGCCTTCCTCGGCCGCGCGGTCCGCTTCCTGGCGGCCGAGGCCGGGGTACGGCAGTTCCTCGACATCGGCACCGGGCTGCCAACCGAGCGGAACGTGCACGACGTGGCGCAGGAGGTCGCGCCTTCGGCCCGCGTGGTCTACGTCGACAACGACCCGCTGGTACTCGTGCACGCGCGGGCGCTGCTCACCTCCTCCCCGGCGGGCCGGACCGCCTACATCAACGCGGACCTGCGCGACCCCGCCTCCATCGTCTCGTCGCCGGCGGCGCGGGAGACGCTTGACTTCAGCCAGCCGATCGCGCTGATCCTGCTGGGCGTCCTGCACACCATCGTGGACGAGGACCAGCCCGCGGCCATCATGAAGACGCTGCTCGACGCGCTGCCCCCGGGCAGCTACCTGGCCGCCTCGCACGTGACGGCCGAGCACTGGCCCCAGGACCTGGCCGAGGAAGGCCAGAGCCAGTACCGCGCGCAGAGCGGCCCGTTGCGGGTACGCGATTCCGACGAGTTCGCCGACCTGGCGTTCTCCGGCCTCGCGCTGCTGCCGCCCGGCGTTGTGCTGGTATCGGAGTGGCGGCCGGACGACAGCGGTCCGCGTCCTACCCCGTCCGAGGTGTCCTACTACGGCGGCGTAGCCCGCAAGCCGTAGCGGCTGCTGCGCCTCAGAGCGCCATTGCTTCCCAGACAACAAGTGCCAGCGTGACGAAAAGCCAGACCACGAAGAGAATGCCGCTGATCCACAGCGGGGATAGCACCCACCACCACGACCAGCCGATCACTCCAGTCAGCTTGAGCACGATGAACGTGAGCGGCACGAGCGGGGACATCACGTCCACGGCGCGATTCCAGGACCGCCCGGCGATCGATTGCGGCTCCGTCACGCGGAAGGTAAACACCGCGCCAGCCTAACGGTTATAGGATTTCGGTTGATCCTGGAGGTGCGCGCGCATGCCGGAACTTCCGACCGAAATTGACACGTCACGGCCGCACCCGGCCCGGACCTATGACTATTTCCTGGGCGGCAAGAACAACTTCGCCGCTGACCGGGAGGTCGCGGAGAAAGTAATCGCGGGCTGGCCGTCCATCCGGGTCGGGGTGCGGGAGAACCGGAAGTTCCTGGCCCGCGCGGTCAGGTACCTGGCGGGCGAGGCCGGCGTCCGCCAGTTCCTCGACATCGGCACCGGGCTGCCCACCGCGGCCAACACCCACGAGGTCGCCCAGGCGGTCGCGCCGTCGGCCCGGGTCGTCTACGTCGACAACGACCCGCTGGTGCTCGCGCACGCCCGGGCGCTGCTCACCTCCTCACCGCAGGGCCGCACCGCCTACATCCACGCCGACCTGCGCGACCCCGCCGCCATCCTGAACGACCCGGTCACCCGCGACGTCCTGGACTTCACCCAGCCGGTCGCGCTCATGCTGGTCGCGATCCTGCACATGATCCCGGACCGGGAGAAGCCCGCCGAGATCATGGCGACCCTGCTCGACGCCCTGCCGCCCGGCAGCTACGTCGTCGCCTCGCACATCACGGCCGAGCACAGCGAGGGCGCGGCCGCCGCCGAGGACCGCTTCCGGGAGGCGAGCCTTGACGCCCAGTGGCGGGACGCCGACGTGTTCGCCGAGTTGGCGTTCAGTGGCCTCGACCTGGTACCCCCGGGCGTGGTCCTCACCTCCGAGTGGCGCAACAGCGCGCCCGGCCCCCGGCCCACGGCGGCCGAGATCAGCGCCTACGGCGGCGTCGCCCGCAAACCCTGACAACCGGTGTCTCTAGCCGGTTACCAGTGCCGCAAAGCGCTGCTACCGCTATACGCCGGGTGCGCGTAATGTCGGGTAGAGAGCCGGTCCTGTTCGCTAGGACGGCCCATGCAGGGTGATCTCAGAAACACCGCCCCGGACCTTGGCGACTTAGTCGAGTCAACCACGGAAATCCGATGAGCTTCTGCGACTGGCACTGCCCCTACCCGGCCGACACTGGACCCGCTGCCACCGCGGAGACCGGGCCGGCTGACCGCCAGGTACTTCTCAACGCCGTAAGTCCTGTTAATCGGGGGCATTCTCGCGCGCGGGTCGGCGACCTCCGGTGACGCTGCCCTATCGGCAGAGGCGGCTTCTGCGGCGTGCTGAGCGCGCGTTGTGCCGGTCTGATCCCGGCCTGGCGTCGATGCTGTCGATCTTCGCCCGCCTGGCCGCGGCCGAGCGGATGCCCGCCCAGGAGCAGTTGCGGCCGCGGCTGCCCAGGGCCCGCCGGACTGGACCGGCCGCCGCCACTGTGCAGCCTGTCCCGTTCGGCCCACCGTAAGGCCCGGACAAGCCCGGACAGAAAAGAGGACAGCTATGGCAGACACTGCGCAGTTCACCATCAGGGCCGGGGTCAGCTGCAGCGACGGGCCGGTCGGCCGGGTAAGCCGGATTATCGTCGACCCCGTCGCCGGGGAAGTCACCCACCTGGTCGTCGAGCCGGAGCACCGGCGAGACCTCGGCCGGCTCGTCCCGCTTGACCTCGTCGACGGCACGGCAGGCGAGATCCGGCTCCGCTGCACCCGGGCGGAGTTCGAGCGGCTGGAGCACGCGCTGGAGACCCGGTTCATCCCGGCGACCAGCAGCGGCTATGGCGGCTACGGCTACGGCCGGGACCAGGTGGGCTACTGGCCCTATTACGGCCTGAGCGCCGGGACGGGCGCGGGCGACACTCCTGCGGAGATGGTCACCACTGACGCCGTTCCACTGGGCGAGGTGTCCGTGCGCCGCGGTGATTACGTCCATGCCACCGACGGCGACATCGGACGGGTCCAGGGGCTCGTGATCGACCGCGGCAGCCGCCACGTGACTCACGTGCTCCTGCAAGAGGGCCACCTGTGGGGCCGCAAGGATGTCGCCATCCCGATCGGCGCCGTGGCCAGCACCAGCGACGGCATCCAGCTCACGATCACCAAGCGTCAAGTGGAGGACCTGCCGCCGGTGGACATCGACCACCCTGACCTGGCTGCACGCTCTGCCGAGACGGGGACTGACGCATGACGCCCCCGGGACGGGTGCAAGATCAGGAGGCTGAGGTGCGGCTGGCTGGTGACGGCTGCGCGGAGTCCTTCGCTGCGGCCGTTCCGAGCGGGTCGCGGCGGGCAGGCATCCGCAGCGTGACCATGCGGTGCCAGCCGCCGAGCCGCTCGTAGAAGTAGATCGCGTCGATTCCCCTGGCCACGATGAGGCGTTTGACCGGTGACCAGTCCAGGGTCTGTGCCAGGTGGGCCATGACCGCCTTGCTCACGTCGCGGTAGACCGTGATCTCGGCGCGGGCGGTGGCGCGCAGGAGAGAGTCGATGTCGCCGCGGTGGCCCGCCGCAGCGAGCCGGAGCAGTTCCTCATGACAGTAGGCCAGGTGATTGTCTTCGTCGGCGGAGATCATCGTGACCGCCCGTCTGACATCGGCGTTGCCCGTCGAGTACCGGCGCAGCGACCGCATCTGCTCAGCCGCCCGCTGCTCGGTCACCCGGCTGTGGGCTAGGTACACGATGATGTCTGCCTCGGTCAGCGGCCGGTCCGCGCGCAGCTTGCTGTGCGCTAGACCGATGCCCATGCCCTCAAGCTGCATGGTGTAGTCGGTGCCGGCGGGCACCGGGGCCGGGGAAAGGTTCCGCTTACGCAGCAGCGCGCGGAAGATGCGCCCGTGCTTGTCCTCGTCGGCCCCGTGCCTGGAGATCCTGGGCGCGAGATCACGCAGGGAGTCGGGCACCAGTGCCGCGATCCGGCCGTTCTCCCAGCCTCCCTGGGCCTCGCCGCTTGCCGCGATGGAGCAGAACAGGCGGAACGCCTCATCGTTACTGAAGATCTCGCCGTAGATTGCCCTGGGTGAAAGCATCCTGGGTCCCCCTGCTTCCCTGGATCCTGGTGACGCCGCAGTGGAAGAACCGGGCATCCTGGCGCGTCAGCGCCCTGGTCACGGCGAAAGCACCTGACCGTCGAGGCCGATGCCCGGCCGTGCCCCCTCAGCATTATCGCCGCTCATTACGATCCGCAATCAGATGTTGGGGCACAGTTACCCTAGGTGGGTGGCATGTCAGGCAGGGGCTGATGGCCGATACCGCCGCCTACAGTGGGGTGCGCTGAGGCGAACTGACCCGCCCTCACGATCCCCCAGGTCGATCAGGGTGCCCGCGACATCGATGCCCGGTCTTCGGCTCTGAAATCGCGAGCATCGCTCTATGGGTTGAGCAATACCCGGGCTTAGTTGTCATTGGGGAGACGGGGTCGCATGAGCCGAACGGGTCAGTCCCTCGGAGGCCCAAAGGTGCCAGGCGACCGACGCCGGATTGTGATGGTATGAAGCCATGGCGCTTTTCGCGGCCCGGGACGGGAGAACCTCCTTCGGGCTTTGCACCGGGACGTGCGGCTGCTGCTGCCCGCTGATCCGGGGCGGGAGCAGCTGCTGGAGTACGTGCACTTGTTTGATCCGCGGGCGCGGCTGGCCGGGGCCGGGCGGATTAACGTCGACGGCGAGCGCGAGGTGCACATAACCCAGGGGTCGGCCATCGGGCCGGACGTCGCCGCCGAGGCAGGGATTCCGGTCCAGCTGACCGCGGCGTTCTTCGTGCAGAACAACCCGCGCGGTGTGCCGTTCAGCCTCGATGGCCCGCTGAACACCAAGGGCGAGCTGTACGAAGCCTCGGTACGACTGGTCAACGGACTGGCCTTGCGCCTGGACGGGACCGCCTGGCCTAGCGCTACGATCTTGGACGAGCCGCTGCGGGCCACCGTCTACACCGCCCGCGAGGTCAGCCCCGGGCTGGTGCACGAGATTGCGGCCAGGTACGTGCCGGGGCTGGCCCCGTACGCCAACCCGACGTTCGGTCCCGTTGGCGTCAGCACCTGGCGGACGCCGGATGGCCAGTTCGAGGCGCAGCACTGGCCGCGCGGGGTGGTGGCCGGGCTGCTGCCGCACGCGCCCCGGTCGGTCGGCGACGAGCTGTTCTACCACCGGAGCCAGTCCTGGGCGGTCCAGCGTCCTGCTGGATCGTGGCGGTGAGCTGCGTGTGCAGCAGGCCGACCGACTCGAGCACCAGCGACAGCGCGTCGTTGATGACCCAGCTGCCCCCGTCCACCGGGGCGGGCCCGTTGCCCGGCAGTAGGCCGGAGAACGCCTGGGCCTGGGCCCGGAAGTCCTGCGCCGCCGCCAGCAGGTCCGACATCGTTACCTCGAAGCCGGCTGCCATGCCACCTCCCCCGGGCCGGTAACCACCTGGCGGGTCTCCAACCCGACTCCGCCTTGGCACCGGCGCGCGGGGACGACGACGAACTCCGGCCAGGAAGCCACGCGTCTTCCACGCCCTGTTAGTGGACTGTCACTGATAGCACGAAAAGGGTCGGTACTGGTTCACGACCACCGCTCTGCCACCGGCCTCTGTCAGACCGGGGCCGGGTACACCGTGATCCGCACGCCAGCTTGATGACCTTGCCGGTGCACCGGGTGGCCTGTCGCCCGTGGAGATCTTGAAAACGGCGACGCCTGAGTCAGGGGAGTTTGCCTCTTCCTGCGTTGATGCAGGTAAGGAGACTGACGACGGCAGCGGGCAGGGCGCCCCGACCGCGACTCGAACGCGGGACCTACCGCTTAGGAGGCGGTCGCTCTATCCACTGAGCTATCGGGGCCTACGAAAACCCTAGCTTACCTGGGATGCGGCACGCCTGCCGTCCTCCGCGTGACGGCCACCGCCCTAATCAGCGACCATCCCGGCCAAGGCTCCGCTTACTACCTTGACGTCCTGTTCGACGAGACGCTCCTGCAACCGGAGCGGCGCAGTTGTTTGGCAGCGCCACGCCGGACCTCCTGGTTTCGGTAGTCCTCGCGTCAGGAGGCCGGAGATCCGTTGGCCGGCGGCTCTGCCTCGGGGATCGCGAGGAAGCGGACGGCCATCGGGCGCGCGCCTGGTGGTGCCAGTTTCTCGGCGTAGCCGTGCTTCCGTAGCAGGTCCCGGTACTCCGCCGCGAACGCCTGCAGCCCTTCCCTGGTCATCCAGGTTCCGGTGCGCTGCGCCTGGACCCAGCCGTCCGGCCCCTCGTACTCGGCCATAGCCCGGATGTACAGGTCGATGTCGGCGCTCAGCCGCTGCTTGTTCCACTCAGCCAGCGCCCTGTCCTCCTCCGGGGTGCGCTCGGCCGGCGCGGCCGCGACAAGGTCGACCGGCAGCAGCCGCCACCAGCGCTCGCGGCCGCCCGAGCGCTCGGCGATCTCCTCGACGAGGTGCTGTTCCGCCAGCTTGCGCAGGTGGTAGCTGGTCGTGCCGGTCGACTCGCCGAGTGCCCGGGCGACCGCGGTGGAGTTCGCCTCCCGGTGCCGGCCGATGTAGTCGAGGATCCGCCGCCGGACGGGGCTGGTGAGCGTCTTGTATAGCTCGGTGCGCTCGGCGCTGGTGCCGGGCGCGGGCCCGCGTGCTGGCCAGTCCATGGCTGGACTATACCGCAGAGTAAGTCTGCAAAACTTATTTGCAGAGGATCTCTGCAATGTCGTAGGGTCGGGCACGGGGCGCGTCCGCCAGGACGGGCCCAGAACGAAGGGAGAAGACCCATGCCGCTCGGCAGGGCTCCGGACGAGGCCACCGCACCCGCGTTCCTGTGGCTGGTGAGGCTGATCGCGATCTCCGCCGCGCTCTTGGTCCCGTGGGCCGCGTACCTGGCCCTGAGCCTCCCGGCGAGCGTCAACGCGCAGCACTGGCCGCTAGCCTGGACCGGCCTGGACGTAGCGGTGGCGGCCGGACTGGCGGCGACCGCGTGGCTCGCCGTCCGGCGCGACCGGCGGGCAGCCTTCCCGGCCGTGTTCGCCGCGACCCTGCTCCTGGTCGACGCATGGTTCGACGTCTGCACCGCGCCAGCCGGCCGCCCCCTCGCGATGGCGTTCACGGACATGTGCGTCGAGGCCGTCGAGGCGGCCGGCTGCCTGGCGCTCACGGCCGCCGTCTGGCGTCGCGGCGCGGGCGGGGCAGTACCGCAGGCAGGTGCCCGGTGAACCGCCGCACCCTCGCGGTCGCGGGCGCGTCCGCCGCCGCCGCAGCCGCGGCGGCGGCCTGGTGGCTGACCGACTCCGCGCCCTACCCCTACGCGCAGCAAAGGCTCCTGGACTTGCCGTTGCCGTTCCTTACTAACCGGCGGCTCGACGCGCTGCTCGGGCTACGGCCAGGGGAACGGGTGCTGGAGATCGGCCCCGGCACCGGGCTGCAGGCGCTCCACGTCGCGGGCCAGCTTGGCCACGACGGCCGCCTTGACGTGATCGACATCCAGGACGAGATGCTGGAGCACGTGATGAGCCGCGCGAGGGCAGCCGGAATCACCTCGATCACCGCGGCCAGGGCCGACGCGCGCGAGCTTCCGTTCCCCGACGCCACCTTCGACGCCGCCTACCTGGTGACCGTCCTCGGCGAGATCCCCAACCAGGCCGCGGCCGTGCGCGAGCTGCGGCGAGTACTCAAGCCAGCCGGGCGCCTGGTCGTCGGGGAATTCCTCGACCGCCACTACGTCCCCCTAGTGGACCTGCTCAGCTACGGCAACCAAGCCGGGCTCGAGCTGTCCGGGCGGCTGGGGCCGCCGCTGGCCTACTTCGCCCGCCTTCGGCCTGACCGCTCACCAGCCTGATGATCGGCGCCGTCGCCGTTACCACCGCACCGTGAACGCCGCTACTGGAAGGTGGCTCGGTCCGGGCGGATCACGTACACGATGCGGTGGCCGACATCGCCGGGCGGGCCGTCGAGCCGCATCCCGTAGCGGCTGGCGAGCGTGGCGAAGAACGCCCCGGTGTGATCGTCCAGGATGTCGGTTACCGTCCCCCGGACCTCAAGGTACCGGTACGGCTGGTCAGGGTCGTTGATGGAAAGCGCGACCTTCGGATCTCGCGTGATGTTCTTGTACTTGTACCGGATGGTCGTGCCGTCAGCTTCAGGTTCGTGCCGTCCCAGGCGAACCACATCGGGTTCACCTGCGGCCACCCGTCCTCGCGGCTGGTCGCCAAGTGCGCGAACAGGGGCCGTTCGAGCAGGTCCGTGTGCGACGCGGGGATGGCGTTCATCAGTCGTCTCCTGGCGTGGTCGGGGCATCGTGGTCAGGGGCGCAGCGGTCGCCGGGAACACCGCCGTAGGCAGCGATCTTGTACTGGGTGGCTTCAAGCGCGAGGGTCAGCTCGCGGAGCCGCTGCCGGATCCGGTCGCGGTGCGCGAGCATCATCGCCCGCCGCTCTGCCTCCGTCCCTGGTCCCTGGTCGGCGAGGGCGGCGTAGCGCCTGAGGTCCGCCATCGTCATGCCGGATACCCGCATACGGGTAAGGAAGACGAGCCGGCGCAGGTCGGCCGCAAAGTATCCCCGGTAACCGGAGGCGTTACGGGCCGGGCGAACCAGGCCTTCCTGCTCGTAGTAGCGCAGGGTGTGCGGGGACAGGCCGAGTAGCCGGGCCGCCTCCGAGACGCCGAGCGGCACCGCGTCCGGGTCGATCACCGAGTCGTCGACCAGCGCGTGGATCGCCGCGACGGTGTCGCCCGCGGTCCTTCCGGTGCTGTCGCCCGCGAGCTGCCCGATCAGGGTTTCTGCGGCCATGGCTCTATCGTAGGCGCTACTGGGCTGCCTGCTGGAAGCCGCGCACCGCGGGTGGCAGGCCGGGGAAGTCCGCGGACTCACTGACCTGCGCCCAGCGGCGCACGTCATCGAGACTCCGCCGGTAGGAGGCAGTGAGGTTCCGCACCGCCTCCGCGCCAAGCGGCAGCCGCAGCGGCGCGTCCGGCTCACCGAGCATCCGCCTGATCACGGCGGCCGCCCGGACGGGATCACCTTCCTGCCTGCCATCGGCGTCGGCCAGGTCCGCGCGGATACGGCCGCTCACCTGCTGGTAGAGAGGGTCGGGCGGTGCCGTCCTGAGCACGCCGGAGGAGCTGAATTCCGTGCGGAACCTGCTCGGCTCGACGATCAGCACCCGGATGCCGAACGGCGCGACCTCCCCTGCGAGGGCCTCCGACCAGCCCTCAAGCGCGAACTTGGCGGCGGAGTAGCTGCCCACGGCCGGGAATGACATCCGGCCGCCCTGGCTGCTCATCTGGATGATCGCGCCAGATCCGGCCGCGCGCATGTGGGGCAGCACCGCCCGCACGTAGGCGGCCGGCCCGAGGAGGTGCTGGGCGAGCACGTCGCGCAGCACCTCGTCGCTGATTTCCTCGGCCGTGCCGACCTGCCCCGAGCCGGCATTGTTGACCAGCACGTCCACCCGCCCGAAGCGGTCCAGCGCCGCCGCCACGACGGCAGCGGCGTCGCCGGCGTCACGCACGTCATGCTCGACCGCAAGGAACCGGCCTTCGTAGGCGCCGCGCAGCCGGCCGAACCGCTGTGCGCGCCGGGCGGTGCCGGCGACCTGCTCGCCCGCCTCCAGGGCGGCCTCGGCCAGCGCCAGGCCAAGGCCCGACGATGCTCCGGTGATAATCCACGTCCTGGCCTCGCGTTCGTCGCTCATGCCCCCGACGCTAGGCCTTCGAGCGCGCTCGAAGGCAAGAGCGTCCACGCGCCGCTGATCCGATATCCGCGGTGATGTAATGGTGGGCAATCGAGATTTCAGGTTATTCGTGATGTCGGAGATAGCCCCGGGTCCCCTGCGAATTCACGCGTAACTGGTGTGGCATGCCTCACGATCTGTACGCCTTGACAGCAGGAGTTTTCGCAGGCAGTTCGCCCGGCGGCCGCCCGCCAGTCGGTGCAGCGGAATGTGCGGCGCCGCTGCGGAGGCACGATAGACCGAAATATTTAACAATATCGATCTTGAAATTTTGGGTGACGCAAATAAGTATGTTCTGGTCGGCAGCTGTCGCGTGAGCCACGTCGCACAGTGCTGACAGCATGCCGGGAGGGCAGCGTGACCAGCTATTTCACTACAGACCGTCACGAAACGCTAAGGCAGCAGGTGCGAGAATTCGCCGAAACGGAAGTCCGACCGCTGGTCCCCGAAATGGAGGCCGCCAGGTCCGTGCAGCATGCGCTTTCGCGGCTAATCGCGAAGCAGGGCTGGATCGGCGTCACTATCGGCCGAGAATACGGCGGGATGGGGCTCGGCCATCTTGCGAAGACTATTATAATTGAGGAACTTTCGCGGGTCAGCGGGGCCATGGGCGCCATGGTGCAGGCTTCTCAGCTCGGCGTGGCGAAAATCCTCCACTTCGGCAGCGAGGAGCAGAAGAAGTACTGGCTGCCCGCCATCGCGAGCGGCGACTGCCTGCCGACGATCGCGGTCACCGAGCCGGACTCGGGCGGCTTCGTCCTCGGCATGGAAGCCACTGCGGCCCGTGACGGCGACGACTACGTGCTCAACGGGCGCAAGGTGTACATCGGCAACAGCCACGTCGGCGACGTGCACGGCGTGGTGGTGCGCACCGGCAGCGGGTCGGCCGGCCTGTCAGCGTTCCTGGTGGAGTCGGACCGGCCCGGCCTGTCGCTGGCCCCGCACAAAGAGGCCATGGGCCTGCACGGGTTCAGCTTCGGTGAACTCATCTTCACCGACTGCCGGGTACCGGCGGCCAACCGGCTGGGCCGCGAGGGCGACGGGCTGGCCGTCGCCTACAGCTCGAGCATCCTCTACGGGCGGGCGAACCTGACCGCGGTGTCGCTCGGCATCCACCAGGCGATCGTCGACGAGACCATCGCGTTCGCCCTCAGCCGGCCCCGCCACGGCAAGCCGATCGCCGAGCTGCCGTCGGTCAAGCAGAAGCTCGGGCAGATACAGTCCAGGCTGATGACCGCGCGGCTGGCCGCTTACCACGCCGCGTACCTGCTCGACACCGGCCAGTCCTGCGACCCGGAGCTGATCAACGCCAAGCTGATCAATGTCGAGTACGCGCTGGACTCAGCGCGCAGCGCGATGGAGATCCACAGTGCGGCCGGCCTGTTCACCGACCGGCCGATGGAGCGGTACCTGCGCGACGCCTTCCACATCTTCGCGCCGGCCGGCACGTCCGACATCCAGTTGCTGAGGCTGGGCGAGACCGCACTCGGTACCGCGAAGGGCTCCTGGTCGCAGCGGTTCGCCGAGGTATCCGCCGCCTCGGCGGCCGAGCTCGGCCGGAGCGAGGCCGAGGCAGAGGTGCTGGCCGGGTTCGGCTGAGGCGGCCTGCCCCGGGACCCCGGCTGGGACGGCCCCGGCCTTAGCCCATCCGCTGCTCGCGCTCGTGGATCATCTCGACCATCTCGGCCGCCTTCCCCTTGATGAAGTCAAGTCCCGGGCGCCCCCAGGGCCGGGGTTCAAGGTCCACCACGCAGATCGTGCCGAGCGTCGTGCCCGTCCGGTCGATCAGCGGCGCGCCGATGTAGGACCGGATGCCGATCTCGTCGACGACCGGGTTGCCCGCGAACCGCGGGTAGTCGCACACGTCGTCCAGCACCAGCGGCAGCCTGCGCACCACCACGTGCGGGCACCAGCCCTGGTCCTTGGTCATCACCCGGGCCGGGTCGTCGGCCGCCGCCACCGCGCCGGGTCCGCCCGCGACGAAGGCGGGCGCGTACAGCCCGGCGAAGTACTGCCGGTCCTCGCTGACGAAGTTCACCATCGCCAGCGGGGCGCCGGTCGAGGTCGCCAGCATCTGGGCGAAGTCGTCGAACTCCGGCTCTGGCCGCTCACCGAGCTCAAGTTCCCGCAGGCGCATCACCCGCCGCGGCGCTTCATGATCTACCGGGGTGAACAGGTGCGCGTTACTGTCAAACATCAGGGCGGGCTCCCTCTCTGCGGGCTGGGGGTTGGGGGCTGGCGGGCGGGGCGGGGGGAGTGTGACTTGCCTACGGTGCCCGGACGGCTGGCCCGGGCTAAGGTCATGGCACCTCGAGGAGGTGCTTGATCAGGCTGACCAGCACCTTGGTGGCCGACCTGGGGTCCCTGGCGTCGCACTGGGCGACCGGCACGTGCGGCTTGAGATCGAGGGCTGACCTGATCTCGTCCGAGTCGTAGCGGAACGCCCCGTCGAACTCATTGACCGCGACGACGAACCTGATCCCGCGGCTCTCGAAGAAGTCCACCGCGCCGAAGCACGCCTCGAGCTTGCGGGTGTCCGCCAGCACGACGGCTCCGAGCGCCCCGGTCGACAGCTCGTCCCACATGAACAGGAAACGGTCCTGCCCCGGGGTGCCGAACAGGTAGAGCACCAGCCCGGGGTTGAGGGTGATGCGGCCGAAGTCGAAGGCCACCGTGGTCGTGCTCTTGGCGGCCAGCCCCTCCAGGTTGTCGATGCCGGCGCTCGCCTCGGTGATGATCTCTTCCGTGGTCAGCGGCTCGATCTCGCTCACCGCGCCGATGAAGGTTGTCTTGCCGACCCCGAAGCCGCCGGCCACCAGCAGCTTGACCGAGGTGGGGAGCGGCTGGTCAGAGTCGTCGTTGTAGGCCATCGAGCAGTCTTTCCAGGAGGAGCCGGTTGGAAGTGACGGACCCCGGCTGCGGCGGCGACGCCCGTACCGCGCCGCAGTCGACCAGATCGGCCAGCAGGACCTTGGTGACCGCCGCGGGCAACCGCAGCCTGGCGGCGATCTCGGCCACCGAAGTTGGCCGCAGGCACAGACCGAGGGCCTGCAGGTGGTCGGGTTCCAGGGTGGCGTAAGCACCGCCGGTGGCCACCACCATGGACAACAGGTCAAGCTGCACGCTGGCGGATGTCCGGCCGTTGGTCACCGCGTACGGCCGCACCAGCCGGCCGGAATCGCCGTCCAGCCAGACGTCGTCACCAGGTGTAGTCATCCGCTCCCCCGTCGGCCGGTTCGCCTCAGTCGCCCGGCGTGACGGCCGCGCCAGGCCGCCTGGCCGGCGTGGTCAGGAACGGCCGTACGCTCTTGACTAGCTGGGACATCTCGTAGCCGAGCACCCCGGGGTCGGCCTCGCGGTCGGCCAGTACCGCGAGGACGGACCCGAAGCCGGCCGATGAGACGAACATCAGCGTGTCTTCGAGCTCGGCGACTACCTGCCGCACCCCGTCGCTCCCGCCGAAGCGCACGGAGGCGGTCCTGGCCAGTGAGAACAGGCCGGAGGCGATGGCGGACAAGTGGTCGGCGGCGTCAGCTTCGAGGCCGTGGGCCGCGGTCGCCAGCCCGTCCGAGGAAAGCAGCACCGCGCTGCGGGTGTGCGGGACGTGCTCGACAAGGCCGCGCAGCAGCCAGCCGAGATCGGCTTCGCGGCCGTGATTGCCATCGCTCGCCATGGTCGGTGGATTCTCCTTCGCCGATGATGTGCAGTCGTGCGCCTCGAGAGTCAGCCCTGCGCGGAGGAGTTTCCTTCCTCAGCGCGGCTCACGCCCCTGAGGAAGTCCGCCATGAGCCCGGTCATCTGGTCAGCGGGCTGCCCGGAGCCGGCCGGCTCGGCCGCCAGGTACTCCCGCGGTGCCACGGTCGCCCCGGTATGCCCCCGCCGCGTGGGCAGCGCCGGCCGCGTCCCGGGGCCGGGCCCGCCGTCGTCAGCGGCCTGCCAGGAGCCGGCTGAGCTTGACGCACCGGACACCGGGCGCCTGACCGGGAGCGCCGAGTGCTCCCGGTCGCCCGCCGGGTACCCGGCGGTCCTGTCCTCGCTGCCGTGGCCGGCGCCGGCGTCCGCGGTCCCGCCGGCCGGCACGAGCGCGAACCGCGACCTGGGATCCCGGTCCTCATCGGCCGGGGCCGCCGCGGGCGGCAGCGGGTCCGCCGGGTCGAGCAGGGACCTGGGCAGGATCACGACCGCCTGCGTGCCGCCGTAGATGTTGTTCTGCAACTGGACCCTGACGCCGTGCCGGCGGGCCAGCGCGGCGACCACGTACAACCCGATCCGGCCGTCCCGGAGCAGCTCGCCCACGTCCATCCGGCCCGGATCGGCCAGCAGCACGTTCATCCGCTGCTGGTCGGCGGGAATCATGCCAAGCCCGCGGTCGTCGACCTCGATCGCGACGCCCGCCGACACGTGCTGCGCCCGCAGCAGCGCGATGGTATGCGGCGCGGAGAACTTGGTCGCGTTCTCGACCAGCTCGGCGATCAGGTGGATGACGTCGGTCACGGCCGCACCGCGGAGCACGCCTTCCACCGGGGGCACCACCTTGACGCGGGAGTACTGCTCTACCTCGGCGACGGCCGCCCGCAGCACCTCGTGCATGGTGACCTGCCTGGTCCACTGCCGCCGGGAGGACGAGCCGCCGAGTACGGCCAGTGACTCGGACTGACGGCGCAGCCGGGTGGCGAGGTGGTCCACCGTGAACAGTCCCTTGAGCAGTTCCGGGTCCTCGACCCGGGCCTCCAGGTCGTCGAGCATCTCGATCTCGCGGTGGACCAGCGACTGCATGCGCCTGGCCAGGTTGACGAAGATCTCGACCCGCTGGTCAGCACGCTCATGCTCGCCGCGCATTACCCGGTCGGTCAGCTGCTGCAGCTCGGCCTGGCCGCGCTGCGCGGTCATCCGGCTGACCTGCAGCTGGGCATCCACCCGGCGGCTGGCCGCGCGCGCCCCGAGGAACGCGGCCACGACCATCGCCGCCACGCCGACAGCGACCCCGGCCAGGACTTCCCTGAGCGTCTGGGGCGAAGGCCGGGCGAGCAGCGCGGCTACTGCCGCCGCGATGCCGGCGACCCCGATAACCGCCGCCGGGAGGACAGCGGACCGCAGGTAAGAGCCCTGCGTGCGCTGCACGGCGTGTGCTGAGCGCCCGCGTTCGGTCCGGATGCCGTCGGACGGGCTGGCTACTGTCATGGGCGTCCTCGGGTCGCGGAAGCGGTTGACGACCCTGAATACCCTAGTTATTAACGGTATTTTTCTGCATACAAATTGACCAGAAGCTGGTCGTAGCTTCATGAAATATTGCCAAACCGGCCAAATATATATGCGCGTAGATAACCGACAAAAGGGATACCGCACGCGAACAATTAGCCGACGGCGGCCCGGACCTGGGCCTGACCGGGAACAGTCAGCCGCACCCGTTCGGGATGATCACGGGTTGGACTGGGCGCGCCTTACTTCAGCAGCGCCCCCGCGTCCACCGGCAGGGTCACCCCGGTGATGAAGCGGGCCTCGTCCGAGGCCAGGAACAGGATGGCGTTGCTGATGTCCACCGGCTCCACCCAGCCGACCGGCAGGGTATGCATGAACGCGGCCGCCAGCTCCGCCACGTCGTCCGGGCCGGGGTTCTCCAGGTCCGGGCGGAACAGCTTGTACGTCCCCTCGTTCATGAACATGGGCGTGTTCACGTTGGTCGGGTGAACCGAGTTGACCCGGATGTTGTGCTTGCCCAGCTCGACCGCGAGCGACCGCATCAGCCCGACCACGCCGTGCTTGGCCGCGATGTAGTGGCTCATGTCCGGCATCGCCTTCATGCCGCCGACCGAGCTGGTGAGCACGATCGACCCGCCGCGACCGCCCGCGATCAGGTGCGGTATGCCCGCCTTGGCGGTGTTCCACGGCCCGGTCAGGTTGATGTCGATGGTGTCCTGCCAGGTCTCGCGGGGCATCGACTGGACCGGGGCCCCCTCGCTGGCGATGCCCGCGTTGGCCACGACGATGTCCAGCCGTCCCAGCTCGGCGACGCCCTGGTCGACCGCCGCCTTGACCGCCTCGAAGTCGCGCACGTCGGCCTGGGTGGCGATGATCCGCCGGTCCTGCGCCTCGACCAGCTTGACCGTCTCGGCCAGGTCCTCGGCGGTGCCCATCGGCAGCGCGTGCTCGACATCGTGCAGGATGTCGATCGCGATGATGTCGGCGCCCTCTTCGGCCAGCCGCACGGCGTGGCTGCGGCCCTGGCCTCGCGCCGCCCCGGTGATGAACGCGACCTTGCCTGCTGCTCTTCCTGGCATGACTTCCTCGTCTCCAGTTAACTGGCGGAACCAGTGGAATCGGTGGAACTTGCGCTGGCAGCCGCGCGCACGGCGGCCAGGATGCCCTGGTAGCCGGTGCAGCGGCAGATGTTGCCGGACAGGGCGTCCCTGATCTGCTCGTCGGTCGGGTCCGGGTGATCGCGCAGGAACGCGGACACCGAGACGACGAAGCCGGGAGTGCAGAACCCGCACTGCAGCCCGTGGTGCTCACGGAAGGCGTGCTGCACGGCGGACAGCCCGCCGTCCGGGCCGGCCATGCCCTCCACGGTGACGATCTCGGTCCCGTCCGCCTGCACCGCGAACATCAGGCAGGACCGGATCGCCTGGCCGTCGAGCAGTACCGTGCAGGCGCCGCAGACGCCGTGCTCGCAGCCGAGGTGGGTGCCGGTGAGCTGGCAGCGCTCGCGCAGGAAGTCGGCCAGCGTCAGCCGCGGCGGCACGCTCGCCCGCCGGGTTCGCCCGTTGACCGATACCTCGATGCTGACGTCGCTCATCGTCCGCTCCCGTTTCCGCCGGCGTCGCCGCCGGCCGCCTCAGCGAGGGCCCGCTGCCAGGCCGTCGCGACCATCGCCGCCCCGACCCGCTTCCGGTATCCAGCCGATCCGTGCAGGTCAGAAGGAACGGATGCGAGCTCCGCCAGCGCCGTCCGGCCAATCTCGGCGGCGTGGCCGCTGCCCGCCAGGTCGGCGACGGCGGACCCGGTCAGCGCGGCCTCCGCCGCTTCCGCCCGCAGCGGGGCGGGCCCGAGCCCGAACAGCCCGATGGCGCACCGGGCGACCCGCTCTTCTCCCGCGGCGCCGGTTACCCGCACCGCGACCACGGCGCCGGCGATGGCGAAGTCGCCCGGCCGGCGGGCGAACTCCTCGATCGCGAAGCCAGCGCGCCCGCCGTCAGCGCCCCCGCTCTCCCACCCGGCGAACGTCACCCCGGTGAGCAGCTCGTCCGGTTCCAGCGCGGTGGTCCAGGTGCCGGTGAAGAAGCCGGCCGCCGGGATGACCCGGGTGCCGCGGGGCGACAGCGCGTGCAGGTCGGCGCCGAGGGCGCGGGCGACCGCCGGGTACTCGGCGGCCGACTCCGCGTGGGCCAGCGACCCGCCGATGGTGCCCCGGTTCCTGATCTGGAAGTGGCCGATCAGCGGCGTCGCCCGGTACAGCAGCGGCACCGCCGCGGCGACCAGGTCCGAGCGCCCGACGGTGGCCTGGGTGGTCCCGGCGCCGATCCACACCGCGCCGTCCCGCCGCTCGATGCCGCGCAGCTCATCGACCCGCCGCAGGTCTATCAGGTGCTCGAAGACCGAGAGCCGCAGCGCCAGCACCGGGATCAGGCTCTGCCCGCCGGCCAGCACCTTGGCGCCGTCGCCCAGCTCGGCCAGCAGCTTGACGACCCCTTCGGCGCTGTCTGGCGCGTGGTACTCGAACGCGGGCGGCTTCACTGCTCCGCTCCCGTCGCTGCTCCCGCTGCTCCCGCTGCTCCCGCTGCTTCGAGCAGCCCGACGACCGCCGCGGGGGTGAGCGGCAACCGGGTAATGGTGACGCCGAACGGGGAGAGGGCGTCCGCCACCGCGTTCACCACCGCGGGGGGCGAGCCGATCGCCCCGCCCTCGCCGACCCCCTTGTAGCCGCCAGGACCCGGTCCCGGCGCGTCGAGCACGTGACCGTACTCGATCACCGGCACGTCGGCCGCGGTCGGCAGCAGGTAGTCCATGAACGTGGTGGCCAGCGGGTTGCCGTCCGCGTCGTAGGCGAGTTCCTCCAGCAGCGCGCCGCCGATGCCCTGCACCACGCCGCCCGCGATCTGCCCCTCCACCACCGCCGGGTTGATCATGTTGCCGCAGTCCTCGGCGACCAGGTAGCGCAGCAGCCGCACCGCGCCGGTGGTCAGGTCGACCTCACAGGTGCACACGTGGGTGGCGGTCGCCCACAGCATCGGCACCGCGGTCGGCGCGTAGCGGGCGCTTGCCTCCAGGCCCGCGGGCATCCCCGGTGGCAGCTGGTACGGCTGGAAGTAGGCGATGTCGGCCAGCTCGGCGAAGCTGACGCCGGCCTCCGGGTCACCGCGCACGCCCGCCCGGCTGCCGCCCAGCTCGATGTCGTCGGCCGACGCCTCAAGCTTGTGCGCGGCCAGCGCCGTCAGCTTGGCCCGCAGCACCCCGGCCGTCTCGGCGACCGCCCCGGCGGTCATCGAGCCGCTGCGGCTGCCGCCGGTGCCCGCGCCGAACGGGGTGACCGCGGTGTCGCCCTGGATGGTCGCCACGTCCTCGATGTCGGCCCCCAGCGCGTCCGCGGTGAGCTGCACGACCGTGGTCTCCAGGCTGTTGCCGGTGGACCCGCCCGCCACGTAGACGTTGACCTTGCCGCTCGGCTCGATCCTGATCGTCGCGCCCTCGGAGGCGAAGAAGCCGAACGCGGCCGAGGTCGGCTCCGCGTAGCAGGACAGGCCGACGCCGAGGTAGCGCCCTTGCTCGCGGGCCCGGGCCTGCTCGGCCCGGAACGCCGGGTAGTCGAGCATCGTCATGGCCTGCTCGAAGGTCTCAAGCGAGGCCATGTGGTCGAACGGCATCCCGTTCGGGTTGGGGTGCGGCATGTCCCTGGCCGACAGCAGGTTGCGCCGCCGCAGCTCGGCCGGGTCGATGCCGATCCGGCGGGCGGCGATGTCAAGCAGCACCTCGCGGGCCAGGGTCTCGTACGCCCACGGCCCCCGGTAGGCGGTCCGCCCGGCGGTGTTGGAGAAGAGCGAGGTATGGGTGAACGTGGCGGCCGGCACCTTGTACGGCCCGGGGAAGAGCATGCCGACGGCCATGGCGGTGCCGACCGGCCAGGGGGTCGGGTAGGAGCCGACGTCCTGCACGTGGTCCAGGCTGGCCGCCACCAGGTCGCCGTCGGCGCTGAACGCCAGCCGGGCGACGCCGTGCTCGTGCCTGGCCTGGCCCGCCGCGAGCAGGTTCTCCCGGCGGTCCTCGATCCAGCGGACCGCGCCCTGCACGCCGCGGGCGGCCAGCTCGGGCAGCGCCAGCAGCACGCACATGTCCTCGCGCAGCGGCGCCACCTTCTGCCCGAATCCGCCGCCGACGTCCTTGGTGATGACCCGGACGTGGTGCTCGGGCAGTCCGAGCAGCCGGGCGCTGAACATGCGCACCTCGTGCGGCGCCTGGCTGGCGGTCCAGATCGTCAGCTCGCCCGCCGACCACTCGGCGACGATGCCGCGGGTCTCCATCGGCACCGCGGCGTAGGCCTGCTCCCAGATCGTCTCCGTCACCACGTGAGCCGCGCCGGCCAGGGCCTCCGCGATCGTCTCAGCGGGGGCCCCGGCCAGCCGCCCGGCGACGTTGCCGGGGTACGCGTCGTGTACCAGCGCCCCGGCCGCTTCCGCGCTGGCGTAGTCCGCCACCGCGGGCAGCGGCTCGTAGTCGACCATTACCAGCTGGCAGGCATCCTCGGCCAGGTACGGGTCGTCGGCGATGACCAGCGCGACCGGGTCGCCCGCGAACCGCGCCTCGCCCTCGGCCAGCGGCGGCCGCGGGGTGTCCGGCACGTGCTGCCCCATGATGGAGTACCAGGCCTCTTTGGCCTTGCCGTTCAGGTCGGCGGCGGTGAACACCGCGTGCACCCCGTCCAGCGCCAGCGCCTCGGCCGGGTCGATACCGCCGATGCGCGCCCGCGGGTACGGGCTGCGGACGAAGCAGGCGTGCAGCATGCCGGGACGGACGACGTCGGCGACGTAGGTGCCCGCCCCGGTCAGCAGCCGGGTGTCCTCGACCCGGCGCACCCGGGTGCCGGCGTACCTGGCCGCGCCGCCGGCCGGCTCACTGCCGCCCGGCTCACTGCCCGCGGCGTCAGCCGTGGTCACCACCAGCGCCGGCCTCAGCCGACCAGGAGCGGCAGCCGCTCCCAGCCGCGCACCGAGGAGGTGTACTGCATCTTGGCGTCATCCCAGTCGACGTCCCAGGCCGGCCAGCGCTTCAGGATCTCCTCCAGCGCGACGCGCCCCTCCAGCCGGGCCAGCGCCGCGCCGAGGCAGTAGTGCGGGCCGATGGCGAAGGTCAGGTGCAGGCCGCCCTTGCGGCGGATATCGAAGGTCCCGGGGTCCGCGAAGTGCTCGGGGTCGCGGTTGGCCGCGCCGACCATCATCAGCAGCGTGCTCCCGCCTGGCACGACCTGACCGTGGAACATGGCGCCCTTGCGGACGTAGCGGGCGACGAACGGGCCCGGCGGCTCCAGCCGCAGCACCTCCTCGACCGCGCCGGGGATCAGCGAGGGACCGGCCGCCAGCTCCGCGCGCTGGGCCGGGTGGGCGGCGAGGGTGCTGGCGAGCCAGCCGATCAGCCGGCCGGTGGTCTCGTTGCCCGCCCCCGCCAGCACGGTGACGTACATCATCACCTCGTCGCGGGTGAGCGTGCGGACGACGCCGTTCTCGTCCTCGAACTCGGTCGTCAGCAGCTCGGTGATGACGTCATCGGACGGGTGCTGCTCACGCCAGCCGATGTACTCGGTGAGCGCCTCGTGGGTCATCACCAGGCCGGAGCTGGTGTCCATCTTGCCGTCGGCCGCGGTCATGTGGGCGTTAGCCTGGTCACGGAAGGCCTCCTGGCCCTCCTCGGGGATGCCGATCAGCATTCCGATGACCTTCATCGGCATCTCCGCGCCGAGCTTCTCGATGAGGTCGAAGCGCTTGCTGCCGACCAGCGGGTCGAGGCAGGTCTCGCAGAACTGCCGGATTTGCGCCTCGAGCCCGCCGACCCGGCGTGGCGAGAACACCCGGGCGATCAGCTTGCGGTGGATGTCGTGCACCGGCGGGTCCTCGAAGATGAGGGTGCCCGGCGGGACCTCCATGTTGGCCTTGACCAGTTCCAGGATGGAGCCGCGGGAGGAGGAGAAGCTAGCCGGGTCGGTGAAGACCCGCTCGACGTCGGCGAACCGGCTGACGGCGTAGAAGTCGTGCTCCGGGTTGTAGTAGAGCGGCGCCTCGTCGCGCATCCGGTTCCAGACCGGCCACGGATCGGCCGCGAGGCTGGTGTCATAGGGATCCCAGCGAAGCGTGTCGGTGTTCAAGGCCGTCTCCCGTCATTGGGTGCTCTGGTGTCGCCACTGTCGTGTATATCCCCTGACCTCGCCGCGAGACAAGACTTACTGACACATGTCATTGAAATAAGTCAGTAAAATGCTGATTGACGCACGTCAGCGAAGTTGGATATGAAAGGACATCATGGGGGGACCCGAAGGCCGGCCAGCCGGGAAGCACACCGGGCGGGACGCCCAGCGCCAGCAGACCAGGCAGCGGGTCTTCACGGCCGCGGTCGCCGAGTTCAAGCGGGTCGGGCTGGCGGCCGCCGACGTCGGCGTCATCGCCAAGGAGGCCGGCGTCGCCCGGGGCACCTTCTACTTCCACTACCCCACCAAGGAGCACGCGCTGGCCGAGCTCGAGCGGGCCGAGGAAGCCAGGATCGCCGCGCAGCTCCGCCGGTTCATGGCCGAGCCGCGCCCGCTGGCGGAGGTACTGGCCGAGATCATCCGGCTGATGACGGTGATGGAGCGCCGGGTCGGCCGCGAGCTGTTCCGCGAGATGCTCGGGATGCACTTCTCGCCCCGGCGGCCGGACGTGCTGCCCGGCGCCGACCAGGTGGACGACTACCCCGTCATGCTCCTCGCGATCAAGGCGTTCGAGCAGGCCCGGGAGCGCGGCGAGGTCTACCCCGGCGCCGACCCGCTGCACAGCGCCCAGTTCTTCATGCTCGGGCTGTACGCGGTGCTGATCACCATCCACGGTCAGCCGAAGGGAGCCCGGGCCGGCATCATCGACAACTTCGTGGCCACCGTGCTGCGCGGGGTCGAGCGCCGCTAACCTCAGCGCCTGACCGGATATTTCATACCGATAAAGGTTTCGGTGGCGACAAGACGGGAATTCTGGTTCGCCGGGTCCCGTCTTAGCCTTTTCCGTAGGATTGGTGGACCTGGTTCCCATCGAACGGAGGCCCGCCCGACTCGTGAGCGTGCAAGACAGGCAGCAGCCGCCAGAGCAGGCGGCCACGGCCGGAGCCGCCACGGAAACGGCGGGCGCCGGCGCTGGCGCCCGGCCGCAGCAGGAAAAGCCGGCCAAGGAGCGCGGCTTCCGACCCGACATTCAGGGGATGCGGGCGCTGGCGGTCGGCATGGTGGTGATCTACCACCTCTACCCGTCGCTGCTGCCCGGCGGCTTCGCCGGGGTAGACGTGTTCTTCGTCATCTCCGGGTTCCTGATCACCGGCCACCTGCTGCGCGAGTACCAGCAGACCGGCCGGATCGCCCTGGTCGGCTTCTGGGGGCGGCGGGCCAAGCGGCTGATGCCCGCGGCGGCCCTGGTGCTGACCGTCACCTGGCTGGCGTCGCGCCTGGTGCTGCCGGCCACCCGCCTGGCTGACACCGCCACCCAGGTCAGGGCGAGCGCGCTCTATTACCAGAACTGGCAGCTGGCGCGGAACGCGGTCGACTACCTGAAGGCGGACGCCGCCGCCAGCCCGGTGCAGCATTTCTGGTCGCTGTCGGTCGAGGAGCAGTTCTACCTCGGCTGGCCGCTGCTGTTCTTGCTGGCCGCGCTGGCCGCGGGAACCCTCAGGCGGCGGGGCACCCGGGAGGCCGGCCGCCCCACCCCGGACGCGCGGCTGACCCGCGGCAAGCTCATCGCCGCGCTCCTGGCGGCCGCGGTGGTCGCGGCCTCGCTCAGCTTCTCGGTCTACTACACCCGGGCCAACCCGGCCGCCGCCTACTTCGTGACCACCACCCGGATCTGGGAGCTGGGCCTGGGCGGCCTGCTGGCACTGCTCCCGCTGCGGACCAGCCAGCGGCTCGGCCGGGTGGGCGTGCTCGGCTGGGCCGGGCTCGGCCTGGTGATCGCGTCCGCGTTCGCGCTCAGCGGCACCACCGCCTTCCCCGGGTTCATCGCCCTGCTGCCGGCCGGCGGGGCGGCGCTGCTGATCCTGGGCGGCTCGGCCGCGGGCCGCCGCGGGCCGCACCGGCTGACCTCGGTCCGGCCGCTGGTGTTCCTCGGCGGCATCTCCTACTCGCTGTACCTGTGGCACTGGCCGATCATCGAGCTCTACACCGCCTGGCGCGGCCACCCGGTCGGCAAGTTCTCCGGCCCGGTCATCATCGTGGTCGCGGTCCTGCTGTCCTGGCTGACCAAGGTCTGGGTGGAGGACCGGGTGCGGACCGCCTCGCTGCTGTCCGGGCACAACTGGCGGTCGGTGTCGACCGCGCTGGCGGCCGCGCTCCCGGTCGCCCTGGTGACAGCCTTCCTGGTCAGCCAGCCCGCCCCGTTCACCGGTCAGCTAGGTCCGAACTACCCGGGTGCGGCCGCCCTCGCCAGCAGCCTGACCAAGCTCAAGCCGGAGCCCCTGGTCCCGTCGCCCGCCAACATCCCGCTGCCTACCTACTGGGCGCAGGGCTGCCTGGTCGCCGAAGAGTCATCCATCCCGAAGGAATGCGTGTACGGCGACACCACCAACCCGGTGCTGACCGTCGCCCTGGTTGGCGACTCCAACGCCGGCGACTGGTTCACCCCGCTGCAGCAGATCGCGCAGCAGCGGCACTGGAAGCTGGTCACCGACCTGCACGCCGCCTGCCCGCTGACCACCACCATGATGATCACCGCCCTCAAGGTCAACTACGCGTCCTGCCATAGCTGGGGCGCGAGCGTGGTGCACGACCTGGAGGCCACCATCAAGCCGGACGTGGTGATCACCAGCGACTTCCCCGGCGAGGCGACCGTCACGCACCCCAAGGGGGGCGCCGCCGCCCAGGCTGACATCGGGGCGGGGATGGCCGCCTACTGGCAGCAGCTCCAGGCGCACGGGATGTCGGTCGTGGAGATCAGGGAATCGCCCAACATGCGGTTCAACGTCCCTGACTGCGTGGCCAAGTACCCGTCGGCGCAGGACAAGTGCTCGCAGCAGGCCAGCAAGGCGATCAAGCCGGACATGCCCTCGGGCTACGCCGTCAAGGCGGCGGGCGGGTCGGTCCCGCTGATCGACATGAACCCGCTGATCTGCGGCCCGGCCACCTGCCCGGCGGTGGTCGGCAACGTCCTCGTCTACCAGGACGACCACCACCTGACCAGCACCTACACGCTGACCACGGCCCCCTACCTGGAGCAGCGGCTGCTCGCCGCGAGCAAGACGCTGGCCAGCGGCTGACGACCGCCCCGCCTCTTGTGAAGATGCGCACAAGCAGCTGCCCCCGGCATCGTCAATGTCACGGAAATCACGTTGTGCCAGGTCACGCCGGTTGGCCTAGACCAAAGCGGTAACAGCCCGCCGTCACCTTGGCCTACTCCTGCCGGGCACGTCATGATTACAATCTGTTACGAACGATGCTAAGAGCGTGATAGATCCCTCAGTGCAAGTCCGGCGGTTCTCCTGTCAAGATGAATAAATCGCCAACTTTCTCAAGCCCGGAGGCTTGACGGACCGAGAGGACCAAGTACGTGGTCGATGTTGATGCCATCTTGGAAGCCGCCCACCTCAAAAACGACCACGTGCGTGAGTACGTTCGGTACTGGGCCGGGATCACTGGCGCCGACAACATCGAGGTCGTGAGTGCCGACGACGACGCCCGGCTGATCCAGGAGGCCTTGGCGGCTGGCGAGATCTACCCCGCGGGCGAGGGCCTCTACTACTCGCGCAGCTACTACAAGGACACCGCCCGCTCGGAAGACCGCACCATGGTCGCGACCAGCAACCCGGCCGACAAGGGCATCTACAACAACTGGCATCCCGCCGACGAGATGAAGGCCAAGCTCACCGGCCTGATGGCGGGCGCCTCGGCGGGCAAGACGATGTACGTCATCCCGTACCTGATGTCCCCGCCCGGCTCACCGCTGGAGAAGTATGCGGCCGGCGTCGAGCTGACCGACAACCGCTGCGTGGTACTGCACATGAACCGGATGGCCCGGGTGGGCGTCGAGTTCATCAACAACCTGGCCGACCCGGACAGCTTCGTCCGCGCCGTGCACGTCACCGGCGACCTGGAGAACCTGGGCCAGGGCACCCCCGAGGACAAGCGGTACTTCGTCACCGTGGCCGACGAGCGGACTATCCTCCACTTCGGCTCGTCCTACGGCGGCAACGCCCTCCTCGGCAAGATCGCCCATGGCCTGCGCCAGGCCGCCTACGACGGCTGGGCGTCCAAGCAGTTCCTGTCCGAGCAGTTCATGCTGCTCGGCATCACCGACAAGGTGACCGGCAAGAAGTGGCACATCGCGGGCGGCTTCCCGAGCGCCTCGGGCAAGACCAACCTGGCCATGACGCTGTCCCCCGACGCGCTCGGTGACCGCTACCACGTCGACTTCTACGGCGACGACATCGCCTGGCTGTGGGTCGGCGAGGACGGCCGCCTCTACGGCATGAACCCCGAGTTCGGCGTGTTCGGCGTGGCCAAGGACACCAACGAGAAGACCAACCCGACCGCCATCGACGCGATCGCGCCGGGCACCAAGGCCATCTTCACCAACGTCGCCTACAACCCCAAGACGCAGGAAGTCTGGTTCGAGGGCAAGACCCCCAGCGCGCCCGAGGACCTCGACGGCTGGCTCGACTGGAAGGGCCACCCGATCGCCGGGCGCTCGGCGGCCGAGGTGGACGACCCGTGGTCCCACCCGAACAGCCGGTTCACCACCACCCTGGCCAACGTGCCGAACGTCGCCGCCGACTACGCCGAGCCGCGCGGCGTGCCGATCGACGGCATCATCTTCGGCGGCCGCACCCGCGACCGCGAGCCGCTCATCCGGGCGATCAAGGACCTGGCCGAGGGCGTCTACGACGGGCTGACGCTGGGAGCCGAGGCCACCTTCGCCGCCGACGGCCTCGACGGCCAGCTCCGCTACGACCCCATGTCCATGCGCCCGTTCATGTCCTACCCGGAGGGCCCGTACGCCGCCCACTGGCTGAACATCGTCGGCGCCGCCACCGAGAAGCCCATCTTCGCCCACGTCAACTGGTTCCAGAAGGACCCGGCCGACGGCCACTTCCTCTGGCCCGGTTACCGGGACAACCTGCGCGCGCTGCTGTGGCTCATGCAGCTAAAGGACGGCGAGGTCACCGGGATCGAGACCCCGGTCGGCATCCTGCCGGCCAAGGACGAGCTGAACACCGACGGCCTCGAGATCGACCCGGCCGACCTGGACAAGCTGCTCAGCATCGACATCGACCGGTGGAAGCAGGAGATCGGCTTCCGCCAGGCGCACCTGGAGCAGTTCGAAAACCTCCCCGAGGAGATCTGGGCGGCCCACCGCCGGGTGGCCAAGGCCCTCGGCGACTAGCCACCCCGCTTGCCGCCGCCAGGTTGGCGGGCGACGGCAAGCACCCACGGCAAGCAGGCGATAGGCAGGCAGCCGCGGGCCGGCGCGAGCATTAACCGCGCCCGCCCGCGGCGCTGCTGTTGCCGGGGCCCTGCTGTTCGGGGCGCCGCTGTTTCCGGGCCTGCTGTTTCCGGGCCCGGCCGAACGGGTGCGGCGGACTCCGGCCGGCCACCTCCTGCCGCACGTCAGCGGCCCCGCCTGCACCCGTCCTGCCCCGCCGGGGACCTGCACCGACTCATCCAGCGCACTGTGCACACCTAGACGCCGGCACCACCCGCACCACCCGCACCTCCCGCGACGCCGCCCTGCCCAGTCACTGTGTGAGCGGCGCGGGCGGTCCGGCCAGGCTCGGTTCCCGCCGCTGGCTGCCCCGCCGCTTGCTCGCCCTCCCGCAGCGCGCCACCTCCCATCAGTTTTGGTTGATCAACTCCACTTCCCATCAGTTTTAGCTGCACATAACGGTCATAACGGGCGCAAAAGCGACGAAAATCGATGGGAAGTGGTTCAGGGGCCGCGCTCGACGCGGGCGGGGAGAGCGGTGGGGGTGACGGCGGGCTGGACCAGGGGGCCGCGGGGCGGGGCGGGGTTACCCGCGGGGCGGGGCGGGGTTACCCGCGGGGCGGGGCGGGGTTACCCGCGGGGCGGGGCGGGGTTACCCGCGGGGCGGGGCGGGGTTACCCGCGGGGCGGGGCGGGGTTACCCGCGGGGCGGGGCTACTGATTCCCTGGTGACTAGGGTGGGGGTCAGCACGCGGCGGTCGCCGAGGCGGTGGCCGCTGGTGATCTGGGCCAGCAGCAGGTCGATGCTGGCGGTGGCGACCGCGTCGAAGTCGGGGCGGACGGTGGTGAGCGGGGGGATGTAGTAGGCCGCTTCCGGCACGTCGTCGAAGCCGATCACGCTGACGTCGGCCGGGACCGGGCGGCCGCGCTCGTGCAGGGCGCGCAGGATGCCGAGGGCCAGGTGGTCGTTGGCCGCGAAGACCGCGGTCACGTCGCTCATCCGGGCCAGGATCTGGCCGTTGCGGAAACCGGAGGCGGCCAGCCAGTCGGCCGGCATCAGCGGCGGGATCTCCGCCCCCGCCTCGGCCAGCGCGCGACGCCAGCCCGCCACCCGGCCACGGGCGTCGAACCAGTCGTCCGGCCCCGACACGTGCCACACGGTGGCGTGCCCGGCGTCAAGCAGGTGCCTGGTCGCCGCGTAGGCGCCCGCCTCCTGGTCGACCGTGACCAGCTCGGTCGGCCTGGCCGGGTCGCCGTCGATGGTGACCAGCGGGATGTCCTCGGGCAGGTCATCGAGCGCGTCGTTGGCCGACTCGACCGGGGCGATGACGACCAGGCCCGCCACCCGCTGGTCGAGGTGCCGCCCGATGGCGTCGGCGATCGGCCGCCGGTCCAGCGTGCGGACGCTCTCCACGTTGACGGTGAAGCCGCGCCGCACCGCCTCCTCGGCCAGCGCGCTGAGCGTGGCGGCCGGCCCGTACAGCGTCGACGACCGCGATACCACCCCGATGACCTGGGAAGTCCCGGTCACCAGAAGGCGGGCCGCCTTGTTCGGCCGGTAGCCGAGCTCGATGATCGCGGCCTGCACCCGCAGCCTGGTCTGCTCCCGCACGTTGGGGTGGTCGTTCAGCACCCGCGAGACGGTCTGATGCGAGACGCCCGCCAGCCTGGCGACGTCGGTCATCGCCGGCTCTCTGGCGGGTCTGACCACGTAATTCCCCAATTGATTGTCGAGTAGGCCCATCTCGCTGCGTCAACAACTCTACCCCTGGCATCGCCCCAGGTCGGGGGCGCGCGCGGCTCCGGTAGGGTGGCTCGATTGTGAACGTTAACACATTTCGGGTCCCGGGTAACGAGATGAGATAGGGGTATTGACACTCCTGATTGAGCACGTTAACAATCTGAGCCAGCGGCGTATGCAGGTGAGGTAACATCTCGGCCGTTAAGGGAGACGACGTGACTGCGGACAGCAGCCCGCTGGTGGTCGGCGTGGACTTCGGCACACTGTCGGCCCGGGCGGTAGTGGTGCGCGCCAGCGACGGCACCGAGCTCGGCACCGGGCTGGGCGAGTACCCGCACGGGTCGATCGAGCGGGCACTGCCGTCCTCCGGCCCCGGCCCCAGCGGCGCTGCCGCGCGGCCGCTCCCGCCGGACTGGGCGTTGCAGGACCCGGCCGACTGGCGCGGCGCCCTGGGCACCGCCGTCCGCGCGGCGCTGCGGGACGCCGCCGCCGACCCGGCCGCGGTGGTCGGCATCGGCACCGACTTCACCGCCTGCACGGTGCTCCCGGTCCTGCGCGACGGCACCCCGCTGTGCGAGGTCGACGGGCTGCGGTACCGGCCGCACGCCTGGCCC